>FLOH01000172.1_pt1 | contig 179284 bp, 173 predicted proteins | sample 756751 | NCBI WGS metagenome assembly FLOH01 (sample SAMEA4026879, study PRJEB14308) | marine metagenome | biome: coastal water; material: water | depth 74 m | reverse complement strand
TACGCTTGCATCAAAGTAATCGCGATGAATAAGCGCGTTGGCAATAAGCTCTTCAAGAACGATTCGCGGAATTTCAGGCTCACCTACCGAGTTAATGCCCTGTTCATTCTGCACATGGCGAATGTTAGCCAACACAAAACCCAGAACCTTTTGGAATACATCCGATAGCTTACCGTTAATATCCTGGCTGTCGATATAATGCTCGTCTTCGATATCAACACCCGGAAAGGCCACCGCTTTTACAATAAAAATAGGTAGGTGTATTTGCGGTCTTGATGCAAATAACAGTGCACCACAAATATTGAGTTGCCCATTTTTTGCCAAATTCATGTTTTCAAGCAGTTGATCACGCGATTGATCATCATCAATAATTTCACCGTATTCCTTCTCGAAAAAGTCGTCGAAGAATTTCTGATCAATATCGGCTGTTGAGCTACCTTTTACAGGCACTTCATCGGCATGGATTAACGCCGATGATTGAAACATTCTCAACAGCTCTTCTCGAGCGCTGACTTTGGATTTGTTAGCGCTATTTTTTACCCATACATGTAGGTTGCCATCCATATAAGGCTTGCTAATACCTTCAGGAACATCAACAACCATCACCATGCCACTGGGTAAAGCAATGTTTTCCGTGGTTACGGAAATCGGTGGTTTTACATCCTTTGCCGCATTAGAAACGAGTTGGTTGATTCGCCCCATATCCTCAATAGTCAGCCCCTGAATGCCGCCCTCATCAGTAACCCCGATCAGCAATAAACCGCCTTTCGAATTACTGAATGCAGCCAGCTCAGGTACTAAACTCTCAGCTCGGGTAATGTTTTGCTTAAACTGATGCCTTGAGTCTTCACCATTGGCAATAATCGCTACGAGTTCTTCGGTTTCCATGCTTCATATACCTGCTTACGTTTCTCGAAGGCTTCGGCACCACCTTCCATGATACTTACAATGCGTTGCTGAACTTCAGCACAGTCAATGCTGCCGTTAACTAACGCGATATGGTCATCTTGATACTCACAGGCAATCACCTGTTCCGCATCACCCAGTACCGGAATATTGGCGTTGTGTGTCGCGAAGATAAACTGGGTAGAAGGTTTAAGCTCTCTAATTAGCTTGATGACATCGTCATAGATGGTTTGGTTGTCCAAATCATCTTCTGGCTGATCAATGATCACCACGTCGTTTTCTTGCTGACTTAACACAAACAGCATCAACGCCGATGCCCGTTGCCCCAACGAGTGGTGCGCCAGTGCTTTGCCGTGATACTCGATAGTAAACACATTCGGCACTTGCCAGGTTAACAAGGCTTCTAAGTTGTCTTCAAAATACTGCCAGAAGGTATCAAAAGACCCGCTAAGCGTGCTTTTCAGCTTTTCAACGTCGCGATAAGCCGATGCGAAATCACTGTATTCATCCACCACACTTTGCAACGTTGCTTCACGAATACGGCTCCCGCGATACAAATCTTGAATGTGCTTAAGCATGGCAGCCTTATTCGCTTTAAATTGCGGCACAATTTTAAGGGGCGAATCAACCCGATTGATTTTGCTCAGTACCTGCTCAATGGTGCGGTACTCCTCCAGCCATAAATCATTAAGCTGCGCTAATTCACGCTCTAGGGATTGATTCAAATCCGCATACTGCTGCTCGCTTTTGGCGAGTACGGCTAACATTTGATCGGCTTGGTCTAATAGGCTTTTAAGCTGCTTAAACTCTTGCGGGCTAATTGCCTGTGCACCGGCTTGCTTAAGCTCGGTGGCCAGTTTGCGTTCAATCTCGGCAAACTCTTCCTTTAGCGCCTGCTTTTGTTGCACAAAGCCAGCCAGCTTCTGTTGTAATAGCGCAACCGTACTTTGACCCGTTAGCACCGTTTGCTTGATGCCATCAAAGCCAGCAATCAACTGCTGGTAGGTCGCAAAAAAGTCATCAAAAAATCTCTGATTCTGGGCAGACTTATACAACGCCTGATTTTTTAGCTCATCTTCAAAGCTGGCCACAAAACTATTGAGCTCGGATAGATAATGCTCAGCACCTTGAATGACTTGCTGTGCTTTGCGTTCGTCGCGGTCAAAATCAATTTGCTTTTGCAGCTTGGTCTCAACACCGTGTTGCTGATAGAACTTGAGCTTAAATTCAGCATCTTGCTTTTTCTGCAACCATTCTTGCTTTTGCGTCGCCGCTCGGGTAAGGCGCTTAATCTGACTAATGGCATCCACCACCCGCTGACGACCTTGCTCAATTTTTTGCCGAATGGGCACCAGCGCTTCGCCAAGCAGCTTTTCAATCAAATCTTTTTCAAAGCCAGCGCCCGTGCTGGAAAGGTCTTTCTGGCCAAAATAAATCGGCTGATGCAATACCGTTTCACGCACCGACACGCCCGGTTGCAACTGGCCATTGACATACACATCGGGGCGTTCACCCAATATACGGCGGATTTGATAAGGCTGGCCGCGACGGTCAATGGCGTCGATGGTAATTTTGCCGCCACTGCGTAGTAAGTGTTTTACTAACCCTTCCTTGTATTCCACATCCGACGACTTGTCGCCAAAGGGAATATTCAGCGCGTAACGCACCCCTTCTAATACGGATGATTTGCCACTGCCACGGATACCGATCAGGGTATTAAGCTCCGGCGAAAGGCAAATTTCTGTGCCACCTAAAGTACCCGCCCCTTCAAAGTGGATTTTTTGAATATAAGAATGTTTATAGCTAGGCAGATCTGCGCGGACTCGGGAGGCTTTGTCGCGCAACGCAAACTTAACCGCCTCAAAGCTGAATGCGCCAAGTTTTAAGTAACTTGCCTCTTTACGGGCCGCCATATCCGTAAGTTTCTTGGCGTCACAACCTTCGACTTCAGCCGGATATAAATGACCTAATGCCTGCTGGATTTTCGCGCGCTCATCGCGGGTGCGCACTTTTTGAAAAGCCAAGGCTCTGCGTCTTACTGTTGCGTTATCAAATAAATCCTTTATTCGCCCTGGTGCGAGTTCTTTCCACAAACCCTTTGGCGCTTCGATGTGGGCAAAAATGAGAAAGTAATCTTTGTGAAATTTATCCAGTTCGCGAACTGTTTCGACAATATCGTGGTTCGAGCGCGCATTTTCATCTTCAAAGTTCGCAATACCCGCGAAAGTCAGGCTGAGAAACGTCTGAATATGGTTGGTTTGCTCCTTGTTGTTAAACCATTCATCCGAAAAAACCACCAAAGTATGCACACCAGCTTGGCCATCTTTGATGGAAAGCTCAATGCCAGGCAACAAACCAACACCTTTCTTTTTGGCTTTTTTCCGTAGTGTTTTAAATTCTTCCAGATCGAATTTATTGTGATTGGTGATCACGCCAAGGCCGATACCTGCGTTTACCAGCGCCTCGATATAATGGTTTGCATAGTCGTTATCATCGCCACTATAGGTAAACTCTTTATCTGCGCGAGTATGGAGGTGGAAGTCGGCCTTTAGCCAACGGCTTCCATATTCAAAAACGGATTCACTCATGAATAACCTCCTTTGATGGCTTGATCAACCTTATTCTACCAGTCAGCAGTTCCTGCATCATGCCCTGTTTGATCTGACGGGTTTTGCTGAGGCGTTGTTCCAGCGCCTGCAGTTCTTCGTCCATATCAGAGAGGATGGTGGCTATACCGGCTTGTTCAACTGCGTCCTTAGGTACGGAGACATATGTACCGTTAATCAATTCTGTATTCAGGTTCATCTGAGAGCCAGTTTGCCCTTGCTTACCCCACTCATCCTCAAGTTCTTTAAGGATGTAATACATAAAATCTTGATTTACGGAGAGTCCATTGAAGACGACAAAGCCATCGTGAATACAAAGGTCTTTCTTAGTAATAATCGGCTTCCCAACGGTTGCGCAAATACTCATTACCAAGTTGTTCTCAGGCACAAAGCGGCTATTGGCAATACCTAACTCAGAGAGGCTCTGAGTAGTCTCCGTTAAATACTTGCTAGTTTTTGTGACATCAGAGATTCGTAACCAGCCAACTGTTGAATTGCGCTCAAACCATATAGGGCTATCAATTGGTCTCGGCGACGCACCTCGCTGAATCTTTGCCAAATCCCCCATTTTAATGGCATCCCAATCCTCCGGGATTTCTCCCAACTCACTTGGCTTAGTGCCTTTGCGAAGGCCGTCCTGGCCTTCGCCCTTCGGGCCGCCGGCTCCGGCGTCCAAATTCGTTCCCGACGAATTTTTGGGGGTGCCATCTTCACGCAGGGCGAACTGTGGCAGGCGGGTGCGGCCGGTGAGGAGTTGTTGCATGGTGGCGGTTTTGATGGCCTGTTTTTTGGCGATCAGTTTTTTCAGTTCGCTGATCAGAGCATCGACATCGGACAGGGCATTAGCAATGGCGGCTTGTTCTGATTTTGCTGATGGCATCGGCATTAAAGAATTTTTAAACTCAGCCATACCAACGAGATTTTTCATGGCTCCACCCTGGGTGCCATCGATAATTTTTTCCTGAAATTTATCCCACTTGAAATACTGAATGAAATACTCCAATGAGATACTATCTTTCAATGTTATTTTCAGAAGCGCTTGATTTATTACCCCTTCCGGTGCATCGGCAGGTATTTGAAATATTTTACCGATTGTTCCAGAACAACTAACAATGAAGTCATTCTCCTGAACTGAAAATCTTTTCAGCTCTAAGAATTTATTCTTGTCAATGTAGTATTCGCCCAAACTTAATGTTGCGTAAATTGCATTTCTTTGCTCATAAACTTTAAAGCCGCTTTTCACGAAATGCTCTTTTTTAATCGCGCCACCAAAAGGACCACGAACGAGGCCGCCAGAAATAGCCATATCTTCAAGCGTTAATATCAACCAATCCTCCGGAATCACCCCCACTTCCGTTTGTTTATAGCCCGGCGGGCACACCACGCCACCCTGCACAGAATTAAGCTGTTCGCTGGCAGAGTTTGCCAAATAACCTGCACTGGCATCCGCTACTGAGCTGTTACCACCAACAGCTTTCAGTTTGCTATCCGCTGACTGACTCATACCGTCCACTCCAGCCCCATGGCTTTTAAGTGGCCGGTGACTTTGTCGCTTAACGCATCAACGCTTTGGGTAATGGCTGGCAGCGGTTCGGCGTAACGCTCTTCCAGTTCTTTGACACGGTTGGCCAGTTGCTGGGTCATGCGTTCAATTTCGGCCTGCAGGCCGGTTTGTAATGTGGCCAGCCATTTATCGTCCACCACCAGCGCTTTGATGTCGTCTTCGTCCAGTGCGTTGTATTGCTTTAAAATAGCCAGATCGAGTTCGTCTTGCGCGGTTTTCAGGGCTTTTTTGGCTTTGGTTTCCGCGTCCATCAGCTTGCTGCACTGCTGCAGGGCGTACCACTCTTCGTAAGCTTCCGGATGTTCTGCCTCATAGTTATCGTTTAACAACTCAGCGCCTCCCAACGTAAGGGTCAATGCTTTAATACGAGCCTTAACCGTCGCTGCGGTCACTTTGTCTTTATCATTCAGGGCATCGTTGAGCAGGCCGTCGTCACCTGAATCGGATGACGTGTTTTCCTCAATAAAGCTTTCCAGCTCTTGCGTGGCGCTGTCGAGGTTGGTTTGCAATTTTTCGATATGGCGTAACTGGCTGCTGAAAAAGCGCTCGGCTATTAACGCCGGCGGGATAAGCTCGGCTTTGTATTTGCTTTTGCCAATCACCAGATCAGGCGTTTCTTTCAGCTTTTCACCTTTTGATACGACCAGCTCACGCAGTTGGGCGGCGGCTTGCCAGCCGTCCTGGGTAATAAAGTACACATCGTCCTGCAATGTGTCGGCCCAGTAGTCCATTAAAATCTGGTACACGTCGTATTTGCTCAGCAGCGGCACGCTGCTGTAGCGGTTAAGCAGGTCTTCGGCAATACGATGGATAATGTCTTTGGGCTTTTCGCCCAGGGTAATTTCATCCAGTGCGGCGGCACTGGCCCAGTCGTTAAAGGGCTGGGTGCTGGCTGTAGCAAAAGCAGTAAATTCCGGGTGAGCCAGAATGCTGGCTTTTACCGCCGATGCTTTCACCAGCGCAGTACTGTAACCGGGGCGGCCCGGCGCAAACAGGCTGGCGCGGATGCTGGGGAATACCTGCCAGTAACGCTCTAACGCGTCGATATCGCGATTGGGGATGCCGCCCTGCAGGTGGGCGCTTAAATCGTGCAGGTCTTCGGCTTCGCTGCTGTCGATATAACGCGGAATGTTCAGGTTGTAGTCGTTGGCGGCAATTTCACTTAACGGCACCATGCGGCTGTAGCGCGGCAGTTGCAGTTGTTTGGTGAAGACATCGACGATTTTGTGAATGTCCTGCGAGCGCAGGCGGTTTTTATTGCCGTCTTTGGCGAAGCCTTTGCTGGCATCGACCATAAAGATGCCCTGCTTATCACTGGCTTCGCCCGTTGCGCTGAAGGCTCTTTGCTGCGCCTGTTCTTTGTCGATGACAATAATGCAGGCGGGAATGCCGGTGCCGTAAAACAGGTTGGCCGGCAGGCCGATAATGCCTTTGATGTACCCCTGTTTGATCAGGTTTTCGCGGATGCGCGCTTCGGCATTACCCCGGAACAATACACCATGGGGCAGAATCACCGCGCCTTTGCCGGTGCTGTTCAGGCTTTTGAGAATGTGCAGCAGAAAGGCGTAGTCGCCGTTTTTTTCTGGCGGAATGCCCCAGCTGAAGCGGCCAAATTCATCTTCTTGCGGGTTGATGCCGCTGGTCCAGTTTTTGTTGGAAAACGGCGGGTTGGCGACGGCAAAGTCGAAGGTTTTAAGTTGGCCGTTAGCGTCTTTCCACTGCGGTGATGCCAGGGTGTTGCCCTTCCAGATTTTGGCGGTGGCGTTGTTGTGCAGAATCATGTTCATGCGTGCCAAGGCACTGGTGGCGTTGTCCATTTCCTGACCGAAAATCGACAGGCCGCGCGGGGCTTCGTCGCTGGCTTTTAACAACAGCGAGCCGGAACCACAGGTAGGGTCATATACCGTAGCGTCTTGCGATGTATCGCTGGTAATGCCCACCACTTTGGCGAGGATGCGCGACACTTCGGCCGGGGTATAAAACTGGCCTTTACTTTTGCCGGATTCGGTAGCGAAGTGGCGCATTAGGTATTCGTAGGCATCGCCGAGCAGGTCGTCGCCATCGGCGCGGTTGCCCGACAGATCAATACCTTCAAAAATACCAATCAGGTTGGTGAGGCGATCGACCATTTCTTTGCCTTTGCCGAGCTTGTCTTCGTCGTTGAAGTCGGCAACGTCGATCACGCCTTTCAGGTCATTGGCCTCGGCCAGAGCGCCGATGATTTTGTTGATTTTGTCGCCGATTTCTTTGTCGTTTTTGGCGGCGATCATATCGTCGAAGCTGGCACCGGACGGCACTTCAATCATGCCGTAAGGGTCGTCTTTGTATTTGTCGGAGACGTACTTCATAAACAACAGGGTGAGTACGTAATCTTTGTATTGCGAGGCATCCATACCGCCGCGCAGTTCGTCGCAGCTGGACCAGAGGGATGAATAAAGCTGGGTTTTCTTAATGGCCATGGTATTCCTGAATGATTCTTGTCCGCTTATTTACGCGTTAATGCCGACATAATGAGTGCGCCCAAAGCAGCGCCTGCGACGAAAGTGCCCAATCCGGCTCCTTCCTGTTCTTTTGCCTGACTGCTATTGGCACGCACTGCAGGTTGCACCTGAATGTGCTCTCTCTGCAGTGATGCCCTGTAACGGTCGACTTCTTCCAATAGCTGTTGGGCTGAAACCTCCAGAATCTCAGCCACCTGATACAGATGTTCGATACTGAATACCGCCTTACCACTTTCCAGTCTGCTGTAACTGGCCTGAGACAGGCCCATTCGGGCGGCAAAGGGGGCCTGGTCGATCATTTTCAGTTTGCGGTGATTGGCAATGACGACACCGAGAACTGCGCTGAATGAGGTCTGCTGGCTCATATCAAATCTTCACTTTTGCGGGTTGACGCATCATAACCGACTGAAGTAGTCTTGACGAGTTCATATAGAACTAACGAATTTCAAACACAAGGAGCTATTCATATGAAATATAACCCTGGTACTATTTTGTGCCGAAACAAAGGCCCTGCAGTCCACTATGGCAACTACTTCAGTGACACTCATGTTTTACATACACGCCCCGGCTATGGCTGTGAAATCACTACTTTGGAGGAGTTTTCTGCTGGTCAAAACGTCTGGACTCTCGATACTCCGGTATCCGCTGGCTTTGAGGAGCGGGCTCAAGAAGTTATGAGCCGGAGCTATAGCCTGCTAACCGACAACTGCCAGCATATAGCCAACTATGTCGCCTCTGGTAAGTACTCCAGCCCACAGGTAACCGGAACGTTACTGGGTGCCGCCACCTTTACCGTGCTTTCCGATAAGGGTGAATGGTGGCAACGTGCATTAGCAGGAGGTGTTATAGGGTTACTGCTGAGCAGAGCCTGAAGCTATTAAGTCCAACCTCTCATCGTTAGCCTGCTCTTCCGGGTCTGTTATGGCGTTCGTGGTTGTTTGTTATGCCTTGGGTCAGTCTTCATTGAAGTAGTCAGTATCCAGACTTTTGATTCTGTAGACTTCTTTGGTGTTGACTCCAAGGCCATACTGCACCATGAGTTCGGCCAATTGTTCACCGTTTATCAGCACAATATTCATGCTTAAGCCCGATGCAGCCTCCAGAGCGCCGCTGGAAAATTCCGACGTGGTAATAAACACGCCTTTGGTCGCCCCCTTGCGGGTAAGTGCACCGATAAACTTGTCTATTTCCGGGCGTTGAATATTGTTTTTCCACTTTTTGGCCTGCAGGTAAATTTTATCGAGGCCAAGAGGGTCTTCACTGATGATGCCGTCAATACCGTCATCATTGGTGTACTGTGTTGGTTTTGCCGAGCCACCCAACGCACTGCCGTAACCCATGGCGCGCATAAGATCGACCACCAGTTTTTCAAAGAACTGCCAGGAGCTGTCGCACACTGTATCCAGCACTTCGGTGGTGAGACTGTCGTGGATTTCTTTGTAGGCAAGTTGCAGGCGTTCGCTTGGATCAATTGCATCGTCGCCGGACTCTATCTGTACAACTTCACTATCATTACCCTGCCGTGCTTTTGACCTGGACGCCGAAAATTCAACGAATTCTTCAGAAATATCCTTCAGGTACCGGACATTAATGTGCTCAGGGCGTTCTTTTAATGCTTCCAGACCACGAGTGGTAATCTGTAAATGCGCCCGTTGCGGATAGGTCAGCAAGCCTGCTTTCTTCAAATAAGTTCCGGCCCAGCCACAGCGGTTACGAATAACGGTTTGCTGACCAGAAGAAACACGCTCTGCTTTTTCTTCTGGTGTAACGGAAAAATAATTGCAAACGGCTTCGTATACATCGCTGAATTTATGCACTTGACCGTCACTGATAGCAGCCAGAACTGGGCGCATACATTGTTGGAAGTTTGGTATCGGCATTCCGTGTCCTTACAGGCGTTACTGCTTTTGGGCTGTGATTATACTGAGTGTTTCGTCAATGCCTATCCCTGATTTTGGGCGGATTAATACGGCAGCGTACTGCCATCCCAGTGCAGCAGGTGGCCGTGCTGCTCTGGTTGTAAATTGAGCAATACGTCGCTGATGCGCTGCGCGGTTTGTTGCGGGGTGTAGAGTTTGCCGGCGGCGATATTCTGCTGAAACGGTGCCGACAGGCCGGTGTTGGTGGTGCCGGGGTGTACGGCGGCAACCAGGCAGTGCGGCGCTTTGCGCTGCCATTCTATGCTGAGGTTTTTTATAAACATATTGAGCGCGGCTTTGCTCATGCGGTAGCTGTACCAGCCGCCCAGCTGGTTGTCGCTGATGCTGCCGACCATGGCCGATAACGATAACCAGCGCAGCTGGCTGTCGCGTTTAATAAAGGGAGCCAGTGCCTGAGCGGTATGAATATGGCTTATCACGTTGCTTTGCAGACTGTGCTGCAGCCAGTCGGCACTGAGATCACACAGGGATTTTTCCGGGCCCTGATGCTGGTTATGGAGTATGCCGTTGCAGACGAGCACAGCATCGGGTGTGCCTTCACGGCGGATAAAGGCCTGCAGTTCGGCCACGCTGTGCGGCTCGCGGGTATCGGTCTGGCAATGGGCGCTGGCGGCGGAGTCTGGCCCGCGGCCACTGCTGATCACGCGCACGCTCTGGGCGGTCTGCCCTTGCACCTGTCCCTGATTCTGGCTCTGCCAGCGCTCAATTAAGGCTTTGGCAATTTCGCTGCCGCAACCGGCAATCCATAATGTGCGCATGTTATGTCCTTTTTTATTTCTTTTTGCAGTTTAAAGCGGGCTGCCGCATTGCATTCAACCGGCAGCGACTCTACCTTATTGGAAACAGACACACAGAGTAAGGAACATCCGAATGATTAAGGTGATTATCGAGCGCAATATTGCCGAGGGTATGGAATCCACCTATGAGCAGATTATGAAAACCATGCTGCGCACGATGGTTGAAGCACCGGGCTATACCTCCGGTGTTAACTATATCGATATGAAAAACAGTGCCCACCGGGTGATTATTACCACCTGGCAGAGCGAACAGGCGTGGGATATGTGGAAGCATACCGAGCAGCGTGCGGCTCTGCTGGCGGCGATTAAACCGATTCTGGTGGATGAAGAGAAAATTACCCTGCTGACGGTGTGATGAACGATCTGTTTTTGTTCTGACGTGCCCGGCCTGACAGCCAGCAGTGACACAGAGAGTAACCAGCAATGCCCGCCCTGTTTTCAGGGCGGGCATTGTTGTTTTAGGCGTTGTTGTTTTAAAAGCCGCACTCTGCGAAAGCGAGAATTTTTGGGGAATGAAGCGAGTGAGATGACGCGGCGAATGACCTTTGTGGAATAACACCTGAGGGAACGACTTTCAGTCGTGATGTTAGTTATCACGGCAAAAATGCCGTTCCCGCTGCAGTAATTTCGCGGGTATGGCCCGCTCCTGCGGGATATTTACACCATTGCGGATCATGGTCGTGGCCGCTCCTACGGGATATTTACACCGTTGCGGATCGCGGGCATGGCCCGCTCCTACGGAATATTTACACCGTTGCGGATCATGGTCGTGGCCGCTCCTACGGGATATTTACACCATTGCGAATCATGGGCGTGGCCGCTCCTACGGGAATGACGACATTTTCAGATATACACGGCGTTTCAATTCGCGGGCATGGCCCGCTCCTACGAGATATTTACACCATTGCGGATCGCGGGCATGGCCGCCCCTGCGGGGTATATCGGTATATGCGTAGATTATTCTTTGGTTAATCGGAGCATATTCGTAGGAGCGGGCCATGCCCGCGAATTGCGCCGGAGGTTATGTTATAGGTAGGTTGTTTAAGCTCAGCCATAAGGAGTGTGGCATGCCGCAATTCCATCCATTCACAGGCCATAAACAACTGCGTGTCGGGCGCTTTTCCGAGACAGGTCGTGTGTATCTGATCACCACCAGTACGTTTGATCGGGAGCGTATTTTTTCTGAATGGCGTTATGCAAGAGCTGCTATTCAGGCATTTCTGCAGCCATCATTGTTGAAAACATCCCGGGTAATGACCTGGGTATTAATGCCGGATCATGTTCATTGGTTACTCCAGCCAGGTGATGATGCCGAGCTGTCCCGACTGGTAGGAGCGATGAAATCATCTTCGGCACGGGCAGTAAGGCAAGCCGGTTGTAAGCGGCGTGTCTGGGCACCGGCATTTCATGACCATGCTGTGCGCTGTGAAGACGATATTCTGCCACTGGCTCGATACGTTGTGGCAAATCCTCTGCGTGCAGGATTGGTACGCAGAGTTGGGGAGTATCCATTCTGGGATGCAATCTGGATGTGAATCACAGGCCGGGATTTTATTGCGGATTTTGCCCGAATCGCGGCATATGCATGATCGCGGGCATGGCCCGCTCCTATGGGAATGGCGACATTTTCAGATATGTGCGGCGTTTCATTTCGCGGGCATGGCCCGCTCCTACGAATATTTATCCGACCGCACCTGCATTTGCTGGTTTTAGTCTTTATCAATAGACGTCTTTACGGTAACGCCCCTGCTGTTGCAGGCGCTCGGTTGCACGTTTGCCGAGCCATTGTTGCAGCAGCTGGTCAATATCGCTGGCCATGCCACCACGACTGCCGCAGATATAAATCGCCGCGCCTTGTTTCAGCCATTGCCGCAGGCGTTTTTGTTCACGTTGCAGCGCATGTTGCACATAGCCGCTGTGGCTTCGTCCGCACAGCGCGGGCAGTTCTGCAGCGCCGGAGGCGCGTGAGTAACAGCGGTCGAATTCAGTGAGTACGCCGCTCTGATACCAGTGGTCGAGTTCCTGCTGCCAGATGCGGTCATGTTCCGGGCTGCGTTCACCAAACAGCAACCAGCAAGGGGCTTGTGAGTTTTGCAGGCTGCGCTGTTTAAGGTGGGCACGCAGTCCGGCCAGGCCGGTGCCATTGCCGATCAGTATCAGTGGTACAGCCGTTGGCGGCGCATGAAAAGCAGGGTTACTGCGCACGCTGAACAGGCTTGTGCTGCCGGGCTGCCATTGCTGGCACAACCAGCCGGAGCCCAGCCCGGGTTCGCCGTTATCGTGGTGCTGTTCACGCACCAGCAGGCGCAGATGGTTTTCTTCCGGCAGGCTGGCAATGCTGTAGTCGCGGTAGCGGCCGGCCAGCCATAAGCGGGCAATATCTCCGGCCTGCCAGTGGCTGTGATGCGGCTTGCTCAGATGCAGTTCATACAAAGCGGCCCCCGGACTGCCGGGGTTTAACCAACGCCGTTGTTCCAGCGTCAGTTCTTCTGTTGCGGCGTGACTGTCTGCTACAGCGCCCGTCAGGGTGAATCCCTGTTCTGCCAGTTGCTGCTGCCATTGCTCAAGAGACCGGCGCTCAAGACGGTTAACGCACAGTGGCGCAAACATCGGCTGCGCACCGGCCTGTTGCAGCTGTTTGTGCAGTTGCAGACCAAAGGCGCAGAACTGTGGGTAGTCGTCGTCGCCCAGAGCCAGCACGGCGTAGCGTACATCCTGCACAACATGCTGGCCCTGCCGCTGACTGTGCTGCAGACGGCGGATAAAATGCTGGCCGTTGGCCGGCGCTTCACCATCGCCACAGGTGCTGGCAATGATCAGTAAGCGACGGCTGACAGCCAGTTGCTGCCGGCTCAGCTGGTTAAGAGGCAGCAGGCTAACTGCCTCACCACCCTGCTCTAACTGCTGCGCTAAATCCCCGGCCAGTGCGGCAGCCGTGCCGCCTTCGCTGGCGTAGGCAACCAGGGTTACAGGCAAATCAGGATGAGCAGCGCGGCGGCTATGCCAACGCTGCCGCAGGGAAGCGCGAAAACACCAGAGGGCGAGCAGGCACCAGCCAAGTATCAGCAGGCTGGCCTGCCCCCAGGGTTGCAGAGAGATCATGATCAGTCCGGCAGCACCTCAAGCACGGCCACATAGCTGCCGCTGCGTTCGGTGGCGGGTTTTTGCGCTTTATTGTCTTTGTATTCGGCTTCCAGAAAGTAACGTCCGGCGCCGTTCCAGCGTACGGTGATTTCACCCTTGCTGTTGGTTTTGAGGGTGATTGCTTCCTGCGCATTGCGGTAGCGGGTGCCTTCGCGGATCAGGGTAACGTCGGCACCCTCTGCGGCTTCACCGTCGATCAGAAAACGGAAGCTGGCTTCTTCACCGGCAAACAGATCGTTCGGATGCGTGACGGCCAACAGCTCCAGTCCCTGCCCGCTGACTGCCAGTGCGTTGCGGCTTGGCGCGCCCAGGGTGACAAAGGTTTCCATGCGGCGGGACGCCTGTGATACCACTAATTTTTCGGCGTTTTCCGGGACTGCTTTTGCAAAACCTTCGGCGCTGTATTGCTCACCACGGCCCGGATACATGCGGCGCTGTCCGTCTTCTTCCCATAAGGCACGCAAACCGGATGAGGCGATAAACAGGCGATAGGTGCCTTCCTGTGTTAACGGCAGATCAAACACGCTGCGGTATTTGCCGGTATGCAGGTTTTCGACCTGACCGGCGCTGCCGTCGGGGTTGAGCACCTGTACGCCAACGAAGCGGCCGGGGTTGTAGTTGGCGAGAAAAATATCGTTGGAAACCGCCGCATCAAAACTGACCCAGCGGTTTTCGCCGGACAGTACGGTTTCCTGCGGTACGATCCAGGCGCGGTGTGCCTGTACGGCCACACTGCCCAGCACCAACGCGGCGACAAAGAATGGTTTGAATGGGGTTTTATTCAACATGTTGGTGTCCTGTTCAGGGTTTAATGCTTACAGCCACAGCACCCAGCTCGGTGCTGCCGCTGGCGGTGAAAGTAGCGGTTTGGGTTAGCGGCCAGCTGAACGGAATATCGACCACTTCGCGCCCGCCCACTTCACGCGCGGCTTCTACCCGCAGGGTGTAATCACCTCCGGCCAGTTCATTCAGAGGCGCGGTGCCGAAGTGGAATTGCAGATGATGCTGACCCGGCCCCTTGGTCGCGCCGGTAACACCATCCACCGGCATCTGCAGTGTGCGGCCGCTGCGACGCCACCACTGGCGCATATCTTTCAGCCATTTTTCGCCTTCGTTATTGCGCATTTCTGCGTCGTACCAAACGGCCAGATTAGTGACAGCTCTGGTGCTGTTGTTTTCAATCCAGATGGCAACATAGGGCTTGTGATATTCAGCGACGTTCAATTGCGGAATATCAACCGCGAGAGTCAGCTCGGCGGCGCTTGCCGATTGCACAGTCACGCATTGTGTAGCGGCCAGCAGCAACGCCGGCAGCAGCGAACGCGGTATCGGGTTCTTCATATTCATTCCTTTAATGCACGCTCAAAATAATGATCAGCAGCGGGATAACCACGCCCAGTGCCACCAACGGCCAGGTGGATGGGCGCTGGCGGGCGTAACGCACCAGCAGCCATAAACCGCTGAGTGAGAAAACCAGACACAGCAGCGAAAAAATATCGATAAACCATGACCACAGCGGGCCGGTATTGCGGCCTTTATGCAGGTCGTTCAGGTACGAAATCCAGCCGCGTTCGGTGCGCTCGTAAAGCAGCACTCCGCTGTCGGTTTCAATGCTCAGCCAGGCATCTCCGCCGGGTCTGGGCATGCCCAGATACACTTCATTGCCCTGCCATTCGGCGTCCGCCACAGGCACGCTGATATTGTGTTCCTGCAGCAACCATTGGCGCAGCGCCAGCGGTAACGGCCCGGCGCTGCGCCCGGACAGGGTTTTCAGCAAGGTGGCAGACAGCTCGGTTTCCAGCGTTACCGTCACCGGTTCAGCCTTGATGTCCGCCGCGTGGTTTAACGTGATGCCGGTAAAGGCAAACAGAATCATGCCCACCAGACACAGGGCGGAGCTGATCCAGTGCCACTGGCGCAGGCTGCCAAAAACGATGCCCGATACAGGCAGGCGGGCAGATAAAGATCGGATCATCCGGGATACATCACAGGCAGGACTCAGACGGCGTTAGATGGGCAGCATTCTAGCAGGAAAGCTGCAAATACGAACAATTTGCATTAGCGAATTTACATTTCTATTCACTTATCACTCAATAATATTTCTTACCTCCCGGCAGAAGCAGCCAGAAGCCAGCGAAACAAAAACGACACAAGCATACGGCCCCGAATGGGGCCGTATGCTTACGCAGGCGGTGGCGGTAATAGCATCAGAAGCGGTAGTTCACGCCCAGCCACAGGTTGCGGCGTTTGTCTTTGTTGTTGTAATCGTCGATGTAGGTGATTTCACCGTCGTCATCGTAATCACCGTCGGCGGCATCACCCTCAACACCATCCTGAAAACGGGTCTGATAAGTGGTGAAGTCTTCGTCCAGCAGGTTATTGATACGGCCGTTAACGCTCAGGTTGGCGCTGATTTCATACGACGCACCGAGGTGCAGTACGTTGTAGTTTTTGAAGTACAGCGCGTTGCCGTCTTCATCCACATCACGGAAGCGTGACGAGCGGGTTTCGCTGGTCAGATAAACGTTGGCTTTGTCGCTGATGTCCCAGCCCAGCGTCAGGTTCGACATGTGCTTGGCACTGTTGGTCAGCGGCTGGCCTTTTTCATTACCGGACAGCTGTTTGCTGTCGGTGTAGGTGTAGTTGGCACGCAATGACAGCGCTTCACTCATTTGCCAGCGGGCGGCTACTTCAGCGCCGCGCACCAGCGCTTCGTCGATATTGATTTTCTGGCTGTAGGTGGTGTAGTTCAGCGTTTCATACTCTCCCAGATTCACACACGGCTTGGCGCCGTTGGTGCTGGCACAGGTTGGTACCCGGTCGCCGCTGGCGATCTTATCTTTGAACTTGTTATGGAAGGCGGTGATATTGAAGTTATGGCCACCTTCGGTCGCCTCCCAGTAGAGCGCCAGCTCGCTGTTGACGCTTTTCTCCGGTTCCAGATCCGGGTTACCGGCAAACGGACTGGTGCCCTGCCCGCCAAAACCGGTGATGCCGTTAAACAAGTCGGTGGTTTTCGGGGTTTTATAACCGGTCGATACGCCACCTTTGACTGTCCAGCTCAGATCAAGGTTGTATACACCGTACAGGCGCGGGCTGACATTGCTGCCGAAGACATCGTGGTTGTCATAACGCACACCGGTGGTCAGGGTAAAATCATTCAGCATCGACCAGTTGTCTTCAGCAAACAGCGAGTACATGGTGAAGTCGGAGGTTTCGCTGCCGGCATCGCCCCCTTCCAGACCAAACACACCGTCTTTCAGTTCTGCAACAATCACCTGACCGCCCACCACGACCTGGTGATGACCATAGAAATCGTTGACCGGCATATCCACCTTGGCATCCAGGGTGTACTGGCTGCTTTCCATGGTGCGTTTCGGACGCGGCAGGAAAGTCTCAGCCGCGATGGCTTTGCGCTCATCGACGCTCAGGCCGGTATAAGCGCCGGTGCCGTCGTAGATCTGTTGCAGCAACTCACGCTCAGCGACCGAGAAAGGCACCGTGCGCCCTTCATTAGAGGTGGCGATATGCTGCAGCGACACCCAGCTGCTGCCGAATGACCATTCACCTTCATGGGCAATGGCCCACTGATCACGGGTAAATTCCTGATCTTTGGCATAACCGACCCGTGGCTGCACCTGACCACCACGCGCACGCCAGATGGTATCAATGCTGTCGACCGTGCCCAGCGGGAAGGTGCCATCCGCCAGAGGCTTGTTGTCGTAGGTCTGTTTTGACTGATCGATATCCAGCGTCAGGGTCTGATTGGCGGCCGGTTTCCAGTTCACGCCAAAGCCCAGATTGGTGTTGGTGTTATCGGTGGTTTTGCCGCCGGAACCAAAGCCCAGGGTACGCTTACGGCTGACGCCGGCAGGATCGGTGACATCCTCATATTCAGGTTCGGAGGCATCACGCTGGTACAAACTGCCGCGCAGCTCAATACCCAGTACATCTTTGATCGCCGGACCCATCAGGCTGAAATCGGCGGTGGTGTCATTGCCGTATTCGTCCTGCTCCTGAAATGAGCGCCCGATCGTGACAGAACCCGCCCACTCGTCAGTGACTTTTTTGGTGATGATGTTAATCACGCCACCCAGCGCATCGGCACCGTAGAGGGTTGAAGCCGGGCCACGGATGACTTCGATACGCTCAATCGCATCCAGTGGCGGAACATGGTTGAACTGATTACCGCCGAAATTATTCGGATAAATATCACCATGGTTGTTCTGGCGGCGACCATCGATCAGCAGCAGGGTGTAATCCGCTCCCATGCCACGGATACTGACGGAACCCTGGCCGGTTTTATCGCGGGTTTCACCAATATCCACACCTTCCAGTTCGCGCACGGCATCCAGCAGAGTCATATAAGGACGGGAGCGCAGATCTTCCTGAGTAATCACAGAAATACTGGCCGGTGCTTCAACGACCTTCTGCTCAAAACCAGCGGCTGATACCACCATTTTGCTGAGGTCTACCGGATTTTTTTCTGCCTGTTCCGCTTGCGCAGAAAAACCGGCCAAGGCAATCGCGGCTGGCAAAACGGCCTGGCGCCAGAGAGTCGGTCTGATCATTGTGCTATCCCCTGTTAAAACATGCTGGTCATAAATCAGGCTTTTCTGACAAGCCCATCAAAAACGCCGGCATGCTAACAAGAACAAAACACATTTACGAATAGTTTTTATTTAGATAAGAAATTAAATCTCATTTGTATTGTCTCGCCGGTTATTGCACCCAGGAACGAACAAAGGCCGCCACCGCTCCCGCAGCGTGCTGCATATGCTGTTCATGGCTATAGCCGGATTTTTTACGCGGTTTTAAGTCATGGTCGCCGTCTTCCAGCCACAACAACTGCAGTGCAGCATCAAGGGCATAGCCGTCCACTTCTTCTTTATCGCCCAATGCGTCACGCGTGCCCTGCACAATAAGCAGAGGTTGCTGCAACTGTTGCAGATGATCTGTGCGCAGCGACTCAGGTTTACCCGGCGGATGAAACGGATACCCCAGACAGGCGCAACCGCGGATATCGGTGCCGGCATTTTTTTCTGCTTCCTGCATTAATAAAGAAGCAACCCGCCCGCCCATGGATTTTCCGCCAATGATACAAGGACGATCCAACTGGCGGATTAATGCGCGGTAATCGTCCAGCAGTGCCGGCATACGCTGTGGCGGGCGGCGTTTACCATCGATGGCACGCTGTTCCATATAAGGAAAATCAAAACGCACGACATATATTTCCTGCGCGGCAATCAATTCTGCCATCCGTTGCATAAATTCGCTGTCACTGCCGGCACCGGCGCCATGGGCGAAAATAAATAACGGATCACGCGAATTACCATTTTCTGTGTATTTTTTGTTCATTTAAATTCCGTTCAGACATGGCCTTCAGGGAAAATTGTCGCATGACTTGCAATTGTATTTCCCGTCCCCAGTGCTTCTTGCGCTATATCAAGATTCACGGTTGCCACTTCCTTATGATTTGCTCAACCGTTATCAGGATAACTTACAGCTATTCTGTAGCGGCAGAGAGTGTGGGCTGTTTGCTGGAGCAAACCATCAGAACGATGGTGAGAGACGTTCTCAGTTAGCTGTTCATAAGCTCCATAAAAGCAGGATAACCTGCTGTAAAATCTGGTGTTTTTCCGGTGTTTGATTGCAAATAACAGCATCAAACACCATAATTGCGCCGATTTTTTTAACCCTCAATCCTCGCTGTTAAATGGAATCTGATCATGAGCACAGCATTTGACCATCCCGAGTACAACTACAAGGTGGTAAGACAATTTGCCATCATGACCGTAGTTTGGGGCATTGTTGGCATGGCGGTCGGTGTACTTATCGCTGCCCAGCTGGCTTGGCCTGCACTGAACTTTGATACGCCTTGGCTGTCTTTCGGTCGTTTACGTCCGCTGCACACCAATGCGGTTATTTTTGCTTTCGGTGGTTCTGCACTGTTTGCAACTTCTTACTACATTGTGCAGCGCACCTGCCGTACGCGTCTGTTCTCAGACACCCTGGCAAGCTTCACCTTCTGGGGCTGGAATGCCGTGATCGTTGCAGCGGCTATTACTCTGCCAATGGGTCTGACCTCTACCAAGGAATACGCTGAGCTGGAATGGCCAATCGATATTCTGGTAACTCTGGTATGGGTTTCTTATGTTGTGAACTTCCTCGGCACGCTGGCTATCCGTAAAGAAAGCCACATCTACGTTGCCAACTGGTTCTTCGCAGCCTTCATGATCATGATTGCGATCTTGTACGTGGGTAACAACCTGGCCGTACCGGTATCCCTGACCAAATCTTACTCCATCTGGGCGGGTACTATTGATGCCATGATCCAGTGGTGGTGGGGCCATAACGCGGTAGGTTTCTTCCTAACTGCAGGCTTCCTGGGGATTATGTACTACTTCGTGCCTAAGCAGGCTGGCCGTCCGGTTTACTCTTACCGTCTGTCCATCGTGCACTTCTGGGCCCTGATCTCTATCTACGTATGGGCCGGTGCTCACCACCTGCACTACTCTGCTCTGCCTGACTGGGCTCAGACTTCCGGTATGGTTATGTCTCTGATCCTGCTGGCACCAAGCTGGGGCGGTATGATCAACGGTATGATGACGCTGTCTGGTGCATGGCACAAACTGCGTAACGACCCTATCCTGCGCTTCCTGGTTGTATCTCTGTCTTTCTACGGTATGTCTACCTTCGAAGGCCCGATGATGTCAATCAAGACCGTAAACGCGCTGTCTCACAACACTGACTGGACCATTGGTCACGTTCACTCCGGTGCTCTGGGCTGGGTTGCCATGGTATCTATCGGTGCTCTGTACCACCTGATCCCAATCATGTTCGGCCGCAAAGCCGGTGACATGCACTCCATCAAACTGATCAACGTTCACTTCTGGCTGTCCACCATTGGTACCGTACTGTACATCGCTGCGATGTGGGTAAACGGCATCATGCAGGGTCTGATGTGGCGTGCAGTTAACGCTGACGGCACCCTGACCTACAGCTTCGTTGAATCCGTAGAAGCCTCTCATGGCGGCTATGTGGTTCGTGTACTGGGTGGCGCACTGTTCCTGACCGGTATGCTGATCATGGCTTACAACGTGTTCATGACTGTTCGCGCGGCCAAGAAAGAAGCTGGCAACGCAGTCGCAGCACAGGCTTAAGGAGTACTGAAACATGATTAAGCACGACAATATTGAGAAAAGCCTGCCGTTGATGGTGGTGATGATTGTCATCGCACTGAGCTGGGGCGGGATGGCGGAAATTGTTCCACTGTTCTGGCACAACGACACCAACAAGCCGGTTGAAGGCCTGGAACCTTACACTGCTCTGCAGCTGGAAGGTCGTGACATCTACATCCGTGAAGGTTGCCATGTATGTCACACCCAGATGGTTCGTCCGTTCCGTGCAGAAACCGAGCGTTACGGCCCATACTCCACTGCTGGTGAATCGGTATACGAGCACCCGTTCCTGTGGGGTTCCAAGCGTACTGGTCCTGACCTGGCACGTGTTGGTGGCCGTTACTCTGATGAGTGGCACCGTGCACACATGTACAACCCACGTGACGTTGTACCTGAGTCCATCATGCCGTCTTATCCATGGTTGTTTGAAGATAAGGTCGATGGCCGCCTGACTCCGAAGAAAATGGAAGCTCTGCGTATGGTCGGCGTACCGTACACCGATGCTGACATCGAAGGTGCCAAAGAGGCCGTTGATGGCAAACGTGAAATCGAAGCTCTGGTTGCTTATCTGCAGCACCTGGGCACTGTAGTCACTAAACGGTAAATCCCATGGATATTAACGACGTGCGCGGTTTGGGCAGCGTTTTCGCCCTGATAGCTTTTCTCGGCATACTCTGGTGGGCCTATGGCTCCAGCCGTAAAAAGCGTTTTGATAACGATGCTCAGATTCCATTTCTCGAAAACGAAGAAATGCCGGCGCACGACGATAAAGATCGGAGTAAATAAATATGTTAAGCACTTTCTGGCAAGTGTGGGTCGCGGTCATCGTACTGGGATCCATGATTGGTTGCGGCGTACTGATCATGTACACCAGCCGCGGCCAGCGTAAAGATGAAACTGACCAGACTACTGGTCATGACTACGACGGTATTCAGGAACTGGACAACCCGCTGCCACGCTGGTGGGTATTTATGTTCTGGGCAACCATCGTGTTTGGTTTTGGCTATCTGGGCGTGTACGGCCTGGGCAACGTTAACGGCCTGCTGACTGTTGAAGTCGACGGCGAACAGGTTGCCTGGTCTTCTACCAACCAGTGGAAAGCTGAAGTACAGAAGTTCGATGCTGACATCGCACCACTGTACTCCAAGTACACCGCTACTCCGGTTGAAGAACTGGCCAAAGACGCAGATGCTCTGCAAACCGGCCAGCGCCTGTTCAAGAGCAACTGTGCTGTGTGCCACGGCTCTACCGCTAAAGGTGCTCAGGGCTTCCCTAACCTGACCGATAACGATTGGTTGTACGGTGGCGCTCCTGAGAACATCAAGCACACCCTGACTTACGGTCGTCAGGGCGCGATGCCTGCATGGGGCGCAGTACTGGGTGAAGAAGGTACCGCTGACATGGTGAACTACGTTCGCAGCCTGTCTGGCCTGAAGCACGATGCAGAAGCCGCTGAAAAAGCAGCGCCTAAATATCAGCAACTGTGTATGGCTTGTCACGGTGCAGATGGTAAAGGCAGCCAGCTGGTTGGCGCACCAAACCTGACTGACGATATCTGGTTATATGGCGGTTCTTCCAAGCAGATTGAGTTCACTCTGAAGCATGGTCGTAACGGTAAAATGCCAGCGCATCTGGAAATTCTTGGCAACAACGCTGAAGCCAAGATCCACCTGCTGACCACTTACGTTTACTCGCTGTCTCATCAGCAGTAAGCGCAGCAAGACCCCGGTCAGGCAAAACCAACCGGGGTTGAGCTAAGGCAATAAAAACAGAAAAAAGCGGCTTAAAGCCGCTTTTTTCGTTATAGCGACAGGCAACAAGCTATATAATTGCCGCGTTATATAGAGCGCTGTGGGGCCCTGCTCCGTCTCTGGTTTCGCAAAGCGCCGTCATGCACATCCAACCAAGGTGATTTGCCGTTATGAGTAATATTCCGGTCAAAGATGTCACACCAAAAACCCAAAGCATGTATGAAAAACGTAAGAAAATTTACGTTCGTGAAATTGAGGGTTTTTTCCAGAAATTACGTACATGGTCGCTGTGGGCGTTAATGCTCGGCTATTTCGGCAGTGCCTGGCTTAACTGGGAAGGCCGACAGGCCATTCTGTTCGATCTGCCGGCGCGCCAGTTTCATATTTTTGGTATTACCTTCTGGCCGCAGGATTTTATGCTGCTGTCGTGGCTGTTAATTATCTGCGCTTTTGGTCTGTTCACCATTACTAACCTTGCCGGTCGTATCTGGTGTGGTTACACCTGCCCGCAGTCGGCCTGGTCATTTATTTTTATGTGGATTGAAGAGCGTACCGAAGGTACCCGCAACGCCCGCATGAAACTCGATAAAGAACCGATGAGCGCGAGCAAATTCCGCAAAAAAGCCCTGAAGCATACTTTGTGGATGATTATCGCCATCTGGACCGGCATAACCTTCGTGGGTTACTTCACCCCGATCCGCGAACTGGTACCGGATTTCTTCACTCTGAACATCGGCGGCTGGGGTTTATTCTGGATTGCGTTTTTTACCGCGGCCACCTACATCAATGCCGGCTGGATGCGTGAGCAGGTCTGTATTTATATGTGCCCTTATGCGCGTTTCCAGTCGGTTATGTACGATCCGGATACCCTGGCCGTTTCCTACGATGTTAACCGTGGTGAACCACGAGGCAAACGCAGCAAAAAAGCCAAGGAAGAAAGCGACACAACCCAGCTTGGTGACTGTGTTGACTGCTCCCTGTGCGTGCAGGTATGTCCGACCGGTATCGATATCCGTGATGGTCTGCAATACCAGTGTATCGGCTGCGCTCTGTGCATCGATGCCTGTGACTCCATTATGGAAAAACTGGATAAGCCGAAGGGTCTGATCCGTTACACCACCGAAAATGAGCTGGAAGGTAAAAAGACTCACTTCTTCCGTCCGCGTCTTGTTGGTTATGCCGCACTGCTGCTGATTATGATGGGCGCATTCATGTACGCCATCGGCACCCGCACACCGTTCAAGCTGGATATTGAACGTGACCGCAGCGCGCTCTATCAGATGACCGCCAACGACACCGTAACCAATGCGTATACGCTGAAGCTGATCAACATGTCGCAAAGCCCAAAAACCTACACTCTGAGCCTGGATGGTCTGGAAGGTATGAAAATGGATGCGCCAACCACTCAGTTTCTGCGTGTGAACGAGCTGAAAGAAGTGCTTCTGACCATCGAAATTGATCCGGAAGAAGTGCATATGCCAGCCAGTAAAGTGGATATTGAATTCGTCATCACCGATGCCGATACCGGTGAAGAAGTGGCGCGTGAAGAAAGCCGCTTTATTGCCCCACGCAATTAATCTGAGGAAAAGATTTGCCTCCGCGAAACCATGACCCGTGTCAGCGAATCTGACAAATCCAAACTGGAGACTGACCGCCCAAGTGGTTAAACTTGGGCGGTTTTTTTTATCCCGCCCGATGCCGATTGAGAAGTCTATGAACACCGAATCCAAAGAACACGCTCCCTGGTACAAAGAACCCATGGTGTGGCTGGTTGCGGGCCTTCCGCTATTGGCTATCTGCTGGGGTTTTGTGATGCTGACACTGGCCCTTGAATCCAAGGATTCCCTGGTCAGCGACAGCTACTACAAAGACGGCGTCAGCTACACCGAAAACGTCGAAGCCGATGCCCATGCTGCCCGCCTGCAGATCAAGGCCGATCTGACGTTCAGCGAAAACGAAATCCACCTGGCCCTGAACGGCTATCTGGATGAAGAACCTGCAACCCTGCAATTGCAACTGATTCACCCTACCCTGCAGGAACGTGACCTGACCGTGCTACTGCAACGCCTGGGCGATGGCCACTATGCCGGTGTCAATGAACTGGTATTGCCGGAACGCCGCCATATCTGGCTGCTCAGCCACGAACAGCAGTGGCGTATCCGTGGTACCGAACTGATTGAAGCTGACAAGGTTATTAACTTACACGCCAAATGAATGCCCATTCAGCCCAAGAGCGCTGTTTTCACTGTGGTGAAGCCACCACCGAAGGTGAGCGCTGGTCAACCCTGATTGATGGCCAACGGCAGCCGATGTGCTGCCCGGGCTGCAAAGCCATTGCCGAAACCATCGTCGCCAGTGGCCTGAAAGACTATTACCGCCACCGCACCGAACTGCCGGAACTGTCGCCGGCTGAACTGGAAGACAGCGATCTGTCGGCGCGCGAATCCCTCACCCTGTATGACAGCGAAGCCCTGCAGCGGCGCTTTGTCGCCCATCTGAGCGGCAACCAGCAAGGCGAAGCAGAAGCCACGTTTATCATCGACGGCATCAGCTGTGCCGCCTGTGCCTGGCTGATTGAGCACCGTATCAGCCAGTTGCCGGGCGTAAAAAACGCTGTACTTAACCTGTCCAACCACCGCCTGGTGGTACGCTGGCAGTACGACCAGATTGCCGTATCCAGTATTGCCGAGGCGATTTACCGTCTGGGCTATAAGGCTTCGCCGTTTTCTGCCACCGAACAGGAAGAGCAGCGCCATCGCGAGGGGAAACTGGCGATCCGCCGTCTCGCGGTTGCCGGTATCGGCACCATGCAGGTGATGATGCTCGCGGTGCCTCTGTATGTGGGCATGGCTGAGCAATACGAATTTTTTATGCGCCTGGCCTCAATGGTCATGACCCTGCCGGTGGTGCTGTTCAGCGCCCGGCCGTTCTTTACTGCTGCCCTGCGTGATCTGCGCACCCGCCATCTGACCATGGATGTGCCCGTATCGCTGGCCATTGTGCTGGCATTCTGTTCGAGCATCTGGAGCACCATGAATCAGGGCGTCGAGGTGTATTTTGACTCGGTCTGTATGTTTACCTTCTTCCTGCTGCTTGGCCGTTTTCTCGAAATGCGCGCCCGTCACCGGATGGGGAAAGCTGGTAATAATCTGCTAACGCTGCTGCCCAATATTGCGTTAAAGGTTGGTGACGAAGGTGTTGAGCAGGTTATTGCCAGTGAAGACATCCGTATTGGTGACGTGCTGCGTCTGAAACCCGGCCATGCCATTCCCGCTGACGGAGTGGTGATCGAAGGCCGAAGCTCGGTTGATGAAGCCGCACTGACCGGTGAATACCTGCCCATCAGCAAGAAAGCCGGTGATCGCCTGATCGGCGGTACGTTTAACGTTGAAAGCCCGCTGCTGATGAAGGTCACCGCGACCGGCGCCGAAGCTCAGTTATCGACCATCATGCGTCTGATGGACCGCGCCCAGCAGGAGAAGCCGCGCGCTGCGCTGCTGGCCGACAAAATTGCCAGCCACTTTGTTGCGGCGGTGCTGATCATCTCCAGCTCGGTCTTCACCTTCTGGTGGCTGCAAGGCGATGAACACGCCTTTTTCATCGCCCTCAGCGTGCTGGTTGTAACCTGCCCCTGCGCCCTGTCACTGGCTACGCCAACGGCTCTGACAGCCGCCACGGCCGCACTGCGCGAACGCGGATTGTTAATCAGCAAAGGCCATGTGCTGGAAGTTCTGCCACAGATTAACCGTGTGGTGTTCGATAAAACCGGCACCCTGACCCAGGGCAAACTAACCCTGGAGCAGGTCGAACCTCTGGCGGATCTGGATGAAACTCAGCTGCTGGCCCTGATCGCCGGCCTTGAGAAACACTCAACCCATCCGATTGCCCGTGCCTTCCGCACCATAAAAGCGGCTGCCGTAGAGAACACCGAACAAACCGCCGGCCAGGGCATCAGCGGCCAGTGGAACGGGCACACTCTGCGCTTTGGTCGCGCCGATTATGCCTGGCCAGCAGCCCCCCTGACGGAGCCCGACAACAAGGCCGCTGGCCAGTGGCTGCTGCTCGCCAGTGATCAGCAACCGCTGGCCTGGGTGCGCCTGAATGACAGCCTGCGCCGCAACGCTGCGTCAATTGTCAGCGGACTTCAACAACGCGGTATCGCCGTGTCTCTGCTGACCGGCGACCCCGGCGCATCCGGTCAGGTGGTGGCGGATGCACTGGGCATTACCGACCTGCAGACCGGCGTCTCGCCGGAACAGAAACTGGCCGCAGTGCGCGCCTGGCAGCAGGCCGGTGAGCGGGTCATGATGGTCGGCGACGGTATTAACGATGTGCCGGTACTGGCCGGTGCTGATATTGCTCTGGCCGTTAACGAAGCCACCGATCTGGCTAAGACCAACGCCGATGCCATGCTTACCAACGGTCGTCTGGAAACCTTACTGACCGCTCTGGATGGAGCCACCAAGACACGCCGTATTATTGCTCAGAACATCGGCTGGGCTTTGCTGTACAATCTCATCGCATTACCGGTGGCAGCGGCAGGTTTTGTTCCGCCCTGGGCCGCTGCGATTGGCATGTCATTCAGTTCGTTACTGGTGGTCACCAACGCCCTGCGCCTGAATCGCCTGCCGGCTCCTGACTCCTCTGAGGTTTGATCGATGGATATCATTTACATCCTGGTACCACTGTCTTTACTGCTGATCGGCATTGCCGTGCTGATCTTTTTCTGGGCGGTGAAGAGCGGCCAGTTTGAAGACATGGAGTCCCCCGCCCACCGCATTCTGTTTGATGACGATGAGCCGATAAGTCGCCGTCAGGACGACAGCGATCAAACCCCATCTGACAAGCCATGATTGAACCCCTGTCGCTGCTGACCGCCTTTCTGCTGGGGTTGTTTGGCTCCAGCCACTGCCTGGTAATGTGCGGTGGTATTGCTGCGGCTATTGGCAGCAGCGCCGGAACTCAGCGTGTCCGGGTGACGCTGCTGTTTAACACCGGGCGCATACTGAGCTACAGCATCGCCGGGCTGATAGTCGCCAGCGCAGGTCTGTGGCTGCAGAGCCAGCACCAGTGGCTGATGCTGATCTTGCGGACACTGGCCGCGTTGATGCTGATACTGATGGGGCTCTATATTGCCCGCTGGTCACTGATGCTGACCCGTATTGAGCAACTGGGCCAGGGAATCTGGAAATACCTGCAGCCTCTGACCCGCCGTTTTATGCAATCTCCGCGTGCGATAGATCGTCTGTGGCTGGGCATGCTCTGGGGCTGGTTGCCCTGCGGCCTGATTTACAGCACGCTGAGCTGGGTTGCCGCAAATGGCCAGCCTTTGCTGGGAGCCGCTGCGATGTTCGCCTTTGGTCTGGGTACCCTGCCAGCCCTGTTTGCCAGCACACTGGCGGCCAATGTACTGACGCCGTTTCTGAGCAACAACCGCGTGCGTCAGGTTGCCGGGGGATTACTGATCGGATTTGGTTTGTGGACGGCAGCATCGGTCTGGTTACTTTCTTGACAGATCGCGCGCTAATGCCGAACATAGCCGCAACTGCTGCACTTGTTACTTACTCCGACACCGGGGTTTCACTCAGGAATCAGTCATGAAAACGACACATGTTGCGCCTGCTCCACTGCGGGGCACTCAACCACACTGCCAGACCTGCTCACTGAATGCGTTGTGTCTGCCATTGTCCCTGAACGATTCCGATATGGAGCGCCTCGACGATATCATCCGCCGTGGCCGTCCGATCCAGAAAGGTCAGCTGCTGTTCCAGCAGGGCGAAGCGTTTCAATCCGTATTTGCCGTTCGCACCGGAGCCCTGAAAACCTACACTCTGGCGAGTAACGGTGAAGAACAGATTACCGGTTTTCACCTGGCCTCTGAGCTGGTTGGCCTGGCCGGTTATGATAACGGCAACTATCCGTTAACCGCCAAAGCGCTGGAAACCACCACCGTCTGTGAAATTCCGCTGCAGCAACTCGACAGTCTGGCCGATGACCTGCCGGATCTGCGTAAGCAGCTGATGCGTACCATGGGCACCGAAATCCGTCATGATCAGAACATGATGCTGCTGCTCAGCAAGAAAAACGCCGAAGAACGCGTGGCCTCTTTCCTGATTGATATTTCCCAGCGTTATTCCCGTCGTGGTTTTTCGGCCAGTCATTTCCGCCTGCCGATGTCGCGGGTGGATATCAGTAACTATCTGGGCCTCGCGGTAGAAACCATCAGCCGCGTGTTTACCCGCTTCCAGAAAAACGGTCTGATCGAAACCCAGGGTAAAGAAGTGATTCTGCAGGACCCCGATATGCTGTATGAACTGGCCGGTCTGAATACTGAAAAAGAGTGTGCCGCTCACCCGCAAGAGTAAACCGCTCACCCGTAAGCAAAAAAACCGGCCAGAGGCCGGTTTTTTTATGCCTGCCCTCTTATGCCTGTTTTCTGCTTATGAACATTCATGCAACGCCCTCTGGTACGGGAAATGCTTTACCAGAATAAAGGCTGAACAGACGTTATTTTTCTGGCGCCGGTATCCAGACCATCTATTGGCAATTGGTATAAAACCGCAGCAGATAAAATAATCTGATCTAAGATTGCAGAAACAGCGTCATTCAGCCGATATGACGTATAAGGAGGTGACCATGGGCATCTGCGCAAATGAACTGACCCGCTGGGTAATCCAGCCAACCCTGCAACGTATCGGGGTTAGTAACCCGATGGCCAGCACCCTGCTACTGGCAACTGCGGCTCAGGAATCGGCTCTTGGATCGCACCTCAAAGCCGCCGGTCAACGGGCTCTCGGCATTTACCGCATTCACAGCCTGACCCACCGCCATGTATGGGACGCTTATCTGGCGCAACAGCCGGAACTGGCCAGCACCGTGCGCGGCCTTGCCAGCCAGCATGATTTTCTCAGTCACCCTCATGCCGAGCTGACCACCAACCTGTCTTATGCCACCGCCATTGCCTGGTTTATCTATGCCCGCAATGATGATTTTGTTCTGCCCGCCGATGCAACCGCAGAACAGCTCGCACGTCTGTGGAAGCGTTTTTACCATCCCCGCAGCGGTGTCAGCATTGAAGAGTTCTGCGCCAGTCTCGGTGCCGCCACCGCCCTGCTCGACCGTGCAGCCTGAGCAGGCGTACCTTTTCTCAAAGTCCCCGAACTACATTCCTTTTTAACTGCCTGACCTGCGCAGGCGGTTCCTTCACCCGATGCATTCTGCTATAAAGCGGGCGCAATTATTCAGGGTGTTTTTATGATCGAATCCGCTGCCGAGCGCAAAGAGCAACTCGAGTTCAACAAACTGCAGAAGCGCCTGCGCCGCAATGTCGGCAAGGCCATCGAAGACTACCGCATGATCGAAGACGGCGATAAGGTCATGGTTTGCCTGTCCGGCGGTAAAGATTCGTACACCATGCTCGACATTCTGCTGAGTCTGCAGAAAAGCGCACCGATTCACTTTGATATCGTGGCGGTGAATATGGATCAGAAGCAGCCCGGATTTCCTGAACATGTGCTGCCGGAGTATCTGAGCCAGCTGGGTATTGAGTATCACATCGTCGAGAAAGATACCTACAGCGTAGTGAAAGAAATTATTCCGGAAGGTAAAACCACCTGCAGCCTGTGCTCCCGCCTGCGTCGTGGCACTCTGTATGGCTTTGCCGAGAGTATTGGCGCCAATAAAATCGCTCTTGGTCACCATCGTGACGACATCATCGAAACCCTGTTCCTCAATATGTTCCATGGTGGCAAGCTCAAGGCCATGCCGCCGAAACTGCTGAGTGACGACCAGAAGCACGTGCTGATCCGTCCGCTGGCTTATTGCAAAGAAAAAGATATCGAGAAATTTTCTCAGGCACGGGGCTTCCCGATCATTCCGTGCAACCTGTGTGGCTCACAGGAAAACCTGCAACGTCAGAATATTAAGATGATGCTGGAACAGTGGGACAAAGAGCAGCCGGGACGCAGTGAGAATATCTTTGCCGCCATCTGTAATGTGGCACCGTCACAGTTAGGCGATACCCAGTTGTTTGATTTTGTCACCCTGCAGGACAAGCAGGATAAAGGCCATCTGTTTACCCGTCTGGATGTGGTTCAGATCGACTGATCTGAAGCTGATACCGGGCGCAGCCAAAAGAAAAAGGCGGTCACAGACCGCCTTGCAACATACTGGTGACCAGCAGCTGATATTCTCCCGGCCCCTTCACAACAAGCTCCATTTTATAACGCCGGTCAGTGATGATGGATTCAGCCATTGCCGTCAGGTGACAGGCATCAGGACTCAGTTGCGGCTGGGGCATCTGCAGATGAACCTGATACTGTCCTTCCAGCTCTTCTACCCGCACCGTTGAGATCGCCTGAGTTTCACTGCCGGCAATGCCTTTACGTATCCACTGCAGATAAATGCCATGCGGGCCTTTCACATTAGTACGGACAACGCGGATGTACCCCTCTCCGGCGTCAGACTTCCACGGGCAGACCCGCTGTACCTGATCAATCCAGACCGGCATTTTATAAACGCCGGCAAAGGGCCAGGTTTCGCCTTCGGCGGCTGTTTCGTTCTGCATCCCGGCGTCGGTGGCCAAGGCTGTCAACGTCAGAAAAACCAACAGCAAAGCCATGATCGTGCGTACTGATATCATAATGATCCTCCTGCCATTAAGCCTAGCAGAGGTCAGCTTTCATGCTGTCGCAGAAGGCAGATACATCAGGCGGAGAAAACGGCCTGATTACTGCCGCCGGCATCCCATTCAGGGCGCTGGTAAGATACGCTGAGGATGTAAAAGGTTTCTTCTCCTTTCGGCAGGCGCACGGTCACTTCATCATCGACACGTTTTCCCAGTAATCCCCGCGCCAGCGGCGCATCAACGCTGATATAGCCGCGTTTGAGATCAATTTCATCCTCGCCCACCAGACGGTAGCGATGGATTTCAGCATCATCGTCTTCAAGTTCCAGCCAGGCGCCAAAAAAGACTTTCTGCGGATCAGCCGGCAGACGATCGACCACCGTCAGAATCTCCAGACGCTTCAGCAGGAAACGGACGCGACTGTCGATCTGGCGTAATCGGCGTTTACCATAGATGTATTCCGCATTTTCCGAGCGATCCCCCAGCTTGGCGGCATCTGAAACTTCCTGCGTCACTTTCGGACGCTCAGTGCGCCAGAGATAATCGTATTCCCGGCGTAAGGCCTGCTCCCCTTCTGGGGTAATCAGATGGCTGCGTTTTGGCAGCGGCTTTTTTTCCTTCTCACTCATAAACAACGGCCTGTACCAAAAGATTTCATGGTTTCGCAACACAGTCATGTCAGGGTGTCAGCATGGGCATGCCTGAACAACAACGTACAGCATTCCTCCAGAACCGGGAAAACCGGCACAAACATCCGGATGATGATGCAGAATGATCAAACGCAGTTTTAAAATGATGACCGGTATTCTGCTGTTACTGCTGGGAATTATTATTACGCCAATGCCGATTCCGCTTGGCATTATCCTGATCATTCTGGGCCTGTCTATGCTGGTATCGACTATCCCCAGAGTGCGCACATTTCTGCAGTTTCTGCGCCGTCGTTATCACGTGTTTTCGCACAAGCTGAACAGCATTAAACATCGCCTGCCGGCATTTGCGCGCCAGCTGATTGAAGATACCGACCCGGACCAGCACTGAGGCCTCCCCTGTAAACCACCCTGTGCTAGCATAAGAGCATGAACTCAGATGCCCTTTCTCCTCTGGCGGCCAGCAACAGCGCCATCGACGATTTCGCTCCCCTGCTTGAACTGCTGAGCCTGTATCTGGCCGATGGCCAGAGCCACAGTGAATACGACGTGCTGTGCTGGCTGCAGGCACCCGAACAGGGAATTTTCCGCCCCGACGCTCTGCGCGATTCACTCACCATGTTCCGCAGCCATTTTATTCTGATGCATTGCCTCTACCGCCTGCAGCAGCAATGGGCTGATGAGCAATCTGCCCTGCTGGAAATCAGCGCACTCAGTATCCGCCGCTCGCCCTGGCCCGATAACGCCCGCAACACCGAGCTGGCCGAACATCAGCCGCTGGCACAGTATTACCTCGATCTCAGCCAGCTGAATACCGCTCAGGAAGAGGTGGATGAACTGCTGCGCAGCTTCTGGCAAAAAATGTTACAGCCGGAACAGGAGGATCAGGACATTGCTGAACTGGAACTCAGTAAGCCCGTGACAGGGGCAGAGATTCGATTACAATATCGCCGCCTGGCGATGCAGCATCATCCCGACCGTGGCGGTGATGAAACCCGTTTCCGCACCATTCAGGCGGCCTTTCAACGACTCAAGCACCGGTATTCATGATTAAGTTTTCTCTCCCGCTCGTTCTCTTCGCACTGCTTTTCTCTGCATCGGTACGCGCCCAGCTGGTGATTCTGCAATATCACCATGTGTCGGCCAACACACCCGCATCGACCAGTATCAGTCCGGAAGGTTTTGCCGGTCATCTGCAGCTGCTGGAGCAGGAAAATATGCATGTGATTGATCTTGGCCAGGCGCTGGCCAAAATCCGTGCAGGTGAATCCTTACCGGAAAAATCCGTCGCCATTACCTTCGACGATGCCTACCGCTCGGTGTATGACAACGCCTACCCGCTGCTGAAACAACGCAACTGGCCCTTTACCGTATTTGTGAATACCAATGCCGTGGATGAGCAACACGGCGTGGTAATGGACTGGAAGCAACTGAAAGAACTACAGGATAACGGTGCTCTGATTGCCAACCACAGTGCAGGTCATCCTTACCTGATTGAGCGCCCGGATGGCATGACACTGGAGGCCTGGCTGACTCAGGAAGTGGCAGAGCCGGAAGCACGTCTGCAGAAAGAACTGGGCACCAGCCATAAACTGCTGGCCTACCCTTATGGGGAATTTGATCTGGAGATTATCGATTGGCTGGCAGCGAACGGTTATCTTGCTTTTGGTCAGCAGTCCGGACCGGTAGGCCCCATGTCTCATCCGCAGGCACTGCCGCGCTTCCCGGCCTCCGGTATTTATGCCAACGTCAAAACCCTGAAAACCAAGCTGTACACCCTTGCCCTGCCGGTGCCGCCAACCCAGCTGATCGAACCGGTGCTGGCCGCAGAGAATCCGCCAACCCTGGCCATTCATTTCCCGGAAGTGGATTTGCGTCCGCGCCAGATTCAGTGTTTTGCCAGTGGTGAAGGTGCAATCAGCACTCAGACAGAAGCCGATAACGGCGTGGTCAACCTGACCGCCCGTGCAGAAAACCCCATTCGTGGCGGCCGCAGCCGTTACAACTGTACCGCTCCCAGCGTGCGCCATCCGGGCTGGTATTACTGGTATTCGCAGTTGTGGATTAACAGCGCAGTGAAATCGCGCTGAGAACACAGCGGCAGAAAATATAAATTCAAAGAAGACGGCGCGACAGCTGATTTAACTGTTGCTCGCGTTGCTTCCAGTCCGGCAGACACTGAGTCATCAACGCTTTAAAGCCCGCGCCATGATCAAAGTGGCGCAGATGACACAACTCATGCACCACCACCAGTTCCATCAGCTCCGTTGGCAGCTGCATTAACGCCAGATTCAGGTTGATATAACCACGCTGCGACAGACTGCCCCAGCGGGTACGCATCTTTTTAATACGCAGCTGCGGGCGGCGCACATCAAACTGGCTGAAGAACGGCCACCAGCGTTCAATCATCTGCGGATATTCATGCCGCGCCTGCCCGCGCAGCCAGTTATCCAGCGCTTGCTGCGTTTGCACCGGCGTCCAGCCCTCAGGCACCCAGACCGCCTGCTCAGCGACCATAAACTCGCCCAGAGCACTGCTTTTAAACGGTAATTCGCGTCCGCGGATCAGTACACTTTGCCGGGCTTCCTGTTGTCGTGCCAGCACCTCGCTGCGGCGCTTCAGCAGCCAGTCATGATTGGCATTCACAAACGCCAGCACCTCCGCCTTGGGATACCCCAGCGGGATGCGCAGATCCACCTCACCCTCGGCATTCACCAGCATACGCATGCTCTTACGCCGCATCGCTGAGAGATGCACAGCGACCTGCTCGCCGCCGACAGTCAGCCAGAATTGTTGTTTGTAAGATTTCCGCACGGTCTCAAGCCTGTTAGGATTAGCGCCAAATTCAGGAGTAGCGTATGTCCGACCTCAATAGTATCCCATCCCTTAATGAAGACGAACTGGAAACCCTGGGCGTACTGCTCGAAGACGAAGCCGAACGCCAGGACAGTTTCGATTTTTTCGCCGTACACGGCCTGATCACCGCGTTAATCGCGGGCCCGGTAGAGTTCAGTGTTCAGCAGGTGTGGGACTGCGCCTTTGATGAACAACTGGGTTTCAGCAAAGCGGAGAAAGAACAGGTAAATGCCCTGTTCCTGAAACTCGCCAAAGAGATTCAGGCATGGCTCGACTCCGGTCAGGATTTCCCGGTTCCGGCCGACCTGACACTGGTCGACGAAGAAGAAGAGCCACCACTGGAAAGCTGGGCCATGGGCTTTATGACCGGTGTCCTGCTGCAGGAAGAACAGTGGTACGCGCGCGACGAAGAAACCGTTGCCCAGCACCTGTTCCCGATCATGTATGCCTCTGGTCTGTTTATGGACGAGCCGGAAATGGAAGACATCGACGATGACATCGACCTGTCCAATCAGATGTGCAGTAATATTCCTGCTGCCGTTGTTGAGCTGTATCTGCTGCTGCACGCCGAAGATTAATCCGGCGCTCAAAAGCAAACATAAAAAAGCCCGGATTTAACCGGGCTTTTTTATGCGTCTGAATAACCAGGGCATCAGGCCCCGGCTTTACGCACCCAGACTTCCACCCGGCGGTTTTTATTGCGACCTTCCATACCATTCACGGAAGCAACCGGCAGGTTTTCGCCGTAACCAACAGAATTTTTCGGATAAATACCGTAACGTACCAGCTCGCGGCGCACTGCCATGGCGCGCAATTTAGATAATAACTGCGAACGTTTTTCGGTTTTCTTTTTATCACCAAAACCAATCAGCACAACTTCAGCTGAACCGTTAGCGTGCAGAAAATCGGCCAGACGCTCCAGATCCTTCAGGGCTTTGTTATCCAGCTTGGCACTGCCTTCCTGAAAGCGGAAGTTAATGGTCAGACGCTTGGCATCGGAAGTCAGCTGACGAAAATCTTCTGGCAGTTCGTCGTAAAACTCAGGAATAACAGCTTTCAGTTCCTGCGAAATAAAGCCGGTATCGGCCACAATTTTCTGGCCTGCATCCTGTAATGAAAAATCAATAAATTCTTTAACATAGTCATTGGCAGGTTCGTCGTCGGTGTACATAAAGAGACGACGAGCCAGAGCATAATCTTCGGTTGCTACCGTCAGTTTATTAGGCAGTAAAGATTTGGCGCTGCCATCCGAAACCGACAACAACCGGGCAGAACGCACTGAAGAAAGCCCGACAAAACCAATACCCGCCGTGTCTGCTGCAACCCGGTCTGATAATTCCGCATTGGATTCAAAACGTTCGGCACCGGCAATTAAGTTACGCTCACCTAAAACCATACCGCTGAAGCTGTCCCAGGTACCCGATTTATCGTCACGGGCATACACATGAATCGGGCCGGGCTTACCACCCACCTCTGACCAGTCGCTGTAACCGCCGGAAAAAATTTCAGCAATTTCTTCCACACTCAGATCACTGACCGGATTATCCGGATGTACAATGATCGCCAGACCATCAATCCCGATAATATGTTCACTGCCCGGACTGCGCATATTCGCCAGCGGCTGCAGCAGGTTGAACTCTTTATCTTTAATCGGCCGGGAGGCTGCAGCAATATCGGCACTGCCTGCTGCCAGGCCTTTAAAACCGGTACCGGAGCCGTGTGCAGCAATTTTTACCGTTACACGGGTACGGGTCGCCGGGTAAAAACCGCTGACTTCGACCTCGTTATCAATGCCGGAGTTTTGCACCTCAATTTTCTCAGCACCCTTTTCCTGCAACCAGGCTTTTACCAGATTCGGGGCTAATTCGGCACCAATGGTGTTCGATCCCTGTACAGAAAAAAGGTTAATTTCACCATCAACAGGCAACCCGTCAAAACGAGCGATCTGCCCGGCATGAACCGTTACAGAAAAAATAAAAGTCAGTACTGAAGAAAAGAAATTGCGCCAGAAATTCATAGGACTTACTTCTGAGTTTAAATTTGGGCGCGATTGTATGACGCTTTTATGACAATGCAATGACAAATATCAGGAGTTGCGGAACAGCCAGCAATTGCACAGGCGCAATAAAAACCTGTTACTCCCCGCTGGCAATATCACGAATGTGTGGCAGGCGGCTGCTGACATAGGGTTCTTTGGCCACCATTTTGCGCATATTTTTCAAGGTGTAGTATGGCGAATCCACCACCATACTGTTCGCCAGCCAGGCAGGAATGCCACCCGCCGGATCGGCGTGAACCTGATAAATCACGGTAACCCAGCCATCGCCTTCTGGGCGGAATTCCCAAAAGCCTTTCATATTGGTTATGCGGATAAAATCATCGTTGGCCGGAAACACATCGTTACGCACCTGCATATCAACGTGCACCGAATAATCATCAGCCTGAGTGAGAACACTGTAGATAACGCTGTCACGGTCTTTTACTGGCCAGGGTGCTTCCGTCACCATATAAAAAAGACGCTCGCGCTCAGAAACCTGTTCGATCACTTCCAGAGCCCGGCAGTGGTATATCCATTCAGGGCCGGCTTTATTATCTTCGATTAATGCCACCAGCGCCGACAGGGTTGTCTGCACACGCATTTCACCGCGGAACTCGCGCATATCAGACTGCTCAGCCGCACGGGTATACACAAGAATCTGCCGCTTGCTGTCTTCTTTTGCCAGTTCCCAGTCAGCCATACAGGCCTGACTTACCATTAAAGACGCTATCACCAGCAGACGAGTAACCAACCACATAAATAGATCCCGCTATGCTTTATTGCAGGTGGAGCATGCCTGCACTTTGATTATCACTGTAGGTGCACATCAGCCAAAATCGTACTGGCAATAACCGCAGATTCACAGCGAAGGCCGGCCCGGAAGCCAGCCCGTCACTATCATGCCCCCGGGACAGCTCCGGTCAATGACCGCCCTGACACTGGGGCGACGGCGGCACGGTCGCATCCTGCCACTCCTGCGGAGAATAAAGATGCAAAGCCAGAGCATGTACCGGCCCGGTCAGCTCTTCAGCCAGCAGCTGATACACACGCTGATGACGGGCAACAGGCCGTTTGCCATCAAACTCCGCACTGACCACAACCAATTTGAAATGTGATTCAGTAGCAGGCCCGGCATGCATGTGGCTTTCGTTAAGGATATCGAGGTGCAGGGGGGATAAAACAGCAAGTTTAGCGGCGATGGAATCAGCGGTGTTCATAATCAGCCCGTAAGAAAAATGACAATAATGGCTACTATAAAACAACCACGGACGGTTGCACAAAACCTATGTAAACATATACAGTACCGGACTGAATTTGAACTACCAGACGGAAGCCAATCATGCAGGATATCGATACCACCAGCACCCAATCTCTTGTTGACCGTTACTACGAAGAAGAGAAAGCAAAACGTGAACGCGAACAGACCCTGGCCGCTTTTACCATGCGCATGGACGCTAATGATCTGGCCATGCTTAACGTTATTGCCCGCCGCTTCCGCAAGAACCGCGATGAAATTGCTCAGGAAGTGCTGTCCAACGCCCTGATCGATCTGTTTGCCCGTTTGGATGCCGGCGAACGCAAGCTGCTGGCCCGCGATGCTGACGAAGCTGCCCGCTCACTGGCCGATGAAATCGCCGAAGAAAACGGCATTCACAGCGTTGAGATCAAGACCGGTGTCTGGGCCAACCATGACCGTCAGATCACCAAAATTGAGCGCAAAAAAGCCAAAATGCAGGAATCCGGCAACCGTCCGCAAAGCAACAGTGCCGATAACGATGATGCAGATACTGATGATGAAGCAGCAGCACAGACTGGTAACCAGGCGGATAATCAGCCAATGACTGCACAGAACGACAGTGCTCCGGCTGTAACGATGACAACAGAGCCGGAAAACACAGACCAAAGCTCTGAAGAAACAACTGAACACAAAGAAGAAAGCCAGCCAATGTCGATGTTTGGCAGCTGATCAGTACAGAAGCCAGAGCTGCCCAGCAGCTCTGGTGTACTTTATATAACCCCGCACGATTAGCGCCGGGGCTGAACCATCGACCATAGACAGCTATTTACGCCACAGACGCAGTTCCCGGAACTCCCCCGGCCCCGCTTCTACCCAGACCACCTCGGCCTGATCTGAAAAAACAAATTTATTGCCGAGCAGAAAGCCTGCCCGCCGCCGACCGGACACCGTTGCTGAGGCCTGCCGCCCCTGCTTCTTGGCACTCCGGGCAAAATCTTCTGGTAAGACATCCATAGTTGTCTCCAATCCGATCAATTTCACCTTGCCGCATGAGGTTAAAATAACCCGCAATTATGACAGTCCAGTGTCGGAGATTTTCACCGGTAACGCAGTAATCAGTCATACTCAGGCCACTGCGTACAAGTGAGCGGTTGCTCTCCACTGGCCTTGCTTTACAATGTGCCGCCCTTTTAATCACTCGTCAATTGGAAAGCGTCACTATGGCAATTCAATGGTTCCCAGGGCACATGAACAAAGCCCGCAAGAAAATCAGCGAAGCGATGCCAGACATCGATATCGTGGTCGAAGTGCTTGACGCCCGCCTGCCCTACTCCAGCACCAACCCTCTGGTTGACGAGCTGCGTCGTGATAAAACCTGCATCAAAGTGCTGAACAAGGCCGACCTCGCGGACCCTAAGGTTACCCAACAATGGGTCGACTATTTCGGCAAGCAGCACAATACCCAGGCCATCCCACTGGTTGCGGAAGACCGCAATCAGGTTAAAAAGCTGATCGCGCTGTGTAAGAAACTGGGAGCGGCACGGCTGGAGAAAAAGCTCTCCATCCGGGTGATGATTATGGGCATCCCCAATGTCGGTAAATCCACCCTGATCAACGCACTCGCCGGGCGCTATATCGCCAAAACCGGTAATGAGCCCGCGGTGACCAAAGCCAACCAGATGATCGACCTGAAAAACGGCATCGTGCTGTCCGACACACCGGGGATTCTCTGGCCCAAGTTTGAGAACGAACACAGCGGCTATCGTCTGGCGGCCAGTGGCGCCGTCAAAGACACCGCCATGGAATACACCGATGTTGCCACCTATGCCCTGGGTTATCTGCTTGATCAGTACGCCACCGAGTTGTCAGCCCGTTTCCGCTTTAAGGAATTACCGGCCAGCGCATCCGACGCACTGAACACCATTGCCGCCAAACGCGGTTGTCTGAAGCCCGGCGGTATTGCCGATCTGCATAAAGCGGCGGAGTTATGTCTGCATGAACTGCGGGCGGGAAAGATAGGCCGGATCACGCTGGAAAACCCGGCCATTGTCGAAGCGGAGCTGGCGGAAATTGAAGAACGCCGGCTGGAGGCGCTCAGGCTTCTGGACGAATCGCCTGATACACCTGCGTAAAGGTCTGCCACTGAGGGTCTTCATCGGCCACCACCTCAATCGGGTACAAGCCCTCGCCGGTGGGAATGCGGTCAAGACCTTCTTTTAACAGCTCAATATCTTTGCAGTAGATAATCCACTGGCACACCCCGTCATGGGTAATCACCATGGTGACCAGTGCATTTTCTGCCGGTTCAAGCTGTTGCTGCAGATGCTCACCGAAGGTCAGGATTTTGCTTTGTTCAGCCAGACCGGGAAAGCCGGTGCTGTCATCGACGCTGCCGGCGTTCCAGGCAATCTGCACGCACAACGGATAGCTTTCCGATTGGCGGGCAAGCTCCCAGTCTTCGCGGTACTGAATACTGATGGGCTTGTCATTCAGACTACCGGTAGCCCTGACCCAACGGTTGTTCGCCAGCATGGCTTATTCCTTTTTGTTTGGTTGCATTCAGACTAATAGAAATCGGTGCAAATGCCAAAAAGTCATTGCCATACAAGCCCCGTCAGAGCAGGTTTAACGGCAGTTTCAGGTAAGACACACCATTATTTTCGGCCTGCGGAAACGCCCCGGCGCGGATATTCACCTGCAGCGATGGCAGGATCAGCCGCGGCATATCCAGCCCGGCATCACGTTCCGTGCGCATTGTGATAAAGGAAGCTTCACTGACACCGGCTTTGACATGGATATTTGCCGCCCGCTGCTCCGCAACGGTTACGGCCGAACAAACCGGCCGCTCAGACGGCGGATAGTCATGGCATAAATGCAGCACAGTCTCTTCCGGTAAGGCCAGTAAACGCTGTACCGACTGATATAAAGTCGCCGCATCACCACCAGGGAAATCACAGCGGGCCGTTCCGACATCCGGCATAAACAGGGTATCGCCGACAAACACATCGCGCTGATTCACCTGATAACTGACACAGGCCGGGGTGTGTCCCGGAGTGGCCATTACATCAATGCGGCTGTCGCCAAGCTGCAGGCTATCCCCCTCACTGACCAGCAGGTCAAACTGATGACCATCGGCGATAAAGCCTTCCCCCTCATTGAAGATCTTCTTAAAGGTGCCCTGCACCTGACAAATCGCGGCACCGATAACGATGCGCGCACCGCTTTGGCTGCGGATGTAATCCGCCGCGGTCAGGTGGTCGGCATGGGCATGGGTTTCCAGTACATAATCCAGCGTCAGAGACTGCTCCCTGACCTCGGCGAGAATGGCATCAATAAAAGCCGTACTGGTACGTCCGGATTTCTGATCAAAGTCCAGTACCGGGTCGATAATGGCCGCACGGGCAGTACTTTTATCGACCAGCAGATGGGTAAAGGTGAAAGTATCTTCGTGGAAAAATGTCTCGATGCTGATCACTGCGGCATCAGTTGGCTGGTGGATCATTACGGCCTCCGGCGATAAAATTCAAAGTGATTATATTAGCATATTCTTATTTAGCAATATTTGATATACACTTTAAAGAGCGCTGCCCGGAACACACATCATGATTAATCACGACGCCCTTGATCACCACCGCCAGGATGCTGTCCGCCTGCTGAAGGCTCTGGCCAACGAACACCGTCTGACCATTCTCTGTTGCCTGCGCCATGGTGAAATTTCGGTCAGTGAACTGATCAGCCGTCTGCCGCTGAGCCAGTCTGCCCTGTCCCAGCATCTGGCCTGGCTGCGCAGCGAGCATCTGGTGCATACCCGCCGCAGCGCCCAGAACGTCTATTATCAGCTCAGTGACGACAAAGCCGAACGCATCATCAATGTTCTGAACAGCCTTTATTGCGATATCCAGCCAGAAACAACAGCGCCAATGCCACACCGGGAGATCAATCCGCATGCACCTGACTAACACCTTCTCCGGATATCAGCGGCGCTGGCTGATGCCGGATATTACCGCCGGGCTGGTTGTCGCTGCACTGATCACACCGCAAGCCATGGCCTACGCCCTGTTGGCCGGCATGCCGCCACAGGCCGGGCTTTATGCCGCGCTGCTGCCGGTACTGGCTTATGCCCTGCTGGGCAGCAGCCCGGTGCTAGCCGTTGGTCCGGTGGCTGTTATTTCCCTGATGACCTTTGAAGCCTTACATACGCTGGCAACTCCGGGCAGTGCGGATTATCTGCATATGGCCAGTGCCCTGGCATTGCTGACCGGGCTGTGGCTGCTGCTGTTTTACCTGATTGATCTGGGGCGCTGGACAACCTTTATCAGCCACTCGGTGATCTCCGCCTTTACCAGCGCAACCGCCATTCTGATTGTAATCAGCCAGCTGAAATACATAACCGGTATTCCTCTTCCCGGTGGCGGCTCGCTGTGGCAAACACTGACACACCTCAGCCGTGATTACCCGCAGGCACAGGCCGGTGCGTTGCTGATGGCGCTGGCCGCGGTCACCCTGCTGTATGGCTGGCAGTGGCTGATGCCCAAAGCGACCCGCCGCCTGCCAGCCTGGCTCAGCAGTCTGCTGAATAAAGCTGGCCCACTGGCGGCTGTTGCCCTGGGAATTGCCACAGTACAAACGGCGGGGCTTACGATCACCACCATTGGTGAGCTTCCTGCCGGACTACCCGCACCTGCGCTGCCATCGCTGTCTGTGGAACAGTGGCAGGCATTATTACCAGCCGCTGCCATCATCGCGCTGATTGGTTATCTGTCCAGCCTGTCGGTGGCCGAGGCTCTGGCACCGCGCCAACTAGCAGACTCCGGCCACACACCCGCTCCGCGTCTGCGCACTAATCAGGAGTTACTGGCTCTTGGTATCGCTAACCTCAGCGCGGCTGTCAGCCAGGCATTTCCTGTGGCAGGCGGTTTCGGCCGCAGTGTGGTTAACCGCGCCGCCGGTGCCCGTACGCAGCTGGCTTCCGTGGTGACCGTCATACTGGTGGCACTCGTCTGTCTGTTTGCCAGCCGCTTATTTGTCGATCTGCCCTATGCCGTACTGGCCGTGATTATTGTCAGTGCAGTCTTGCCGCTGATCAGTTTCAGTGACGCCCGCCGTGCCTGGCGCTTCCAGAGAAGTGATGGTCTGGTATGGCTGATAACATTTATCGCCGTACTGGCTGCCGGTGCGGTTGATGGCATCCTGCTCGGCATGGTGCTCTCTCTGGCACTGTATCTGCGCCGCTCCAGCGAACCACACATTGCCGAAATCGGCCGGGTCGGAGACAGCGATCATTTCCGTAACGTCAAACGCCATCAGGTTATTACCTGTCCGCAGGTGCTGATGATCCGCGTTGATGAGAACCTGTATTTTGCCAACAGTCAGTATCTGGAGGATGTCATTTGCCAGCGCCTGCAGAGCAGTCAGAATATCCGCCACGTAGTGCTGGTCGGCAGCGCCATTAACCATATCGACTTCAGCGGTTTTGAAACCCTGCAGCATTTGCTGAACACATTACGTGCTCAGAATATTCAGCTGCATCTGGCCGAAGTCAAAGGTCCGGTGATGGATCAGCTGGGTAAAACCAGCCTGCTGGACGACCTGTCTCCCGGAAAGATATTTTTCACCGCCAGCGAAGCGTTACGCACCCTTGGCCACTGCTGACCCTGTCGGAGCAAACGATGATTAACAAAACAGATAGCAGTGCAGATCCTGCGGCAACGAAAGATTGCAGTGCTGATGATACGAACAAACAGCGCAGCGACGGCCGTTTCTATCAGGTTCAGCCACAACGGGGAGCGGCACGTTTGCGTGTGCGCTACCGTGAAGGCACGACCCGCGACTCAAGTTGCCGTCTGTGTCGCTAATCCCCCAGTAACTGCAGGTTAATTTCTCCACCACGACAGGCTATGATGCCCGGCCTGCTATGTGACGGAGCCTTTCATGATTCTGACTTACAGCCTGATTACTCTGGGTCTGTTAATTATCGCCCTGCTGGCCGGTTACGCCTGGCGCCTGACCCGTCAGGTTAAGGCTGTTGAACAACGTCAGCAGGAAGAAGGAGCTCAGGCGGCCATGCAGTTGCGTAACCGCCAGCTGGAATTGCTGCAGGATATCCGTTTTATCGCCCGTGCAGTCCTCGACGAACAGTGCGAAATTACCGAAGGCGTGTTACGCATCCAATACCTGATGTCTGCGCTGGACCCCGCAGTATGGGAACAGGATGAACTGTGCACCGTACGCAGCCATTATCAGTCAACATCATCAATGCCGATTCTGGATGCTTACAAACAGCTGTCCCGTAAAGAGCAGTTCAAACTGGATCAGCAACGCTGGACACTGGAAAACGAAAACAAAACCGGTATTGAACGCGAACTGCGCTGGCTGGTCAGTTATTCTTTCCCGGCGGTTACTCTTATTCAGTAAGCGCCAGTCCGCTAACCCGTCGATAACAAAGACAAGGAAAACATCATGCGCCCTATACTATTTGCTTCTGCCCTGCTGTTCAGCGCTTTTACTCAGGCTGAGTGGACATTGCAGTCCCCCTCGACCCTCACCTTTCTGACCACCAAAAATACTCATCTGACCGAAGTACACCACTTCCGCAAAATCAGCGGCAAAGTGACCGATCAGGGGATGGCTGAGCTGAATATCGATCTGACCAGCATTGATTCCGGCATTCCGATCCGCGATGAACGCATGCAGGAATTCCTGTTTGAAACCAACAGTTTCAGCAGCGCAACCTTCAGCGCTGTCATCCCGGCCGATGCCATGAAAAAAGCGCGCGACGGTATCAGTCAGACACTGGATCTGAAAGGTAAACTGATGCTGCATGGCAGCGAAGAAGAAATCAGCGTGCCGGTAATGATTGTTCCGGCACAGGACAAACAAGTGGTGATCACCAGCCTACAGCCAGTACTGGTGCATGCTGACAGCTTCGCCCTGACCGCCGGTATTCAGAAACTGCGTGATATTGCCAAACTGGAACGCATTGCCGAAGTGGTACCCGTCAGCTTCACCCTGACCTTCAGCCCGGCTCAATAAATCAGACCGGACTGCAGGCAACAACACCTGCAGTCCGTTTCAGCCTTTGGCGCGCTTCTGTGCCAGCTTCAGTAACTGCTCAATATCGGTGACAGTGTCATTCATTGCGCTCATAACCACAGTATTCAGTGCCGACTCGATCAGCACCTCAAGGCTGCCAAAATGGTAGTCACCAATCTTGTCGGCCAGATCCTGTCCCAGTTCGTTACGGAAATTCTGCACAATTCTCTGCGCGTGCTTACGATGAGGTCTGTCCTGCATGTTATGTCCTAGGGCCTGTTAACACTCATTAAACAGGCCTGTTATTGGCTAAAAATTTCTCAAACAAGGCGCTGAGAGTGTGGGATGTTCAGCACATCCCTGTGCTTCCCCCCTTCGGGGTTGGCACGCCAATCTGTTCCAGACAGATTGGTAACGAGTTAAGCGAGCGAACAGCAACGCAGGATGAGGGATTTTTAGCCATAACCCTTCGGGCTGAGGCCAGTTTTCCCCATTAACGTCGTCGTTCGTTATTCATTTAGCCCGCTAATATCACTTCTCTCTCCTTGCTCTGAGAAAAACTGGCGCTCAGCAGGCCGGATTCACTGAGTATTAACAGGCCCTAGCAGTCCATAGACTGAGTGGCAGGCTGAATAATCAGCGGATCAGGCGTCAGATCAAGCGAGGTCGATTTATTGGTGTAATCCAGCTGATTCAGCACATGACGCATGGTATTCAGCCGCGCACGCTTTTTGTCGTCCGAGCGCACCACTGTCCAGGGCGCATCCAGATGATTGGTGTAATAAAACATGGCTTCTTTGGCTTCGGTGTAATCATCCCATTTATCCAGTGATGCCAGATCAATCGGGCTGAGTTTCCATTGCTTTAACGGGTCAACCTGACGACTCTGGAAACGGCGCAACTGCTCCTGACGGCTGACGGAAAACCAGAATTTGATCAGATGAATTCCCGAGCGTACAAACATGCGCTCAAGCTCGGGCACCTCGCGCATAAACTCCATATATTCGGTATTACTGCAAAAGCCCATCACCCGTTCCACACCTGCGCGGTTATACCAGGAGCGGTCGAACATCACGATTTCCCCCGCCGCCGGCAGATGCTGCACATAGCGCTGGAAATACCACTGGGTACGTTCGCTGTCGCTGGGTTTTTCCAACGCCACAACATGGGCGCCACGCGGATTCATATGTTCCATAAAGCGCTTGATGGTGCCACCTTTGCCGGCCGCATCGCGCCCTTCAAACAACACGACGACTTTTTGCCCGGTTTCCTTTACCCAGCTCTGCATTTTTAACAGTTCAATCTGCAGGCTTTGCTTTTCCTGCTCGTAGCGTTCGCGGGTCATGCGCTCGCCGTACGGTAAATGCAGGGTTTTTTCCGGTTCTGCCGGAGGGGCTTTATCGGCAGGTGTTTTATCCACGGGAAGTATCAGAGGATATGGGTGAGAAGCGGAATCGGACATGACACCTCCGGTCGGTTTAAAACAAGACTTTAACCGAAGCAGTGAACCGGTATTTGATACCCGTCACTGTTCGGCACTGACAAAGCAATCGCGGCCATTACGTTTGGCCTGGTAGAGATAGCTGTCGAGATGATCAATGATCTGCCCCAGCTCCAGATTCTGATGCGGACGCGGGGTAACAGAAACAAAGCTGCCCGAAGCCGTCATCGGCACCGGTTGTTGCAGATCATTGTGTACGCTCATCGAACGAATGGCCTGTTGCACCCGCTCAACCACGGCGCGCAACTGGTCAGGCTGGCAACCTGGCAACAGTACGGCAAACTCTTCGCCGCCCAAACGGCCGATATGATCGGTCGGACGCATCACACTCTTCAGTGTCCGGCACAGCATTTTCAGCGCCCGGTCGCCGGTGCCATGACCATGCACATCATTCACCCGCTTAAAGTGATCAAGATCGAGCAATATCATGGCAAACACATGGTACTGACGCTGACCCCGCGCCCATTCACGCTGATAAGCCCGCTCAAAACCACGACGGTTTTCAGCACCGGTTAAAGGGTCGGTCAGAGCCAGCCGAGCCTGCTCTTCCGACTGCTTAACCATCATCAGGCAGGCGGCAATCACCGCCGCCAGATGCTGCATAAAATCGGTGGCCATACCGCCCTGAAAGCGTGCCGGACTGGTCGAGTACAGGCGTAACTGCCCCAGATACACATCGTTGCGCAACAAAGGTAAGGCCAGACCACTCTGCCAGGGAGGCGGTGGCGCAATCGGGGCAGCATCAATAATAGGAACACGGCTCTGAAATTCGAGCTGATTCAGCAGCACCCCCTGCTCCAGATCGAGAGACTGCAGCATTGCAGCTTTTAACTCACCGTCGGGATCACACACTTTGAGGGTTGCAGCATCCAGGTCGAACTGAGCAGGCAGACCATCAAGCAACAGGGTAAGAAAATCAAACCAGGTCTGGCAGGACAGTAACTGCAGCTCAAACGCCTGCAGGCGGCGCAGCAGCGCTTCATTGCGCCGGGCGTTATCCAGTAATTCCTGTAAATCCACTCAGTTACAGCTCCTTTTCCGTCCAGAGCAGTATAGTTGCTTCCTGTCATTTCGCGCTCGCTGCGCCGCGCTGCAGATATAAACAGAAACATTTGCTAAACTGCCGCGCTTTCCATAACCAGTACCGCCATGAAGCCATCGGTTTTGATCTTCGACTCCGGCGTCGGAGGACTCAGCATTCTCAGTGAAGTGCGACAGCTGTTACCGCACCTGTCACTGCATTATCTGATGGATAACGAAGCGTTTCCTTACGGTCTGAAAACCGATGAAGAACTGATCCCCCGTGTGCTTCAGGTCTGTACAAGCGCGGTACGGGAGTTAAAACCCGATCTGCTGATCATCGCCTGTAACACGGCCAGTACGCTGACTCTGCCTCAGCTGCGGCAACAGCTGGATATTCCAGTCGTTGGGGTTGTACCGGCCATTAAAGTGGCCGCGGCTCTTGCAGCAGAACAGGCCGCAGAGCAGACAGACAACACCACAGCCGGCTGCCATATCGGCCTGCTGGCCACTCCGGCAACCGTGAACCGGACGTACACTGATGATCTGATCCGTGATTTCGCCGGACACTGCAACGTGCGCCGCTTCGGCAGCAAAGAACTGGTGCAGTGGGCCGAAGACTGGATCACTCACCAGCAACCGCCGCAGGATCTGTTCACTCACCTGGATCAATGGCTCAGACAACCCGAACCGCTGTCCCATGTGGTTCTTGGCTGCACGCATTTTCCGTTACTGAAAGCACAGCTGCAGCAGCTGTGGCCCGGCGTCTGCTGGGTTGACTCTGGTGCAGCCATCGCCCGCCGTGTGGCTGACCTGTTGCCGGCCGGCACAGCAGCGGACGGTAATGGTTTTCTGCAGTGTTTCTGGACGGATGTAGCCAAAGAACCGGGCGGCGCGATCCGTTATCTCGAAGCGCTCGGCCAGTTAAGTCGCTGCGCTGTGTTACCGGCAGATAATTTCTTATACAAAAACCAGTTTGTATAAGTTTTATGAAATTGAGTAAAATGCTCAGGTATTTAAATTAACAACGGTATAGACATGTCAAATCTCGAATCCCTGTACCAACAGGTACTGGCGGAACTGGGCGAAAACGTTGAGCGTGAAGGCCTTCTGGATACGCCAAAGCGCGCCGCCAAGGCAATGCAATTCCTCACCAGCGGTTACACCACCGACCTGCACGAAGTGGTCAACAAAGCTGTTTTCACCAGCGACAACGATGAGATGGTGGTGGTTCAGGGCATCGAGTTTTATTCCCTGTGTGAACACCACATGCTGCCGTTTATCGGCCGCTGCCATATTGGCTACCTGCCTTCTGGCAAAGTTCTGGGCTTGTCAAAGTTTGCCCGTATTGTCGACATGTTCGGCCGTCGTCTGCAGATTCAGGAAAACATGACCAAGCAAATTGCAGAAGCCGTGGAAGAAGTAACCGGTTGCCGCGGCGTTGGTGTGATCGTCGAAGCGCAGCACATGTGCATGATGATGCGCGGTGTGCAGAAACAGAATTCGATGATGCGTACTTCAGTGATGAAGGGTGACTTCCGTTCAAACGCAGCAACCCGTGACGAATTTATGCGCTTGATTGGCCTCTGATAATCCCGTTTACTCAGGCCATGATGAATTAAGGGGAAATCATGCCGGAGCAAGCGTGGTGGATATGGCCGCTGCTGCTGTACACCTTTGGGGTACTGGCAGCCATTGATGCCCTGTGGCAGGGAAGAACGTCTCAGGGCACTATTGCCTGGGTGCTGGGCTTATTGCTGATGCCTCTGGTTACCCTGCCCCTTTACGCGTTCTTTGGCAGCCGCCGCTTTCACGGCTATCTGCGCGCCCGCCGCCATGGTGACCACAGTCTGAGTTTTATTGCTGATCAGGTGCAGGCGGGACTTGAACACTTTGCCTTGCCCCCTGGTCACCTTACACGCCCTCTTTATCCTCTTTTCCGCCTGCCACAAATTGCCGGCAATCAATGCCGGTTATTAACGGATGGAGAAACCACCTTCAGCACCATGTTCCGGCGTATTGCTGAAGCCAGGCGTTATATTTGCGTACAGTTTTATATTCTGCGCGACGACGATACCGGTCAGGAACTGGCCCGCCTGTTATGCCAACAGGCCCGTTCCGGTGTTGCGACCTATCTTCTGTACGATGAAATTGGCAGTCGCAGCCTGGGCCGGCATTTTCTGAAACCTCTGGAAGATGCCGGGGTACGGGTATCACGCTTTAATCCGCTGCAACTGCGCAACCGGACTCAACTGAATTTCCGTAATCACCGCAAACTGGTGATCTGCGACGGCGAATATGCCTACGTTGGTGGCTATAACGTCGGTAATGAGTACCGTGGTAGCAGTCAGAAAAACGGCTTCTGGCGCGATACTCATGTCGAAATCCATGGTCCGGCAGCACTCAGTTTTCAGTTATCTTTTACCGAAGACTGGCACTGGGCCACTCAATATATCCCAACCATTGAATGGAACAGCAGCCCGGCGACCGGTGATAACAATGTAATGTGCATTGCCTCTGGCCCCGCCGATGAAACCGAAAGTGCCAGCCTGTATTTCACTCACCTGATTCACAGCGCACAGGAACGTTGCTGGCTGGTAAGCCCCTATTTTGTGCCGGACCAGAATCTGGTCAGCGCCCTGCAGCTGGCTGGTCTGCGCGGTATTGATATCCGCATTCTGGTGCCGGAAAAAAGCGACAGCTGGCTGGTACAACAGGCCATGCGCGGTTATATCCAATCCCTCAGCCGCTGCAACGTGCGCTTTTTTACCTATAAAAAAGGCTTCCTGCATCAGAAAGTACTGCTGATCGACAATGAATGGAGCAGTATCGGCAGTGCCAACCTCGACAACCGTTCCCTACGGATTAATTTTGAAATCGGCGCGCTGATCCAGAGCCGGAGTTTTGCCAGCGATGTTGAAAGCATGCTGCAAATTGATTTCGACCATTCCGAACCAACGCAAATAAGCCAACACTGGTGGCCCGTGCTGCTGGCCAAAACAAGCCGCTTACTCGCACCTTTGCTTTAACCGCCAACCACAGTTTGATGAATTAATTATGACAATCATTGCCCCGGCATGCTCAGGGGCATAGAGTGAAAGCATAACAATAAGAAACCAGAGGGATCGCCATGGTTAATCTGTTATTCCGCAAAGCACTCAAACACCCGCTCGTATCGGCTCTGCAACCCGCTCTGCTGATCTCTTTGCTCACACTGAGCGCAACCAGCCACGCACGCACAATAGAAGGTTTTGAATTTCCGGAAGTTCTGCCGCAATCCACCGATCATCCGGAGTTGCAGCTGAACGGCGCCTCAGTACGCACGTTGTACTATCTGGTCGATACCTACGTTGGTCTGTTGTATGTCGAATCCCCATCCGCCGATGCCAGTCAGCTCATCGAACAGGAAAGCTACAAACGCATCGTTTACCACATTCTGGTGAATCGCGTCAGCGGACGCCGTATCGCCACGGCGATGTATGATGCCCTGCAACTGAACATTAGCAGCGACGAGGCCGAACAGATGGATGAGCGGCTGGATATGCTGGTAAAAATGTTTGACGGAAAACTGGAGCGCGGTGATGCAGGTTATGTCGACTATGTGCCCGGTGTTGGTTCACGGGTAGTCATCAACGACGAGGTGAAAGGTGTTTTGCCCGGTAAAGATCTGTATGACGCCTTACTGAAAATCTGGATCGGCGAATATCCGGTATCCCATCGTTTTAAAAATGAAATTCTGGGCCTGACTGACCAGCAGCATGCCAATATTGCTGCAGATTAAATTCTTAATAAATAACTTCTCAATCAATAACAACAGATAAAACAAAAAAGCCACGCAATGCGTGGCTTTTTATTTGCTTCCGTTCTGTTATCAGAACTTCATGCCAGCGCCGACCATAAATACCAGCGGGTCGATTTCAACATCAGTACCGGAACCATTCAGCTCAGAATCAATGTCGATTTTCCAGACAGCCACATTAGCCAGCAGATTATCACCCAGGTCATAGTTCAGACCTGCAGAGTAAGACAGACCCCAGCTTTTGCCCAGATGGTCAACACCATCTTCATCGAAGAAGAAGGTATGGTTAACACCCAGACCTACATAAGGCTGCAGCTTGGAAGCCGGATCCATCAGGTAATACTGGGCAGATACTGTTGGTGGCAGATGTTTGGTAGTAGCAACACGATCCCCACCGGCATATACACCATGCTTAAACGGTGTTGCCGCCAGCACTTCCACGCCCACCTGAGGAGCCACCATATAGGTCAGGGTCAGACCCAGCTGTGTATCATCCCCTACAGTAACACCATCGATACCACTGTCTTTTTTCGGATTCACGTTAACAACACCAGCCTTAACAATAATATCACCGGCTTCATAAGCCAGAGCTGGCATTGCAGAAACCGCGACTGCGCTTGCTAACAAAGTTTTCAACAGTTTCATTCTGTGTTCCTCATCTATGCTTAAAAGATGAGCTCAGGTTAACGGTTAATCCGGGGTGCCATTTGATGCAAATCAAGAAATAAAAATGGTTAGGCTTATACCCCCAAAGAAGTTGTGACAAATCAACTTCGGACGACATTAACCGCCATTTTCAGCGCTTCTGGCATGAGTATTTCATTGTTTTATCGCAATAAGGCCGCCAGAATGAATAACACTGGCCTGAAATTGCCAGCACAGAGCAGCCCAGACCGTAACGATAGCCATCATTACAGTCATGCTGTAAACCAGGTTAAGCCACAGACCAGACAACTGACTGCGAAGCATTAATTTGAACAATCCAGCCAGCAACAAGAACTACGTATCCATCGGCCGCAAGCTGCTCTCCTACCTGCTTGCCTTCAGCTTCGTGACGACCCTCGCCGCTTTTCTGTACATCCTCATGTCCGATTATCAGCGCGGCATGAGCAGTTATGATAAAAACCTGCACCAGATTCAGACCAGTTACCAGCAGAGCATCAGTTACAGCCTCTGGAATTTTGATTCACGCCAGATTGAGTCTCAGCTCAACGGTATTCTTAACTTCCCCGGCGTGGTCTACGTCTACATCGAAAACCGTGGCAACGTGCTGCACAGTGCAGGCGATGTCTACGGCCAGTCTGACCAACGCTATTCTTTCGCCCTTGATTATCAGAGCGCCGGCCAGTCCTACCATCTGGGAAATCTGCACCTGAACCTGGATTACACCGGGCTGTACAACGAACTCAAACACAAAACCGTAAATATCCTGCTGACGCAGTTTATTAAAACTTTTTCCGTTTCGATCTTTGTACTGTTTATTGTCCATCAGGTGATTACCCGGCGCCTTGGCCGGATGGCGGAATGGGCCAGCCAGTTCAGTCTGAACAAACTGGATCATCCTCTGGTGCTGAACGATCCGCCGCATAAGCGGGACGAGCTGAATATGGTGGCCGATGCCATTAACCGTATGCGTGACACTCTGCAGCAGGATGTTGATGAGCGCGAACGCGCGCGAATGCAGCTGGAAAACACCAAAGAACAGCTCAGCATGGCCATTAATAATGCCGCAATTGGTTTTTGCCGCTATCTGCCGGACAACGACAGCTTCGAATGCAACAATCACTTTGCCAACCAGCTGGCCAGTACCGAACTGGAGCTGGAGAGCATGAAGCATCCAATGGACCGGCTGATGGATATGATCAGCGGCCCGCATGGAGTGGAACAAAGAGAACGGATTAACAAACTGCTGCAGGGGCGCATTGCACGTATTCATGATGAGTTCTGCCTGTACAACTTCCGCCAGGAAGAATGCTACTTCGATATCACTCTGCAGATCACCCGTTATGATGAAAACCGCCCGCAACAGATATTAATCTGCGTGGTTGACCGGACCAAAGAACAGATTGCCCGGCGCCATGCGCAGGAACTGACGATTTCACTGGAAAATAAAGTCACGCAACGCACAGAAGAACTGTATAACGAGCAGTTGCGCACTAAAGCCACGGTACAAAAGCTGGAATCCGAGCTGGAGCAGATGAATGCCAGTGAGCGTCAACAGCAACAGAAAAAAATCAACCATCTGCTGCTTAATCAACTTGAACATCTGGCGAAACACATTCACCAGCCGGAAATGTTGCCCGGCATTCAGGTGTTTCTGCAATATCTGCGCATTACCACCCAGGATACACGCACCAGCATCAACCTGACTCACTGCATTGAAGGCTGGCTGAATCAGGCACAGGAACTGCAATCAATAGAAGTTAACCGGCTGTTGCCCTTCTCGCTGATTATTGAAGAAAACCCGGATCTTATTCACTTTCTGTTTGATTACCTGTTGCTGAAAGATCCTGCATTACGGTATTGCCGCAAGCTGGATCTGCAACTCCGCCTGGTCGATGATATGGTTCTGACCAGTATCGATTTTCACCTGAGCGCTCCATTTGAAGCCGGACAGATTACTCCTGACAGCGAATTTTACGCGCTGTGTGATCATATAATTTCACTGCGTTTTGATGGCGCACTGCAGCGCCAGCTTAAAACCCCCACGCAACTGCATCTGGAATTCAGTCTGGATATGGCACGGCTGTAAATTCACCGTAATTTCAGTGAAAAAAGTAACAACAGAAACAAAAAAGCCCGGCCATGCCGGGCTTTTTTATTTTCTTCAGAATCAGAAAGCGAAATGCTCTTCTTTCATCTGCATCAGGGTTTTCGGATCCTTCAGCATCATTTTGGCATGGCCTTTTGCCCGTGGCAGCAGACGGTCAAAATAAAACTCAGCGGTGTGAATTTTAGCCTGATAAAAATCACGGTCACCTTTAGCGGATTTAATACCGCTGTAGGCTTTATCAGCCATCTGGGCCCAGAAATATGCCATCACCACATAACCGGAGAACATCAGATAATCCACCGATGCCGCACCCACCATATCGCGGTTTTTCGATGCTTTATAAGCAACACGGAAGGTATTGATACGCCATTGCAGCATATAGCGCTTCAGTTGTTTGATCAGCGGCTTCATTTCTGCACGGTTCTCATGAGTTTTAATAAAAGCCGTGACTTCTGCACGGAATTCATTAAAGGACTTCAGTTTACCCAGCAGAATTTTACGCCCCAAAAGATCCAGCGCCTGCACACCGGTGGTACCTTCATACAGCTTGGCAATCTGGGTATCACGAACAATCTGCTCCATGCCCCACTCTTTAATAAAGCCATGGCCACCGTAAACCTGCACACCGTGGTTAGCCGCTTCATAACCCAGTTCGGTCAGGAAAGCTTTCAGAATCGGAGTCAGAAAACCCAGTTTGTCGTCAAACTGTTCGTAGCCTTTATTGTCACCACGATCGTGTGCCGCCATCATAAAGTCGGCCAGACGGGCGGCGTGATACAGCATCGCACGACCACCTTCAGCGATGGCCTTCTGGGTCAGCAGCATACGGCGCACATCCGGGTGCACAATCAGCGAATCAGCCACTTTATCCGGATGTTTGGTACCACTGAGAGAGCGCATGGAGCGACGGTCTTTGGCGTAAGGCAGAGCGCCTTGGAAAGACAGTTCAGCCGCACCAACGCCCTGAATCGAAGTACCGATACGGGCAGTATTCATAAAGGTGAACATGCACATCAGACCTTTGTTTTCCGGCCCGATCAGGTAGCCTTTGGCACCGTCGAAGTTCATTACACAGGTGGATGAACCATGAATGCCCATTTTCTCTTCAATGGAACCACAAGCCACCGGGTTACGGTCACCCAGTGAGCCATCAGCGTTCACATGGAATTTCGGCACAATAAACAGCGAAATACCTTTCGTGCCTTCCGGCGCACCCGGCAGGCGGGCCAGTACGATATGCACAATCTGCTCAGTCAGATCATGTTCACCGGATGAGATAAAAATCTTGGTGCCGGTCAGGCTATAGCTGCCATCACCATTAGGCTCGGCTTTGGTTTTTACCTGACCCAGGTCGGTACCGCACTGCGGCTCAGTCAGACACATAGTGCCGGTCCAGCGACCTTCGGTCATAGGCACCAGATAAGTCTGCTTCTGCTCTTCGGTACCGTGCATGTAAATGGTGTTCATCGCACCCAGCGACAACCCAGGATACATACCCCATACCCAGTTGGCGGTACCGATCATTTCAGATTTGATAACACCAAGAGACAGAGGTAAACCCTGACCGCCGTAGGCAACCGGCGCCGACATCCCCTGCCAGCCACCCTCAACATACTGGCCGTAGGCTTCTTTAAAGCCTTTTGGTGTGGTGACTTCACCGTCATTCCACACACAGCCTTCATCGCCGACCTGATACAGCGGAGAAACCACTTCCTCACTAAAGCGCGCGGCTTCGGTCAGAATGGCATCAACCATTTCCGGCGTTGCTTCATCGCCACCCGGAATGTTTTTGTAATGGGACTGAAAATCGAATACATCGTTAATCAGAAACTGAATATCTTTAAGTGGAGCCTTGTACTGAATCATTTGCACATCCTCAGAATAACGCGGAACTCAGGGCAACAATGGACTGCCCGCTATCGGGTAAAAATGTGCGGCGATTTTGGCAACAGCCGGCCCCAGCGCCATTGGCTACGCGGCCGATGCTGCGCGTCACTTGGGTAACCTGTCGAAGGTTGGCGGTCAGACGCCGGAGGCCGAAATAAAAAAACCCGCGTCAGGCGCGGGCTTCTTTACTCAGGGCTGGAGCCAATCAGGCTGGCTCAGCCTGCTTTTTTGCTTCTTCATCCTTCAGTTCACGACGCAGAATCTTACCAACCGGAGTCATTGGCAGTTCGCTGCGGAACTCTACATGACGCGGCACTTTATAAGCGGTCATGTTTTCACGGCAGTGTTTCTTGATTTCTTCCACGGTCAGGTTCGGGTCGGTTGCAACCACGAACAATTTCACCGCTTCACCGGTTTTGTCATCCGGTACACCGATAGCGGCACAGTTTTCAACCGCCGGGTGCATCGCGACCACGTCTTCAATTTCGTTCGGATAAACGTTAAATCCGGATACCAGAATCATATCTTTGATACGGTCAACGATCTTCACAAAGCCGTCTTCATCAATCACCGCAACGTCACCGGTACGCAGCCATTCACCATCCGCAGTAAAACTGTCGGCGGTCGCTTCCGGACGGTTCCAGTAGCCTTTCATTACCTGCGGGCCTTTAACACACAGCTCGCCACGCTCACCGACGGCCACCTCGTTACCTTCCGGATCGATACACTTCAGCGCAGTACCGGGAACGGCCTGACCAACAGTACCCATCTGCTCCAGACCACCGGCCGGGTTCATACACACCGCAGGCGAACATTCAGTTAAACCATAGGCTTCAGAGATGCCACAGCCGGTTGCTTCTTTCCAGCGACGGGCCGTGTCTTCCACCAGCGCAGTACCGCCTGACAGCGTCAGCTTCAGCTGGCTGAAATCGCAGTTCTTGAATTCAGGGTGGTTCAGCAGTGATACAAACAGCGTGTTCAGACCAATAAATCCGGTCAGCTGATGTGGTTTGATCATGCGCACGAACATATTGGTGTCGCGCGGATTGGCAATCAGGATGCTGTGATCACCCAGTTCAAACAGCGCCATCAGATGCACGGTGAAAGAATAAATGTGGTACAGCGGCAGCGGCGCAACCACTTTCACACCGGTATCCGGCTTGATTTGCTGACCATTGCTGTCGGTCTGGCTGAGCATGGCGCGGGCCTGCATCATGTTGGCGACCAGGTTGCGGTTGGTCAGCTCTGCGCCTTTGGCCACACCGGTTGTACCACCGGTGTACTGCAGAATAATGGTGTCATTCGGGTTCTTGATGTAGTTGGCGACAAAACCGCCAAACTTAGCGCCCTGTGCCAGTGCCTTACGGAACGGAGTGGCATCCGGCAGGTTGTAAGCCGGAACCATTTTCTTCACGTATTTGGCTGCGGCGTTGATCAGTGTGCGTTTCGGGAATGGCAGCATATCGGCCAGACTGGTCACGATAATATGCTTCAGACCGGTTTCCGCGCGGATGTTCTGTACCGACTTGGCAAAGACATCCATACACACCAGCGCCTTGGCACCGGAGTCATTAAACTGGTGCAGCATTTCCCGTTCGGTATACAGCGGGTTGGTGTTCACCACCACCATACCGGCACGCAGGGCACCGTACATAGCAATCGGGAATTGCAGGATATTCGGCATCTGAATGGCGATACGGTCGCCGGGCTTCAGAGTGGTGTGATTTTGCAGGTAAGCAGCAAAGGCTGCGCTGTATTCGTCAATCTGACGATATGTCAGGGTGTAGCCAATGCTGGTAAAGGCGGCACGGTCGGCATAACGCTGAAATGCGCTTTCCACCACTTCCACTACTGCATTGTATTTATTCAGATCGATTTGATCACTGACACCAGGTGCGCGCTTGCCGTCCCAGAAAGATGCTTCCACAGGGTTCCCCTTCAGAATTCAGGTTTTTGTTTTTTTAATGGCCAAAACTATGACCGAAAGCCGCGTTGAGTTAAAGAGGAAAACGTGACATGCTTCCGGTCATAACACGCCAACTGAAACATTCCGACCACTATGTCACAGTCCTCCGCTGCCAGCCGGGCATTTATCGGCACTGAATATCTGTCACAACTGATTGACCTGCTCGCCCAGCAGGGGATCAGCACCGCACAGTTAGCTCAGGGCACTGGTCTGAGTGGTAAGACGCTGGCTTCTGCACAGGAATTTATCTCCCCCCTGCAGTATCACAAGGTGGTGGAGAATGCTTTGGCGCTGAGCGGCGATCCGCTGCTCGGGCTGGAGCATGGAAAACGGATGAATATTTCCAGCCATGGCTTTCTCGGCTTTGCCATTATGGCCAGCGATACGCTGGGGCAGGCACTGTCTCTGGCCATCCGTTATGCCCGCACCCGCACCCTGCTGGCCGATATCCGTTTTCTGCATGATCACGACACCGCCATCATTCAGATCAACCGCCTGGCCGCCATGCCAAGCACCTTCAGTTTTGTCGTGCAGAATATTATTTCAACGCTGGTCACCATTGCCCGCTTTCTGACCCAGTACAGTGAAGAACTGACAGCCGTAGCCAAATTTACCGATGCCCCGGTGCGCCCGGGTTCCTGTTACGAAGGTGTTCTCGGCATTCCGGTGATGTTCAACCAGCCACACAATCAGCTCTGTATTCCGGCCTGGCTGCTGGATACTCCGGTTTCTACCGCCAACACCACCGCGCGGCGTATGGCGGAAGCCGAATGTGAAAAGCAGCTGGCCGAACTTGATCGTGGCCAGGATCTGGTAACCCAGATCCGCCGCCGCCTCGACCGTATGGATGCGTTTCCGACGCTTACCGTTATGGCTAAAACGCTGAACTCCAGCCCGCGTACCATTAACCGCCAGCTGGCCCAGCTGAACACTACCTATCAGAATATTATTGATGAGGCACGGCGCGAACAGGCCCTGCATCTGCTGCTGGAAACCAATACCTCGGTGGAAGATATTGCCCACCAGCTGGGTTACAACGACCCTTCAAACTTCGGCCGTGCCTTCCGTCGCTGGCTGGGGGAATCGCCACGGGCTTTCCGTAAAAGGGCACGGGAGCAATATCCTGCTCAGCCCGACGAATAAAGTACTGGTGCGCAGCAACAATCCTGAGACGGGCGTTTTACAAAACCTCAAACTCAGGTAGCATGGCGGCAACGATAACAATCATAATAAATCATGAATCAGGTTCATTTTCCTGCCGGCCAGCGCCCGGTATATCAGCAGCTTTCCGCTCAGGTTAATCAGTATTTTCAGCAGCAGGGCATTGCCAAAAGCGGTGACCAACGTCTGTACCGTAAAGCCATTCTTATTTTGCTGCTGTTTAGCGCCAGCTATGCCGCCCTGCTGTTACTGCCTGCACCCTGGAGTCTGGCCGCCTGGTTTATACATGGTATAGCCACCGCCCTTGTGGGTTTTAACGTGATGCACGATGGCGCTCACGAATCTTTCAGCCGCTCACGGCGTCTCAACCGGCTGGCCGCGCTTACCTTTAATCTGATCGGCAGTAACCGTTTTTACTGGGCACAGAAACACAACCGCAATCATCACAGCTTTACCAATGTGGACGAGGTTGATGAAGACATTGATGCGCTGGGGCTGTTCCGAATGAGCCCGCACCAGCGTCGTTTCTGGTTTCACCGTTATCAGCATATTTATGTCTGGCTGCTGTATCCGCTGACCAGTCTGTTCTGGTTTTTTGCTCTCGACTACAAAGCATATTTTCGCCAGAAAATCGCACAGCGGCCGTTCAGCCATCGCTTATCCGCCGCAGATCATCTGGAGTTCTGGGCCAGCAAGCTGCTGTATCTGCTGATTTATATCGCGCTGCCGCTGAGCCTTGCCGACGGCACCACCGTTATTACCGGCTTTTTACTGATGCATGCCATCTTAGGCTTTTTATTTGCTGTGGTATTTCAGCTCGCTCACATAGTCGAACAGGCGGAATTTCCGCAGCCCACGGCCGATGGCAGCATGGAAGACGAATGGGCGGCACACCAGTTACGCACCACCGTCGACTTTGCCACCGACAGCCGTTTCCTGACCTGGGCTCTGGGGGGGCTGAACTTTCAGGTCGAACACCACCTGTTTCCCCGGGTCAGTCATATTCACTACCCAGCACTGCACCGTTTACTGCAGGAGTCCTGCAACCGTCAGGGTCATTCTATCCGCAGTTATCCCAGCCTCGGCGCGGCACTGAAAGGTCATTACCATCATCTGCGCCAGCTTGGCCGCAGCGACGGATAGGCAACACTCTTCCAGCAAGCTGCTAAACTGAACATTGAGAGTTTTAACCGCTGATTTCTGAACTAAATCAGAGGATTACCAAAAATACACTCATGTTTCAGGAGTATGCTCATGGAATCGCCAGTACACAGCCTTAACGGCCTGTTTGCACAACTCGGCCTGCCAAACTCCGACCAGAATATCGCCGATTTTATCGAGCAGCATAAACCCGTTGCAGACAATAAAAAGCTGGCCGAACTCGACTTTTTCAATAATTCACAGCAGGCATTTCTGCGTGAATCGCTGGCTCAGGATGCTGACTGGGCCGAGGTTATCGATACCCTCGACAGCCTCCTGCGCCATGCCGCTGACATCCGTCCCTGCTGATTACTGAATGCAGGTCAGCCAGCATATCTGGGATGCCACCAGCGTCCCGCCACAGTGGTCCCCGGCCCTGACTGAAGGTCAGGCTGATCTGTTGCTGCTGTTTGCCTCTGTTGATCCGGCCGCAGCGATCAACACGTTGCAGCAACACTTTCCGGAAACACCTTTGTGCGGCTGCTCAGCCAGCGGCGAAATTCATCAGCAGCGGGTGATCGACAACAGCATCACTCTTACGGTTATCCGCTTTGCCCATACCCGGATCAGACTCGTGACCGAATGCGTTGACGGTATTGAAGGCAGCCGCCAGGCCGGCATTCGTGTGGCGCAGCAACTGCAACAGGACGATTTAATTCACATACTGGTGTTTGCTAATGGCCTCAGTGTGAATGGCAGCCAGCTGGTAGCCGGACTTAACCAACAGCTAGCCCCCTTCAACCATATATCCGGTGGCATTGCCGCCGATGGGGAACGTTTTAAACAAACCTGGTTGTACACCAGCGATGGCCGGTTCAACCACCACGTCTGCGGTATCGGATTTTACGGCCAACATCTCAGTGTGAGCTGTGGCAGCTATGGCGGCTGGGATCCGTTCGGCCCCAAACGCCGCATTACCCGCGCCCGGGGTAATCGCTTGTATGAACTTGATGATATCTGCGCCCTTGATCTGTATGAAAAATACCTGGGTCATTATGCCGACCAGCTGCCGGCATCCGGCCTGCGCTTTCCATTGCTGATCTCCGCTGCAGACAACGATCCTGTCGTCTGCTCGGTGCTCGGCATTGACTGGCAGGAACGCTGCCTGCTGTTTGGCGCCGACATCCCTGAGCAACATTTCGCGCAACTGATGCGTGCGAATGTTGACCGTCTGATCGACGGTGCTCATACCGCCTGCCAGCAGGTCAGCCAACAAAACCAGGCAACACCGGATTTTGCCCTGCTGGTCAGCTGCGTCGGCAGACGGGTGGTGATGCAACAATTAATTGATGAAGAACTGGAAGCCTTCAGCGAGACACTGGGGGCCGATATCCCGGTCTGCGGTTTCTACTCCTATGGAGAAATTGCACCCAACCGCGGAGTCGGTAAGTGCAATCTGCACAACCAAACGCTGACCATTACTACATTTACTGAGCGAACAGCATGCACCGACTGCTGAAACGACAGCTAAAACGACATTTTCAGGAAACTGTCCCGGAAACATTCCAGCCTCTGTTGCAGGCTATCAGCAGCGCTTACGAGCAGGCAGATCTTGATCGCGAAATGCTCGAACGCTCACTGGCATTGACAGCAGAAGAGCTGTTGGAGCGCAATCAGCGTCTGAGCCAGAACCTGCAGACGCAGCAACAGGCGCAAGCCGATCTCAAAGCCTCCTATGAAATTCTTGATGCGACCCTGAATGCCTCAAAAGAAGGGATTCTGGTCGTCAGTGCCGATACCGACCGGCCGATTGCCGTCAATAAACACTATTTACTGCTGATGGGGCTGAGCGAAGAACGTATTAATCATATGACCGGCGCAGATCTGTTCCGTAATTCTTTTCTGCAATTATTTGAAGGTCAGCAACTGTATGATCAGCTGAAAGAAATGCGCAATCATGAGCATGGCAGTCACCGTATTTACCCGATGCGTAAAGGCGGCTGGCTTGAAGTCTATGCAGTCAAACACCCGGTCGCCGGTTATATCTGGATGCTGCGTGATATCAGCGAAATCCGTGAAAAAGAAGAAACCATCACCTATCAGGCACAACACGACAGCCTGACCGGTCTGCCTAACCGGGTACTGCTGCAGGACCGGCTGGAACTGAGCATTAACCGCGCACAGGCGCAACATTCGCGCATTGCTCTGTGTTATATCGATCTTGATGGCTTTAAAACCATCAACGACAGCCTTGGCCATGCCAGCGGTGACAAACTGCTGATCGAAGTGGCCCTGCGCCTGAAACAGGGAATCAAACCCCAGGATACGTTAGCCCGTGTCGGCGGTGATGAATTTGTGGTCATCATGGATGACATCAGCAGTCAGGACGAAGTACTGCAGCGAGCTGATAATATGCTGGCCACCCTGATGCCACCGGTCGAACTGGATCAGCGCAGCTTTTTTATCGGCGCCTCTATCGGCATTGCCATGTACCCTAATGATGGAGAAAGCACCGGCCTGCTGATGCGTAATGCCGACATTGCCATGTACCGCGCCAAAGCCAACGGTAAAAACTGCTTCCACTTTTTTACCCCGTCACTGGAACGTATCGCCCAGCATCGCCTGCAGATGGAAACCGAACTGCGCAAAGCCATTGAACAGGATCAGCTCGAGCTTTATTACCAGCCCAAAGTCTTTTTGCAGAGTGATCCGCGCGGCGCCCGTACCGGCCAGCTGCACAGTTTTGAAGCCCTGCTGCGCTGGCAGCGGCCGGACGGCAGTTTCGTATCACCGGAAAGTTTTATTCATATCGCCGAAGAAGCCGGCATGATTTCCCAGATCGGCCAGATGGTGGTTGAAAAAGCCTGTCATCAGGCCCGCCAGTGGCTGAATGAAGGCTATGAAAGCAATATCAGCATCAATTTATCACCGCGCCAGTTTCTGATTCCCGGCTTTCATGAAGATATTGTCGATACCATCCGCTCTTACGGTATTCCATCGGCGATGATTTCGGTTGAAATTACGGAAAGCCTGCTGATGCAGGATCTGGTCAGTGCCAGAGGCGTGCTGGAATATTTCCGCGCACACGATGTCTTTGTTTATCTGGATGATTTTGGCAGTGGATTTTCCTCACTGAATTATCTGAAGACGCTACCGGTCGATGCGATCAAAATTGACCGCACGTTTGTCCGCGATTTAAGTACCAGCCGCGCCGACCGTGCCATCGCCAACACCATCATCACCCTCGGTAAACAGTTAAATAAACTGATCGTGGCCGAAGGTATCGAAACCGTTGAGCAGGCCAATTTTCTGATCGACAGCGGCTGCGATCTGGCACAGGGTTATTTTTATGGCCGCCCGGTTAACGGCGAAGCTGCCCGGCATTATTTTCAGTTAAGTCCGACGCTGCCTGCCGCCACCTCCCCCCTTGCCAAACCCGGTGCATCTGAGTAGATTCGCCGCATTCCTGAATCCTGAGAGGCCACTGTGAAATATCCGCAATTTATTGCCATCGACGGCAGTTCGTTTGAAGAACACGCCCATCCGGTTGCCATTGCCTGGTCGCAGTCTGACGGCCAGATCAAAACCACTCTGATTCAGCCGGAAGATGACTGGGACGACTGGGATATCAGCCTGCAGGATCTGCACGGCATCAACCCCGACACCCTGTATCAGCGTGGTGAAACCGCCTGGTCGGTCATGCGTGAACTGGAACACGATCTGGAACAGCCTTATCTGTTTGCCGACGATCCCGTGCGGGTAACTGAGCTGCTGGAAAAACTCTATGACGCCTGCAGCCGCGATCTGAGCATTGAAATCAGTGACTGCCGCGACGAATGGCAGGATGCTAACGCGCTGGATGAAAGTGAACTGCACCACCTGCCCTGCGACGAGCGGGTTCACCGTATGCTGCTGGCCTGGGCACAGGAACACGCCGCTGCTCGCGAATAACACAAGCCGGAAATAACAAACAGAGTACATTGCCAGCGCCGTGCTCTCCTGATAAAACCTCTTAGGGCCTGTCGACACTAATTAAACAGGCCTGTTATTGGCTAAAAATTTCTCAGACAATGCGCTGAGAGTGTGGGATGTTCAGCACATCCCTGTGCTTCACCCCTTCGGGGTTGGCACGCCAATCTGTTCCAGACAGATTGGTAACGGGTTAAGCGAGCGAACAGCAACGCAGGATGAGGGATTTTTAGCCATAACCCTTCGGGCTGAGGCCAGTTTTCCCCATTAACGTCGTCGCTCGTCATTCATTTAGCCCGCTAATATCACTCCTCTCTCCTTGTTCTGAGAAAAACTGGCTCTCAGCAGGCCGAATTTACTTAGTGTCGACAGGCCCTAGCAATCAACATTACCAGGAGAGTGTCATGGCGAGCGGAATGCTGGTCTTTTTCTGCGGCAAAATGGGGGCGGGAAAATCCACTCTCGCCCGACAATTGTCACAAGAAAATAACACCATTCTTATTTCAGAAGATCAGTGGCTGGCGGCCCTTTACCCACAGCAGATCCATACCATAAAGGATTATCTGCGCTGCTCGGCTCAGTTAAAAAATATCCTGAGCGACCATATCAGCCTGCTGCTAAACAATGGCCTGACACTGATTCTCGATTTTCCCGGCAACACCATTGAGCAACGCCGCTGGTTTAAAAATCTTATTGATAACAGTCAGTGCCGGCACCGGTTAATTTGCCTGGATCACAGCGATGAGCGCTGCCTGAAGCAGCTTGCTCAACGCCGCAAAGAACAACCGCAACGCGCGGCATTTGATCACGAGGAAACCTTCTATCATCTGAGTCAGTATTTTCAGTTACCGACAGAAGATGAAGGTTTTACGGTTGAATGGCCGGAGGATTAAAACCGGATCAGCGATCAATCAAATCCGGCTCTTTCTGCAAATCGGTAATAACAGCCGCTAAGAAACGACTGGCTTCCCCGCCAGTGACCGCCCGGTGATCAAAGGTCAGTGATAAGGGCAGCACCTTACCGGCAAAGAGTTCACCCATGGCACACAGAGGTTTCTCCAGCACCCTGCCAGCCCCCAGAATCGCCATAGTCGGAGGTACCACCACCGGAGTGCCATAACGCCCGGCGATGGCGCCATAGTTCGATAGGGTAATGGTTGCGCCCTGCATTTCCCGCGGCGGAATGGTACGGGCGCGGACATCGGCTTTCAGCCGGTCGAGGCCGGCACGCAGGTCATCGGCGCTGCGGTTGGCAACGTCACGCAATACAGGTACAAACAAGCCCTGCTCGGTATCGACCGCAATACCCAGGTCAATCTGACTGATCAGTCGCCGGGTCATCTGCTGATGCTGCTCATCTCCGTGAAACCAGCCATTTAAATCCGGTACCGCCGCACAGCCTGCAGCAATGGCCTGCACCAGCCGGACACTGACATCCTCAGTGGTTTCCCAGTGCGACACATCGGCTTCATCAAACAGCGTAACGGGCACTACCTGAGCATGAGCCAGTGCCATGGTACGGGCCATGCTTTTGCGCACACCGGTCAGGCGTTCCCCTTGTCCCAGCTGCTGATCCAAACGCCCGGCTTTTTCCACATCATCGGCCGTAATGCGGCCATCCGGCCCACTGCCACTGATCTGCTGAATATCCACATTCAGACGCCGTGCCAGCGCCCGCACACTGGGCGTGACCCGCACCCGTGCGCCGGCATTCAGGCTGTTGCCCTGGCCAATCACAAAATGATCTTCGCTGCGTTCGCGCGCAACCGGCATTTCGCCGACCACCGAGCCGTTATCTTCACGCCCTGCAGTGTCAGAGCCTTCATCCGGCACAAACTCAACCAGTGGCTCACCGGTATTGACGGTATCACCGGGTTCACCAAAACAATGGCTGACCACCCCGGCACAGGGAGATGGCAATTCAACAATGGCTTTTGCGGTTTCAACCGATAACAACAGCTGGTCAACCGCCACCGTATCACCGGCTTTTACATGCCACTCCACGATATCGGCATCGGCCAGCCCTTCACCCAGATCGGGCAAGCGGAAATAACGCATAAACACTCCTGATGTATCAGGCTTTTGATTTTTATGTCTGTTTTAACGGTAGCTCATGCATTGGTTAACGGCGGCCACAATGTCGGCCACCTGTGGCAGATACAGCTGCTCCTGGCGGAAATACGGCATTGGTGTATCAAAGCCTGTCACCCGGATCACCGGAGCCTGCAGTAAATCGAGGCTCTGCTCGCTCAGGCGGGCGGAAATATCCGCGCCGATACCGCCACTGCGCGCGGCCTCATGCACAATCACACAACGGCCGGTCTTTTCGACCGAAGCGCGGATGCTGTCCATATCCAGCGGGCTGACCGTCGCCACATCCACGACTTCGGCGCTGATGCCCTGCTGTTCCAGCTCCTGCGCCGCCTCCAGAGTTTCCTGAATGCAGGCCCCCCAGCTGACCAGTGTGATATCACTGCCTTCACGCAGAATAAAAACCTTGTCCAGTGGCAGACGCGCGCCGTCATCCACCAGCGGTTGTTTCAGCGCGCGGTACAGGCGCTTGGGCTCAAGAAAGAGCACCGGGTCCGGGTCATCAATCGCACTCAGCAACAAACCATAGGCACGCCGTGGCGAAGATGGAATCACCACCCGGATACCGGGAATATGGGCAAATAATGCCTCTGTACTTTCGGAATGATGCTCGGGCGCATGAATGCCGCCGCCAAAAGGAGCACGCACCACCAGCGGGCAATGCAACCGTCCGCGGGTGCGGTTACGCAGCCGCGCGGCATGGGTCACCAGCTGCTCCATGGCCGGGAAGATAAAGCCCATAAACTGAATTTCAGCGACCGGTTTCAGTCCCTGACTGGCCATACCGATCGCCGTACCGGCAATCAGCGTCTCTGCCAATGGCGTATCCATCACCCGCTCACGGCCAAAGCGATCCTGCAGCCCTTGTGTGGCGCGGAACACACCGCCATTGCGGCCGATATCTTCGCCCAGAAGGACGACGTTCGGATCTTCGGTCAGCGCCCGTGCCAGCGCCAGGTTCACCGCTTCGACCAGAGTCAGATCGTCCTGAGTCAGATCACGGGATGCAGATGCACGGCTGAATGAGTCTGTTGTTTGATTGACCATGTCACACCTCCCGTGCCGTCATACGTGCAGCAAACAGATCAAGCTGCTCATCCAGTGCAGGTGGCCATTCGGCGTACAGATGGTCGAACATGGCCTCTGCTGCCTGCGCTGGTGTTGCCAGATACTGCTCAACGGCCTTGCTGACAACCGTATGGCAGTGATCCTGCCAGCGCGCATCCATGGCTTCGTTCCAGGCACCCTGAGTTGTCAGAAACTGACATAAACGCCGGACCGGCTCCCGCTCCCAGGCGGCTTTGACTTCATCATCGCCCCGGTAACGGCTGGCATCATCGGCGGTGGTGTGATCCCCGAGGCGGTAGCTTACCGCTTCAATCAGCGTCGGCCCTTTACGGTGCCGTGCCCGCTCCAGTGCATCGCCGACCACATCCAGCATGGCGATAATATCGTTACCATCCACCTGCACGCTGTGTATGCCCGCACCCCAGCCTTTTTGTGCCAGCGTGGGGGCTCCGCACTGTGCAGCACGCGGCACCGAAATCGCCCACTGATTATTGTTGATAACAAACACCACCGGCAGATGCCAGGTACCGGCCAGGTTCAGTGCTTCGAGGAAGTCACCTTTAGAGGTTGCACCATCGCCCAGGGTGCAGAGTACGGCCTGTGGCTGTTTACGAAACTTCAGTGCAGCCGCAGCCCCGACAGCATGGCCACACTGACTGGCAATCGGCACGCAAACCGGTAAATCCTGTGCCGGGCCAGCATGACTGCCACGCTCATCTCCTCCCCAGTACAGCAACAGATCGTGCATGGCTGCACCACGGATCAGCTGCGTGGCATGATCGCGGTAATAAGGAACAAAAATATCCTGTTCTTCCAGCGCCAGGCCACAGGCAACGCCAATGGCTTCCTGCCCGACCGAAGACGGAAAAGTGCCAAGCTGACCCGTGCGCTGCAGAGCAACCGCCTTCTGATCGAACATCCGCGTCAGCATCATCCACTCATAGGCACGCAGCAAAGGCTCAGGCTCATGGGCCCAGAGCGGTACCTCCCGCACCGGTACGCCATCTTTACCAAGATACTGCACCATGGACGCAGTATGGATTCCAGGAACATCAGCCATAACATAACCCTCCATCAGCATGAGCAAACAAAGAGAGAATCGCCGGGAAAAATACAACAGGAAACACACAGGAAAGCAGAGAGGACACATGCGGCCGGGCCACCATGGCATGGGTGGCAGCAAACAGACTTGCGCCACCGTAAATGATCGGTCTGGCGACAGACTGACAATACAAGTAACAGTACATCCTGAACCTCCGGCTTTTGGCCTGGGTCAGCCTGACGGGCAGCTGACTGAACAGGTACATCCACCCTGCTTTTGGCAGAACAGACACAGTTAATGTGTAGCCGAAAAAAGACCAGCCAGAAAGGTGAAAGACCACTTTGAGCTAAACAATACGATGGCAAATAGTGTGATCGAATATAAGACGATCTGCTCTGCGGCGTATTCCGTGCTTACAGCCATAGCCGTCAGCCCATGAAACCATTAGAGTACGCGCTTATTTTTTCTGGCAATTACACCCATGGCGCTGAAAGCAACCATTTATAAAGCCGAACTGAATGTGTCCGACATGGACCGCAATCATTACCAGACTTACAACCTGACCATTGCCCAGCATCCGTCAGAAACCACCGAGCGGATGATGGTACGTCTTGCCGCTTTTGCCCTGAACGCCGGTGAGCAGCTGGAATTTACCAAAGGCCTCAGCACCGATGATGAACCCGATTTATGGGCGCACTCACTGAGCGATGAAATAGATCTGTGGATTGAACTCGGCCAGCCCGATGAGAAACGCATCCGCAAAGCCTGTAACCGTGCAAAACGGGTCATTATTTACGGCTACCACGGACGTGCCGCGCAATTATGGTGGCAACAGATCGAAAACAGCTGCCGGCGTTTCAATAATCTTCAGGTGGTGGATTTTGATGCGGCCGCCATCGAACAACTGCAGCAATTAACAAGCCGCACCATGCGTCTACAGGCCAGTATTCAGGATGGCATGTTGTGGTTGGGTGACAGCAGCCAGACCATAGAAATCGGTATGACTGTGTTACAGGAAAGCAGCCGCTGATCAGCGCGTCTGACTCAGAATAGTCTCCAGCCGACCATCCGCAGCCATTCTGCCGAGCGCCTCATTAAAACGACGACGTAACTCGGTACCTCGTGTTGTTGGCTGGAAGGCAAAAAACACCGAATGAGTGCTGAGTGGGCTGGCCGCATCGTAATGCACCAGGTGGCCGGCATTCTCCTCACTGACCGCACGCAAAGCTGACTTTTCATCGCCAACAAATACATCAATGCGGCCAGCCAGTAGTTTTTTGATGCTCTGCGGGTCGGTAATAGTGCTTTGATAATTGGCGCCTGGCACCGATAAAACATCGCTGGAATAACTGAAACCAGAGGTATAGCCGATACGTTTACCAGTCATATCTTCAACCCTGGTTACCAATGGTTCGGTAACGCGGGTGAAGGCAAAAACACGCTTGCTGTACACCGCCGTTGTTGCCAGATATGGCGAGTTCATCGACAGATCAATCGCCGGAAAAATAACATCCAGATTCTGCTCAGCAAAAACCTCGCGCACCCTTCGGGTCGGGAAAAGGCTGATCACCAGCTCCTCGCCGGCTTCAGCCGCAACCGCTTCTGCGAGGCGGATAAAAACACCCCGGGTTGCCGACTCAACCATCAGCGGGATTGTAAAAGTCCCCATGCGCACAGACTCTGCCTGTAGCGGCATGCATACCGCCAGTGCCAGGAGCGCTGTAAGGGTCAGACGATAATATTTGATCATGTCCTCAACATGCCCTCAATCATGCCTTCAATTATGATCCTGCGCTCCCGCATGAGGTCTTCTGGCCATGATATTGGCCAGAGTGCCACTGTCTTGCAGACGTTGCAGAGCCGCATTAATCTGCCCGGCGAGAATACGGCCTTCCTGATCCGCCCGGAAGGCATAAAACGTATCCTGCCTGCTCAGTGGCCGTGCCGGATCATACTGCACCCGGCTGACAGCCCCCGCCTGCTCCAGCGCGCGCAGACCGGAATGTTCCTCCACCACAAACACATCAATACGCCCGGCCAGCAGCATCTGTACATTCTGAATATCGGTATTGGCACTCATAAACTGAATACCCGGCTGCCCGGTCAATAAAGGCGAATAAGGATAACCTGCGGTAATACCTACCCGCTTGTGCTGCAGCTGCTCCGGAGTGCTCAACACCGGTTGCCCCTTCAGAGTAAAGGCAAAGTCATCTTTGCTGTAAATACTGAGACTGCGCTCATAAGCCACTGGCATGGTGACGCTGAGCGCCGGAAACAGGCCATCCAGATTGCCCTGCTCAAATTCAGACAAGGCACGCTTGGCGGGAAAGACAGTAATGTGGATATCCAGCCCGGCTTCGGCAGCCAGAGCACGGGTCAGATCGATGAAGATCCCCTGTTGTTCAGACTCCACCATCAGCGGAATCGGAAATGTGCCAAACACCAGGGGGCGCGCGGCCGACACGGCAGAAAGCGCCTGCAATACACAGAAAACAATCAGTAATTGGCCTGTGCGCATAACCTGTCCACAACCGAAATGAAGAGGTCATGCTACATCAGAATCCGCGGGGTTACTAACGCCCTGCCGGCATACAGCAGCGCTTATATTTTTTACCACTGCCACAGGGACACGGACTGTTTTTATGTGGCGCGGCATCACGCCTCAGATCCGCCAGATTCTGCTGATAAAAATCACTCAGATACCCATAAAGCTGCGGATGCTTTTTTTTCAGCAGCTGGGGGCGTTCAAAGAAGTACTCCGACGCCACAGCAAAAAATTCGGCCTGATTGGTTGCACCGTATTCAGGAATACCGGTTTTGCTCTGCTCCATTTCGCCAATTTTTTGCTGAACCAGACTGAACCAGGCATCACTGGTACGATAATTTTCCAGCCGCTCCGGAAAACCATCCAGCGCACCATCAGCCATATCCACCAGGTGGACAAATTCATGAATGCCAACATTGTGCTTATCTTTCTGATTGGCAAAACCGGCATGCAGATCGGGCTTACTCAGCGCCACTTTTCCCGCCATAGGACCGGTTCCGACCATGCCGGTAATTCGCGAATCCGGAGCGCCACACTGAAACTCTGCATTAAACGCTGCCGGCAGTAAAAAAACCGCCCGCACATTAAAATAATGCCAGCCCGGAAAGCCCCAGACCGGAATCACCGCACTCGCGGCAACCAGCAGGCGATCTTCATCGGTAACCTCAACATCGATACCACCTTCAACCGCAGTGGTCGCCAGAAACAGCTGACAACGGTGCTCAAATTCATGCCGCTGCGGCTCATCCAGACGCTGATAAAACGCCACGTGCGACAACAGAAAATCAGACCATTCCGGCTGCCACACAGGTAATACCTTAACCTCGGGTTTTGCCCAGATTGCCAGTTTATTTAACAGCCACTGCCACATTGTGTATTTATCCCTGTTACTCAGAACATATATCCGAGACGCAACGTTGATACCGCCATATTCGGATACCAGGTCAGAACGTCTTCGGCCTGACGTACATCATCACGCTTGTCTTCATCAGCCAGATCAGCAGAAGAACGGGTAACCTCACCGGACACCGGCACCACCAGAGTCAGCCAGTCGACCGCCAGTGTCCATGGCCCCTGCTGCCAGTGATTGGCAATACTGAACTGCGCCATATGGGTATAAGCTTCAGTGCGGATTCCCTGATCTGTCAGCGGGAAACCATACACTTCGGGATCAAGATACACTTCATTGGTGCGATAAACATAACCACCGCTGAGATTAAAACTGTTGCCGAAAAAACGACGCACTAACAGGCCTGCATGACGCTCTTTAAATCCGGCGAGTTTTAACTTAGAAAAATTCACCTCAAAACCACTGTTCATATAGGACAGTCCCAGCTGCCACTGGTCGCTGAGATTGACATTCAGCGCCACGCCCTTAGCTGCCGGAAAAGGCAGCGACACCAGCGAAAATGCTCCGTCAATGCCAACATGATGACTCGCCCGGAATTCCCTTGAGGTTTCGGCATGTAAGCCGGAGGCACAAACCATCAGCATACCGGCGAGGGTGATACGAATTCCCTTTCTCATTATTTTTCAACTCTCAATTTTTAATAATTCAACATCAAAGATCAGCAATGAGCCGGCCGGAATGGTTCCGGCGCGCTGATTGCCATAGGCCAGATCGGCCGGAATAAATAAACGTGTTTTTTCGCCTTCCACCATCAGCTGCAAACCTTCCGTCCAGCCGCGGATAACCTGATTCAGGCCAAAGGCAATGGGTTCATTACGCACCACAGAGCTGTCAAATACCGAGCCATCCAGCAAGGTGCCGTGATAATGCACTAATACCCGGTCGCGCGGGCCCGGGTGTTTTTCACCCATTCCCGGCTGTAATACCAGATATTGCAGGCCGGATGCAGTTTCTTTTACGCCATCCTGCTTTTTATTTTCCGCCAGAAATTCAGCACCCGCTGCAACATTGTCAACCGCACTTTTACCACTGCCCATACCGGCACGCCGTAATGCATAGAACAACAGACCTGCAATGATCACTACCAGCAAAATATTCAGCATACGAACTCCCGGAGCAATAAAATAATCGGGCATTCTAGCGACTGGACGTCATCAGTACCATGCCGTTTAATAACCTTCAGCCGAATAACAGGAATATCACTATGCCAACCGTTCACAGCGCAGCAGAACCGCGCCCAGCCATCGTTTTTATTCACGGCATGTGGTGCGGGCCAGAGGTATTTGAGCCCTACCGGCAATTTTTTACTGAGCGCGGTTACCAGTGCCATACCCCGGCATTACGTCAGCACGATATTCAGGACAACGAAAGCACAGCGCTTGGCCAACTCAGTCTGCGCGACTATGTCGCCGATCTGGAGGCTTTTATCCGCACCTTGCCACAGCGGCCGGTGCTGATTGGTCACTCGATGGGAGGATTGCTGGCGCAAATGCTGTGTGCACGCCAATTAGCAACAGCTGCGGTGTTAATTTGCCCGGCATCACCGGCCGGCGTACACGCTCTGACAGCATCCGTTGTGCGCAGCTTTTTTACAGTGATGACGCGCTGGGGTTTCTGGAAAAAGCCCAACAAACTCTCTCCGGCAGCAGCGCGCTACGCCCTGTTTAATCGTCTGCCAGATGACGCAGCACAGGATGCTTATCAGCAAATGCGCCATGAAAGTGGCCGCGCCGCCTTCGAAATTGGTTTCTGGTTGCTTGACCGGAATAAGGCCAGCCGGGTGGATGAGCACAAAGTTACCCAGCCGTTACTGGTCATCTCCAGCGCCGATGATCACATCACCCCCGCAGCCATCAATAAAAAAGTCGCAGCGCGCTATACCAATGCCGAGTATCGCTGCTACACCAACCATGCCCACTGGCTGATTGCAGAACCCGGCTGGCAAAGCATTGCCGGAGATATCGCGGACTGGCTTGAACAGAAGCACGGGCAGAACACATAAAAAAACGCCGCAGATGCGGCGTTTTTTTATTGAATAGCGCTTCAGTAACGCGACAGTTCTTTATCGTCTTTAAATAACTTATCGCCGACGTTCTCAACCTTTTTCAGGGCTTCCAGCGAGTTTGACAAAAACTCCCGCTCATACAGCACCACCACCACCAGTGCTGCTGCGGCAATAAACGCCCAGGGATGGATAAACCAAGTCAGGATGGCGAGTGAAAAATAAAAAGAGCGCAACCCGTAGTTATAACTGCGGCTGGCCTGATCAATGATTTTGGCACCATAAATCGCAAAGCTGCGGCGTTCGGCCGCGGTTACCGAATCATCGCCCGGTAACGGAGCTGCACCCACCAGAACGGAGGCAAAGCCAAACTGACGCATCGACCAGGTAAAGGTGAAGAAGGCATAAATAAACACGCCGATTAAGGTCAGAATTTTCAGTTCCAGCGCCAGTAAGGTATCGACCACCGCAAACGAGACTCCGGACAACATGCCCTCAACTTTATCGACGGCGGTCAGCGCAGTCAGCAAACCCGCAAGAATCAGCACACAGGAAGAGGCGAAGAAATTAACGTTACGCTCAAGATTGGCCAGCAGAGCTGCATCCCCCACCCGCACTTCGCGCTGCAGCAGGCGCCTCATCCAGTTGATACGATGCACATGCAAAACAGACGACAGAGAGGCAGAGGTTTTCGCTTTGTACTTGGCAAACTGGGTATAGGCTACCCAGCAACCGATAAACCAGGCCAGGCTGAGCCAGTTAATTAAACCAATTTCCGACATGCAGCCATTCTCCAGATAAATCACAGTACAAAGATACGTCAGCATAACCGGATTAAAGCCCGGTATGAATACACCCGTACCGCAAGCCTGACTAAGTAGTTTTACCAGTCAGGCAGAACAACTAGGGCCTGTTAACACTAATTAAACAGGCCTGTTATTGGCTAAAAATTTCTCAGGCAAGGCGCTGAGAGTGTGGCCTAACGGGTTAAGCGAGCGAACAGCAACGCAGGATGAGGGATTTTTAGCCATACCCCTTCGGGCTGAGGCCAGTTTTCCCCATTAACATCGTCGCTCGTTATTCATTTAGCCCGCTACCCACCTGCCCGGAGCAGAGGGGCGCGAAGCCCGCAGGGTCAGGAACATGGATGTTCCTGACAATATCACTCCTCACTCCTTGTTCTGAGAAAAACTGGCTCTCAGCAGGTCCGATTCACTTAGTGTTAACAGGCCCTAGCAGGAAAGTTCTGTAATTATAAAGATAACGATTGAACTGCGGCCGCTTTCTGCAATCATAGCGCTGCGGCAGCAACTGCCGTCTAAAGACCTGAGCAGGAAAGGCCTGCGCAGTAATGATCAGAGCGATCACAATAACGGAGAGCAATATGAGCAAGAAAAGCAATGCACTGGCTGGCCAGCCGGTACGGCGTAACCTGCATGCCTGTGCCGCCATTATGCGTAAAGGTGGCGTACACGAAACCACGACCAAGGCCAAACGTAATCAGGCCAAACGGCAACTGAACAAGGCAATGCGTGAGGGGGGCAACAGCTCCCCTTTTTATTGCCTGTTATTTGGCATCATTGCCTGAACGGCTTACCTCCCTACCCGACTCTCTACCCGCCCTTCTACCCGAACAGCTTACCCTTCTACCCGAACCGCTTATCGCTCCGTTCTTACCTTTCACCGCTCCGCTCTTTGTTTGAGGGCCTGTTAACACTAATTAAACAGGCCTGTTATCGGCTAAAAATTTCTCAGGCAAGGCGCTGAGAGTGTGGCCTAACGGGTTAAGCGAGCGAACAGCAACGCTGGATGAGGGATTTTTAGCCATAACCCTTCGGGCTGAGGCCAGTTTTCCCCATTAACATCGTCGTTCGTCATTCATTTAGCCCGCTAATATCACTCCTCTCTCCTTGTTCTGAGAAAAACTGGCTCTCAGCAGGCTCGATTCACTTAGTGTTAACAGGCCCTAACAACTCAACCAAGCGCTGAATTTTAATATCCGACAGCTGGCGGTAATCAAAATACGGGCACAGCACCAGCCCCGACGCTTTATGCAGGGCGAAGTCGTTATCCAGCCAGATCAGCTCGGTACTTAAACCCAGAGTCTGGGCATAGCCTTTAGCCAGTAATAAACGGATTTGGGTGCTATCAGGGCTCAGCGGTGGCGGCGAAAATAACAATGTCTGCCCACTGCCCGCCTGCAATAACTGCTGATCGCGCAGATCCTGCCAGCGTGTAAAACCAGACACTTCCTGATTGCTATCTCCGTTAATACCGGCCTGCTGCAGGGCAAAGATCAGCTTGGCGTACACATTAAAAATCTTGCGCCAATGATTGCCGGTTTCGCTGGCGATACGGGCAATATCTCCACGCTGCAGCGGCTGCATTGTCTGCAGTTGCTGGTATTCCGCCAGCGGCGGACGGTTAGCGATAAATACCTGAATCCGCGCATGTTCATCGCCCAGTCCGATCAGTGGCTGATTCATATTGAGCGTTGATTAACCCGCTTCATTAATTCTTCCGCGCTTTCTTTGCGCTCGGAGTAACGGTCGAGCAGATAATCATTACGGTCGCGGGTTAACAGCGTAAATTTCAGCAGCTCTTCCAGCACATCGACAATGCGGTCGTAATATGGCGACGGTTTCATACGGTCGTTAGCGTCAAATTCAGCCCAGGCTTTGGCTACCGACGATTGATTCGGGATGGTCAGCATCCGCATCCAACGGCCTAACACGCGCAGCTGATTCACCGCATTAAACGACTGCGAGCCGCCGCATACCTGCATCACCGCCAGCGTTTTACCCTGTGTTGGCCGCACCGCGCCCATATTCAGCGGAATCCAGTCGATCTGCGCTTTCATAATGCCGGTCATGGCTCCGTGGCGCTCCGGCGAGCACCACACCATGCCTTCACTCCAGTTCACCAGTTCGCGTAATTCCTGCACTTTCGGGTGGCTGTCGTCACTGTCGTCCGGCAGCGGCAAACCACTGGGATTAAACACCCGGGTTTCGGCGCCCATGGCCTCTAATAAGCGCACACTTTCCTCCACCACCAGACGGCTGAACGAGCGGCTGCGCAGCGAGCCGTACAGCAGCAGAATCCGCGGCTTATGACTCGCGGGCTGACGGGAAAATAATTCGTCAGCGGCCGGTACTTTAAATAACTCCGGTATCAGGTTCGGTAAATCGCTCATAGTTTATCCTCATTCAGCTGGACTGCCGGAAACCAGTGACGGGTTTTATTGGCAAAGGCCACCAGCGATAACATCACCGGTACTTCTACCAGCACCCCCACCACCGTCGCCAGCGCCGCACCGGAATGCAGACCAAACAACGAGATGGCCACCGCAACCGCCAGTTCAAAGAAATTACTGGTGCCGATCATGCACGCAGGCGCGGCAATGTTATGCGCCAGACGCATTCTGCGGGCGATAAAATAGGCAATAAAAAAGATGCCGTAAGTCTGTAGCATCAGCGGAATGGCAATCAACAGAATATCAAACGGTTTGGCGACAATGGTCTGCGCCTGCAGGGCAAACAGAATCACCACGGTACTGATCAGACCAAGAACAGAAAAGGGTTTGATCGCCGCCATAAAGTGCGTCAGGCGCTCGGTATGACGATCGGCCGATAACCACTTGCGGGTCAGCACCCCGGCCACCAATGGCAGCACCACATACAACAGCACCGAGATCAGCAGGGTCTGCCACGGCACCTGAATATCGGATACGCCGAGCAGGAAAGCAGCAATAGGGGCAAAGGCAAAAATCATAATCAGATCGTTAACCGACACCTGCACCAGGGTATAATTGGCATCGCCTTTGGTTAACTGACTCCAGACAAACACCATCGCCGTGCACGGTGCAACGCCGAGCAGAATCATCCCGGCAATGTATTCACTGGCGGTCTGGGCATCGACCAGCCCGGCGAAAAAGACTTTAAAAAATAACCAGCCCAGCAAGGCCATGCTGAATGGTTTAATCAGCCAGTTAATCACCAGCGTCAGCAGTAATCCCTGTGGCTTTTTACCGACATTTTTAATAGCCGAAAAATCAATCTGAATCATCATCGGATAAATCATCAGCCAGATTAACACCGCTACCACCAGATTTACCCGCGCCACTTCCAGCGCCGCAATACTGGCAAACAGATCAGGCAATAACAGCCCAAGCACCACACCCAATACCATGCCGGCGCCTACCCACAGGGTTAAAAAACGTTCAAAAACACCCATAATTCAGACTCCGCTCTGCTGCTGAAATAAATGCTGAATATCGGCCGCTGTTTTATCCGACCAGTCGATGGCGCTGAGCGCACGGATACGCTCACGTAAAACAGCCGCAACCTGATTAAACGCCGCGCTCTGTTCGGCCTCCGGCAATTTTGACGGATCGGGTAATCCCCAGTGCACTTTGATGCTGTTGCCCATCCACAGTGGGCAGGCCTCTCCGGCGGCACTGTCGCAGACGGTAATCACCACATCCGGGGCGAAATCTGCAAATTCATCCCAGCTCTGGCTGCGCAGATCATCGCTGCGGATTCCCTGCTGCTGCAGAAAATTCAGCGTACCCGGATACACCACACCCGCCGGCTGACTGCCGGCGCTGCGCACCTCGAAAACGCCGCCACTTTCTGCGCGGCAAATGGCTTCCGCCAGAATGCTGCGGCAGCGGTTATGGGTACAAACAAATAGCAATTTCATAAAAATATCCGGATAGGCTCAGCAACAGGAAGACGAATTTGCAGCAGTCAGGGCACTGCAGCGTTTGACGTAAGGGGCAATAAAATCATGATTAGCCGCCAGCGTGGTGGCGATCACCTCCCCGGCCCATAGCGGCAATTGCGGATGCAGACGGTAATACACCCACTGGCCGCGTTTTTCACTGCTGAGTAATTGCGCCGTGCGTAATTGCGCCAGATGACGGGAAATTTTCGGCTGGCTTTCTTCCAGCGCCGCCATTAAATCGCACACACACAGCTCGCCATGCTGTTGCAACAACAGCACCATCACCAGCCGGGTTTCATCATTCAGACACTTGAACAGGGTTAACGGGTTCACGACTCTTACCAGCAGAAATATCTGGAAAATCATATATATGTTTTTTCATATATACAATCACCAAATGCATTCTGACCCGGATGCCACCTTCAGCGGTCTTCCCAGCCCTTACATTCCCCCGCTTTTACAGGTAACTTGCCTGCTTCTGATAATAAAAAGCGTTGCCGTTAGCAGGGTTTGTCGACCCTAACGCAGCAGCCCAAAAGAAAATAACAAGGAGCCCAGCTATGACAGCCACCAGCCCTGATACGGCCACACCTCATTTCGATCTGATTGTGTTTGGCGCCACCAGTTTTGTCGGCCAGATTCTGACCCGCTATCTGGCGGAAACCTACGGCCTTAATGGCGAACTGAAATGGGCCATTGCCGGCCGTTCAGAAAGCAAACTGCAATCGGTGCGCGGCAGCCTGGTGCCGGTACTGGGAGACGAGGCCAAACACCTGCCGATTCTGCTGGCCGATGCTGCGCGCGATGAGCAGGTACGCGCCCTGTGCGAACAGACCAATGTCATTGTCTCCACCGTTGGCCCTTACGCCCTGTATGGCGAACCGCTGGTCAAAGCCTGCGCTGAAAGCGGCACCGACTACTGCGATTTAACCGGCGAGCCACAGTGGATCAAACGCATGCTGGAAAAATATGAAGCCAGCGCCAAAGCCTCCGGCGCACGCATTGTGCATTGCTGCGGCTTCGACTCAGTGCCTTCCGATATGGGCGTCTACTTTCTGCAGGCCGAAGCGCAAAAGGCCTGGAATGGCAAAACCGCCAGCCGCATTAAAATGCGCGTAAAAGCCGCCAAAGGCGGTATGTCCGGCGGCACCGTGGCCAGCATTATCCAGCTAACCAAAGAAGTGATGGCCGATCCGGCACTGCGTAAAGAATTGGCGAACCCTTATTCCCTTTGCCCGCCGGAGCACGGTTTCCGCGCCCGTCAGATCAACCAGAAAGGTGTTGAAAAAGACACCGACCTGCTCAGCTGGTCTGTGCCTTTTATTATGGCCGCCATTAATACCCGCGTGGTGCACCGCTCCAACGCCCTGCGCAACAAACTCTATGGCGACAACTTTATGTACGACGAAGCCATGCTTACCGGCGGCGGCGCCAAAGGCTATGCACTGGCGGCGGCACTGGTTGGTGGTATGGGCACCTTTATGATCGGTGCGGCGTTAAAGCCCAGCCGCTGGCTGCTGGAAAAATACGTACTGCCCAAGCCCGGTGAAGGCCCGACACCAAAACAGCAGCAGGAAGGCTATTTTGATATCCGCTTTATCGGCCGCAGCGACGATGGTCAGACCATCATTACCCGCGTAAAAGGCAAAGGTGACCCGGGTTACGGCTCCACCGCCAAAGTACTGGGTCAGGCGGCCAGTGGGCTGGCGCTTGATTTTTACCGCGACGGGAAAAAATGCGATCGCGAAGGCGGCTTCTGGACTCCGGCCTCCATGTTTGACGAGCGTTTTATCCAGCGTTTACAGGAAAAAGCCGACCTGACCTTCGAAGTTCTGGCCTGAAACTCCAGCAGCATCAACCGCTTAGCATCCTGCTGAGCGGTTGATGCTGCTGCTCCCACCGATTCCATCTGCCCCTTATCTGGGGTATAACACGCCGATGAAAATACCAAAACGATTACAACCCCTGGTGGATGATGGTCTGATCGACGAAGTCATCCGCCCGCTGATGAGTGGCAAGGAAGCTTCTGTTTACGTAGTACGCTGTGGCGACGAAATCCGCTGTGCCAAAGTGTATAAAGAAGCTGATAAACGCAGCTTTAAACAGGCTGTGCAGTATCAGGAAGGCCGTAAAGTCCGTAATTCAAGGCGTCAGCGCGCCATGGAGAAAGGCTCAAAATTTGGTCGCAAACAGCAGGAAGATGCCTGGCACAACGCCGAAGTAGAAGCGCTGTATCGTCTGGCCCGCGCCGGCGTACGGGTTCCTGCGCCCTATGGCTGTTTCGACGGCGTACTGTTAATGGAACTGGTCACGGATGAGGCCGGTAACGTAGCACCACGCCTGAACGACGTCGCAATGAGCGAAGAGCAGGCGCTGGAAGATCATTACGAAGTCATGCATTACGTTAAATTAATGCTGGTTGAAGGTCTGGTACACGGTGATTTATCCGAATTTAACGTTCTGGTCGACGATTACGGTCCGGTGATTATCGACCTGCCGCAGGCCGTAGATGCCGCCGCCAATAACCATGCCCGCAGTATGCTGCAGCGCGACGTCGACAATATGACCAATTACTACTCACAGTATGCGCCGCAATTAAGCGGTACACGTTATGCGCAGGAAATGTGGGCATTATACGAAGAAGGCGAATTACTGCCCGACACCGAACTCAGCGGCGAATTTGCCGACAGTGAAGAAAGTGCCGATGTGGCTACCGTACTGGATGAAATCAAAGCCGTACTGGCTGAAGAAGAAGCACGCCGCGCACGCCTGAAAGAAGCAGAAGAAGGCGACGACTGATAAACAACGTTATTTTTTAAAAATATTCAGGCACAAAAAAAGCGAACCTAAGGTTCGCTTTTTTTCTCTCAGATATTTAATTCTTTATCGTCCCGTCGGACAGATAAAGACAAATACTTACAGAGGGATAATGTCTTCTGCCTGAGGACCTTTCTGGCCCTGAGTAACAGTAAACTTAACTTTCTGGCCTTCAGCCAGAGTTTTGAAACCAGTACCAGTGATCGCTTTGAAGTGAGCGAAAACGTCTGGACCGTTTTCCTGTTCGATGAAACCAAAACCTTTAGCTTCGTTAAACCATTTTACAGTGCCGGTGATTTGATTAGACATAATCAATATTCCTGTTTTTTCAAAAGTTGGATGGCCAGATGGCCGGTATGCTGGAAGATGTACAAATAACTTATGAAAAACAAAACAGGATGAAGAGCTTCTGCAGATTGCTCAGAGACTGAGACAACATTGCGGGGCGGACATCAAGCGGTGACCATAAATATAAGGACGAACTAACAAGCTGGGGGCAGTCTATACCTATCCCCCACCCTGTCAACGTTTATTTTTCGATCAGTTCAGAATACTGTCCGGCCCCAGCGGCACAATCCCCGATGGGTTAAGCGCTTTAACCGAATAGTAACCCGCCTTGATATGATCGATATTCACCGTTGCCGCCACGGACGGTAAGGCAGCAATACGCTGCATATAGCTCTGTAAAGCCTTCATACTGCGCAGCGTATTACGGTTACACTTAAACAGACCGTGATAGGCCGCATCAAAGCGCACCAGTGTCACAAAAGTGCGGATATCGGTTTCTGTTAAAACATCACCCAATAAATACGCCCTGCCATCAGACAACTGACTTTCCAGCTCATCCAGCATCGCGAACACACGCAGATACGCTTCTTCATAAGCTGCCTGCGATGAAGCAAAACCGGCCTGATAGACGCCGTTATTCAGCTCTGTGTAAATGCGCGCATTCAGTTCATCGATTGTCCCCGCCAGCGCCTGCGGATACAGATTCAGCGTATTACCGGTCAGATGATCAAAAGCACTGTTCAGCATGCGCAAAATATCGGCCGACTCATTATTCACAATGGTGCCGGTCTTTTTATCCCACAGCACCGGCACCGTCGCCCGCCCGGTAAACTGACCGTCAGCACGGCTGTACAGTTCATGCATATACTGTGCGCCGTTAAGCTCATCGGTATCGGCCCCCGGATAACCACCAAAGGCCCAGCCCTGCTCCGTCAATACCGGATTCACCACACTGACACTGATCAGCGCCTGCAGTTGTTTTAACTCACGCACCATCAGCGTACGTGACGCCCATGGGCAGATATAAGCCACGTACAGATGATAACGCCCGGCTTCGGCCTTAAAGCCGCCATCACCCGTTGGCCCGGCACTGCCATCGGCGGTGATCCAGTGGCGGAATGACGATGTCTGACGGATAAAACGCCCGTCTTCATCTTTTGCCTGCACCGGCTGCCAGTCGGCAGTCCACACACCATTCACTAACATAACGACCTCCCATACCTAAGCGATAAAAATACACCATCGTGAAAAACGACTAACTGTAGATAAAAAACAGCGCTAAAAAATATCTTCACAAAAACTTTAAAACGACAACACTATTCGCTGATACTCTTCCAATCAATTTGATACCCCGTATGCCTCCCAGAGGAACTTATCCCCTTGCCGGCGGGGCTTTATACCTGACCGCCATGGATGGCGGAAATGCATGTTTTGCAGGAGCAAAACAGGCCCAGCTTCGCGCTGTGCAGGCTTTTTTCCTCCATTCAGACCACCTCGGTCACGGTAACGCGGATAATGGGCCATCCATGGCCCTATCCGCTCACTCTGCATCCATGCAGAAACGTACCGGCTCAGTGCTCTTCATTTCGGCGTCCTGCAGGCGCATTGATTATTCCGCCAAGCGGCTTTTCAGAACGGACATTATTGTTCGATAAAAACGACGTTGCGGCCGGGATAAACTGCGCCTCTGGGCCCGCCGCCATGAGCGATGATTTTTACGATCTGTCTGGCATGGATGCCAGACAAGCGTATCCGGCCATGGATGGCCGATATACGCGTGGTCAGTAAAAACCGAGTGAATAAGGACCACGGGCCAGAAAGCGCAAAGCAGGGGTTTGGGGATAAGATCCCCAAGTTGGGGCGCAGGGGCTTGCCCCGCAAAGGCTGTTCACATTCAACCGACTCTTAATGATTAGCTGAGTGAACAACGTTTCCGTTAAGCGGGCCTCAAACTCTGCAGTTCAGCGCAGACGCTCCGCCAGCACACGGTCAACCGACAGTGCACCACCGCCCTGAATCGCCAGCGCAACGGTTACTGCAAACAGGGTCAGCGCGTATTCGTAGCCGTTATTGCTCATAAACAGGCCATTGCTGATATGCACACTGAAGATCGCGATCAGCATGGTAAAAGCACTGACCAGAGCCGCCGGACGGGTAAGCAGACCGAAGACCAGCGCCAGACCACCGAAGAACTCAGCACTGCCAGCCAGTAAGGCCATCAGGTAACCCGGTTCCAGACCAATACTGGCCATCCATTGTCCGGTACCTTCCAGACCGTAACCACCAAACCAGGCGAACAGCTTTTGCGAACCGTGAGCGGCCAGAATCAGGCCAACCGGAATACGCAGGGCCAGAGCGGCCAGACCTGCATTGGTGTTCAGTACGCGTTGAATAAGTTGAGTGTTCATAATGTGCTCCCGACGTAATGTGTTTGGGCTGAGGGGAATTCCTCACTGCTTGAATCCACTGTAGTTGTTTTCATTTTGGCGATAAATATCGCTATCATTGTTTAATTATCAACAAAATGAAGATAAACCATGGATCGCATCGACAGCCTGAAAGCCTTTGTTGCCGTAGTCAGCGAGGGTTCCTTTGCCCGCGCCGCCGAACGGCTTGATCTGAGCCCGCAGCTGGTCAGCAAATACGTGTCGCAACTGGAAGCGCATCTGAATACCCGCCTGCTTAACCGCACCACCCGTCAGGTCAGCATTACCGAGGCCGGCAGCGCCTGTTTTCAGCGCGCGCAGCAGATACTGGCCGATATGGATGATCTGGAAAATCAGCTCGGCGAGCTGCAGAACACAGCGCGCGGCGTATTACGCATCAGCGCGCCGGTATCCTTTGCCATCAGCCATCTGGCAAAACCGCTCACCGAATTTCAGGCGCAATGGCCGGATGTGCGCATCGATCTGCAACTGAACGACCGCAAGGTAGATATTATTGAAGAAGGTTTCGATATTGCCCTGCGCATCGGCCGCCTGCAGAGCTCGTCACTCATTGCCCGGCACATCGCGCCAATAAGACTGGTGACCTGCGCCTCGCCGGAATATTTAAAACAGTACGGAACCCCACAAAGCCGCGCAGAGCTGAAAGACCATCGTTATCTGCATTACAGCTACGCCACGGAAGAAACCATTCTGGTGCCCGGTGCCGGTTTAAGCGGCCAGCTTAACAGCGCCTTTCAGGCGAATAACGGTGATGTATTAACCCAGGCGGCCATTGCCGGTGCGGGCATTGTGGTACAGCCCACCTTTATTGCCGGGCCGGCGATCCGGGAAGGAAAACTGCAGGTGATTTTACAAGGCTCAGAACCTGAAGCCATCGGCCTGTATGCGGTGTATGCGCACCGCCAGTTATTATCCGGCAAGGTGCGTAGTTTTCTCGACTTTATCAGCGATTATTACGGCGACACGCCCTACTGGGATAATTTTTCCTGACGACCGCTCGCCTGCAATAAAAAACGGGAGCCGCTGACTCCCGTTTTTAATTCGCCGATAAAGCTTATTGCAGATTAATACTGTAAACACCAAAACCATCGGCATCAGTGCTGTTATAGGTAACAGCGGCGTTACCGGCGGCAAAGGCTTTTGCCGAGTCTTTTGCCGAACTTCTGAACACCACACTGGTATTGCTCAGCGAGGTAAACGACCAGTTATTATCAGCGGATGGATCAAAGCCCGTTACCGGATTCTGTTCGGTCATGGCGATCAGATAATCGGCAACGGTCTGACGGTTTTCATTCGGTGCATCAATTACAATTTTATCGCTGCTGACGCCAGGGAAATGACCACCGCCACCGGCACGGTAATTGTTGGTGACCACCAGAAATTCATCGGCATCGACAATAGCGGCATTGTTATAACGGACGTTTTTAATACGGTTGTGCGCCGCGTCAATCAGATTACCGGACACGTCGTAACGCGCTTCCTGACTGACATCAATCTCGTAGGTAATGCCGTCAATCACATCAAAGTTATAACTTGGGAAACTGGCATTAATCAGTTCAGAACCTGAGCTGCCAGGCACGATGGTATTAAACTGACCGGCTGACATTTCCAGCCATTCTTTAACGTCCGCACCGGTGAGCTTCATCACCTTCAGCGTGTTCGGATAAATATACAGGTCGGCCACATTACCGTATGACACATTACCCGCACTCAGATCGGTAAAATCATCGGCGCCACCACGCCCGGCGCGGAACGGCGCACCGACCGACAGAATTGGCAAACTGGCATACTCCGTACCCGCAACAATCGATTCCACGTACCAGGTCTGGGCATCGGTGACGACCTGAATAGACGGATCATCCTGCACCAGTGCAAAAAAGCTGTTTACCGGTGCCGAGATTTTGGCAAAAGGCTCACTCACCCACTGGCGTACATCGGCATGATCCGCCGCAACAGCCGCTTCAATGCCGGCATGATTCGCCACCAACGAGGTAACAGAGCGGTCCGGATTGCTCTGCGAAATGGGTTTAAGGGTCGACTGGCTGTCGCTTACCTGCCACTGACCATCCGTATTCAGCGCCAGCGTCATGTCGATATAACCCAGATATTTCCCCCAGTAACCAGGCATAACCGCCGGAATACCGTTTAATGTTCCCTTAACATTATCGATACCGGCAACGTTATCGTAACCGCTGTCACCCGGGAAATTACGATGCGCATGGCCGAACATAATGGCGTCAATACCTTCAACCTGCGACAAATAAAGGCTGGCGTTTTCTTCGCCGCCGCTACGGGCCTCGGTGGTAATACCGGAGTGCGCGATGGCAATAATAATATCGGCACCTTCCTGCTTCATTTGCGGAACATAGTGCCTGGCCATATCGACGATGTCTTTGGCAATTACCCGCGTTTCCAGATTATTTTTATCCCACTGCAGAATCTGCGGTGGCACAAAACCGATATAGCCAATGGTCAGGGTGTGGGCCAGACCTTCGCTGTCCAGCACCTGCTTATCCTGCAGCACATAAGGCTTAAAGTAAGGAATATCGTTCGTGCTGTCGTTGTCGGCATCATCAAAGAAAACGTTGGCGGAGATATAAGGAAAACCGGCATCGTCCAGTGCTTCTTTCAGGAAAGGCAAACCATAGTTAAACTCATGGTTACCGATGTTCGCCACGTCATAATCGAGCAGGTTCATCGCTTTATAAATCGGATGAACCTCATTGGTATTCAGCCCCTTAACCTTGGCAACATAATCACCCAGCGGGCTGCCCTGCAGTAAATCACCGTTATCCACCAGTACGCTGTTTTTCACTTCTGCACGGGCGGCATTGATCAGCGACGCCGTTTTCACCAGACCGACCGTGTCGTCCTGCGCGTTCTGGTAGTAGTTGAAATTCATGATATTGGCGTGCAGGTCGGTGGTTTCCATTACCCGCAGGATAACGGTAGCAGCCTTGCCAGCAGCATCTGTATTGCCGTTATTGCTATTGTCGCTGTTGTCATCGTCAGAACCACAGGCCGAGAGCCCCAGAGCAACGGCAGAATACAGGGCCAGACGGAGAAAAGGTGTACGGGTCGGTTTCATGGATCGGGCTGTCCTTAGTAGCAGAAAGCCCATGACACTAAAAGAGTTTAATGACAGTAAAGTTAATAGAAAATAACAGAATTAAGTCTGCGCCATGACAGCACAGCCAATAGAATTTATCTGTCAGAAACAGCAACACAGATAAACCAGACTGCAAGTGACACCAGTCACCTGCAGTCGCGCTTATACCGCGTCAGACTCATAGCAGAAGGTTAATGCCTGAGAGTTGATGACTAAGGGTTAATGACGGAAAGTTAAGGAAGAAAGCTGATCACGATAAGGCTTCCTGACGGCTGAGCCAGACCTCAAGCCCCTGCGCATTAAGCCGGGCATCAGTCGCCAGCCAGCGCCAGCGGAGGGCGTCATCCAGCGCCGGATTCAGCTCTCGCGCACGGGCCATCAGCCAGTCAAGAATGGCAGCGGCCATACGTTCAACCCGCCCTTCTTTGTGCTCTTTTTCGGCGCTGGCAATAGCTACAAAGGCATCCAGCGACGCCAGCAGTTGCGCCACATTGGTGTTATCAGCAGCAACCGGGCCGTAATGGGTGAGATACACCGCCGCAGGTTCCAGCGCAGCAATCCGCTCAATACTGGCACGCATAGCCTGCGGATCAAAATGCACCGGCGTGGTGGTCACAAACAACAGCACATCACCCTCTGCGGTATCAAAAATACGGTATGACACACCAAAGGTGTCGCCGCTGAACAGCGCATTGCTCAGCGAATCATGAATACACACATGGTGCAGCGCGTGTCCCGGCGTATCGAAAAAGGTAAAGGTACGGCCATTAAAGTTCAGCGTAAAACCTTCGGCCGCCTCAACCACCCGCTCTGCGCTCACCGGAATTAACGCACCGTATAATTTGCGGTAATTTTCTTCGCCGTACACCGCCATGGTGCCGGCTTCGAGTTTTGCCGGGTTAATCATATGTGCCGCACCGCGCGGATGAACCACCAGTTTGGCGTTCGGGCATTGTGCCATTAACGCCCCGGCACCAGCGGCATGATCGAGATGAATATGGGTAAGAATAATCCAGTCGAGATGCTCAGGCGTTAACCCCAGTTCGGCAATCGCTGCCAGCACATGCGGCACCGTATGGGCAGTGCCGGTTTCAATTAACGCCAGACGATCCCCCTGACGGATTAAATAGACACTGGCCAGACCGTGCGCGACGTAATCGGCGTCGATCTGCATAATGCCCGCCGGATGCTGAATCATAATACTCTCCTCTGTTTGACTGACAGACTAAACAGCCCTGACGCTGTATACCATGACACATTAGTCGGCTGTCAAAAGTCGGCTATCAACAGTTCGCTTTAACGGTCGCTTCATTTGAGTACCGAACCAGCAATCTCAGGCTTTATGTAAAAATGGGACAAACCCCACATCCGGTATAAGACAAGTAAAGAAAAGTATCGCTTTGCAAGATAGCACCTGGAAATAATTTAAATTCCGCCAGCTTTGCATATATAGAAGAATGGCAAGAACACCTTTTTTTGATAATAAATACTACTGACTAAACATATATCTGTCTGAAAAAACTCAACTATCCGTGGCGTCCTTAACGCGCATCCCCTGAGCAATCAGTAATATCGCTGCGTTAGCGGATTCATGGATATAAGCCGGGTCATGGTGAACTAACATCGATGATAATGCTCCCTCAAGTAAAAGAAAGACGTAACGCGCTGTAGCCTCTGAGTTTATCAGGCCATAGCGGCGAAATTCTTCAGCGAACCATTCTTCGACATTTTTCTTGTGTAAAGATGCTGTTTTTATCGCCGGGTGGCCTGGCTTATTAGCTAATTCCCCCACTGTTCTCTGAAACCCGCACCCTCTCCACTTCGGATGACTTGTCGTTTCTGAAACTCCGTTAAAAACCGCCCGAACTTTATCAGTAATCTCACCTTCTTGGTCATCAAACCATTTTTTATACGCCTGCAGGTTTAACTGATCTCTGGACCTCAGATACTCAGTAATCAGTTCATCCTTACTCTGAAAGTGATAATACAGTGTTCGCTTCGTAATACCGGCTTTTTCTGCAATGGCATCGACGCTTGTTGCTCTGATTCCTGTCATATAGAACAGCGTTTTGGCAGCATTCAGAATGCGTGTTTTCGTATCCTTCTTCGCATCAGCCATTTATGTATACCGTATAGTGAGTGTAAAAAATCCTAATCTACGAATATTATCTTTTCAACCACTAAATACTTATAAGGATTACATAATGAAGCCGCTGATTATTATCGAAAAAAAGAGTGATATAGCATTCCTGACGTTAAATCGACCAGAAAAATTAAACGCCCTTAACTATGCAACAAATGATCTCTTGCTAGAACTTCTGGATGAAATTGAAAACGACACATCGATTCGCGCCATAATTTTGACAGGCGCAGGAGAAAGCGCTTTCTCTGCGGGTGGCGACATTCACGAATTTACCCAAAGTATCAAGCAGGGAGGCGATGTCGCTGTGAGGGAATTTGTTCGTCGCGGACAGCAAATGACATCAAGAATAGAGTCTTTTCCAAAACCCATTATCGTTGCGGTGAATGGCATTGCATTTGGCGGCGGTTGTGAAATTACAGAAGCAGCACATCTGGCCGTCGCCAGCGAAAAAGCTATCTTCGCCAAGCCTGAAATAAACATCGGAATCCCCCCTACTTTTGGTGGAACCCAGCGCTTGCCCCGGTTGGCCGGGCGAAAGCGCGCTCTGGAATTACTCCTGACAGGCGATAGATTTTCACCAGAACGGGCATATGAAATGGGCTTGGTCAATCAGGTTGTCCCCCATGAAGAGTTAATACCGACAGCCATTCAGCTGGCTAACCGTATATTGCAGCACTCCCCTTTAGCCACAGCCCGAATCATTTCAGCAGTAACCCGAGGCTTAAACACAACCATTGGTGAAGGGCTTGAAATTGAAAAAGAACAGTTCGCCCGCATGCTTCATACGGACGATATTATTACCGGACTGGACGCCTGGATTGAGCGTCGCAAGCCTGTCTACAGCGGTCGATAAAATTAAGGAAAATACAATTATCAGATTCACTTCAGAAATCAGTTATCCCCGTGCATATTCAAATATTTTACTGTTTGAATATGCGCCTAATAGTAACCACATGAGTGGTTTAGCCTGACAAGTGGCTTCTATAAATGATCCTATACAGCATGATTTTTACCTTGTTGTGGCCCCTGATAAGCCGGATGCTGATATTTCGCCGAAACCTCTCTGCCCAGATAAAATTCAGCAACAGAGAAAGCAACAAATACAAAACAATATCAGCCAGCCCAGGCTGAGCAACGGATCAGGCTACAGAAATCACCTCTATGAAAATGGGGTTCCTTACCGGCAATCACATCCGCCTTCACATTTACGAAGGTAGTATCAGGCTTATGCTTTATGCCCTCATAAAATGTTTGAATAATATCCTCCTTAAAATCAGGACTGCGAGGAAAAGCCTTAACGACAGATACCGCCTGCACCAGAACAAGCAGCACGCGCTGTGGCTTTCCTGATGCCGATACTCTCAGACGCGCTTTTGTTCCCTTGCGGGGGTTACACCTACGGTGTATCGGAAACGTTTCGCATCGATAAGAATTGATAAATAACCAGCTGCAGAAGTTCTGCACAACCCGGGTAGCCCACTCACCGACCCGAATGGCCTTCAACCGCGCTGTGCAATCAACCTGTTGTCAGCAGCAGACCTGACTTTTCCGGAATGTTTACTGCTGAAACAGCGCCGCTATTCTCTCGGGTGGCATCTCCCCTGACGTTATTCAGCTTATTTGCAGCGCCGTACTGCCCACCTCCATACGACCGACTTGGGAAGAGGAACGACTGAACAGCTCTGGTGGTGCAAATATTTATGGCTTGACCCTCCCTCCTGTTTATGAAACCCTGAAAATCAAGAGTGACACGCCATTCAGTTTTAAATAGTATGGCACGCCACCGGCCCAACAGAACAACAACAAAGGCAAAAATCCCTATGAATACCAAAGGTAAATTAGTCATCAACCTGCCAGGCATCCTGTATGACGTGGCGCAATGGGTAATGTTTCCGCTGAATATGCTGATCAGCGGCATGTGCCACCTTCAGCCTAAGTCATCGGTCTGGAATGAAGGCAAGTGGCAGAATCGGAGACTCGAAGGCTCTGGCAAACCGCTGGATCAAATCAAAACAGAGATCCTTGAACAGCAAGACATTGCTTATAACGAAGAAGATCTGGTTCGCCTGTACGACTCACTGCCCAATGTGAGCGCCAAAGAAGATCTGGTGGGTCGCTACTGGAAAGGAAAAATTTTAAGAACCAATGGTTCTGTATTGGATCTTGCCGAATGGGTAATCGTTCGCCCACTCAGCCTTTTGGGTATTAAGTGGGGTAAACGCTACCGTACACAACATCAGGGAGACCCACTGTTATTCCGCTGGGCTGACAAGCTGTACTTTCCGATCCCGATCTGGGGCAATGTTGGCATGACAGATATTCGCTGGCGTGAAGAAGCCACGGCCACAATGAATTATGATCATCAGCCCTGGAAAGATTATTTCAAACTGATCAGTAATGAAAATGGAAGCGTTGTACTTTTGGGTGTCTGGACCCATAAGCATATTGCCGGAGGATGGTTTACCCTGACGCTGGAAGATACTGAATAAATCAGACCCGATCCCACTGGTCGCGCTCAGAGTACAGGACGCGACTGGTGCTATTATGCTGTTCAGAACAACCTGCGCTTATGGCGTAAGCCGATATTGAACGGTAATTTAAAGCAATCGATTATAAATTGCGCTCAGCAGTGCCCCGGTAGCGCCCGCAATCACTGACCAGGCAACCAAACCACCAATAAAGCCAACTACCGTCAGGTGCCAGCCCATATTTTCCAGCTGCATATGCACCATATGCCCGGACATAGATAACATAAGGCCCGGCAACAGACTCACCAAAACGCTGCAGGCAAGCCACAAAACGGCTGCAGTCAGAGCACAAGCCAAAGCAAATTTTTGAGTATTCAGTTTCATATTTCACCATTCTTTTGGAAATCCAAAATAGCAAAACAAACATCAGCCATCGTATTCAGCACAGCGATACAATATCTGCACATCCCTGAGCATTATCTATCAGCGTTTTCGTCCACTTCCCGGTGGGGATTTATGACAGCTCCAGGGCTCACGAATCGCGTTTTCTTTAACATTATCATCAACAAATTTGTAATAGCCTTCTTTAAAGTGCGTCCACCAGTCATGACTGACGACGACATCATGGGCACTCAAAATGTCTTCTATATTGTCCAGATTAACTCTGGAGGCGTCATACGCAAGATTCAGAACCCGGCTTTTTTCGTCAAAGGATATGCAATCGAGACCATAAAGCTGATCAATCTCAGCAATAGCTGCTTGCCGTTTGTTCTCGTCAACAGGCTCCAGTTGCAGATGACGCACCACCAGATTCACTTCTGATACGCCTAATCGGTGTTTTTTATCGCTCATATTTATTTCCTTCTCATCAGATGGAATTTTGTTAAAAAAGAGTGTCCGATATTTGGCATGATCTTTAATATTTTTACCCATCCGCCGTTGCCAGCCGAGTTTTACGGCGGTCAGTCAATTTCAGCGTTCTCTGTACGGTATTCGGCAACCACAACGGCTCCCGGACAAGCAAAGAGCAGATAGCATCCTCTATTCCACCGTAAGCTGGCCGCGATACATCTGCATCTGGCAGTGAAAGGCGTACTCACCTTTAGACATCGGTGGTAAATCAATACGTTTGCGCTTGTTTAACGGCAAGGTCTCGCTGATATGTAAATCCGGTATCAGCAGTACCTCCGAACAGGGCGATGCGTCTTTACGCAAAAAATTAAGACTGACAGGCTGGTTGGCAGGAAGCCTGATACGCGCCGGCTGATAGGTGCCGTTTTCAACAATGATCAGCAGTTCATCGTTAGCCAACGTGGTTTGCGGCGGCTGATACAGCCAGAACCACCAGACAATCAGTGCAATTAACGCTAAGCCGACCAGATTAATTAAGATCATCATGCCATTTCCCCTTAATGTTCCTGCGCTTTAAATAAGCGCAGACGGTTGGCATTGGTAACCACCGTCAGTGATGAGAATGCCATTGCTGCACCGGCAATTACCGGACTTAATAATAATCCGAAAAACGGATACAGCACCCCGGCCGCAAAAGGCACACCGGCAACGTTATAAAAAAAGGCACCCAACAGGTTTTGTTTAATATTACGCAACGTCGCCTTACTGATGGCAATGGCATCGGCCAGTCCATGCAGCGAACCACGCATCAGGGTTATGTCGGCGCTTTCGATAGCGACATCAGTACCCGTGCCAATGGCAAAACCAACATCGGCAATGGCCAATGCCGGCGCATCATTAATGCCATCACCGGTCATTCCCACGACCTCGCCCAGCATCTGCAGCTCCTGTACTTTTTTGGATTTATCTTCCGGCAAGACCTCAGCGAAGAATTCTGTGATACCCACTTTTTCTGCGACCGCTTTGGCGGTAGCACGGTTATCCCCGGTCAACATCACCACACGAATGCCACTCCGTTGCAGGCGTTTGATAGCAGCGGTGGAGTCCTCTTTAATCGGGTCAGCCACAGCGATAATGCCCGCCAGGGTGCCGTTGACGGCAAGATACATCGGCGTTTTGGCATCGGCGGCCAGATGCTGAGCCTTATCAATAAAAGATCCCAGTGTAATGCTGCGCTCTTGCATCAGCTTTTCATTACCAAACAGCAGCTGCTGCCCATCGACGATTGCCTCAACGCCATGGCCGGCGATGGCGTTAAACTGACTCATCGCTAACAGGTCGATGCCCCGCTCGTTGGCAGATTCAACAATGGCCTGCGCCAACGGATGTTCAGAGCCAGATTCCAGGCTGGCCGCTAATTGCAGGGTACGTGTTTCATCCATCGCTGCGGCCGTGACAATATCGGTCACCTTAGGTGAGCCCAGAGTAATAGTGCCGGTTTTATCCAGAATCATGGCTGTAATTCTGGATGAGGTTTGTAAGGCTTCGCCGTTGCGGATCAGAACCCCCGCCTCTGCGGCCTTACCCACGCCGACCATCACCGACATCGGCGTGGCCAGCCCCAGTGCGCAGGGACAGGCAATAATCAGAACCGTCGTTGCCGACACCATCGCAAAAGCCACCACCGGTTCCGGCCCGAAATTCAGCCAGGCCAGAGCACTGACAATCGCAATGATCATAATAATGGGAACAAAATAGGCTGAGATAACATCGGCCAGCCGGCCGATGGGCGGTTTTGAATTCTGCGCGCGTTTTACCATATCGATAATCTGCGCCAGTGCCGTGTCTTTCCCCACCCGTGTTGCTTTGAACACTATGGAGCCAGTTTTGTTGATGGTGCCGGCCACCACTTCATCACCCTCACCTTTTTCAACCGGCATGGGTTCACCGGTCAGCATCGATTCATCGATGCTGGTATGGCCGTCAGTCACTTCACCATCGACCGGGACTTTCTCACCAGGACGCACACGCACCAGATCGTGCAGCTCAACCTGTGAAATCGGAATATCTGTTTCATAACCATCGCGGATAATCCGCGCCGTTTTAGGTTGCAGTCCGATCAGACGTTTGACGGCTTCTGAGGTTTTGCCACGGGCTTTGAGTTCCAGCGCGAGGCCCAGATTAATTAAACCGATGATCATCGCAGTCGCTTCAAAATAGACGTGGCGTGCCATACCCGGCATCACATCAGGAGCCAACACCACCACCATCGAATAGATCCAGGCCGTACCTGTCCCCAGAGCAATCAGGGTATCCATATTTGCCGAATGATTTTTAAACGACTGCCAGGCTCCCACATAAAAATGCCGGCCGGAAAATACCATCACGGCCAGTGTCAGCAGCCCGACAATCAACCAGACTATGCGTTCACTGGTGGTGGTAACGGTCATTTCGCCAACGACCAGGCTATAGATCATCAGCGGTATCCCAAGGCCGAGTGCGATGGTCATTTCCCGTATCAGGCGTTTGTAATAGGCCCAGTCGGCTTGCTCTTTTTCCGCCAGGGCGTCGCTTTCACTTTCCGCCTGCTGAACTTTGGCACCGTAACCGGCCTGCTCGACCGCCTTAATCAGAGCACCGGCATCGGCGCTGCCCTCAATGCTGACTGTGCGTTGCGCTAAGTTCATTTCAGCCTTAGTAACACCGGGTACATGTTGCAGTGCAGTCTCAATTTTTTTCACACAACTGGCGCAACTGGCACCTTCAACCAACAGTTCCTGCCGCGGCAGATGTTTGTCGGGTGACCGCGTTGATGCAGCACTATCCGTAGTCTCTGTAGCCACTTTGTTATCCTCTTGTCCGCAATATTCCACTTAAATAACAGGTCATATTCCCCCGTTTTCAGGCCGGGCCTGATCAGCGCAGCACTGCCGGAGCCAGTAGTTTTCCGCTCAGGCTAGTGATGCCCGGAGCCGGCCTTATCCCTCGCCGTCAGAATCTGATATTGCTCTTCAGTCAGCTCCGGCAGACGTTGCAGGAAAGCCACCATAGCCCAGATGCGCTGATCGTCGTGGGTCTTACCCCAGGCAGGCATGCCAGAGGCTTTAATACCGTGTTTAATAATCCAGAACTGACGACGGGCAAGACTTTGTTTATCGTCGCCCGCATGTTCATGCTCATCCAGACCGGCGGTTAAATTGGGAGGCACGGGATACAAGCCAAGGCTCATATCACTATAGGTTTTTCCCGGCCGTAAATGACAACCGGCGCACATCTCGTTGTAATCCGGACCACCAGCCAGCAGCCAATCAGCTGAGTTGAGATCCGGCACATCAAGCGGCCGGGAGGCTCTGTCAATTGATCGCTCCCGTAACGTCTCCAGCAGCCAATAAGTTAAAGGGTTATGCGGCGTGTCGGCAGCCACGGGATACACGCCGGAATAAATAAAGCCAAAACCCGCCAGCAGCAGAATAACGCCCGCCAGAATCATGCCCCTGATGATATTCAACATGATATCTCCTGCCCGGTCCTGATAGCCCCTTCAGGGGTTATGCATCCTGTGCCGTCAGGATTAATGCCCATGTTGATCACCGCCATCATGCCCGCCGGATGTCTGATGATGCCCGCTGTCATCTTTATGGGCGGAACCATGTTTCTGATCCTGCTTCTGATCCTGCTTCTGATCCTCTGCATTACCATGCATGGCCTCTGCGCATTTTTTCATCATCGCCTGCATCACCGGATCGGATGCGTTCATTGACGCCTGATGCATGTCTGGCATCGCACTGCAGTCAGGACTTTCACCTTTCGCCGCATGTTCAGAAGGATCATGGGCATTGGCCAGCGCCGAAAATGCAATGCCGGAAACCAGTACCCAAACAGCTGTTGATATTGTTTTCATGTCACACACCTTATGGTTGAAAAATGGTTATTACCGTTAAAACCAGAACCTTAACCCGGCCACCCAGTCGGCAGCGCGGGGACTATCACCACCGGCCCGGACCGCATCGGCGGTGTCGCCAAACCGGCCCTGCCATTCCACGCCCACATAGGGAGCGAACTGGCGGCTGAACTCATAACGCAGGCGCACGCCGGCATCGATGGCCGAAAGACCACGGCCGATACCATTATCCGAATCAGACTTACCGTAGAGGGTCATTTCCGCGCGCGGCTGCACAATCCAGCGCTGCGTTAACAACAGCTCGTATTCCGCCTCAACCTGCAACAGCGAACGTCCCTGCTCACCGGCATAAAGCGTGGCATCAACCTCGAACCAGTAAGGCGCAAGCCCCTGAATTCCCACTCCGAGCCAGTTACGATTCGGGCCTGAACCACTGTCATGGCGCACACCGGCCTGCACATTCCAATAAGCGGTTACAGCATGGCTGTAGAGCAGCTCGGTCTGGCTTTCTTCCAGCGTGCCGGCCACCACCTCGCCCTCAGCCTTGATTACGGCGCGATCGTAGCTGCCACCAAACCAGGCCTGGGCATCGTAGAGTCCGTAATCGCCGTCATCTGCTCTCACCGCCTCAAAACGGTTAAAGGCCACAGCCCAGAAATTGTGCTCATCAGCCAGACGTAAACGGGGTACCGCCGGCAGCACATAAGCACCGCTGTCCAGCGTCATGCCATTGGCATAGCTGTGCGGATCGCGGGCGTCGGCCGGTGCCTTGCCACCCTGCATACGCATCGTGCCCATCGTCATGGGTGCTGATTCTGCGTCCGCCGCTGACGAGGCTGGCATATCGTCATGTGACATACCGGCCATGCTCTCAGCTTGGGCTGACAGGCTGTAACTGCTGATAACGATGGCGGCCGCCAGAACGGAGAGCTCTTTGTACATGCTCATGACACCACCACCTCGCGGAACATGCCCGCATCCATATGAAACAGCAGATGGCAGTGCCAGGCCCAACGTCCGAGCGCATCCGCCGTAACCTGAAAACTGATGCGCTGCGCTGGCTGCACCGGAATGGTGTGGCGGCGGGCAACAAACTCGCCGCGTTCGTTTTCCAGCTCACTCCACATGCCGTGCATATGCATAGGATGGGTCATCATGGTGTCGTTCTGCAGAATCACCCGCAGCCGCTCGCCGTGACGGAAATGCACCGGCGTAGACTGGCCGAATTCCAGCCCGTCAAAAGACCAGGCGTAGCGTTCCATATTGCCGGTAAGGTGCAGTTCGACTTCCCGTTCCGGCACCCGCTTATCCAGCGAACCGCCGATGGTATGCAGCATATCCAGAGTCAGCACCCGGTGACCCGGCGGCCGCAATCCACTCTGGCTCAGGTCACGTAATCCGACACCCGGATCATCAAGATTTGTGCGCGGGCTATCGACGCGCATATCGGTTCCTGGTCCGTATTCGGTGCGGGCATGACGTACGGTTTGAGAAGGCTTCGCCAGTGCCCGGCTATCGTGGTTCATGCTCATGCCATCGTGATTCATGGTCATGCCGTCGTGGTTCATGCTCATGCCGTCATGGTTCATGGTCACGCCATCGTGGTTCATGCTCATGCCATCGTGATTCATGGTCATGCCGTCGTGATTCATGGTCATGCCGTCGTGATTCATGCTCATGCCATCGTGGTTCATGCTCATGCCATCGTGGTTCATGCTCATGCCGCCCATCGGCATGCTGTCGTGGCTCATCCCCTTCATCTGCCCCATCGGCATACTGCCGTGGCCACTGTGGTTCATGCCGTTCATCTGGCCCATCATATCGGCCATGGTCAGCGGCTGCGGAGGGTCCAGCGCCGGCACAATCGCGGTCAGTCCGCTGCGTACTGACAAGGTACCGCTGGCATAGCCGCTGCGATCCATAGATTGAGCAAAAATGGTGTACGCATCTTCCTCAGGCGAAACCACAACATCGTAGGTTTCGCCCGGGCCAAAGCGGAATTCATCTACCGTTACCGGCTCCACATCCTGGCCATCTGTCTGCACAACCGTCAGTGGCAGACCTGGAATACGCACATCGTAAAAAGTATTGCTGGCGCCGTTAACAAAGCGCAGACGTACTTTCTCACCCGGTTTAAACAGCCCGGTCCAGTTACCGGCAGGGGTTGTACCGTTCATCAGGTAGGTAAAGGTTTCTGCCGAAACATCGGCCAGATCACCCGGACTCATGCGCATCTGATTCCACATGCGCCGCTGGGAAAGTGCCTGCTGCACCCCAACGGCGGAAACATCGTGGACAAAATCAACAGCCGTTGGCTGGTTAAAATTGTAGTAATCACTCTGGTGCTTGAGCTTGGCGAACACCGCCATCGGATCTTCATCGGTCCAGTCTGAGAGCTGCACAACATAGTCACGGTCGGCCGGGAAGCGCTCACCCGCAGCCGGCAACACGATGATGCTGCCGTACATGCCGGTCATTTCCTGAAAGCCGCTGTGGGAGTGATACCAATAAGTGCCACTCTGTTGCACTTTAAAGCGGTAGGTAAAGGTTTCGCCGGGGGCAATGCCACGGAAACTGATACCCGGCACACCGTCCATCTGAAACGGCAAAATAATCCCATGCCAGTGAATCGAGGTAGGTACCGACAGGCGGTTAGTCACCCGTATGGTTACCGTCTCGCCTTCACGCCAGATCAGCGTCGGTGCCGGGAGAGAGCCATTAATTGTCGTCGCTGTCCGTACAACACCGGTAAAATTAACCCGTTGCTCAGCCACTTCGAGGTCGAAACTGGTGCCCTTCAGCAGCGGTACAGACGCATTACCCTCTGCGCCGGCGGCAAACGCGCGGGCTCCCATAAAACCAGACAGTGATAAAGCAACTCCGGCGGTCCCCAGCCCCTGAACAAAACGCCGTCTCGACAGCGGAGCATGGCCTTGTGTTAAAGAATATTTTTTATTCATAGACTCAGTCTTAATGTAAAAAATGAATTCAACGGATAGCCTGTAGAATAAGAGCTGGTAACTGACCTCAAAGTGACGCATTGATTACATTGATGTAATGTAACTGTCATCTTATCGTCAGCCACCGATAACTAGACTGCGCCACCTCTGACCTGGGAGTCTGCTGATGAAATTACTCATCATTGAGGACGAAGCTAAAACGGGCGAGTACTTACGCAAAGGGCTCACTGAAGCGGGGTTCTCGGTCTCACTGGCTAATAACGGACTGGACGGCCACCACCTAGCAGTCACCGAAACCTTCGAACTGATCATTCTTGATGTCATGTTGCCGGACATTGATGGCTGGCAGATATTGCGTTCGCTGCGTGAGCGTCATTGCGATACTGCTACGCTGTTTCTCACCGCCCGGGATTCGGTAGATGATCGCGTTAAAGGGCTGGAACTTGGCGCCGATGATTATCTGGTTAAACCCTTTGCCTTTGCTGAATTACTGGCACGCGTAAGAACCCTGCTACGGCGGGGACAGCCCAAATCCGAACTGGATGAAATGCACATCGCCGATTTAACCCTGGATCTCAAACGCCGGGTTGCTCACCGCAATAAACAACGTATTAATCTGACCAACAAAGAATTTGCCTTACTGGAATTAATGTTAAGACGCCAGGGCGAAGTTTTGCCACGCTCCTTAATTGCCTCTCAGGTCTGGGATATGAATTTTGACAGCGACACCAATGTTATTGATGTTGCCATACGGCGCTTACGCTCAAAAATTGATGACGATTTTGAAACCAAATTAATTCATACCGTGCGCGGCATGGGCTACGTTCTGGACGCTCAGCGTGAAATCTGACCGCCGCCCCCTGTCATTAGCGCTGCATATGGCACTGCTGGTCGGTTTGGCCATCGCGCTTTGCTTTATCATTCTGGGTTTGCTGGTGCAACGATCAGTGTTGCACCATTTTAATCAGCAGGATGCCGATGAGCTCCGCGTGGTTGCCCTTTCGGTTGAAAAAGCGATTCTGGGGCTGGATAAATTTACCGGGCAGACACTGGAATCCCGGCTGCAAAATGCCGTTTCCGGTCATCACGGTATTTACTTTGCGGTGTTCGATAAGCAGGGATTACCCATCTATACAGGTACCGAGCCGGACTTTTCGCCACTGCTCAACAATGCATCCGTAATCAAATCAATTCGGGCAGACAATTTATATAAATGGCAGACCGGAGATCACCAATATCAGGGAGCGATACTCACACCAGAATCACTGAATCGTTTTATTGATGGCGCTAAAATTGCGGTCGCGGTGACCACCGATTTTCACCACGATTTTATGCAGAATTTCCGTAAAACCCTGTGGGGCCTGATGCTGCTCGCCGGCATCCTGACAATTGCTGCTGCCTGGGTAGCTATTCGTATCGGCCACCGGCCACTCCACCGGCTGAGTAAAGAAATTCAGAATATTGATGTACACAACCTCAGCCACCGTCTGAATTCCGACCACGCCCCCGAAGAATTAAGCGAACTGATCCAGGCCTTTAATGAAATGATCAGCCACGTTGAAGAGAGCTTTCAGAAGCTTTCCCAGTTTTCAGCGGATATTGCCCATGAATTGCGAACACCAATTACCAACCTCAGCACCCAAACCCAGGTAGCGCTTAATAAAGACAGAAGCACAGAAGAATACCGCGACATACTCTATTCCAGCCTTGAAGAGTACGACAGACTCAGCGTTATGATCCGCGATATGCTGTGGCTGGCAAAAACCGACAATAAACAATTAACGCTGGAAAAAACCTCACTGAACCTGGCAGAAGAAATCAAAGCGCTTACCGACTACTTTGAACCGCTGGCGGAAGAAAAACAGGTGCCGCTTAAAGTATCGGGTGACGCCGTAATGGCTGAGGTAGACCGCACCATGTTCCGGCGGGCCCTGAACAACCTGATATCCAACGCCATCAACCACAGCCCGGCGGGAGTAGACGTCGGTATCTGCGTAACACAGCAGGAAAATCAGGCGCTGATCACGATTGAAAATGGCGGGAAAAAGATCGATGAAAAACACCTGAGCCGGCTGTTTGACCGCTTTTACCAGACAGACCCCTCCAGAGGGAACAGCCAGCGTGAAGGTGTGGGGCTTGGTCTGGCAATCGTCAAATCCATTGCAGAACTTCATCATGGCTCTATCGAAGTGACATCGGTTCCGGACAAAACCCGGTTTATGCTCAGGCTGCCCATTAACAGCCCGAATCAGTAAATACCAACTCTTCAATAAACAGCCGATAAATGCCGTATGGCGCAAACTATACGGTCGTGATTCTGAATAGACGCAGCTCTGCAGCTCTGCAGCTCAGCACCTCTGCAACTATTTCCCCGGTAAAAAATGCTGCTCAATACCGCAGCCATTATTCTGCTGCTGAGTGCCATTGCGTTAATCATTAAAACTTTTCTTAATTTTAATCAGGCAAAACTGAACGATCTGAACCGGATAGCCCCATCCGCTGACCTGACTGGCTTTTACCTGCTCTGTGCAATCAACCCGCTGGCGCTTTCTGCTGTCATCAGGAAGGTGAGACGACGGAGCAGCCGCGAAATCAGTTACTCCGGGATAAGGTGCGCGCAGGATTATAAGACAGGACAACTGGCCGGCATGCCACATTGGTTGACGGCAAAAGAGATTACCAGCGCTTAGCCCTTTGCGGGTTCCAGCGCCTCCAGCAGCGCCAGCGCTTTTTCGCAAAAGCGGATATGCTCGCGCTCCGTTGCCAGACCGGACTGCAGAATCAGATACTGCAATTGCTCAGCCGCCGATAATTCCCGGCCGGTGAAATCACGCTGTTCAATGTCTTCATACAAAGCCAGCTGCGTGCGGTGCCGGGCCATTCGGTGGCGCAGATCATTCTCAACCCCGGCGCCTGTGCCCAGAGCAGCTTCCGCCCTTAAACGCACCATCATGGCATCGCGCAGAGGTGGCGGGTCATCCGCCTCCGCCACCCAACGTTTAAGTTCCTGCTCACCCGCAGGCAAGACCTCGTAGCACCGCTTCCGGCCACGCGCACCCTCTTCTGCAGTTGAGCGAACCCAGCCAGCAGCCTCCAGCTTGCCCAGCTCTTTGTATATCTGCTGATGCGTCGCCGGCCAGAAGAAGCCGATGGAACGCCCGAAGCGCCGCGCCAGATCCATACCCGAGCAGGGTTGCTCCAGCAACGAGGTCAGTAACGCATGAGGCAATGACATAGGTAACTCATTTAGTGATTTCCAGCGCAGGATAATGCTTTTATGCAACAAGTTGCAATTAAAGACTCCAGTGAGTATAAAGATGCAACTAATTGCATAAAAGGATCACCGTGATGACCTCGACGCTTTACCCTCACCTGCTTGCGCCACTGGATCTGGGCTTTACCACCCTTCGTAACCGCGTGCTTATGGGCTCCATGCACCTGGGCCTGGAAGAAGTTGAACACGGCTTTGAGCGTATGGCCGCCTTCTACGCCGAACGGGCACGTGGTGGCGTTGGTCTGATCGTAACCGGTGGTATTTCACCGGATGAATATGGTGTTGTTTTTCAGGGTTCAGCCAAGCTGACGACCGAGGAAGAAGCCGAACATCACCGCGTGGTCACAGACGCCGTGCACGCCAATGGCGGCAAAATTGCCATGCAGATTCTGCACACCGGCCGCTACAGCTACCAGCCGAACCAGATAGCGCCAAGCGCCTTAAAAGCCCCGATCAACCCCTTCGTACCGCGCGAACTGAGCCACGACCAGATTCTGGAAACCATCGAGAGCTTCGCCCGTTGTGCCGGTCTGGCACAGAGAGCAGGCTACGATGGCGTCGAAGTGATGGGCTCCGAAGGCTACCTGATCAACCAGTTTATTGCTGCGCGCACCAACCATCGTGACGATGAATGGGGCGGCAGTTACGAAAACCGCATCCGCTTCGCGATCGAAATTGTGCGCAAAGTGCGTGAACGTGTCGGACCGGAATTTATCATCCTGTACCGTCTGTCTATGCTCGATCTGGTCGAAGGTGGTTCAACCCTCGACGAAGTGATCCAGCTGGCCAAAGCCATTGAAGCCGCCGGCGCCACCATCATCACCACCGGCATCGGCTGGCACGAAGCACGCGTACCGACCATTGCCACCAAGGTGCCACGTGCGGCGTTCGCCTGGGTCACCAAACAACTGATGAGCGCCGTGAAGATTCCACTGGTCACCACCAACCGCATCAACACGCCGGAAGTGGGCGAACAGATACTGGCGGACGGCTGTGCCGACATGGTGTCGATGGCACGTCCGTTCCTGGCCGATGCCTTCTTTGTTGAAAAAGCCGCTCAGGGCCGCGCCGACGAAATCAACACCTGCATCGGCTGTAACCAGGCCTGTCTCGACCAGACCTTCGCCATGAAAATCACCTCCTGTCTGGTCAACCCACGCGCCTGCCACGAGACTGAAATTCCACTGCAGGACACCACCGCCGCCAAACGCATTGCCGTGGTCGGTGCCGGCCCGGCAGGATTGGGCTTCGCCGTTACCGCCGCCCAGCGTGGACACCATGTTGAGCTGTTTGATGCCGGCAGCCAGATCGGCGGCCAGTTCAACATTGCCAAAACCGTACCGGGCAAAGAAGAGTTCTACGAAACCCTGCGCTACTTCGGTAAACAGATCGAACTGACCGGGGTAAAACTCAACCTCAATACCCGCGTTACCGCCGAAGAACTGAAAGCCGCAGGCTTCGACGAAGTCGTACTGGCAACCGGTATTGTGCCGCGCACACCACCCGTGCCCGGCATCGACCACCCGAAAGTAATGAGCTATCTCGACGTACTGCGTGACCGTAAGCCCGTCGGCAAAAAAGTCGCGATTATCGGCGCCGGCGGTATCGGTTTTGATGTGGCCGAATTCCTGACCCACGAAGGCGAAAGCGCCAGCCTCAACACCGCCAAGTTCAATCAGGAATGGGGCATTGATACCAGCTACGCCACCGCCGGTGGTCTGAAAGCACCCGAAGTGGAAATGCCGCAACGTGAGATTTTCCTGCTGCAACGTAAGCAGAAAAAACTGACCGGGCCGGGCAAAACCACCGGCTGGATTCACCGCGCAGGGCTTGAAGCACGCGACGTAAAACTGATGCCGGGCGTCAGCTACGACCTCATTGATGATCAGGGCCTGCACATCACTATTAATGGTGAAGCCAAGGTGCTGGACGTCGATAACATCGTCATCTGCGCGGGTCAGGAATCTGAGCGCGGTTTATTTAATGAACTGCAGGACAGCGGCCTCAGCGTTCACCTTATTGGTGGTGCCGACGTTGCCGCCGAGCTGGATGCGCGCCGTGCGATTGATCAGGGTGTGCGCCTGGCAGCAAAACTCTGATGGTGATTTGCCCGCCCCTTATTGTTTAAAGATAAGGGGCGGTGCAAGAGATTAAACGCAATTCAGGATTGCCATATCATTCCCCGACACCATTCAGTTGATTGGCAATAAACTGAGCATAGTTGTCGGTCATACCCACCAGATAATCGATCACCCGGCGATACATTGAATAAAGATCCAAATCGTTTTCAGGTTTATCCTCGCCCATAAGCTCGAGTGCACGCCGGTTTTTAAAAGATAAACTGGTAATGTCCTTCTCCTGATGAAGTTCGAATGCCGCCGGAATGAGGCAACTCAGAATGGTTTCAATGATATTGTAGGCGCCAAGTTCCAGTTCAATCTTTCTGCGGTCATTAAAAATCTTTTCTCTCGCGATAGATTTTGACTGACTAATAACTTGTTTGAGGTCTGAGTCTTCATTAAACAAGGCAATGAGATCCTTTGGCTGATCCACTGACAAAAGCATTTCAGTATTTTTGTCAAAAACATCACTCACGCCTTCCGCAAGTCGGTTAATCGTCATCGCGGTCATTCTGGCTAGCCGACGACTATCGAAACAACCATTTTTATACAAGGCATTGATATCTCCCTCACTGTTCGCCGGCGAAAAAATGCTGTTAACATCCTCAAAAGATATAAGTTTCAGTTCTGCCGCATCGAGAATATCCAGCATGCCATAACAAATATCATCAGCTGCTTCCATCAGATAGGACAGCGGATGACGAAGATATCTTCCGCTGACTTTAAGACCCATCTCATCGAAAATACGATCAAATAACACCTGTTCGCTAGCGAAGAAATTAAACTTATCTTTCTCAGCCTGAAGTGACGAATACGGATATTTAACCAGACATCCAAGCGTTGGCAACGTAAGCTGCATCCCACCATCAAACTGGTGATTTTCAAGCTGAGTCACAATCCGAAAACTTTGTGCATTACCATCCAGCTTTTGCAGGTCAAATACCTGCTGCTCTGTAAGTTCCTTTAAATACGATCTATGATCGGACTTGCGAAACCACTCTTTAATAACCTCTTCTCCAGCATGCCCGAATGGTGGGTTGCCAATATCGTGTGCAAGACAGGCTGTTTGTACAATATATGCAACATCATGCTCAGTGACATCTGCTCCCATATGCGTTTTAAGAGAGAGACCTGCACGGAGGCCCAGCGACCTGCCGACGCTTGCAACTTCCAGGCTGTGAGTTAAACGATTATGAACGTGGTCATTCTTACTCAGAGGATGAACCTGAGTTTTACGCGACAGTCGACGAAAAGCATTAGAAAATATCAGTCGGTCATAATCTTTATGGAAGCTGTTTCTATAAAATGTAGTGCTGCTATCGGCAACGATCCCCTGACAGCCCTTAAAGCGTTTACCATTGATCAGTCGGTTCCACATGACAGCACATCCTCGTGATATTTTTGTCACCATAAAATAAACTGGCAGATACAAAAAAGCCACCCGAAGGTGGCTTTCTGATTCAGCGAAGCGGAATTACTCCCATTGACTCAGTGCATCCCTGCCCTTCGGCCTGCGGCCAAACTGAAGTTTTCTCAAAAAGTCTGTCCTATATATGGCTTCTTGTAATGGTTTTTATGCGCCTGCAGGACGTCCGTTTGAATAAATCTGCGCCGGTACGTCCCGGCATGGATGCCGGACGAGCGAATAAATCCATGGACAATTTTGTCGGGAACAAAATTGAGCAGCCGCAGGCTGACCCGCAGGGCGAAAGGCAGAATGCCCGGAGTACCGCCCATTATTCGCGTTACCGAGATCGCAGAGTTATTCAGATCGGATTAAGTCCTGCACAGCGCGAAGCGGGGAGTTTGCCCGACCGGCGTGAGGTGTAAGACCCCTCAAAGAGGTCATAAAACCCGGCGGCAGCCAAATATGCCAGTCCGCGCAGCGGCTGCAACTCAGAACACCACCACTCCCACCACCAAGCCACAGGCACTAACACGCAGAGCGCGGTAGCGAGCCGCCACCAATAAAAACGGCAGCCGAAGCTGCCGTTTTTTATTCCGTCATGCGACAAGCACTACCACACAGAGCGTGGTAGCAAGCCGTAAACCTGCCGGTTTATTCCCACTCAATAGTCGCTGGCGGCTTGCTCGACACATCGTACGTCACGCGGGAAACATGCTCGATCTCGTTAATAATACGGTTCGATACTTTTTCCAGCAGCTCGTACGGCAGGTGCGCCCAGCGGGCAGTCATAAAGTCGATGGTTTCTACCGCACGCAGAGCGATAACCCACTCGTAACGGCGGGCATCGCCCACCACGCCCACGGATTTCTGCGGAATAAATACCGCGAAGGCCTGGGAGGTTTTGTGGTACCAGTCGAAGTTATGCAGCTCTTCAATAAAGATGGCATCGGCTTCACGCAGGATATCGGCGTATTCTTTTTTCACTTCGCCCAGAATACGGACACCCAGACCCGGACCCGGGAACGGATGACGGTAAACCATATCGTATGGCAGACCCAGTTCCAGACCGATTTTACGCACTTCGTCTTTAAACAGTTCGCGCAGTGGCTCAACCAGTTCCATCTTCATATCGTCCGGCAGGCCGCCAACGTTATGGTGGGATTTAATCACGTGGGCTTTACCGGTTTTGGAAGCCGCCGATTCAATCACGTCCGGATAAATCGTACCCTGGGCGAGGAAGTTTACGTCGGTCAGTTTGGTGGCTTCGGCATCGAATACTTCGATGAATTTGCCGCCAATGATCTTACGCTTGGCTTCAGGCTCAGATACGCCGGCCAGTGCATCGAGGAACAGTTTCTCGGCATCGGCACGGATAACACGTACGCCCATGTTTTTGGCGAACATATCCATAACCGCGTCGCCTTCGTTCTTACGCAGCAGGCCGTTATCAACGAACACACAGGTCAGCTGGTCGCCGATGGCTTTGTGCAGCAGCGCGGCAACCACAGAAGAATCGACACCACCAGACAGGCCCAGCAGAACTTTCTGCGTGCCAACCTGAGCGCGGACTTTTTCAATCTGGTCTTCGATGATTTTTGCTGGGGTCCACAGCGCTTCACAGCCACAGATTTCCAGTACGAAATGTTCAAGCAGGCGCTTACCCTGCAGGGTGTGGGTTACTTCCGGGTGGAACTGTACGCCGAAGAAGTTTTTCTCGGCGTGGAACATACCGGCAATCGGGCAGCTTGACGTAGAGGCCATCAGCTCGAAGCCTTCCGGCATGCGCACCACTTTGTCACCGTGGCTCATCCATACGTCGAGCAGGGCTTTACCGTTGGCGGCGTCGACATGGTCTTTGATGTCGTGCAGCAGACGGCTGTTACCTTCCACCGCAATCTGGGCGTAACCGAATTCGCGGATGGTGGAGCTTTCTACTTTGCCACCCATCTGTTCGGCCATGGTCTGCATGCCGTAGCAGATACCCAGTACCGGCAGACCCATGTTGAAAACGACTTCCGGCGCACGTGGCGAACCTTCTTCGGTAACCGACTCAGGGCCACCAGCCAGGATAATACCGGTTGGGTTGTATTCGCGGATTTCCGCTTCGTCCATATCCCAGGCACGGATTTCAGAGAACACACCAATTTCGCGCACACGACGGGCGATCAGCTGGGTGTACTGTGAACCGAAATCCAGAATCAGGATACGTTGAGCATGAATGTCTTGAGACATAACTAATTCCCGTAAAACGAAAGCGGGGATGCAGTGCATCCCCAGAAAAATCAAAGCCCGCCGGTGTTAACCCAGACGGTAGTTTGGCGCTTCTTTGGTAATCTGCACATCGTGCACGTGGGACTCTTTCATCCCTGCGGCGGTAATACGCACAAACTGTGGTTTGGTACGCATTTCGTCGATGGTGGCACAACCGGTATAGCCCATGGAGGCACGTACGCCGCCCATCAGCTGATGCACGATATTGGTCAGCGGACCTTTAACGGCGATACGGCCTTCGATACCTTCAGGTACCAGTTTATCGGCACCGGCTTTTTTGTCCTGGAAGTAACGGTCAGAAGAACCCTGCGACTGATCCATGGCGCCCAGCGAGCCCATACCACGGTAAGACTTATAAGCACGGCCCTGGAACAGTTCCACTTCACCCGGTGCTTCGTCGGTACCGGCCAGCATGGAGCCAACCATAATCACGCTGGCACCGGCGGCAATGGCTTTGGCGATATCGCCGGAGAAACGGATACCACCGTCGGCAATCACCGGAATACCGTATTTTTCCATCGCTGCGGCAACGTTAGCCACGGCGGAGATCTGTGGTACGCCCACACCAGCAACGATACGGGTAGTACAGATAGAACCCGGGCCGATACCCACTTTCACGCCGTCAACACCGACCTCAGCCAGCGCAATCGCCGCTTCGGCGGTGGCGATGTTACCGCCAATTACCTGCACCTGCGGGTAGTTTTCTTTTACCCAGCGCACACGGTCAATAACACCGGTACCAAAGGCATTGGAGGTGTGGCCGTGGGCAGTGTCCACCACGATCACGTCAACACCGGCTTTTACCAGCGCAGCAACACGCTCGTCGGTACCGGCACCGGTACCCACCGCAGCACCGACCAGCAGACGACCCTGGTCATCTTTGGCAGCGTTCGGGTAAGCACGGGCTTTATCGATGTCTTTTACCGTCATCAGACCGGCCAGTTTGCCTGCGGCATTCAGCACCAGAATTTTTTCGATACGGTTAATATGCAGCAGGTCCTGTACGTCCTGGGCACTGGTGCCTTCCTGAACGGTAACCAGCTGATCTTTAGGAGTCATCACGCTGGCGACGGTGGCGTCGAGGTTTTTCTCAAAACGCACGTCACGGCTGGTCACAATACCCACCAGCTCATCGCCATCCACTACCGGCATACCGGAGATGTTGTGCAGCTGAGTCAGCTCCAGCAATTCACGGATGGTGGTGGTGCTTGGTACGGTGATAGGGTCTTTAACCACACCGCTTTCGAATTTTTTAACCTTACGGACTTCCGCGGCCTGTTCTTCGATGGTGAGGTTCTTATGTACGATACCCAGACCGCCTTCCTGTGCAATGGCAATGGCCAGACGGGCTTCGGTTACGGTATCCATGGCGGCGGAGATCAGCGGGATGTTGAGCTGAATGCCACGGGTCAGGCGGGTTTTCAGGGTAACCTGATTGGGCAGAACTTCGGAATAACCGGGAACCAGCAGCACATCATCAAAGGTGAGTGCATCCTGAGCGATTCGCAACATAAAGTGCCTTCCAGAACGAGGGTATGGGAAAGGCGCAGCATTATAACGAAAGCTCAGGGAGCGGTAAACGCCGGACAGCGTTGAGTTTGCAGGAAACTGAAGGTCGCTTCGCGCAGATCGGCAAAGGCAAAGGAGGCAATATGGCCGCCGCGGCTGTCGAGCCAGCATAGCGCCGGTGCGGCGCTAACCTGTTGGGGGTCCTGCTGCTGGCCCTGTTGTGTGCCCAGCTGCGCACGTTGCGCGCTCATACGGGTAAAAATTTCGCGCCCCTGTTCATAAGGAATTACCCGGTCATCCGCGCTGTGCATGATCAGCGTCGGGATCGTAATATCTGCCGCATAATCTTCCGGGTCCCAGTCGGTGGGAACCAGAACGGTAAAGGGCCAGATCAGCCAGCCAATCAGGTTACTGCTCATTGCATGGCGGGCAACCGCACCAAAGCCGGTAAAAGGTGCATCGAGAATCAGCGCCTGAATCTGATACTGCTGTTGCGCACGGGCAACAAAATTAATCGCCAGCGCCGCCCCAATACTCTGCCCTAACACCACCAGCTGTTTATCCGGATGCTGCGTGCGCAGCCATTGTGCAGCGGCTTCGATATCCTGCAGCACATCGGGCATCAGTGCCTGCCCTTCGGAGGCACCAAAACCGCGGTAGTCCAGTGCCAGCACGCTGACGCCCTGCTGCGGCAACCAGTAAATACTGCGGCTGTGGCTGCTGATATTTTCGGCATTGCCGTGCAGATACAGCACCATAATACCGCTGTCTTCGCCCTGCGCCGGCAGCCACCAGCTGTGCAGCCGGGTGCCGTCATGGGCGCGGAGGCTAATGTCTTCGTAAGGCAGTGGCACATCGGCAGGGGTCGAGATCCAGACGGTCTGCGGATAGAAAAACAGGCCGGTGGTGGCGGTACAACCGCCCAGCATCAGCACAATAAGCAGCGCCGGTGCCAGACTAGTTGGTCTGCGTAATACCCGCACCACCCGTCTCATCAGAAATACCACTGCATACCGGCGGAGACTTCACTGACACCTGCGGTGCCGGCACCGGTGGCAAACAACTGGCGTTCGGCTTTTAAGCGCAACTGCAGATTCTGCCCCAGCGCATAACCACCCTCGGCACGCAGGCTGCGACGTACGGTGTCATCACCGGTATTCAGCGGCTGCCAGTTGGCTTCGACCTGTGCCTGCACCTGCTCGTGCTGCAACAGCCAGCCAACACGCGGGCCGAAGCTGAGCTGGTAGCCATCTTCAAACTGGTTATCCGCCAGCAGCTGGGTTTCTGCCAGACCATACCAGCGCCCGAGCGCCGTCTGGTAAGCCCGGCCAAAGGCCACTTTTAAATAGCCATGCAGCTCAGCTTCAGCCCCCAGAAAACGCTCGGCACCGGCGGTTACCGCCCAGGCTACCGGACGCTGAAAATAGGTCTGATGACTGAGCGACAGCACATCCACCACTTTAAAGCGCTGCAGCTTAACGCCTTCATCTTCCCAGACACGCAGATCCCACTGCCCCATCTGAATCTGTGAGCCAGGCACAAAACCGGACGGCAGATCGAGGACGTCGTGATAGGCAATACGCCAGCTCAGATCACTGTAGGCCTGCGTCTCACCAAAGGCACTGACCTGCCCGGCCCAGAGGCCGGCGCGGGAAGTGAGATGCCCCTGATCATCACGCACCGCAGGCATTGGCACAGCGGCAAAATCCGCCGTTGCCGGACGTTTGGCCCGGGCCGACAGTAAGGCCAGGGTGCGTTTTCGCAACACCGGATTGGCCTGCTTTTTCTTGATTGCCAGATAACGGGCATAAGCGTGGCTGAGTTCCAGTGCACGCACCTGATCCTGTGCATTTAAAGCGGCGATCAGGCTTTCGATATCCTCGTCGCTGTCGACCAGAGCCTGCGCCGCAGCCAGCACGTCGTCATTCACCTGAGTGCTTTTAAATTCCATATCACTGGCTGCTGAAGGACGGTATTCGGTATTTTCCACCAGATCGTTTTGCCATAACGCGCGGATGGTATCGACCGGCACGGCTTTATAGGTAAAAGCCTCGGCCAAATCGGCGCGTTCTGAACTGGCATCGAGTAATGCCAGCAGACGATAAGAACAGTTTTCGTCAAAGAAAAAATAATCGTAATAAGTGTCTTTGGTTTCCCAGATGTGGCGCACAAACTGCGCGACTTCGGCTTCGGTAAAATTCAGCCGGTATTCCCACACATCGCGGTATTCCATGTGCTGATATTCATTGGTTTTTACGTAGTACGGCATCACCGATACCACGCCGGGGTAACCACCACTTAAACCTTTATAACTGAATACCAGTTCGTTATCGGTTGGGTCGGCATTGGCGGCAAAATTAACGCTGTAAGCCAGCAATTTGCTGCGCGAATCGTCGGCGCGGTCCATACGCACCAGCGTGTGGCCATACATCGACGACGGAGAATTAATATGGGAAGCCGGAAAAATAAGCGTTAAGGCATGGGCGTCGAGTTCGTCGCGCCATTCTTCAAATGCCGGGCAGCGCTGATCGGTAAATGCCACGTCCGGTAATTGTTGTTTTAACCAATGATAACGTGCAGGAAACTGACACTGCGCCGATTCATCATCCGCCTGATTAGTTTGTAAAAAAGCATTCAGGTCGGCTTTTAATTCTGCCGCCGGATCTTCTTTGCCATCGGCAGCCAGAAAAAATTCCGGGCTGTCATTCTGACTCAGATGACGTCCTTTAAGCGGGTGAAGACGATAATGCAGTAAATGCGCCCATTGTGGTTTTTCAGCCAATGCTTGCAATGCGTCATCGTCTGGCAGAGATGTTGCTCCAGCACGCGCTGCGAACGATGCAGCCATTAAAAATCCACAAAGCCCCAGTATCCCTGACCAGCGCATAGCGTTATCTCTCCTTCTTTTTTAATGCATAAAATTCAGACAATAAAAAAGCGCGCCGGGGCGCGCTTTTTTATCAGGGCCTGTTTACTCAGAGTGAACAGTCCCCAATACCGGAATTAACCCAGGTATTTCTGCAGAGCAGCGTCTTGTGCCATTGCAGAAGTCATAGCTTCATAAGCAGTAGCAGAAGTAGCGTCAGCGTTGAACATGCTGTCGAAGTTAGACTGCATGGTGCGGTTGAAAGCAGCAGCGTCCTGAGCTTCAACACCGATTACTTCAGCCAGAGCAGCCAGAGTTTCGCCCTGACCTTTAGCAGCGTCCAGAGCCAGCTGGTTCATGTTGTCTTCCATGAACGCCTGAGCCAGTTTCAGAGGGCCGTTAGCGCCTTCACAACCCAGAGTACCGGAAGTCATACCGAAAGTCTGGTTACCGGAAGTACCGTTGGTGGTAGCAGCCAGTACGTGCTCGTGCCATTCGTTAGCATCTGGGAATACAACAGCTGAGCCCAGACCACAACCAGCGTATGGGTTAGCGGCAAACGCCAGAGTGGAAGAAGAAACCAGAATTGCACCTGCGATAAACTTTTTCATGGGCTATATCCTTGTGTCAGCCTATTTAAAATTTGATTCAGCTTGCGCTGAAGGCGTTAACACTAGCGCGTTATAACCATTCTGTCTATGCCATCAATAAGGATAAAAGTTTAATAGTGAACCCGCGCACATCCTTGATACACAAAAGAAAATCTCTGGCCAATACGGTCTGAGCATGGCAACCTCTGAACACATCTTACAACCGATATCTTTCACTTTTGTGCAAGCCACCAATATTTTCACCGTCAGCCAGCTGAACCAGCGTGCCAAACAATTACTGGAAGTTTCTTTCGCCAATGTCCGCGTTGAAGGAGAAATTTCGAATCTGTCACGTCCGTCTTCCGGCCACTGGTACTTCACCTTAAAAGACAGTGGCGCTCAGGTGCGTTGTGCCATGTTCCGCTCGCGCACCGCCCTGCTGAAATTTATGCCGAAAGAAGGCGATAAAGTTGAGCTGCGCGCCAAAGTCAGCCTGTATGAGAACCGTGGTGACTACCAGCTGATCGTGGATGCGATGAAACCCGCTGGCGAAGGTGCTCTGCTGCTGGCGTTTCAGCAGTTAAAGGATCGCCTGGCCATGGCCGGACTGTTTGATGACAAATACAAACAGCCCATGCCCTCAGTACGCCGGGTTGGCATTATCACCTCCCCGACCGGTGCTGCCATTCATGACATGCTGACGGTCTTCCGCCGTCGCTGCCCGACGATTGAGATTGATATTTACCCGACCCCGGTACAGGGACGTGACGCCACGGCACACATCGTTGCCGCCATTGAGCGTGCCAACCGCGATAATAATGTCGATGTGTTAATCGTTGGCCGCGGTGGTGGTTCCCTCGAAGATCTGTGGTGTTTTAACGAAGAAGCCGTGGCCTGGGCCATTCACCATTCGCGCCTGCCCATTGTCAGCGCGGTTGGCCATGAAGTGGACTTTACCATTGCCGACTTTGTCGCCGATGTCAGAGCACCAACTCCGTCAGCTGCCGCCGAACTGCTCAGTCCGGATCAGAGCCAGCAGATTCGTCAGATACAGCTGATCCACCAGCGCCTGCAGCGTGGAATGCAACGACAGTTGCAGCAGCAACAGCAACGTTTGCTGCGTATTCAGCAACGTCTGCGCGCACCGGGCCGCCTGTTGCAAAACCGTGCGCAACATCTCGACCAGCTGGAGATCCGTCTGCAACGGGCACAGCAACAGGATTTGCAGCAGCGTTATCACCGCCTGCAGAAGCTGCAGCAGGCACTGGTGCATCAGCATCCGCAACGCCTGTTGCGTGAGCGCCAGCAACAGGTTGCATTACTGGAAAAACAATTTACCCGCCTGATTCAGCAACGGCTGACCCAGCGCCAGCAGCAACTGGCCGCTCAGGCGCATTTGCTGAACAGCCTGAGTCCGTTGAACGTTCTTGGCCGTGGTTACTCTATTACCCAGCAAACCGATGGCCGTGTGGTGCAGCAGGCCAGTGAGATTGCTGCAGGCCAGCGCATCCATAGTCGCTTACACAGCGGCTGGCTGGAGTCGGAGGTGATCGCCGTGCATACCGACAGTGCCGTGGCACAAGCAGAAGGTGCGAAAAAACCGCGTGTGCGGAAATCCACTCCTAGGGCCTGTTAACACTAAGTGAATCGGGCCTGCTGAGAGCCAGTTTTTCTCAGAACAAGGAGAGAGGAGTGATATTAGCGGTCTAAATGAATGACGAGCGACGACGTTAATGGGGAAAACTGGCCTCAGCCCGAAGGGTTATGGCTAAAAATTCCTCATTCTGCGTTGCTGTTCGTTCGCTTAACCCGTTAGGCCACACTCTCAGCGCCTTGTTTGAGAATTTTTTAGCCGATAACAGGCCTGTTTAATTAGTGTTAACAGGCCCTAGAAAAAACCAGCGAGGATTAACATGGCCGAACTCTTTCACAGCATGATGCAGTTTGTTGTCTCGCTGTTCGCCGCCGGTTCGATCCAGAGCGCCACCCCGGTTCCTGCCGAAGGGCCCCTGCCGTTACAACAGAGTATTCCCGGCGGCCTGACGGTGATTCCTGTCGGCTATGGCATTCAGCCACCGCAGGTAAGTTTCAATCAACAGAATGTGATGGTCATCCGCCCGGACGAGCAAAAACCCTGGCTGGCCATGGTTGGTATTCCACTCAGTCAGCAGCCCGGCGAAGCCAGCATCAAAGCCGGCAATAAAAACATCCGTTTTACCGTTAATGACCACGCCTACCCTGAACAGCATCTGACGGTTAAAAAGAAGCATGTAAACCCCAGCGCCGCAGAGCTGGCGCGTATCCGCAAAGAACAGGCACGGATGGCGGCGGTTTATACCAGCTTCAGCCCGGCACGCCCGTGGCAGACTATGGCATGGCCCATTCGTGGCGATATGAGCAGCGCCTTTGGCCTGAAACGCTTTTTTAACGGTGAACAGCGCAACCCGCACAGCGGGCTGGATATTGCCGCAACAACCGGCACGCCCATTCTGGCGCCAGCCGATGGCAAAGTAGTGCTGACCGGTAATTTCTTTTTTAACGGTAACAGCGTCTTTATCGACCATGGTCAGGGGCTGATCAGCATGTTCTGCCATATGAGCGTTATTGAGGTTAAAGAAGGCGAAGAGATTATTGCCGGTGAACGCCTTGGTCAGGTCGGAGCAACCGGCCGCGCCACCGGCCCTCATCTGCACTGGACAGTCAGCCTGAACAACGCCCGTATTAATCCGTTGCTGCTGATTTCTCCTATGCAGGGTGGCAAAATTCTGTCAGCCACCGGACAAACAGGAGCTGCACATGAGTGATAAAAAACACCCCGGCACCGCTGGTTTACTGCCAGTTAAAGGCAGCGGCTGTGGCATCCGTCCCGACCCCGATGCACTGAATGACGATACCGGCTTTGATTTCAGTGCCGCCCGCAAATTACTGCAGCAACAGGATGAGCGCACCACGACCACTCCCGCTGAAGAAAGCAGCAATCCAGACACATCATCGCCGGCAAAATAGGCCGGCAATTACACCTTCCGATAAGACCGCCGACGGACGATCAGTGTCTATACTCAGAAAAGCCCTTTTCTGAAAGTCCGTTATGATCAAAAAAATCTCCGTCGACCAGCTCAAGCCAGACATGTATGTCTCAGACCTGAACTGCGACTGGATTCCTCACCATAACTACCAGAAAGAAGGTCGCATTCCCGACCAGAGCATTGTCGACGAAATCCGTCGCCGTGGTATCCGCGAAGTGTATATCGACACCAGCCGCGGTCTGGATGTCGGCGATGATGCTCTGACCGCCGCCGAAGTGGAGCGTGCCAACCAGCAGGCACTGGACAAAGCAGCCACCCTGAAACCCGATCAGAAAGCCCGCAGCGGTGTGCAGGAAGAGCTGCTGAAAGCGAATAAAATCCACACCCAGGCCAAAGGTCTGGTCAGCAATGTACTGAAAGATGTGAAGCTTGGCCGCGCCATCGATGTAGAAGCCTTCGACCGTCTGGCCGATGGTATGGTCGATTCGGTGCTGCGTAATCACAACGCCCTCGCCTGCCTTGGCCGTATCCGCGAAAAAGACAATTACCTGCTTGAACACTCCATCAATCTCGCCGTTCTGATGGGCATCTTTGCCAAAAGCCTGAAGATTGACCGCGAGACCATGCACCAGGCGGTGGTTGGCGCCATGCTGCATGATATCGGCAAAGTGATGATCCCCGACGAGGTACTGCATAAACCCGGCAAACTGAACGACGATGAATTCGCCATTATGCGCAACCACGTGGTATTCAGCCGCGAGCTGCTGAAAAAGACACCGGGGGTGAGCGAGCTGACCATTAAGGTCGCCGCCCAGCACCACGAGCGTATTGATGGCAGCGGCTACCCGGAAGGCCTGCACGACTGCGATATCTGCCGCGAAGGAAAGATGTGCGCCATTGCCGATGTGTACGATGCCATCACCGCCGACCGCGTGTATCACAAAGGCTTGCCACCGACGATGGCGCTGAAAAAACTGCTGGAATGGAGCGGCACCCACCTTGATCAGACACTGGTGCACCGCTTTATCCGCTCAATGGGCATTTATCCGGTGGGCTCGCTGGTGAAGCTGAAAAGTCAGCGGCTGGCGGTGGTGATTGAAGCATCCGAAACCGATCAGCGCCTGCCGTTGGTAAAGGTTATTTATAACACCAGCAGTCAGCGTTATCTGCCGGTTGAGATCATCGACCTGAGCAAACCGACCACTCAGGACGAAATACTGCAGGCCGTAGACCCGGCCCGCTTTGGTATCCGCCTGAACGACTTTATCGCCTGAAACAGAACCCACACAGCATCAGCTGCTGCGTTCTTCTTCCGCCTGCCGTTTGGCTCCCAGCAATTCGATTTTGGCCAGCACCTCAAGCGGTGCCGGTGGCGCTTCCTGCAACTCATCCGGCTCATTTTTCAAACGCGCGACGGCCTGCAGCATGCTAGCCAGCGAGCGCACCCGGCCGCCCTTCAGCACCGCAATGCGCGCCAGCGCTTTAGCATGTAAACGGCCATCGACCAGAAAACGATGCTCCATATAGAAATACTTACGGTCCCAGTGCAGCACCCGGCTTTCCACATCCACCAGCGCCAGCGGTTTGATCTCACGCACGAAGGTTAAAGTCTGGCTGGCCAATACCGAGCGCCAGCCCTTGCGCACAAATAATGGGCCGGTGCCCAGGCGCAGAAAAAACTCGGTGCGTGCCAGATCCAGCCAGGCCGGATAACGGGTATTGGTTAAATGCAGATTCAGGTCACAATCCCAGGGCAAGACGCGGAAACGGGTATGAAATACATCCAGCGCCGTTGCCGGCTTGGCCCAGGGACGGCGGGCAAACATCAGAGCCGAGCGCAACATCTGGCTCATGCTTTGCTTTCACCGGATTTGGCGTTCAGATCAATCTTGCGCATCAGACCTTCCTGCGCCACCGAAGCCACCAGCTCGCCCTGCTGGTTAAACAGCTGACCGCGACAGAAGCCACGCGCACCACCGGCATTGGGGCTGTCGATGGCATACAACAGCCATTCATCCATACGCAGCGGACGGTGGAACCAAACGCTGTGGTCCAGGCTGGCCACCTGCATGTCTTTCTGCGATACCGATACCGCATGCGGGTGCAGCGCGGTGGTAATCAGGTTGAAGTCGGAGGCATAAGCCAGCATGGTGGCGTGCACATTGGGGTTATCGCCCATGGGCGCATCGGCCTTCATCCAGGCGTATTTCACCGGTTCTTTTTTCTGTGGCGCAAAAATATTCACCGGGTCGAGCACGCGGATTTCAATCGGCTGGTCGGCGGTGTAAATATCGCGAACCCGCTCCGGGAAGTAATCGCGGAACATGCGCGCCAGTTCCAGCTGAGACGGAATGCCTTCCGGGCCTTTGATATCGGGCATCGGATTCTGATGCTCAAAGCCCGCTTCCGGATGCTGGAACGAGCACATCATGGTCAGAATCGCCTTACCGTTCTGGCTGGCTTTTACCTGCCGGGTGGCAAAACTGCGGCCATCGCGCAGTACATCCACTTCAAATTCAACACTGTCGGTCACTGTACCGGGACGCAGAAAATAAGCATGCAGTGAGTGTGGGGCCCAATCGCCCTCAGTCAGCGTCTGAATGGCTGCCGATAAACTCTGCCCCAGCACCTGACCGCCGAACAAATTACGGAAGCCCAGATCCTGGCTCTGACCACGGAAACGGTTTACGCCAATGGCTTCCAGCTTTAACAGCTCAATCAATTCTGCCAATACATTGCTCATACTAAATCCTGCCTTAACGGGCGGACGCGGGCGGATGTTGCTGCCCTGACGCCACCTTTTCTTATTAAAATCATCGCTGGCGGGCACTGTTGACCGGCCTGACCAGCTTCTTTCTGTTTGTTAATGTTTCACACAATACGGATTCAATACGGCGACACATTGGCCGCCGTGACATCCTCTGAATGAAGCCCTGATTGGATAAACCAATCATCCATCTGCGTCTTTATCTCACAACACAGCAGTCTGGCCCAGTGCCGCATCTGACAACTAGGCCTGCTAAAAGGCTGAAATTGCCATTCCCGGGGCATTTTGGGGAGATTATCCGTGCCTGATCGGCGACAAAGCGGCATCCTGAGGTTAAAACCGGCATCCTGAGGTTAAAAGATGCACAATAGCGTGCAATCCGTATAATACGCGGCCTTTTTGCAATGGGATTTTGCCTCCGCCCGCATCCGCAGATGCAACGCGATCCGGGGCCAAACCCACGTAAACAACGATACACAGGCACAATGCACCCGACTTCCGCACAACCCGATTTCACACAGGCGACCTATGCAACAGCGTGACCCCTACCAGCACCACGTAAACCCCGAGCATTATGCCGAGCTGCTGGAGGTAAAAGCACAGCGTCTGCGCGATCTGTTTGCCGACTTTAATCTGCCGTCATTACAGGTGCATGCCAGTGCCCCGAGCCACTTCCGCCTGCGCGCGGAATTCCGTCTGTGGCACGATGGCGACCGTTGTTTTTACGCCATGTTTGAGCCGGGCGATAAAAGCAAAGTCTATGAAGTGCGTGAATTTCCCATCGCCTCGCATCTGATTAACAAATTAATGGTCCGCCTGCTGGAAGACATCCAGCCGAACGAGCTGTTACGCCGTAAACTGTTTCAGGTCGAGTTTTTAACCACCCTAAGCGGTGATGCCCTGATCACGCTGATTTATCACAAGCCATTAGGCGATGAATGGCGCGCCGAAGCCGAAGCACTGCAGGCCCGTCTGGGCTTCCCGATTGTGGGCCGCTCGCGCAAACAAAAGCTGGTGCTGGAACGCGATTATGTGAACGAAGCCCTGCAGGTGGACGGCAAGACCCTGCACTACCGCCAGATTGAAGGGGGTTTCACTCAGCCTAATGGCGAGATGAATCAGCAGATGCTGAGCTGGGCACGTTCTGCCGCGGCTGACATCAACAATAGTGACAACAACGGCGAGCCATCATCCGACTTGCTGGAGCTGTATTGCGGCAACGGTAATTTCTCCATGGCACTGGCCGATACCTTCCGCCGCGTACTGGCGACCGAAATTTCCAAAACCTCGGTCGCGGCCGCACAGGTCAATATCGCCGATAACCAGCTTGATAACGTAGTGACTGCGCGTTTATCCAGCGAAGAATTTGTACAGGCCCTGCGCGGCGAGCGCACCTTTGAGCGACTGTCCGGCGTCGATTTAAGCAGCTACGATTTCCGTACCGTGCTGGTCGATCCGCCACGCGCCGGGCTGGATGATGAATCGGTGAAACAGGTGCAGGGCTACGACAATATTATTTATATCTCCTGCAACCCCAATACCCTGCACGACAACCTGCAGGTGCTGTGCAACACCCACGAGATCAGACGCTTTGCGCTGTTTGATCAGTTCCCCTATACCGACCATATCGAAACAGGTGTGGTCCTGACCCGGAAAAACCCTTAATGAACAGCACCGCATCTTCATCCTTCAGTCAGCTCAATCTGCCTGCCAGCCAGTTGCAGAATCTTGAGCGCATGGGCTACACCCAGATGACGCCGGTACAGCAGCAGACTCTGCCAGCGGCACTGGCCGGTCAGGATATTCTTGCTCAGGCCAAAACCGGCAGCGGTAAAACCGCCGCCTTTGGTCTGCCGTTATTAAGCAAAATTAATCCGCGCTTTTTTGGTGTGCAGGCGCTGGTGCTGTGTCCAACCCGCGAACTCAGCACTCAGGTGGCGGAAGAAATCCGCAAGCTGGCGCGCTTTCAAGCCAATATTAAAGTGGTGGTCCTTTGTGGCGGTGTTTCTATTGGCCCACAAATCGGCTCGCTGGAACACGGTGCGCACATCGTGGTCGGCACACCGGGGCGGATAAAAGACCACCTGCGCAAAGAAACCCTGAAAATTGACCAGGTGCAGACGCTGGTGCTGGACGAAGCAGACCGCATGCTCGATATGGGCTTTACCGACGATATTCATCATATTGTGGCGCACACCCCGGCCAACCGTCAGACCCTGCTGTTTTCTGCCACCTACCCGGAAAACATCAGCCAATTAAGTGCCGAATTTCAGCACAACCCGCTGAATGTCAAAGTCGAAGCCGTGCATCAGAGCAACAGCATCGAGCAGCATCTGGTCATCTGCGAACGCAATGAAAAAGAACAGGCACTTGCACGGGTATTAAGCCACTTTGGTATTCAGCAGGCCGTGGTGTTCTGCAATACCAAACAGGCAACCGAAGAAGTCACCCAGATATTGCGCGACATGGGGTTTATCGCCCTCGCCCTGCACGGCGACCTGGATCAGCGTGACCGTGATCAGGTCTATGTGCAGTTCAAACAGAACAGCACCAACTTTCTGGTTGCAACCGATGTCGCCGCCCGTGGTCTGGATGTTGATGATCTGCCAGCGGTGATCAACTACGAATTACCGCGCGACCCGGAAGTCTATGTACACCGTATCGGCCGTACCGGCCGTGCCGGTAAAGAAGGTCTGGCAATCTCTATTGCTACCGAACGCGAAGACTACAAACGCGCTGCCATTGCCGAACAACAGGGTCGCGATATTCCGCTGATGCCAATCAGTGAACTCAGCGATGTTATGCTGCAGGCAGAAAAGCCAGCCAACGTCAGCCTGTGTCTGGCGGCGGGTCGTAAAGATAAACTGCGCCCCGGCGATATTCTCGGTGCCCTGACCTCCGCCGGCGGTATTGCCGGCAGTGCCGTCGGTAAAATTGAAGTACTGGATTACGCCGCTTATGTGGCAGTCCAGCGCGATCAGGCCAGAATCGCCCTGAATCATCTGCAGAAAACCCGCATTAAAGGCCGTGCTATTAAAGTGCGCCGGGTTTAAACGGCGGGTAATGAGGGAAAAAACGGCTGCCGATGCAGCCACTGCTGTCCCACAGTTTGGAGTTACATTGTGTCACTCCAAACCGCAGCATTCATCGACGACTGTTTTTCAGTCTGAAACGCCTTTCCGGGGCAAGCCCCTGGCCCCCTGTAAGGAGAGGTATCTCCTTACAATCCTCTCTTTTCGGCGCGTCCGGCTTCATCCGGCCAACTGCAATGATTATGCGGCACGCAAAACAATGATTCCGGGCATCCATGCCCTTCACCCTTCGGGCCAGCCTGCGGCTGTTGAAATGGCTCCTGCCATTTAGCCAGCCCCGGAACGACACTTTAAAAACCAATAATTTGTATCGTTCCGGGGCAGGGTTTTGCTCTGAAGGCCGCAGAATCATCTGGTTGGCTGGCGCCGCACGATCGCCGCTTTTAGTAGTCCGCTCAGCCGTATTTCAAAGAAAACCGTGTTTGAGACATGATATTTAAAAGAATGCGTTTGATTTGAAAAACGACATCGCGGTGACGGTTTTCTGCGCCTCTGGGGCCGCCGCAGAAACCGATGATATTTCTGGTCTGTCCGCAGGGATGCGGACAAGCGGCTCCGGCCATGGATGGCCGATGAGGCGCGCGGCCAGTAAATATCAAGGTTTCAAGGGTGACGGTCCAGAAAGCGCAAAGCTGGGGTCGGCCCGCCGGCAAGGGGATAAGTTCCCCTGCGAGGCATTGAACCTGGATGTTAAAAAATGCGGTTTTTGTCGCTACGGTGCTGATTAAAACCTATGGGACAATAGTGACCGATGCAGCCGTTTTTTATGGCTCAGGCAACAGTGTCCGTAAAAATCAGATGGCTGACAGCAGCAGGATAACGCTATTGTTAAACCCGGTTATTGATAAGATACTTTGCTGCAATAACCGTTACATCACTGATGAGTATTTCACTATGCTGCCTGACGCTTCATTTCTGCATCCTCTGTTGCTCCAGCCTGCGGCAGACGACGATGTACCGGCACTCTGTGCATTGATGAATCTGTGTTATCGCGGCAGCGAAGACGGCACTGAAGCGCAATTACAGGGCTGGACTTCAGAAGTCGGTCTGGTCGTTGGTCAGCGTATTCAGCCCGACGACTTACTCGCCTTTATTCATCGTGCGGATGTGAATTTTTTCTGCATTAAAAATAATGCCGACATTATCGCCTGCTTTTCTCTGATACTGAAAAACGACTCTACAGTCGCATCGATACCCGCGGATAACCAGAGCCGCTGTGAATTCGGCAGCTTTGCCGTACATCCGCACTATCAGGCACAGGGGCTGGGTAAGCAGTTACTATCCTGGGGCGAAACCTTCGCCTCTGATCTGAATTGCACAACTATGCAGATGCAGGTACTGGCACCACGGGAAGATTTAATTGCCTATTATCAGAGACGCGGATATCAGCTGACGCCCTCACGGGCTCCTTTCCCCAAACAACTGGCGGTCGGTACACCATTGCAGGATGCATTGAGTCTGGTGCTGATGGAGAAAACCCTGCCGGCATCATAGCAGAGCGGCAAACAACAAAAACGAGGCCGATTAATCGGCGCTGATATGGCGCGGGAAAACGATCAAAAAGGACAGCCCGCCCTCTGCTGGTTCTTCGGCACGAATACTGCCATGCAACAGACGCGTTACCCACTGATGGACAAGGTGCAGACCCAGTCCGCTTGAACCCTGCCCCCGGGCACTGGTCACAAACGGATCAAACATCCGGCCGGCAATATCCGAGCGCACCCCGCTGCCATTATCTGATACGCGCAATATCACCTGATCCTGCTCATTAGTCTCAGCACGGAGTTCGATCTGACCGCCCGTCATATCAGCAAAACCATGCACCACGGCATTAACAATAAGGTTTTGCAGTCTCTGTGAAACAATACCCGGATAACCGACAAGACGGAGGTCTTCGGCAATATGTGTGACGACTTTTACACCAGAGTGGGTGAGCATAACCTGTAAAGAGCGCAATAAATCGTCGCATACCTGGCGCAGACGAAATTCAACGATATCGTCACTGGCACGGTCGATTGCCAGACGTTTAAAACTCTCAGCACGGGTTTTTGCCCGTTTCAGATTCTCATCCAGTAATTTCAGTCCTTCCTGACTGTGGAGAATATAATCGGCCAGCGCCTGACGGCTTAAACCCGTATCAACAGCCTTAGTCAACTGGGTCAGATGAGTTTCCAATGTTGATGTAAGCATCAGTGCTCCACCTACCGGAGTATTAAGCTCATGAGCAACGCCTGCGACCATCATCCCAAGCGCAGATAATTTACGTGTTTCAACCAATTCATCCTGCAGAATACTTTGCTCGTACAAGCTGATATCCAACTTTGCATTTGTAACTTCCAGTGCTTCTTTTTCCTGCTGGAGTTGTCGGTTAAGCAGGTAACGCTGGTACTGTTGCAGTAAATCATGGTGCAGCAAACGGCCACCAACCAGAATGATAACTGCGGCAAGTAATAATCCTGGCCATATCGACCGCCAGTTAACAGCTGACATAAATTCTGCCGTTGTCTGTACAATCAAATAGACCGGTGTGGCACTCTCCTGACTGGTGGATTGCCCAAGATTTATTTTCATGGCACTGATTAACTGACCAGCAAGAACCTCCCCTGAAATAACAGAAATTTTCCGCAGGCGTTTCCACAACGCCTGATTCTGCACGCTCAGGTTATACTTATTCTGACCGAGATCATGCCCCCACTCCTGCTCGGCTTGAGGGTGCAGAACCCAGTAACCACCCGCATCGGCAATCAATAAGGCTGACTGTTCCTCTGATAAATTACGCAGGGATTCCAGCAAGCGGCGAAAATCATAATTAATCAATAGCAGGCCGGGTTGTTTTCCATCATCAACCCCAGTACGGATACCGGCACGGAGTGTTGGTTGATATGGCTGAACAATGGCTCCGTTTTCAACATTCAGATCCAGTCCGGAAAAATACACTGCTGGTGGTTCTACCTGCATTGCATCACGAAAATAATAGCGACTGGCTTTATTCTGCAGCTCTGAATCTGGTAACTGACGCACGGAATCTTTATCAACGTCGATACGCACCCGCTCATTGCCCTGAATATCAAGCCAGCGGATCTGCAGAACATTGTCCAGAGATTGAGCAAACCCTGAGAATCGTTGCGCCAGAATCGCGGTGTTGATTGGCCCTTCAGCGCTCAGCCCCTGATGAATATCACGATCATGGTAAAGCAGTGAGACAATATTACGCACATCGCCCAGCTCCCGGCTCAGGTGCACCGAGGCCGAAGCGATAATATGATCGTGCTTTTCGTTAATATCGTGGATATATGACTGGCGTAATAAATAGTTGACGGTAAATGCCGATACAAAAGCAATCAGTAACAGCAATAAGAGAAGCCGGATGCCCTGCTTTCGCTGTGCGGGAACAGAATAGTATGGAAAAACAGAAAGAGCCTCTGCGGCAAAACCAGAGGCCAGCTCCGTATGTTTCAGCGGTTCGTGTGAAGCCATGCAATCGCATCATCCACTGTCATTGGCCGGGAAAACAGATAGCCTTGTCCGACAGAACAACCAACCTGTTGTAACCACTCGCTCTGAGCTTTGGTTTCTACGCCTTCAGCAACAATATGATAGCCAAAACGCTGACCTATTCTTACAACCATTTCAACCGCATGCCGGTCTTCTTCTGACTCTTCGATTCCCTGAACAAAAGACCGGTCTATTTTTAATGTGGTTGCAGGTAGTCTGGTGATATGTGCAAGCGAGGAATAACCCGTTCCAAAATCATCGATGCTGACAGACATTCCCAATGACATAAACCGGCGCAGCAATGTATCAAAACCACGGTAGTCGGTCATAGCCTGTGATTCTGTTACTTCAATATCCAATAAAGCAGGGTTGATGCTCTTCTCTTCAATAGCCTGAAAAATACTCTGGATATAATCGCGGTTATTTAAATCTGATACGCTGGCATTAAATGATACCGGTAGTTCAAAACCAGCATCAGCCAGCTGTTTTATGGCAGCAAAGGTCAGCTGAAGTACGTGAAGATCAAGACTGCGGATCAAACCGGAGGCCTCTGCGAGGGGAATAAAAACATCCGGTGGAATATAGTCGCCATTGCTGTTCCGCCAGCGTACTAAAGCTTCAAAACCCAGTACCTTATTGCTCACCAATGCCACTTTAGGCTGCAGCATAATGAAGAGATCGCGATTCTGTAATGCCTGCTGTAACTCAAGTAATTGCAGATGACTGGCGGTTATTTTTTCGCGATAGCCCGGCGTATAGCCAATTAAGTTCAGGTTGTAACTTTCTCCTACTGACAACGTAACCTCAGCCAGATGTAAGGTTTCCTGAGGAGAAGCATCCTGAAGTAAATTCAGTTCGATTTTACAGAAGATTAACTGAATATGATGCTGCACGCCGGATAGCATCAGCGGCTGATCAAAAATCTGCAGTAACAACTCATCATCGGGCTGGCTGTCATGATTAAAAACCAGAGCAAATGAGCCTGTGCTGATCGTTGAAAAACAGCTGAATCCCGGCAGTTTCTGCCGCAAAGCTTCGCAGGTTGCTTTAAGCAGGTTGTCACAATAGCGCTCACCAAAGGTGATCATCGCATCCTGAAAGCTTTTGATCTTCACCAGCAGCAGCACATTGTCGCGCCGGTCATCGTCGTTCAGAGAATCCAGCTCACGCAGTAAACCGTTACGGTTACGAATATTCAGCAGATCATCAAAATAGGCCAAACGACTGACCCGATTAAGCAGGGCAACGTTAGAAAAGCCACTGCGCACATTTTCGCTGAAAACCCGCAGCAAATTAATATGGGCAGGAGTCAGTTCTGCAATGCCATCAACCAGAACCAGATATTCGGCCCCATCAATTGCATGGGTTTCAAAATAAAGAACTGTATGATCTGCATGAAACTGGTGGCATTGCGCAGTAATGGCCGACCTTAAGGTCGCCATCCGCTCATCAGCCGGAAAATCCGTAAGGTTTTTCTCAAGCATGCCATGATAGTCGACAGTCGTTGCGATCACCCTGGCATCACTTAACTGCATATTGCGGAAATGCCCCATACAAACAATACCGCTGACTCCCGCACCAATAATACGGCCAATATTAGTCAGCACTGCCTGGGTCAGTGAACCCAGTTCCTGTTTGCTGTGCAGATTACGGGAAGCATCTAATATCAGCTGCAAGCCCCGCTGCGCGCGGTTCAGCTCCATCATGTAGTGCCAGGTACGCAGATGACTGCCCACCACAGAATGCAGCTTTTCGCGGTTCAGGTCCGCTTTGTTCCAGTATTCATCAATGTCGTACTGACGCATGACGTCAGCCTCAGGAGCCATACCGGGTTGTCCGGTCAGCAGCACGATACGGATTGCCGAGTTGCCCAGAACCTCGCGAACAGAGCTGACCAGTCGCAGGCCGGCGTCATCCTGCTCCATCACCACATCCAGCAGCATTACGGCGATATCGTCATGCTCCCCGAGCAAATCGGCTGCCTGCGCAGCAGAGGCCGCGGTCAGAACCTCAACATCCTCACCTTTGAATTGCAGACCGCTTAAACCATGCAGCAATGAAGCCTGATAGACAGGATCATCTTCAACACTGAGAATCTTCCAGCTGGCATGAGCCTGTAGCGGGAATGTTTTACATTCATCGTCACTGAAAACGAAGGCATCATTAGACATGTGTGTGCTGTCCTTGTCTTACCGGATCAGCGGAAGCTGAACCGATGAACACTGAATATTGAGCTTTATATAGTTATAGGAGATAGCATCGGATGCTGCCATTGATAACAGCTATCAAAAACAGCTTTCTGACTGTTTTGATGATAAATCCAGTAAGAAGCGCAGATTAACATGTCAATTCCCGCCACTGAGCGTGATATTGAGGTTTTCCGCTAAACACTGAATCGGAAATAAAACTGATTTTTCAGTAGCAGGCTGATAATCATGCACATTGACAGCCTTATCTCTACTGCGCCCTACTGGGCGCAGGCGGTGGCGGTCAGGCGCCTCAACCGCCTGCTTTTAGCTCACTGAGCAACAGAGAAACCGGCTGTCAGCCAGGACTTCAGAACTCATCGAGTATCGCTGTAGGATTGGCTTTCAGACCATATAAATAAATATCTGAGCTGAAATTAATGCCTTTTTTCTTCTTAATTCTGAACGTTGTCTCAGAGCAACGGTGAGACAGCTGAACATGGCTATGTCGGTAATTCTTATGATTTGACGTTCTGTGGTATCCGGAATCACTGCGACTGATATCAAATACAGCGTCCTCAGGTAAACACAAGGTAACTTTACGGACATGGGTTTTTCCCGACCGGAACCGTTTAGCGTAACGCTTATGAACAGTTACCGGCATCCACTCAGGAATCAGCGATCCATCCATAATCTCAGAACACGCCATTCCCTGATACGTGCAGGCCTGAGATACCGGCGCGTCACATAAAGCAAATTTATCGGCATCTGAACACTGGGCAGTTTTTTCTTTAGCAAGATCAAAAGCCGCACGGCATGAATCTTCGATTGCTGTACCATTGTCCAGAAGATTATTCGCCAGTTGGCGGTGCAGCCACCAGTCATTCCCCATCCCCCAGAAGCGACTGCAACGCTTCTCAAGAGAAGATTGCACCTGCAGCCAGCGTGTGTAATTACGACGCTCACTTTCAACAGATAATGTTTCAAATGGGTAATCACTGACAAAAGTATAAACCGGAATAGGAGAATAATAGCTGTCATTATACAATCCGTTAACAAAGTCTATAAATTCACCAAGGCTCAGCACAATTACGCTGAAGTCAGGACCTGGGTTTAACCCACTGGTACTAATAGAAAATCCCAATTGATATTTTTTATGCTTTGAAAGCATATCCTGCTTTTCGATATCAGTGATATTGCCATCCATTATCTCAGACAGACTTTCAGATAACCGGACAACGTCGGCTTTACTGACAACAGATGATCCTTCAACCGATAACACTTTTATCCGAAAACCAGCCTGTATTCCCATCTGTATCCTGGAAATGTAACCATCCCCGCAACGATCACGGAAAGGAGCAAGCCCATTGGAATACACTGCCAAAGAGGAATCATTTAAATCAGACAATGCATTAATTGGCTTTGATATTAATTCATATACAGGTTTTAAGAACCTTCCAACGATAATACCTGGATAGTCCTCACCGTCAGCCGCCATTTCTGTAGTATCGAAATAGAGCGGGCCATCATTTAGCAGATAGCCACTCGGATCATCCCCGTTAAAATCCCAGGAAATAAACTGAAATAATTCATCGGTGTTCTCAACAACAGCAATATCTTTCCGCATTTCACGATTTAACTCGATATTCGCAGATACCATATCATCTGGATTCTGGGTTAGGCAGCGCTGAACTATGGGGGTATTTTTTATACGATCGAAAGATGCACCAAGAGCAACCAGATAAGAGGGAACCAGTGAATGATCAAAGCGCTTATTTTCACTCAAAGCCGTTGTCGCATAACATAAAGACAGCAGCATTGTTACGGCAAGAAATGGTAAGTTTTTCATCGACATCCCTGATCTCATTACGCCACGTCATTGTTGGCGCCGGCCACATTAATAGTTACATCTGTTAATTTCAAGAGAATTTCCAGTACAGGTCAGTGCAGTGTGACCATCCACAACGCCTCCTCTTCCCTCTTGATTTCAGGGCCTGGCTAATCACAGGCCTTAGCCATTCTTAAGCAACAGGCTGATGCTCATGGCAATGCATACAGCAACGGTCATCAGACGGACAAACACCACGCCGCGCCGTACCGCCGTTGCCGCCCCCAGACGAGCGCCCAGCGCCTGCCCCAGCGCCATGCTTAAACCGACAACCCATGCGATCTGACCCGATAAAATAAAAATCAACAGTGAAACAACATTAGTGGTGAAATTCAGGAGTTTGGCATGTGCAGTGGCCTGCAGCATATTCATGCCACGCAGCTGACAATAACCCAGGGTGAAAAAGGTGCCGGTACCCGGCCCGAAAAAACCATCATAAAAGCCAACGGCCGGAACCGCACTGGCGTTAAATTGCCCGGTGCTCAGCCTTGCGTTTGTTTCCTGTTCTCCTGCTTTACGTGCCAGCAGTAAATAAAGAGCAATCATGATTAAGGCATAGGGCATAACCGCAACCAGCAAGGCGCTGTCGAACCACTGCACAGCCACAGCACCCGCCGCCGCCCCTGCTGCGGTCAGGGCAATACTCCAGCGCTGCCTGCCGGGATTTACCAACCCTTCACGGATAAAAAACCGGGTTGCGGTAAAGCTGCCAAAGCACGCCTGCAGCTTATTGGTGGCAATCGCCTGCACCGGATTCAGCCCGGCGACCAGCAGGGCCGGGATGGTCAGCAGCCCGCCTCCTCCGGCAATGGCATCAATAAAACCCGCCGCACCGGCCACCAGCGCTAACAAAAGCAACACATCAACAGATAACTCAGGCATAGTATTCTTTGCGGAAGATAAACATTGATTATCATACGCGAAGGCCGGGGGTGCAGACAGGGGCGCTTTCCGGCCTGCTGCGATGGCGTCAGACGGAGCCTTTATGACCTCAGATATTCACCACACCCAGGACGGTAAACCGTTAAGTCACTCCGATACGGAGAAGCGACGGCTGGAACGTGATGCGGCCAAGCTCTTTATGCGGGCCTATGAGCGGGAATTTCATCAGCCAATCCGTCATATCTGGCATAACGAACCGGCCAAGCCGGATATTTCCTGTTATTTACAGGGCGAAGCGCTGGATCTGGAAATCGCACATTTATATGCCAGCGAGAATGAAGCCCGCATTGCCTCTGGCGACCACCCGCGGGAAACCGATCATAATCACTACCATGGCGATGACCATCTGTGGAGTTACCTCGCCGACCTCGCCAGTCTGGAAAGCGGCCGTAAACTGCACACTGCACTTAACCGTATTCTGGTGAATAAAGCGCGCAAGCGTTATCACTCCAAACGCGTCTGGCTGGTCATCCGCAATGCCAGTCCGCTGTGGAACCGCGATGATTTTTTACCCATTGTCCGCCATCTGAAACTGCCCCACCATTGTTTTGAAAAAATCTGGTTACTACCGGATTTTCCCGGCGAGCAGGAGCTGATTGAAATCAGCCATTCTGCGGCAAAATAATCAGCCGTTCTGCGGCAAAATAATCAGCCGCCTTTATCAGCCAGAACAGTAGCGCGAAAATAAAAAAGCCCCACTCCAATGAGCGGGGCTTTTCAGCACATCAATAAATACTTATTTACTTTCGGTGCTTTCCTGCGGGTCGGCGAACATAAATTCGTCTTCCGTTTTATGTTTGCCCATCAGTCTTGGGCGCTCAATCAGGAAGTACAGCAGCAGACCGATAATGACCGCATACACGGTGGATTTAGGGTCCGGCATCGCCAGAGTTACCGCCACAATACCGGCCACACCACGTTCGGTTGGGTTACGCAGTTGTTCCATACCCACCATGATGCAGATATAAGCGGTCAGGATCAGCGTCAGTGACAGCGCAATCGGCAGTACCGGTTTAAACATGGTCACCAGTGGCAGACAGAACAGCGCGAGTAAACCGGTCAGCCAGAAGGTACCACCACCACTGTAGATAGAATCCATCGCTTTACGACCCATGGCATAGCGCTCGGCTACGGTTGCGTGTGCAGCCGTCCACAGCGGACCAGCCAGACCTGGCCACGGAGCGAAGAAGGCATGAATACCATTACGGATCGCGGTAACAACGTGCACGCGGTCAACGTTGGTTTCAATTTTTTCGTCAGTACGGACCTTGTCGATACGCTCAACCAGAGTAAAACCAACAATAATGTCACCAAAGGCAATCACGTAAGCAATTAATGCAGTTGGAATGGCCAGCAGGAAAACATCCCAGCCCGGGAAGCCAACAGCAAAGGTCAGGTAATTAGCCATCAGAGCGAAGTCTGGCTGAGTGATACCCCACTGGATATCCGGCAGTGGATATTCACCGACAATCCAGCCGACAATCATGGCGATAATCATGCCCGGCACCATACCGAAGTTAGCAATACGACGGGCAATGGCTGACTGTTCAACGACGTTTTTAAACGACAGGGAAAACAGCACATAGGCTGAAACAACGGAACCGATAATCAGCGAAATCGGTGTCGCATCCACACGGCCACCGGTTTTTAATTCGCCCATTAAGGCGGCAATACCGGCACCGATAATAATGCCCGACTTCAGGGAGTTAGGAATCACCTGAACCAGTTTTGAACCCCAGCCGGTCAGACCGAGAATCAGGAAGATCAGCGTCACTTCAATCTGCAAAGCAAATAACGCTTTAATAGCATCCGGGCCTGGTTCAAAGCCGTTCAGAAACAGAATAACCACCGGAATCGCCGGCGTAATCCAGCCCGGAACCAGAGGTACACCCAGCAAAGCCGGCAGAATATAGCCAAGGCCCGCAATAAAGGTAAAAGCCAGAGCCGCTTCATACGGCATGCCCAGATATTTTTCCAGCAATGGAATCATGGCCAGACCAACCACAAACATTACCAGACCCTGAATGGTTTCAGCCATTTCCCAGCGGTAATGAACAAAAGGCAGTCGGATCTTAAACGGTCCGGCAGGCCAATACGGTTGTTCGCCTCCCGGCGTACGTTGCTGCATTTGCATAAGTGCTCTCTTCCTCGTTTATTGTTGTTTGCGTCTGTTATGAGTTATCAGAGCGCGGACATTAAAGAATGAAGAAAGCATTAGCGATAGCAGTGCACACCACCTTAGTCTTAAAATTAAACCAAGGTCGTACGTATTTTTTGTCTGCGGGAAAATACTGATTTTATCCAGTGATTTTTAAGCAATAGTGCTATGCCGGAAGCAGTAACAAAAGGCAATAATTGCCAATAGATACCCATTAAAAGGTTAAAAAAACGCCGTACCAAAAATCAGTACAGCGTTTTTTTATTGGCTGAAAGCACAGCTCAGTCAGTACGCATCGTAAGGATAAATCGATTCGGCATACACCTGCAGATCCTGAATCCACTGCAGTTTAACCGGGTCATCGGCCACCTGTTGCGCTGCCAGCTGCAGTTCACGGGCGAAGCACTCGTAATTCATCACCGGCGATGCCGGGTCAGTGTGCATCAGACGCGCGATACGGTGCTGCTCCCAGCGCTCCCGCTCAGCCTCGTTGAGGGTATCGGGAAAATTCCGCGCACGGTAACGGAACAGCATTTCCTCACCACGGCGATCCTTAAACGGTGCCGGCCAGTCGGCCAGATCCCAGGGCGATAATTCATGTACGGTCTGCATCGCCTGCTTATCCGCCGACGGAAAAAACGCATCGTACAGCTGACTGTCAACATCAGTCGCCGGAGCAAACTCACGGCCGCTGAATACCTGATGCAGCTTGGCGGTTAAATCGGCACCGTTTTTAATCTGTGCCAGATGACGGCGTAAGGTTTCACCACTCAGGTTCCAGCGCGCTGCCTGATCCGGCGTCAGGGTATTGGCCGGCGCCAGCACCGGCGCTTTATTGATATGAATTTCTTTCAGCGGCAGGCGGCTCATACCCTCAGGCATATCGGCGGTACGGGTAAACACCCGCTGCTGTATCTCTTCGACACTTAATTCAAACAGTGGCGTTGGGTCCTGATGCAGGTCGAAGGCAATAAAGGAGTTTTTATTGCTCGGGTGCCAGCACAGCGGTACAACTACCGCCATACAGCCCTGCTCAACCGGAAACATACCGGAAATATGCACCAGCGGTTTATGGTTAAGCACATCCACCAACGCGCCAACCTGGGCTTTTTGCCGCAGACCATAGAGGTAGCGATACAATTTAGGCTGCTTATCTTTAATCAAACGCGCCAGCGCAATGGTGGCACGCACATCGGAGACCGCATCGTGCGCCTTACCATGATCCAGGCCGTTGGCCGCGGTCAGGTGCTCGAGCTTAAAGCTTTTACGGCCGTCATCATGCTCCGGCCAGACAATACCCTCGGGGCGCAAGGCATAGGCGCAACGCACCACATCGAGTAAGTCCCAGCGCGAATTACCGCCCTGCCACTCACGGGCGTAAGGGTCATAAAAATTACGGTACAGGCCGTAACGGGTAAATTCATCGTCAAAACGAATGCTGTTATAGCCGGCGCTGCAGGTACCCGGCTGGCTGAATACGTCGTTAATGCGACCGATAAAATCGGTTTCGCTCAGACCTTTGCTCTGACAATCCTGCGGTACGATGCCGGTAATCAGCACCGCCTGCGGATGCGGCAGATAATCGTCGCTCTGCTTACAGAACAGCTCGATGGGTTCTTCAATTTCATTCAGGTCTTCATCCGTACGGATCGCGGCAAACTGTGCCGGGCGATCCCAGGCCGGACTGGCGCCAAAGGTTTCGTAGTCGTACCAGACAATCGTATTCACACTCTTTGTTCCTAGGGCCTGTCAATACTCATTAAACAGGCCTGTTATTGGCTAAAAATTTCTCAAACAAGGCGCTGAGAGTGTGGCCTAACGGGTTAAGCAAACGAACAGCAACGCTGGATGAGGAATTTTTAGCCGTAACCCTTCGGGCTGAGGCCAGTTTTCCCCATAAACGTCGTCGCTCGTCATTCATTTAGCCCGCTAATATCACTCCTCTCTCCTTGCTCTGAGAAAAACTGGCTCTCAGCAGGTCCGGTTTACTGAGTGTCGACAGGCCCGAGGCGCCTGAAACCTCAGTCGCCGCTTGCGGTTGCTGCCGGCAGGGTAAAGATTTTGCCGGTCTGCAGGAAGCTGCGTGCATCGCGGGCGCTCTGCACCGGCAGCTCTTCCATCGGCATATGGCCGACGCCTTCGTAGGTAATCACACTGACATTGGCCAGATCACGGCGGAAACGCTCCATAATATCCAGCGGTACCCACTCGTCTTCTTCGCCCCAGATAAGCAGGGTTGGTACACGGATCTCTGCCACCCGATCACCCAGATGCGGGTTATCGCTCTGCTCTTTCATGGTACGGAATACATTCACCAGCCCTTTACGGTTACCCGGACGCAGGGTCAGGTCGTGATAACGGTGAACCAGTTTATCGTCGACCTTGCTGTCATCGCCGTAGGCCGCACGTACATTCATACCCACCATAAAGCGTGGCATCATCAGGGTGCTCATCTCGCCGATCAGCGGCCAGGAAGCAAAATCCATAATAAACGGCATATCCTGGGGATAACCGGCGGAATCCAGCAGAATCAGTTTTTCCACCCGGTCAGGACGGTGCAGCGCATAATTCCAGCTGATATAACCACCCAGCGAGTTACCGGCGAGAGACATCTTGTTCACGCCCAGTTTGTTCAGGAATTTATCCAGCTTGTCGACCATATAGCCGATGTTATAGCGCTCCATCTTCGGGTCCGGACCGGTCAGACCATGAGCCGGCAGATCCAGGCGAATAATGCGGTAGCTGCCTTTCAGTTCATCCACCCAGCCATCCCAGGTGTGCAGTGATGACGCCACGCCGTGCAGCAATACCAGCACCGGGCCCTGGCCTTCATCGCGGTAATGGATCACCAGATCATCGACCGCTAAAAATTTGGATTGTTCGTTGGTGTAGTTCTGGGTCAGCTCCGACAGCGGACGCGAGCCAACGCCCATAGATGCACAGCCAGTTAAAGCCAGCAGGCTGATCATCAGCAACAGTTGGATGGATTTCATGCGATACCCCGAGGTGATTTTCTTATTGTTTTAACCAGCGATGCCTGCGCGGTGCACGTCCTTTAATGCCGACAACGCCTTGTGCCACAGCCGTGCCAACCATAAGGCAACCGACCGGGCTGAACTTTATCACAGCTGTTTTCAATCGTCTTGCGCCACTGAGCGCGCTTTCTGCGAATAACAGCCCTTCCCTATTCAGGTGCGAAGGGTACAATGACCGCGCTTTTTTTTGTGACAGTTTGGACGGAATCCCGATGGCGTTATTCAAGAAGTTTTTCAGACCCAAAGTACGGATTGAGAAGTGGCAGGATGCAAACCCCGAAGTACGCCGACAGGCGCTGCAGGATCTTAAATCACCCGACCAACTGATCACCTTCGTTAACAACGAATCCCAGGCTGAGCTGCGTCAGCTGGCCATTGCCCGCATTGATCAGCACAGCGCCCTTGAGCAACTGCTGCACAGCGCCCGTGACGATGTGCGTCAGGCCGCCCGCAGCCGTCTGCTGACCCAGCTGCTGCCAGCCAACAACGACCTGAGCCAGATTCAGGATTCGCGTTTGTTAGTGCAGATTGCCGGCCTGACCGACGACAACGAACTGCGTCTGCAAGCCATTGCCCGCATCAGCGACGAACAGGAACGCCTGCAGCTGGCGCGCACCCACGCCGTTGCCAAAGTGCGTCTGGCCGCCGCTGAAGGCATCGACAGCCCGGAACTGCTGCAACAATTGCTGGATCACGCGCAGGGCAAAGACAAAGCGATTTACCGTCTGTGCAAAGACCGCCTGGCCGCTCACAAAGCCGTACAACAGGAACGTCAGGCGCAGACCGATGCCATCGATAACCTGCTGGCGCAGGCGAAATATCTGAACAAGGTCGGCTATCACCCGGAATTTAACGGCAAGCTGCAACTGCTGAACAAACAATGGCAGGAACTGCAGGCTCAGGCTGACACCACAACTGCCGCCAGCATCAATGCCGAACTGGCTCAGGCCAATGCCCTGCTCAGCGCCCACGCCGAAGAAGAACAGCGTCAGGCGGCCGCCCGTGCTGCTGCCAGCGAAGCCGCAAGCCAGCAGGAACAACTGCTGCAGCGCCTGAGTCAGCTGGCTGAAGATGCCGCCGCTGAGCCACAAACAGATATCAGCGCCGCCTTACAGCAGCTGCAGCAGGACTGGGATCAGGCCTTTCATCAGCACAAACCCGCCGCAGAACAGGCACGCCGCTTTGAAAATCAGCTGCAACAGTTACTGGCTCTGCAATCGGCCAATCAGCATTACAGCGCGCAGCAGGAAAGACTGCAGAAGTGGCTGGATACAGCCTTAGCCGATGATATGAACGGTCTGAAAAATACCGCCAAGCAGGCCCAGCAATGGCTGAAGCAACTGGCCTGGCCACAAGCCTTACCGGCCCCGGCCTGGCTGAATGCCATTCACAACAAACAGCAGCAGGCCGAAGCGGCACTGGCGCAGCTGCAACAGCAGCAACAGGCGCGGCTGAATACCCTCGACCAGCAGCTGAGTGCACTGGAACAGGCGCTGAACGATGGTCAGCTGAAAGACGCCGGTCGCCTCAGTCAGCAGGTACAGCAGAATCTGCGTCAGGTAGACAGCCAGGCTGCGCAAAGCGCTCAGCGTCAGTACCGCAACCTCAGCGCCCGTCTGCAGGAAATGCGTGACTGGCAGGGCTTTGCCACCACACCGAAAAAAGAAGCGCTGGTCAGTGCCATGGAAGCCCTGATCAATGCCGATATTGATGCCGGTATTCTGGCCGACAAAATTCACGCCCTGCAGGAAGAGTGGAAAACCCTCGGCCACGCACCGGCCGATCAGGCACTGTGGGAGCGTTTTCAGGCCGCCGGCGATCAGGCTTTCGAGCCCTGCCGTGCCCATTTTGCCGCCATTGCCGAACAGCGTAACCGTAACGTTGAGCTGCGCCAGCAACTGACCGCAGAGCTGCTCAGTTACGAAGCGGCGATGGACTGGAGCAACGCCGACTGGAAAACCGTACAGAAAACACTGGATGCCGCGCGTGAAACCTTCCGCCAGTATTCACCGGTAGAACGTAATGCCCATAAGAGCACTCAGGAAGCTTTCCAGCAGGCCTGTGATGCCATTTATGGTCACCTGAAAGCCGAATATGACCGCAATCTGCAGGCCAAACAGGCACTGGTAGATAATGCCGCAGCACTGATTGAGCAGGACGACCTGAGCGGCGCCATTGATCAGGTCAAACAGCTGCAACAGCAATGGAAAGCGATTGGCGTTACGCCCCGTAATCCGGATCAGAAACTGTGGAAGCAGTTCCGCAGCCACTGCGATGCGGTGTTTGCCCGTCTGGACGAAAGCAAAGCCGAACGTAAGGCACAGCTCGAACAGGTTATCAGCAACGCTGAGGTACTGGTGCAACAGGCCGCCGAACTGCTGAACGGTGCCAGCGAAGCGCAATTACCACAACTGCGTGAAGCCCTGGCCGACATCAAACAACAGTTCTCAGCACTGGAGCTGCCGCGCAGCGCCCATCAGCGCCTGAGCAAACAGCTGCAGGACCACGAGCAGCAACTGCAGGACCTGCGCCAGCAGCAGCAGAAACAGGCTGAACAGGCACGCTGGGCCGGCCTGATCAGCCGTCTGCAGAACCTCGGCGCCGACGATGCACAATGGGCAGAAGCCAGCAGTGCTGCCCTGCCACAGGGCTACGACGAAGCACTGTTCAGTCAGGCCCGTGAAAACAGCAGCAAAGCCGATGAGAGCGCGCAGGATTTATGCATCCTGATGGAAATTCTGGCTGACAGCGACAGTGCCGACGCCGATAAAGCACGCCGTATGGCACTGCAGGTTCAGCGTCTGGCCGAAGGCTTAGGTAAAGGTCTGACCCCGGCGCAGGAACGTCAGCAACTGGTTGAACGCTGGCTGAATGCCAGTGGCAACCGCGATGCAGCCCTGCAGCAGCGTTTTATTCAGGCACTGCAGGCCAGTCTCTGAGCCGCTGCCCTGAAGCATAAAAAATAAGGCCTGCGGCGGCACTGCGCCGCCGTAGGCTTTTCCGTTATCATCCCCCCCTGCTCTCCGCCTTACCCTGCAGCTCCCTCTCAGTTACTGTCTTTATCTGACTCCTTTTCTGGCACATCTGCCCTGCCCGGAAAACGCGTTCACTGCTAACATCGGGTTCATCTGTTTACTGATAATAAGAGACTGAACGATGTCCCTGAGCGAAATCCTTAATTCCCGCTACTCTGTCCGTGCTTTTAAAAAAGATCCGGTTGAGCAAAGCATCCTCGAAGAAGTATTTACCGCCGCTCAGCGCGCGCCATCCAACTGTAATGTTCAGCCCTGGCAGACCTATGTGGTATCCGGTGCGAAAAAAGATCAGCTGAAAAACCTGTTAATCGGCACGGTCATGAAGCAACAACAACCGGAGCCGGATTTTAACTGGAAGGTCGCTTACGAAGGCATTCACCGCGAGCGCCAGTTCGGTTCAGCCAATGCGCTGTACAGCTCGATGGGTATTGCCCGTGAAGACAAGATGAAACGCAATATGGCGATGCTGCGTAACTGGGCATTTTTTGATGCACCACACGTGGCTTTTTTCACCATGGACACCTATCTCGATATTATGGGTGCGGTTGATGTGGGTATTTATGCGCAGACGTTAACACTGCTGCTGAAAGAACGCGGCATCGACAGCTGTATGCAGGGCGCGCTGGGACAATTCCCGCAGCCGGTGCGTGAATTCCTTGAATTACCGCAAGGTCGTGGTGTGCTGTTCGGTATGTCGTTCGGTTATGCCGATGAAAATGCAGACGCCAATAAAACCCGCACCGACCGTGCTGCACTGCAGGATGCAGTGACTTTTGTCAGCTGAATAAAAAAACCGCTGCGGCAAGCCGCAGCGGTTTATCTTTTTTATTCAATCACAAATAATTTACTGACAGCCCAATACAAACCCCAGCCGATATAACCCAGCGGCCCCAGAGTCACTTTCTTTTCCAGCGTTACGCGGATTTCCGACAGTGCGACCTGCTGGCGCAGGACTTTGCGGCGGCCTTCATAGGTATCGATTTCGGTCTGCAGGCGGCTGATTTCTTTTTCAATCACCAGAATATCTTCGATCTTTTCTGCCCGGTTGAGCAGCACTTTCATGCGCTCACGCAGGGCAATCAGGTTGGCCAGTCTGGCTTCATAATCAACAATTTCGCTAGTGACATCCTGGGTGCGGATATTCTGATCGCTGACTTCTCCCAGAGTCCCCAGACGCTGAACGATTTTATCAAACTGAACCTCAGGTACACGCAGCGACAGACGACGGGTTTTATCGCCTTCATCGTAAGACGAATCGACATACCCTTCAGCCTCGTTCAGTACCGCCTTAACACCCCCAGATGCAGCGGCAATATCGTCAACTACCAAGGTCATCGATGCAGATTTGATGATCAGGCGACCATTCACCGGCGCTTGCGCCTGCTCAGCGGCGTCATAGCTAATATGCTGATTCATCGGAGCAGCGCAGGCCGACAACAGAAATACGAAAACAAGCAGAGGGAGTTTTAAAAACAGATCCGGATATTTCATAGAGTCCTTTACGAATAACGGAGAAAGAATATTAAGGGGCCGGGCTGCTGACCACCGGATAGGCTAACTCGCCCCAGTCCTGATGCTGGGCTTCCAGCATAATATCGACAAACACCGGCACCAGCGTCTGCAGAAGATTGGCGCCGTCGATTACCTGCTCGCGGTTAACCCGGCTTTTATAAGTCGCACCGCCACGCACCACCTGATTATGCAGAACGAATAATCGGTCGAGTACGATGGTGAGTAATTCGGGGACTTTTTTGCGGCTTAAGCAATTCAGCGCGGCAACTGAGGATTCATCAAAGGCTTTACGCCAGTCGTCGTTACCGGCGCGCTGGCTGACCCAGAACGGCGCAAACACAAAAGGGTTTTTCAGCAGGGCTTTAACCGGCCCGGAATACTGATGCCAGAGGCAATGGTAGATTTTATTGTGCTGATCAAAACTGACCAGCTGCTGCACAAAACGCTGTACGGCGTGCTGATCTTCCAGCGGCTGACCGCCAACATCCACCGAACAACAGGCACTGAAGGCGATCCAGCCACTGATAAAACGCAGATCATCATCGTCCTGTTGTGCCTGTGCCGCCTGCAACCAGCTTAATGCCCGGTGCAGACGGGTCGAATGCAGCTCATTCAACAGATCACGCTGCGCACGCAGACGTTCTTTTAAAACGTCTGCGTTAATGGCGCCCGGCTCTGTGACTGAAACAGTCATCGCTCTGTTAAACCCTGCTCAGCCGCAGCAGTTCTCATGGCCATCCGGAAAGTCGATGGCCATATAGATAGAGCTTTGCGGGAATTCGGCCGGATAAGCCATATAAAAATGCGTGTTCTCATCGGTTGGCCACCAGCAGGAAGCTGCACGGGGTACATCGGCCAGGGTAATACGCTCGATACAGTACTGCAGGTTAAGGCCCTGAGTTTCCGGGAAAATCTCAGCAAAGTCTGCCGGAAAACCTGCCTCAACGGTGTTCAGCTTGTCTTCGATTTTCAGTTCACGCAGTTTCTTTTCCCATTCCGGGTCCTGGCTGCATTCAACAAAAAAATCGGCCAGATAACGACTGTGGAATTTCTTGGTGATACGACGGTTAGACATGTTCTGTTCCTGTTATTTGTGTGTACTTTCTGCCATATCGGCAGAAAGCAGAATCAATATGCGCTGTTGTTACCAGGGAAGGGGCTGGCCATTGGAATGCCAGAACCCACCCGTGTTGGACAGATTCAGCTCATCAATACGGGCTGCCAGACCTTCTGCCGCCTGCGCCGGAGTAATATCACCATTAAAGCCAACCATACGGGTCTGAACAAACCCCGGATGCAGCTGCGCCACAGCGATGCCGCGCGGCTCCAGATCAACGGCCAGCGATTTACCAAAAGCATTAAGAGCTGCTTTGGAGGCGCGGTAACCGTAATAACTGCCGGAGGTATTGTCGGCAATAGAGCCCATACGACTGGTAATATTGGCGATTTTGCTGCCTTCGCCCATAAATGGCAGTAAAGCGCAGGTCAGTTTCAGCGGCACAATAGCATTAATATCCAGCTGCTGCTGAATGGTATCGAAATTCATTTCTTCCAGAGTTTCGTTACAGAACAGACCAGCATTATTGATCAGAATATCCAGCTCGCCTTCCAGTAATTGTTCAAGAATACTGGTGACCGCAAAAATGCTTTCATCGTTGGTCAGATCAATACCACTGATGACCTGATCGGCAATATCTTCCAGCTCATCGCTGGTTTCACGGCAAACACCGGTCACGGAATCCCCGCGGGCGGCATACAGCTTCGCCAGCTCCAGACCAATTCCCCGGTTTGCACCGGTAATTACTACATTTGCCATCAGGGCCTCCTGGTATTGGGTGTTCGTTGGCGTTTATACGCGATTAACCGGCGGCAATACTACCCTGTTTTGCCGCTTCTTCACACCAACACCACCAATACGGAGTGTCCCATCAGCCCCCTGAACGGGCGACTGAATACACACCAGCTGAAAACATCAGACACATAAGGATAACGGTATAAAATCAGCGGGTGAGTGTTTTCTTATCCGCAAAACTGACAGCCCGCCCCTGCAACCGGCTGTTCACAATATAAGCCTGCCCCTTACGGCCATACTGCTGCAGCCAGCGGTCAAAGCGTGGTGAAACCCGCACCATGATGTCGGCCAGACGCAAGAACGGAAACTGCAGTAATGGCAACAGACCCAGCAAAGGTGTACGCGGTAAATCCAGTGCGCGACGAATGTCTGCGGGAATAAAAAATGTCGCGTAACTGCGGTGAAACCAGTAAACAAAGTACTGATAAAAACGGCTACCCGGCACCTGGCGGAAACTTTCCAGATAAGACGCCGCCAGCTGGCGACTGTCAGCATCCGGGTTTACCCGGCTGCCGGTGGCAATGATGTACAGCCAGTCGATGCCCTGCTGACGGTTTTGCGGCAACAGTTCAATATCATCGCCCATCAGATACGCCACATAGCGCCACAGATGCAGTACGGCTTCCAGATCACGGTTACTGAAACGCCAGCCAAGCATGCTCAGGCCGGTCATCATCATCATGGAAAACGCCACGTTGGTGGCCAGTGCATCGCCCTGATTAATAGGCAGGCCCCACTCTTTGCTGCTCCAGTCCGGGTGTTGCAGTAAACGCCGGCGTACCAGTGCATGCATGACGCGCACATGCACGGCAGCGCTGTAACCAGGCGCACCCCGCTCCAGCCCTCCCGGTGTGGTGACATCAAACCAGAACGAGGTGGTTTCCGACACTCGGTCAAACGAGCTGTTGCCGCTCAGGGCGCCGGTAAAAGCCAGTGGCTTGGAGATATCGCTGTTGGCATAACCGCCCAGTAAGGAGAAATCCCCCAGCGCGTACATAGCAAATCGGCCGCAGCGGTGAATGACGGCACAGGCATGGCTCAGCTTGTCAGCGTCCAGCCAGTCGGGTGTTTGCTCGGCCTGCTGCAGCAGCGCTTTCAGCGCGGGGGTACGGTCATCGAGAATATGACTGCCATCGTGAATGGCTTTCTTCAGCAACTGCTGCGGATGAATGCCTGCAGCACGCAACTCGGGATTGGCAAAAAGCTCAGCGGCGACCGCATCACCCAACTCATCACTGCGGTAATAGCTGGCAGCAACGGCGTCGGTCAGCTCTGCCGGAGGATTTGGTTTCTTCCCCATCAGCAGCTTCAGCCCCCAGGCAATTTTGCAGGATCGTCCCCGGCCCTGCTCTGCCAGATAAACAAAGCGCGGGGGATGTTGCGGGTGCGGTTGCTCGGACATAACAGTCTCTCTGCTGCGGTGATTGAATGATCACCGCAGTATTTCAGAAAGCCGGAAAACTGAACAATGACAGATCGGCCGATCTGTCAGGGAAGCAGCTGCGCCCGGTGTCAGGGGGCAGTTGCCGATGCGCAGTTAGTGCCCGCTGCGGTTTCACAGTATTTCAGCAGGACATTTTCACCATTACTATCCCAGGTCATGATGGTGTACGGATGGTCGCCATCTACTGGAAGACTGACAGCTACCGTGCGGCCACTGCGGTCCGCGCTAATCTGCGTTTCGATCAGGCTATCCTGCACACCTGCGGTATAGCCCTTCAGCGTCCATTCGTATTTCGAAGATTCGAGTGCGCGCACAAGGTGGCCATCTTCATACTGGTATTCGTTGTAACCACAGTCTGCAGATTGCTCCATGCGGATACTTAGCTCGTTTTCAGCATCGTAGCCATCTTGTGTGAAAAGCCAGATTTCACCTTCGGCATTATGGCTGTAGTCCAGATATTTAGTTGGCTGATCTTGCTCGTTAGTCCAGCGCGGCCCCGGATGCATTATTCCTTCATTGCTGCCCGACACCATAAGCAAAATACCCAACTGAGCCATGCCCACAAGATTCTCAGGGTCAAGTCCACCACCAACAGGAAAACCGGAATAACCACCCTGGTAGGCAGAAAAGCTGCCGGCATATTCAGGCACTGGAATGCTTAAGTTCTGACTTTTATCGGCACTGCAATCAATTGCCTGAGTTCCGTTACCCAGGTCACCGCCCTGATCACCGCCATCAGAAGAGTCACCAGCACCACCGCCACACGCCGTTAACGCAAAAACAAACAGATACAAACCAAAGTGTTTCATTTTCTATTGACCATTCAAATTACTGATAAATATATTTTCAGTGATTAAGGGGCAATAAAAAACCCTGCAAGTTTAAACCTGCAGGGTTCGTCACAATACAGCCTTTAATCCGCTACGGATTGCGTCAAAAAATTAACCGGTGGTAAATTGTGCCGTCAATAACTTCAGACGCTTCTGCTGCATTTTCAGCGAGTACTCCAGCTCTTTGTAACGCGTATGCAGAGCTGCCTTCTCCCATTTTTCCTGCAAATGGCGACGGGTTTCCTGATACTTTTCTGACTGCAGTTCAGTCCATTCGGCCAGCATTACTTTAAATTCTTCGTATTCTTTTTCCAGCAGGTGCGACCACTTGTCGGAATTTTTCGATTTCGCCAGACGCTCCTGAGCACGCTTAAACTGCATTTTCAGTTTGGCACGCTGAATTTTAAAATCCGGAACTACACGCAGATTTTTCGCCAGCCCAAGCATAGAGCAGCTTTTGATCAGCCATTTTGTCGGATCCCACTGCCACCATTTGATGCCATTACGGTAATCGGTCTGAAATATATGGTGATAGTTATGGTAACCCTCACCAAAGGTCAGAAAGGCAAAGAAATGATTATCGCGGGCAGTGTTTTCATCGGTATATGGCTGTGAGCCCCACTTGTGCGCGATGGAATTAATAAAGAAGGTAAAGTGGTGTGTGGTCACAATGCGCAGTACACCGGCCAGCAGAATCATGCCCCAGAGATCATCAAAAATCAGACCCAGGGCAACCGGAATACCAATATTCATGCCCAGGGCGATCGGGATGTAGTACTTGTATTGCCACATCACAATCGGATCTTTCATCAGGTTTTTAACGTTGTCGAAATTCACTACACCGCTTTTATACTGACGAACCATCCAGCCCATATGAGAAAACCACAGACCACGTCTGGCGGAATACGGGTCCAGCTCGACATCATCAACGTGACGATGGTGAACCCGGTGGCCGGAACTCCAGTGCAGAATCGTGTTCTGCAGCGCCATGGCTCCGAACAGCGCGTACCAGAGACGCAGGCTCCAATGCGCTTCATAAGCATTGTGTGACCACAAACGGTGATAACCCGCAGTAATGGCAAGCTCAGTTGCCGAGGTCAGCAGGATATAAAACACCAGCGCTGCCAGCGTGTAGCCATAGGTGATTCCGTACCAGGGCACCAGTGTCAGTGCAGCCAGTCCCGTTACGGAGAACATAATGGCAGGAACCCAGTTTATGGGGGCAACTTCTTTATTATTGGTATCGCTCATAAGGCTCTTTCTTTATGGATATACAGACAACACGGAATACAGACCGGCTGTTAAATCTGTGTGACATGATACCTGATTGTAGCTATTCCGGCACCGCAGCGAACGTAAAGGCTTGCGCTAAATCATCCCGTCTGTCTGTTTTCTGTACAGAACTCCCGGCAAACGGAGCATAAGCACAGAGGGACTGGCGTCCCATAAAAATCAAGCCTCAGATTATTTACTATCAGGAACAAGTGAAAGTAAAAATACCTATAGGAGCCACTATCTGTACGCCCTGCTTCCCAGAGGCATAAAAAAACCGCGCAGTGCGCGGTTTTTCAGAGTTCCGGTGATCAGCCACCGAAATCATCGAGCATGATATTTTCCGGTTCAACACCCAGACTCAGCAGCATGTTGATCACGGACTGGTTCATGATCGGAGGTCCACACATGTAGAACTCACAGTCTTCCGGCGCCGGATGGTCACGCAGATACTGTTCGTACAGCACGTTATGGATAAAGCCGGTCAGGCCTGTCCAGTTATCTTCAGGCTGCGGGTCAGACATAGCCACATGCCATTCGAAGTTATCGTTCTCCGCCGCCAGCTGATCGTATTCATCCTGATAGAACAGTTCACGCAATGAACGCGCACCGTACCAGAAGCTGATCTTACGCTTGGAACCCAGACGCTTCAGCTGATCGAAGATGTGTGAACGCATCGGCGCCATACCAGCACCACCACCGATAAACACCATTTCGGCATCGGTGTCTTTGGCAAAGAACTCACCAAACGGACCGTATACGGTTACTTTGTCACCTGGTTTCAGGTTGAAGACATAAGAAGACATGATGCCCGGATTAATACCCTTGCTGCCCGGAGGTGGGGTCGCAATACGGATATTAAATTTCACCAGACCACGCTCTTCCGGATAGTTAGCCATGGAGTAAGCACGGATGGTGTCTTCTTTATTGACCGCTTTCAGATCAAAGAAGCCAAAGCGTTCCCAGTCACCACGGTATTCTTCCTGAATGTCGAAATCAGAGAAATTGATTTCATACGGAGGACATTCCAGCTGAACGTAACCACCGGCACGGAAGTCTACGCTTTCGCCTTCCGGCAGCTTCAGGGTCAGTTCTTTAATAAAGGTTGCCACGTTAGGGTTGGAAACCACGGTGGTTTCCCATTTCTTAACGCCGAACACTTCTTCCGGAACTTCAATCACCATGTCCTGCTTAACCGGTGCCTGACAAGACAGACGCCAGCCTTCGCGGGCCTCACCCTTGGTGAAGTGGGACTCTTCCGTTGGCAGCATTTCACCACCACCGCTTTTAATCACACACTTACACTGGGCACAGGTACCACCTCCACCACAGGCAGAGGACAGGAAAATATTGTTGGCAGCCAGGGTTTGCAGCAGCTTACCACCGGCTTCCGTTTCAATGGTTTTCTCGCCATTGATCAGAATTTTTACGTTACCAGAGCTGACCAGCTTGGCACGGGCGCCGAGAATGATGAATACCAGTGACAATACAATCACGGTAAACATCACAACGCCGAGGATGATTTCAATATCCAAAATACCGACTCCTTACAGTGACACGCCAGAGAATGACATGAAACCCAGCGACATCAGACCAACGGTCATAAAGGTGATGCCCAGTCCCTGCAGACCTGCAGGAACGTCACTGTATTTCAGTTTTTCACGAATACCGGCCAGTGCAGTAATCGCCAGGGCCCAGCCCAGACCTGCACCAACACCGTATACCGCACTCTCACCAAAGGTGTAGTCACGCTCAACCATGAACAGCACCGCACCCATAATGGCGCAGTTAACGGTGATCAGTGGCAGGAACACACCCAGCGCGTTGTACAGCGACGGAACGTACTTATCGAGTACCATTTCCAGAATCTGTACCATCGCCGCAATCACACCGATATAGGTCAGCAGGCCTAAGAAGCTCAGATCCACAGTAGCGAAATCCGGGCTGATCCAGGTCAGCGCGCCTTCTTTCAGCAACAGACCGTAAATCAGGTTGTTAACCGGTACAGTGATCGCCAGTACCACGATAACCGCTACACCCAGGCCGATAGCGGTCTGGATTTTTTTCGAAATCGCCAGGAAGGTACACATGCCGAGGAAGAAGGCCAGCGCCATATTCTCAACAAAGACCGCCTTAACGAACAGACTGATATAGTGTTCCATTAATGGCCTCCGGAATGCTCAGTGTTAGGCAGAATTTTGAACTCTGCGGTTTCTACCTGATCTTTCTTCCAGGTACGCAGTACCCAGATAAACAGACCGATAATGAAAAACGCTGACGGTGGCAGCAGCAGCAGACCGTTAGACTGATACCAGCCGCCATCCTGAATCAGCGGCAGAATTTCGAAGCCCAGCAGTTTACCGGCGCCAAACAGTTCACGGATGGTACCAACGGTGATCAGCACGACCGAGTAACCCAGACCGTTACCGATACCATCGAAGAAGCTCAGCACCGGACCATTTTTCATGGCAAAGGCTTCAGCGCGGCCCATTACGATACAGTTGGTGATGATCAGACCAACGAATACCGACAGCTGCTTGCTGATGTCATAGGCATACGCCTTGAGGATCTGGTCCACCACAATAACCAGCGAGGCAATAATGATCATCTGCACGATGATACGGATATTGTTCGGGATATGGTTACGGATCAGGGCGATACCAAAGTTCGAAAATGCAGTTACCGAGGTCAGTGCAATACACATCACCAGCGTAACCTGCAGACTGGTGGTTACTGCCAGCGCAGAACACACACCCAGAATCTGCACAGCAATCGGGTTTTTATTAAACAACGGGTCCAGCAGGACATTTTTCATATCAGACATATTAAGCCCCCTGTCCTTTCAGTTGAGTCAGCAGTTTGCCGAACGCCATATCGCCAACCCAGAATTTCACCAGATTATCGACACCGCGACTGGTCAGAGTCGCACCGGACAGACCATCGACCTGGTTCAGGTTGCCTTCGGCCGCACTACCTTTCACAACAGTGATAGCAAGCTCGCCTTTGGCGTTATGCAGTTTTTTACCAATCCACATACCTTTCCACTTCGGATTGTCGACTTCACCACCCAGGCCCGGAGTTTCTGCGTGAGCGTAGAAACCGAGACCAGCGATGGTTTCCATATCGCCCTCAAGAGCGATAAAGCCATACAGGGTCGACCACAGACCGTAGCCATGGACCGGCAGAACCAGAGTGTCGATCGTGCCGTTTTTCTCAACCATGTAAACCGCAGCGTATTTCTCCAGACGCTTGATACTTGGCTTGTCTTCAGCACCAGACAGCTTGCGTGACAGCGCAGGCAGTTTGGAAGACTTACGCTGATCGAAGTTATCCGGATTCAGGTTAGCGGCACGGATTTCATCCAGCTCAGACTCGGTCGCAAAACGACCGGCTTCCAGATTCACAATACGGGTTGTGACCTGTTTGAACTGCTCAGCAACAGGCACGTCAGCCTTATACAGGCCAGCCGCCTGCAGTACTGCGGCTTTCTTGTCATTGGCTTTGTTTTCGTTCTGCTTCTGACGCAGTCCGACCGCAGCCCCGGCTACGATAACGGAACACACCAGACACAGCAGAATGGCGACCACCAGGGTCTTCTGAATGCTGTCATTATTGGCTGACACGGGCAGTCCTCCGCTTAATATTTGCCTGAACCACGAAGTGGTCAATCAAAGGTGCAAACAGGTTGGCAAACAGAATCGCCAGCATCATGCCTTCAGGGAATGCCGGGTTAACCACACGGATCATCACCACCATAAAGCCGATCAGAGCACCAAAGAACCACTTACCTTTATTGGTCATGGAAGCCGATACCGGATCGGTCGCCATAAAGATCATACCGAAGGCAAAACCACCCAGAACCAGATGCCAGTACCATGGCAGTGCAAACATCGGGTTAGTATCAGAACCAACAGCGTTCAGCAGCAGCGTGGTGGCAACCATACCGATCATGACACCGGCAACGATACGCGCAGAGGCAATACCCATCACCAGCAGGACAGCACCACCAATGAAAATCGCCAGTGTGCTGGTTTCACCCATAGAGCCCTGAATCGTACCGATAAAGGCATCCATCCAGCTGACACCGTTGTCGATGATGCTCTGCACACCACCTTCTGCAGCGTTACTCAGAGCGGTCGCACCGCTGAAACCATCAGCTGCGGTCCATACCGCATTACCGGACATATTGGCCGGGTAAGCAAAGAACAGGAATGCACGGCCGGTCAGCGCCGGGTTAAGGAAGTTTTTACCGGTACCACCGAAAATTTCCTTACCGATCACCACACCAAAACTGATGCCAAGAGCCACCTGCCACAGCGGAATGCTTGGCGGCAGAGTCAGCGCAAAGAGCACAGAAGTAACGAAGAAACCTTCGTTCACTTCATGGCGGCGGATGGTCGCGAACAGCACTTCCCAGAAGCCACCAACAATAAAGGTAACGGCATACACAGGAAGGAAGTAGGCAGCACCAAAGACAAAGTTGTCCCAGATGCTGGCGGCGTTATGAGCGCTGCCGCCCAGCAGAGCGATCAGCATTTCACGCCAGCCTTCAATCGCAGTACCAGCACCGGCAGCCAGTGCTTCGTTAGCCTGCAGACCGATGTTGTACATACCAAAGAACATGGCCGGGAAGGTACACAACCACACAGTGATCATGATGCGCTTCAGGTCGATACCATCACGTACGTGAGCCGTGTTGTTGGTCACGTTTGGTGGTGAGTAAAGACCGGTGTCTACCGCTTCATACAGCGGATACATTTTTTCAAACTTGCCACCCTTTTCAAACTTGGGTGCCAGGCTGTCGAGCATACTGCGCAAGCCCATGATTAACCCTCCGCCTGAATTCGGGTGAGATTTTTCCGCAGAATCGGACCGTATTCATATTTGCCCGGGCAAACAAAGCTGCACAGGGCCAGGTCTTCTTCATCCAGTTCCAGAGCGCCCAGATTGATGGCGGTATCCATATCTTCAACGATCAGCGCACGCAGCAGCTGAGTTGGCAGGATATCCAGCGGCATGATTTTCTCATACGCGCCCACCGGTACCATTGCACGTTCAGAACCATTGGTCGTGGTGGTGAAGGCAAAGGTTTTCTTCAGCAACTTGGACAGGTAGATAGGCATTACGGAGAAGCGGTTAGCACCCGGTGTCAGGTAATGCAGCATCGGACGTTCACGCCCTTCACGCAGCACGGAAACCTGATTGTGGTAACGACCCAGGAACTGACTTTCGCCAGTGGCGGTACGGCCACCAAATACAGAACCGGAAATAATGCGGTTCTCGCCATCGGCCAGCTCACCCTCAGTCAGCTGTGCCAGGCTGGCACCGACCTGAGTACGGACCAGACGCGGTTGCTTAACCTGAGGACCCGCCAGAGAGATCACACGGTCAGTGAACAGTTTACCGGTGGTAAACAGCTGCCCCACTGCAATCACATCCTGATAACCAATGCTCCACACCACACGCTCTGCACTCACGGCAAACAGGGTATGAATATGGGTACCAGTCAGACCTGCCGGGTGCGGACCGGCAAATTCTTCAGTGGTTTCAACACCAGCCGTCGGGATATTGGCTCCCGGCGCTTTACAGACAAACAACGGACCTTCAGTCAGTTGTTTCAGCACGGTCAGACCGTTCTTGAACGCTTCAGCCTGCTCATTAATCACAAGCTCCGGGTTCGCCGCCAGTGGATTGGTATCCATGGCATTGACGAAAACCGCCTGCGGACGTGAACCCGGCGCAGGAACGCGGGAAAACGGACGGGTACGCAGTGCTGTCCACAATCCGGAATTCACCAGATTCGCCTGAACATCATCAGCAGACAGCGATGACAACTGCTGCGGCGCATAACTCTGGAAGGTTTCTTCATCCGCGCCATCCACATCGATAACAACGGACTGGAATACCCGACGCTCGCCACGGTTAATGGCTTTTACCACGCCGGCAGCAGGAGCTGTGTACTGAACACCTTCGGTTTTTTTATCGGTGAATAACACCTGGCCTTTCTTGACTCGATCACCTTCCTGTACCGCCATTGTTGGCTTCATACCAACGTAATCTGCTCCGAGTACAGCTACTTGCGTAACGGCACGCCCTGCAGAAATGACTTGTTCAGGAGTTCCGGTGATTGGTAAGTCGAGACCCTTCCTGATATTGATCATACGCCTCGCCTAATCACTGTTGCTTCCAAGGTCGTTGCTCCCGGCGTGCAAAAAAAGACGCACAACACCCCCTCTCTCACCAAGGTTGCGGTACGTTCGATCATTTTTTACACAGGAAACAAGTACTTGGACTCATTTTCCAAGTTAAAAATCGCGCTAAGTATAATGACCGCTAACGGATTAATCCACCGGTCATCCCGGCAATTGACTACCCCTTTTGGCTTATCCGTACGGCCACAGCAAAACTGGTTAAAGCTTAGCCAATAAAAAAGCCGCTGCGATTGCAGCGGCTTCTTTTATTGAGCATTTAATGCACAATCCGGCTAAAGCTGGCTTACACCACTTTAGGGAAAGTCGGATACTCAACGCCACACACCTGCTGAGCAATACGCACAACCTGACGGCTGTAGCCGTACTCGTTGTCGTACCACACATACAGGTTAACGTGGTTACCGTTAACGATGGTGGCTTTGGCATCCACGATACCGGCATGGCTGTTACCCACGAAGTCGGTAGATACCACTTCAGGAGAGTTCACCCAGTCGATCTGCTTCTGTACTGCAGAGTGCAGAGACTGTTCACGCAGGTAGTTGTTCAGCTCTTCAACCGTGGTTTCTTTTTTCAGGTTCAGAGACAGAATCGCCATAGAAACGTTTGGCGTCGGAACACGGATCGCATTACCGGTCAGTTTGCCTTTCAGAGCAGGCAGCGCCTTGGCAACGGCTTTCGCAGCGCCGGTTTCGGTAATAACCATGTTCAGTGGTGCAGAACGGCCACGACGGTCACCGCTGTGGTAGTTGTCGATCAGGTTCTGGTCATTGGTGTAGGAGTGAACGGTTTCAACGTGACCGCTGTTGATGCCATAAGCATCATCCATCACTTTCAGTACCGGAGTAATGGCATTGGTGGTACAGGAAGCAGCAGACAGAATTTTGTCAGACTCTTCGATATCACCGTGGTTAATACCATATACGATGTTTTTCAGATCGCCTTTACCTGGGGCAGTCAGCAGTACACGGGCAGTACCTTTAGCCTGCAGGTGCTGAGCCAGGCCAGCTTCGTCACGCCATACACCGGTGTTATCGATAACCAGAGCGTTTTTGATGCCGTACTGGGTGTAATCGATTTCTGCCGGGTTGCCAGCGTAAATGATCTTGATGAAGTTACCGTTGGCGATCAGCGCTTCGTTTTCTGCATCCACGGTCAGGGTGCCACGGAAAGTACCGTGTACAGAATCACGACGCAGCAGAGAAGCACGCTTCACCAGGTCATCGCCTTTACCGCGACGAACAACAATAGCGCGCAGACGCAGACCACGGCCGCCACCGGATTTTTCAATCAGGATACGGGCCAGCAGACGACCGATACGGCCAAAACCGTACAGAACCACATCACGGTTCTCGCCATCCGGCAGATCTTTGCCGATCACGTCAGCCAGTTCATCCTGCAGGAAGGCACTCAGATCACGGCCATTGCCTTCAGCGCGGAATTTAACCGCCAGCTTACCGATATCCACATGGGCACGGCCCACATCCAGCTCGCTCAGAGCGGCCAGAACCGGGAAAGTGTCGTGTACAGACAGTTCCTGCTTTTCCATATGACGCACAAAACGGTGCGCTTTCAGCAGATCGATAACAGAACGGTTAATAACAGGACGACCATAGATGGAAGTCACAACGTTCTTCTTGCGGTACATAGTACCAACCAGAGGAATCATAGATTCGGCGATGGCTTCACGGTCCATCCAGTCCTGCAAACAGGCTTCGCGCATGTCTTGGCTCACGGGTTCACCTTCCGTAAAAATCAGTGGGCAAATTCGGGGCGCATATTATGCCTGTATGTCAGACAATGCACAAACCTGAGCGCATTTCCCGGCGGCGGCCATTATGCAGAGGTTCCTTAACAGCCCCCTGCCCTTTGGTTACACTAGCGCGCTTATTTTCTGACTGCCTGAGGAGCCTGAATGGTCAGCCCATTCCATCCGGAACTACCCGCCAAAGCCGCCGAGCGGCGCTTCTGGGGGAATCTGCATGGCGCCAGCCAGGCTCTGGCCATCGCCAGTGCGGCCAGCCAGCAACAGGGGCTGACGCTGGTGATCAGTGCCGATCCGGCCAGTGCATTACGACTGGAAGAAGAAATCCGCTTTTTTGCCAGCGACCTGACCGTACTGCATTTCCCCGACTGGGAAATTCTGCCGTACGATGTGTTCTCGCCGCATCAGGATATCGTCTCCCAGCGGATTGCCACCTTAAGCCGCCTGCACGACCTGAAACAGGGCGTGCTGATTCTGCCGGTCACCACCCTGCTGCACCGCCTGCCACCGGCCAGCTTTTATCAGGGCCAGAGCTTTGCCCTCGATATCGGCCAGCGCTTTGACGTTGACAATACCCGCCTGCAGCTTGAATCAGCCGGTTACCATTGTGTCGATACCGTTTACGAGCATGGTGAATTTGCCGTACGCGGTTCGATCATTGATATCTTTCCGATGGGTCAGGACACCCCCTTCCGTATCGAATTATTCGATGACGAAATCGAAACCCTGCGTACCTTCGACCCGGAAAACCAGCGCACACTGGATAAAGTAGAGTCCATCCGCATTCTGCCGGCGCGTGAATTTCCGCTGAATACCGGTGCCATCCGCACCTTTAAAACGCGCTGGTTTGATTTCTTCGAGCACGACCCGAAAGCCTGCCCGGTGTACACCGACGTTTCTCAGGGTATTGCGCCGGCCGGTATCGAATATTATCTGCCGCTGTTTTTCAGTGAAGATCTGGCCAGCTTTCTCGACTATTTGCCGCGCAAAACCCTGGTGATTCACGATGCCCGGCTGGAGCAGGCCGCCAACCAGTTCCGCAAAGACGCCGAACAGCGCTACGAAAGCCGCCGCTACGACCGCCTGCGTCCGGTACTGGCACCGGCACAGTTGTTTTTATCCGCCGAGCAGTTATTTTCCGGCCTGAACGAATTTCCGCGTATTCAGTGGCAGGCCGATGCACCTCCGGAGCGCGCCGGCAGCCAGCACTTCGATACTCAGGTGCTGAGTGATATCAGCGTTGATTCGCGCCTTGAGCAACCGCTGCAGCGCCTGCAGACCTGGCTGACAGATAACAAAGATCAGCGCGTGCTGTTCTGCGCCGAATCCGCCGGTCGCCGCGAAGCGTTAAAAGAATTACTCGGTCGCATTCAGCTGCGGCCGAAAGATCATGACGGCTGGGCTGATTTCATCACCGGCAGCGAGCCACTGGGGTTAATTGTTGGCCCGCTTGATGATGGCGTCACCGTCAGCGACGGCCAGCAAACGCTGAGCATCATTACCGAAAATCAGTTATTCGGTCAGCGCATCCGCCAGACCCGTCGCCGCAGCAAACAGAAAACCGATTCTGAACTGGTCATCCGTGATCTGTCAGAGCTGCAACCCGGCGCGCCGGTGGTGCACCTCGATCATGGCGTTGGTCGTTATCAGGGCCTGCAGACGCTGGAAGCCGGTGGTCAGGTGAATGAATTTCTGGTGTTGGAATACGCCGGTAACGCCAAACTGTACGTGCCGGTTTCTGCCCTGCATTTAATTGCCCGCTACGGTGGCGCCGAACAGGGTGCGGCACCACTGAATAAACTCGGCACCGATAAATGGGCACAGGCGAAGCGCAAGGCGGCCGAAAAAATCCGCGATACTGCCGCCGAACTGCTGGATATTTATGCCCGCCGTGAAGCGCGTAAAGGCTTCGCTTTCAGCGGCCCGGATGAAGAGTACGAGCGTTTTGCCGCCGGTTTCCCGTTTGAGGAAACCCCGGATCAGCAGGCCGCCATCGATGCCGTCATTAACGATATGTGCTCGCCACGCCCCATGGATCGTCTGGTCTGTGGTGACGTTGGTTTCGGTAAAACCGAAGTCGCCATGCGCGCAGCCTTTATGGCAGTGCAGAGCGGCAAACAGGTGGCCGTATTAGTGCCCACCACCCTGCTGGCGCAGCAGCATTATCAGAATTTTGCCGACCGCTTTGCCGAGTGGCCGGTGAAGGTCGACGTGCTGTCGCGCTTTAATTCTGCCAAAGAAACCCAGGCCGCCCTCGACCGTATGCTCGAAGGCAAAACCGATATTGTTGTCGGCACCCATAAACTGCTGCAGAAAGATGTGAAGTTCGATCACCTCGGTCTGCTGATTATCGACGAAGAACACCGCTTTGGTGTGCAGCAGAAAGAGCGCATTAAGGCTCTGCGTGCCGAAGTGGATATTCTGACCCTCACCGCCACGCCGATTCCGCGTACGTTAAATATGGCCATGGCCAGCATCCGCGATTTGTCCATTATCGCCACACCGCCGGCCAAGCGCTTAAGCGTAAAAACCTTTGTGCGCCAACATGACGAACCGACCATTAAAGAAGCGGTTCTGCGTGAAATTCTGCGCGGCGGTCAGGTCTATTACCTGCACAACGAAGTTAAAAGCATCGAGAAAACCGCCCGCGAATTAAGCGAAGCCATTCCCGAAGCGCGCGTGGTGGTAGCGCACGGTCAGATGTCCGAGCGTGAGCTGGAACGGGTGATGGGCGATTTTTATCACAAGCGCTTTAACGTGCTGGTGTGTACCACCATTATCGAAACCGGTATCGACGTGCCGTCGGCCAACACCATTATTATTGAGCGCGCCGATAAATTCGGTCTTGCCCAGCTGCACCAGCTGCGTGGCCGCGTCGGTCGCTCACACCACCAGGCCTACGCTTACCTGCTGACTCCGCCGCCGAAAACCCTGACCAAAGACGCCGAAAAACGCCTCGAAGCCATTTCGGCCGCGCAGGATCTGGGTGCCGGCTTTATGCTCGCCACCCACGATCTGGAAATCCGCGGCGCCGGTGAGTTGCTCGGTGAAGAACAGAGCGGCCAGATCGAAACCATCGGTTTTACCCTGTATATGGAAATGCTGGAACAGGCGGTAAAAGCCATGAAGTCCGGTAAAACCCCATCCGCTGATCTGTCACTGAATCAGGGTGCCGAAGTGAATCTGCACATTCCGGCACTGATTCCGCAGGATTATCTGCCCGACGTTAACAGCCGCCTGACACTGTACAAACGCATTGCCAGCGCGCGCGACGACAACGAGCTGAAAGAATTGCAGGTAGAAATGATCGACCGTTTCGGCCTGTTGCCGGATGCCGTCAAAAACCTGTTCCGTCAGACCTCATTAAAACTGAAACTGACCCCCCTCGGTATTGCCAAGCTGGATGCCGGCGAGCAAAGTGGCCGCATTGAATTTGCCGCCGAAACCAATATCAACCCTTTCGTACTGGTAAAACTGGTGCAAAGCAAATCCGGCACCTTCAAACTCGAAGGTGGTCATACCTTGCGTTTCAACCTCAATATGACCAGTATCGATCAGCGCTTTAACCAGATCGATCAGGTATTAACCGAATTACAAAAGGACCCTAATCTGTGAGCCAGCTGTTTTGCCGTGCCTTTCTGCTTCTGTGCTCTGTTGCCCTGCCCTTATCGGCCAGTGCCGCGCCCTGGTATCGGGTGGAAATGATCCTGGTCGCCTACGAAGACGAAAGCCTGATTGATCAGGAACTCTGGCCTGAAGTGCTGGAAACCAGCGCCAGCGAGGACAATGAATCCGGCAGTTTGCAGACCGAAGCGGATACCACACCCGACTACGCCTGGTGGCTGAGTCCGGCACGCTACCAGCAACTGCATAATGCATTATTTGCAGGCTTTGGTTTTGCCCGTATCCCGAAAGCGGAATGGCCTGCCCCTTTGCAGCCATTGGCAGAACTGAAAATGGCCAATGAAGCCGAACGCATTAATAAGCGCAGTGATATGAAAGTGATCTGGCATCAGGCCTGGGTGGAACCCATTCAGGAAGAAGGCCAGGCGATCCGCCACAACCTGAATGTGCGCCTGCAGGACAAACTGGATATTCAGCTGACCGGCAACTTTGAACTGCACCGCAGCCGTTATCTGCATATCAATACCGACTTACAGGTACAGCAATACGAAATCCACGAACCGGCCGAACTGAGTGCGCTGACCTTACCCGCCAGCGACAACCGCGCCGATTACCGCAACGACCTGCTGGCCCAGACAGATATGGAAGCGTCCATGGCGGTTGATTTACCAGCCCCGATCCGCGCCGCACGGGTACAACAGAGCCGCCGTATGCGCAGTAACGAGCTGCACTACATTGATCACCCGATGCTCGGCATTGTGCTGAAAATTATTCCCGTTGAACGTGCCGAAGACCTTTAAGCCGACCATGAAAATCCGCTCCTTTATCGCCTGCAGCCTGGATGGTTTTATTGCCCGGCCGGATGGTGCACTCGACTGGCTGGAAAATCCGGCCTTTACCATCGCAGAAGAAGATTTCGGCTATGCGCAATTTATGGCCGGCACCAGCTGCCTGGTGATGGGTCGCAATACGTTCGAAAAAGTTCTCACCTTTGGTGAATGGCCCTATGAGGGCACACGCGTGATTGTGCTCAGCCAATCGCTTAAAGCCCTGCCGGAAACACACTGGGATAAAGCAGAATTAAGTGCTGAATCACCACTGACCTTAACCGAACGCCTGCAGCGCGAAGGCGAAGACTCACTTTATATTGATGGCGGCCGCCTGATTCAGTCGTTTCTGCGCACCGGATTGCTCCACGAGCTGATCGTGACCCGCATTCCGCTGCTGCTGGGCCGTGGGATTCCGTTATTCGGCGAACTGAACTGCGATACCTTGCTGACCCTGCTTGCCAATAAAAGCTACGCCAATGGTTTTGTGCAGAGTCATTACCGTATCGGTTGAGGCCCGCTGATATAAGAAATACCAAATAAAAAAGCCCGGAAATTCCGGGCTTTTTTATTTGTCAGTTTCAGCAAAAAATGACGTCTTAAATCCGCTTCAGCGTCGCCGCCAGCAAATCACGCACCTGCTGCATACCGCCACTTAATACTGCACGGATTTCATCCATGGTAATTTCGCCTTCGCTTTTACCGGCTGCAGGATTAACCACCAGACAGATACTGGCATAGGGAATACCCAGTTCACGCGCCAGAGCGGCTTCCGGCATACCGGTCATACCCACCAGATCACAGCCGTCTTTTTCCAGACGGTTAATTTCGGCGATGGTCTCCAGTCGCGGGCCCTGAGTCGCGGCGTACACGCCAAAATCACACACCGGCAAGGCAATATCGGCGGCGGCAGAAATTAAAGCCTGACGCAGATTTTCATCGTAAGGATGCGTCAGGTCGATATGATCCAGCGGGCGGAATTCACCATCAAAAAAGGTGCTCTCGCGCCCCCAGGTGTAATCAACCACCTGATGCGGAACCGAAATCACACCGGATTGCATGGCCGGATGAATACCACCTACGGCATTCACCGCAATAATGGCCTCTGCCCCCTGCTCCTGCAGCGCCAGTAAATTTGCACGGTAATTAATTTTATGCGGCGGTACAGCATGCGGGTGTCCGTGGCGCGCTAAAAACAGTACGGTTTTATCATTCCAGCGACCTTCCTGAACCGCCGATGAAGGCTGGCCCAGCGCAGTATTGACATCATGGCTGACGGTAATTTCCGGACCTTCGAGTTGGGTCAAACCGGTGCCACCAATAATGGCTATTTTGTTAATGCTCATATCATTCCAACGTATTCAGACGGCGTTTTTAAAGGCACCGTTATTCAGTATTCAGCGCAGCTTTTCCAGCTGCGGTAAGATCGCAGAGCGGCGTTCGGCCAACATGTTTTCCGACATATCGTCTGCCGCTCCCTGCAACCCGCCTGCGGTGCCTTGCAATCCGGTAAGACTCAGCGTCTGCCAGCCCGGCTGTTGCAATTGTTCACGTACAGCAATGATGACTTGCTGCGCGGCCGAACGGTCATTACACACCAACAGCGCATTGGCACCGGCACGCATGGCACAGCCGGCACGTTCGGCGTAACTGCCAACACTGGCCGCACCCGCCATGGATAAATCATCACTGAAAATCACACCATTAAACTGCAGCTCGGTGCGCAGAATATTCTGCAGCCAGTGCGCAGAAAAACCGGCGGTATTATCACTGTCGACCGCCGGATAAATTACGTGGGCGGGCATAATACCGCTTAACAGCCCCATCGACATCAGCGCATGAAAAGGCCCGATATCGTTATTCAGTTCAATGCGCGAACGAGTGTCCACCGGCAGCGCCAGATGCGAGTCTGCGGCAATGGCACCGTGACCGGGAAAATGCTTGCCTACCGCCAGCATGCCGGCCTCATTCATACCACGCACAAAGGCGGAAGCCAGCACAATAACGGTATCTGCATCATGACCAAAGGCACGGTCGCCAATCACCTGCGACACATCGGTTTCAATATCCAGCACCGGCGCAAAGCTCAGATGCACTCCCTGCTGACGCAGCTCGGCGGCCATCAGCCAGCCCAGTTCATGGGCCAGGGTCAGCGCTTCTGTGCTGTTGTGCTGATATTCTTTTTCCAGCGCCAGCATCGGCGGCAGACGGGTAAAGCCTTCGCGGAAACGCTGTACGCGACCGCCTTCCTGATCCACGCACAATAATAAATCCGGGCGCAGGCTGAGAATATCGCTGGTCAGCGCCTTTAACTGCTGTGGCGACTGATAATTACGCGCGAAAAAAATTAACCCGCAGATTTCCGGCTGCAATAAAAATTCACGGTCGGCAGCGGTTAATTCTGTACCTTCAATATCGGCAACCACACCGATACACTGGTTCAGATTCTGTGTTACAGATTGCGGCATGGAATCCTCGAAAAACTGTGCGGCTGAATCCACACCGGCGTACCGGCACTGACCAGTTCAAATAATTCAGTAATATCGCTGTTACGCATACGGATGCAGCCATGAGACAGTGGCTGGCCCATAGGTTCAGAGTCCGGTGTGCCATGGATATAAATATAACGGCGCATGGAATCGACATTGCCCATACGGTTGACGCCGACTTCCAGTCCCTGCAGCCACAGAATGCGGGTTAAAATCCAGTCGCGTTGTGGTTGCTGTAGCGCCAGTTCAGGCGAATAAATTTCACCGGTCGGACGCCGGCCAACAAATACGGTGTTCAGTGGCAAACCGGCACCAATAGCCACACGGACACGATGCCAGCCACGGGGGGTACAACCGGAATTTTCCTCTTCACCGGCACCATTAAGCGCCGTGGAAACCGGATACAGGTGGCAGATACCGGCGCTCGACACGCGCAGTACCTGATCGGCAATGGAAACTTCTATTAATGTTTGCGGTAACGCAGATTGCGCAGCCGTGGGCGCCATAGCAAAGGCCTGTTGGTAAAAAGCGAAAAACGGAAAGCCCGGCTCCGCTCAACCAGCCTGATGCGGAGCGTTAAGACCGGATGCGAGGAAAGGTATCAATTTATCAACAACCTGCGCAATATCCGAACCTTTCCCCAGATCGTGTTCCGCCATCGCCGTCAGTGAATCGGCCCCCGACAACGTAAACACCGTCGCCCCCAGCATAAAGTGAATACGCCAGAAACGGTCTTCATCGGAAAGCTCAGGAGTCGCCGCCGTCACCAGACGCATAAAGTCTTTAAACACCGGGCCATATTCTTTCTGCAGAAAACGGCGTAAATGCCCCTGCCCCTGGGTATAAGCCAGCCCCAGCAGACGCATAAAGATACCCAGGCGGCGAGGGCTGTCATGTCCGGCACGCAGCGCCGTCTGCGACAGCAGCATTAATATGCCCGGTAATTCCGGTACCTTGCCATCCAGCCGTGCCTGTACGGCATCCAGCTCACGTTCCAGATCTTCACAGAATGGCGTCAGGAAACGGGCAAATACTGCCTGAATCAGCGCCTTCTTAGAGCCAAAATGATAATTCACCGCCGCCAGATTCACTCCGGCCTTGGTGGTGATATTCCGCAATGAGGTCTCGGCAAAGCCACGCTCCGAAAACAACTCCTCTGCCGCATTCAGGATACTTTTTACCGTATCTTTCTGTGCCATAACCCTGCATCTGCCCTATCACGCTGTCGCGGCTTTATTGCCATCGCCGACAGTACAAAACAACTGTTTCAAACATACGTTTAAAACGAGATTTAGGCAACCCCATATACGGCCAAAGGCTAAAAGCCTCATTCCATTATCCGGGTCAGTACAACGGCGGTGAATACACCGTAATCCACAGACCTCTGATAACAGGGGTTTACACTGGATAAAATACTGTATACATTTACACCATACTGTATGGATCAACAGACTGGATAAGCATCATGATCAAGCTCACGGCACGACAACAGCAGGTTCTGGATTTCATCCGCTCCTCACTGGAAGAAACAGGGTTTCCGCCCACCCGCGCCGAAATCGCTGCCGAGCTGGGCTTTAAATCGCCTAACGCCGCAGAGGAACACTTGAAGGCGCTGGCACGTAAAGGTGCGATTGAAATTATGCCCGGTGCTTCCCGCGGCCTGCGCATTGTTGAAGAGCAGAACCCGGGTCTGCCGATCGTTGGCCGTGTAGCCGCCGGTGAGCCCATCCTGGCTCAGGAACACATCGCCGATTACTGCGAGATTCCACCCAGCTTCTTCCGCCCTTCTGCCGACTTCCTGCTGGAAGTTCATGGCGACAGTATGAAGAACATCGGTATTCTCGACGGCGACTACATTGCCGTGCACAAAGCCGAAACCGCCCGTAATGGCGAGATCATCGTTGCCCGCGTCGATAACGAAGTAACGGTCAAGCGCTACGAGAAGAAGCGTAATCAGGTGATTCTGCACCCGGAAAATGACGACTTTAAGCCCATTGAAGTTGATCTGCGGGAAACGGAATTTGCCGTTGAAGGTTTATACGTCGGCGTTGTACGCCGCAGCTAACAGCAACTGTTCACAGGTTCGGGGTGATTGTTATGCGTCAGTTATTACTCGGAATGGAAGAAGCCGGCTTATCTCTCAGCAGCCAGCAACCAGGCAGAATGACCAGAGTCAGCGCCAGTGCGCTGCGCGGCAGCCTGACCGAAGTCATCGTCAGCGAAGGTGGTGCGATTCAGCCCATGCATTTGCTGCCGATGCTGGCACAGTGCAATGCGCATAAGCGCTGGCTGATGTGGCTGAGCCCGCACCGTCCAATGAATAAAAGCTGGCTGGAAAGCATGGGCCTGCAGCATTCACCGGTGATTCATCTCGACCTGTGCAATGACACCCAACTGGCCCTGTGCAGCAAAGTTCTCGCCGCCGGCAACAGCCATATGATTGTTGAATGGCAGGGCGAGCTGAGCAACCACGAACGGCAGATTATTCGCCAGCAGGCCGACCAGAGCGGCAGCCATGTGGTGTTGATTCAGCGCCGCCCCTGAGGCGCAGAAAGCGACGAACAAAAAAAAGCCCTGATATTGATCAGGGCTTTTTTTATGCTTTCAGCACAGCTTCACACGTACAGACTGTAGGCAATTCAATACAGCCCGGTACAGCTCAGTGCAGTCGTTGCTGATACTCAGGGGTGTCGAAGTCTTCGCGCTCAACTTCCATACCGGAAAGCTCGCCGACTTTACGTACACCGGCTTCCAGCATTACCCGCGCAACATCCATATGATGCGCCTGCAGGCTGGCCTTGGCATCTTCGGAAAAATGAATACACACCAGTGCATCGCTGTCCTGATCGTCGGCACGACGCAGGGCGATATCACCATTGGAAAGTTCTACGATTTCAAAAAAGCGCGCCATAACCGCCTCTCAAAACTGGGCGCGGGAGTGTATCACAGGATGTTTTCAATAGCTTGAACGACACACAGAACCGTTAGTAATAAAAAGTAAACAGTTCTGCATAAATATGCTCAGCGAGGAGTCAGCTTTCCTGACGGTTGGCGCGCTGATCTTCAATCAGGCGGGTCAGATCCTGCAGCCAACCGGCAACCGGTGAGTCCGGGGTGGCAACCAACGCAATCCGGCCCGGAGCCTCAACCGTCTGTACGGCCGCTGCCGGCTGATTCATTCCGGACGGACGTCCCTGAGCATCTGCCGCTGCCAGCATCTGTGCCAGCCAGGAAAATCCATTCTCCGCCAGATGCTGCAGCTCGCGCATTTCGCCGGTGGTCAGCGGCGCATTCTGCAGCAGTGATTCAAGAGAACGGACAGGCTGACGATAGGCAACCATATCACCCAGTTCGGCCAGGTAAGACAGCCAGGCATCGCGCAGCTGATACAGCGCACTCTCTTCCAGCGCCTGCTTCAAGGCTGGAGCAGCCGACTGCTGAGCAGCCAGCTGTTCCAGCAACAACCGGCACTGATAGAGTTTCTGATTGGTGAAGCCAATCCACTGCGACATAGCCTGCTCCGGCGGAAAATTGAGATTAAAAGTCGATGGTCAGACCGAAGTGAGCACCATCACCCAGCTTGTAACGGTCATTAATATCTTCAATACGGATGCTGTTATAACGATAGCCGCCATAGATTCGTGCCGTAGGCAGCAGACTGAACTGCAGACGGATATCGCTGTTGATCATGTTTTCAGCATCACCGAATGATACAACCGGCGGTGCGTAATAGGCATAGCCCGCCAGACCGACATCCGGAGCTGCCGGGAAGCTGTAGCGGAAAAAGCCACCAACCCCCATAGCCGCGCCATCAAAATCATCGGTGGTAAAGGCAATCACTTTTGCACCCACACCGATATACAGGTGACTGGTTGATGGGCGCACATCCACTACGTGCAATCCCGCAGAAACCATATCACCGTCATCTTCATGATGCAGCGCAGCCAGATTAATATGCAGCCCGGAACCCATCTGGGTGGCATCGTAAGCAACACGGGCGACATCATCGGCCAGACTGATATCCAGTGAACCACCTGCCTGTACCAGAGTTGGTAAAACCAGTGCACCGGCCGTCAGAATTCCCTGAGCGGTCATACGCAACATTTTCATAGTATTCCCCAATAATCAGATCACAGTACCGGCTGCTGCGCGGATAACCCGTCACTGTTCTCCCACAAAGAGAGCAATAGACAGCAGCTGATTTTTATTTGCCGGCATAATAGCAGTGCGGCGGCAGTGGTTAAACCACGGCCGCCGCAAGCAAGGCCTGTTTGATTAATATCAACAGGCCCTTAGACCAGTAAACGCTGTAATTAACGCATTAAATCGAGCAACAGTTTGTTCAGGCGCGCGACATATTCCGCCGGCTGCTTTAACTGGCTGCCTTCCGCCAGTTGTGCCTGGGCATGAATCACCTGCGCCAATTCGGCGAAACGGCTTTCATCCTGCTCACTGTCGAGACGTTCGATCAGCGGATGCGACGGATTAATTTCCAGGGCCGTTTCAGGCTCCGGAACCGCCTGCCCCGCTGCTTCCATCAGCCGGCGCATATGACCACCCATATCGTACTGGCCAACCACCAGACAAGCCGGAGAATCAGTCAGACGCGAGCTGACACGGACGGTTTTCACTTCACCTTCGAGGGCTTTCTGCACGCGCTCAACCAGATCTTTATGGGTTTCTTCCAGCGCTTTTTGCTGCTCTTTTTCCGCAGCATCCGCCAGTTCATCCAGATCCAGTTCGCCTTTGGTTACATCCTGGAAGACCTTGCCGTCGAAATCGGTCAGGTGGCCAACCATCCACTCGTCAACACGGTCGGTGAGCAGCAGCACTTCAACACCCTTAGTACGGAAATATTCCAGATGCGGGCTGCTGGACACCGCGGCATAATTGTCGCCGGTGATGTAGTAAATCTTTTTCTGACCTTCACGCATGCGCGCAACATAGTCTTCAAGACCGACATTCTGTACGGAACTGTCACTCTTGGTGGTGGCAAAGCGGAACAGCTTGGCAATTTTTTCACGGTTAGCGAAATCTTCTGCCGGGCCCTCTTTCAGCACATCACCGAATTCATCCCAGAAGCTCTGGTATTTTTCCGGCTCATTTTTCGCCAGTTTTTCCAGTGAATCGAGTACCCGTTTAACCAGCGCGCTGCGCAGGCTGTCGACCTGTTTGTCTTTCTGCAGAATTTCGCGGGAAACGTTCAGCGACAGGTCGTTGGAATCCAGCACACCTTTCACAAAGCGCAGGTACAGCGGCAGGAACTGCTCAGCGTCATCCATAATAAAGACACGCTGCACGTACAGTTTCAGACCACGGGTCGCTTCGCGGTTCCAGATATCGAACGGCGCCTTGGCCGGGATATACAGCAGACTGGTGTAATCCAGTTTGCCTTCCACACGGTTGTGCAACCACAGCAGCGGGTCGTTCCAATCATGGGAAACGTGCTTGTAAAACTCTTTATATTCGTCGTCGCTCAGATCGGACTTACTGCGGGTCCACAGCGCCTTGGCCTGGTTAACCGCTTCCGGAATCTGTTTTTTCTCACCGTCAGCATCGTCTTCACTGACTTCCTGCGGCAGATACACAGGCACCGCGATATGATCTGAATATTTTTTAATCAGTGAACGCAGACGGAAGCTGTCAGCAAATTCTGCATCGTCTTCTTTCAGGTGCAGGGTAATGCGGGTGCCGCGTTCAGCTTTATCGATGCTTTCCAGGGTAAATTCACCCTCACCGGCCGATTCCCAGCACACGCCTTCAGACGCATCATCACCGGCACGACGGGTTTCAACCGTGACTTTATCGGCGACAATAAAGGCCGAATAAAAGCCAACACCAAACTGGCCAATCAGTTGCGAATCTTTTTTCTGATCGCCGCTCAGTTTGCTGAGGAATTCGGCCGTACCGGATTTAGCGATGGTGCCGAGGTGATTAATCACCTCTTCACGGTTCATACCAATACCATTGTCTTCAATGGTCAGGGTACGGGCTTCGCTGTCAAAATCGATATGTACGCCCAGATCTGCATTACCTTCAAACAGAGCATCGTTCTGCAGGGCTTCAAAACGCAGCTTGTCGCAGGCGTCTGAAGCGTTGGAAATCAACTCACGCAGAAAAATCTCTTTGTTGGAATACAAAGAGTGAATCATCAGATGCAGCAGTTGTTTAACTTCGGTTTTAAAACCCAAGGTTTCTTTGCTGGCTGCGGTCATGTTCGTCTCCTTTACAACGCGCCATAAAAAACAGTGTTGTTTAAATGGGGACGTCGCAACGCTTTTCAAGCGCAGGAATACACTTACGCAAATCGGCCAGCCGCTGCGGCAGCGCTTCATCGTCGGTAAGCTCAGTTACAATAGCGACCGAATCAATGCCACTGGCCACGACCTGAGCAATGTTGGCCGTTGTAATCCCGCCGATACAGGTCAGCCGATGATCGGTAAAACGTTCAACCCACAGGGCTAACGTTTCCGTGCCCAAAGGCTGGTAACGCAGCACTTTCGATAGCGGCGTAAACACCGGGCCAAAGGCGATATAAGACGGATTCACCCCGCGCGCACGGGCAATCTCCCAATCGCTGTGGGTGCTGATGCCCAGTGCGATACCCGCTTCTGCCAGCGCCTGCAGATCCGCCGTGAACAGATCTTCCTGCCCCAGATGCACACCAAAGGCCCCCAGCTCCAGCGCAAGCGCCCAGTCATCGTTGATAAACAAAGGTACTGCGGATTCTGCAGCATAATAAATGGCCTCAGCGGTCTGAGCTTTATGCTCTGCCCCCGGCGATTTAACCCGCCATTGCAGGCTGTCGATACCCAGCGCCAGCAGACGCTTAAGATGCGGCAGATTATCCACCAGCCCATAAAGCCCCAGAGGCTGCGGCAAGCGCGGAAAATGCACAGCCGATGCCCGCTGTTGCATAGGAACAACCTGCGGCCAGTCTTCGGCCACCGACTCACTCAGCGGCCGCGCCCAGGCATTGTGGTAACCATTAGCGCGGTTACTGGCCGAGCGGATCGCCAGACGCACAGCCGCCACCGCTCTGGTCAGGGCATCGTACAGCGTATAGCCCTGCGCCAGACCGCAGGCAATGGCACTGGCCAGATGACAGCCGGTGCCGTGTACCTTGAGCAGTAAGCGCCGGTGGCGGAATACAAAAGCCCTCAATAAATCCGGGCCTGGCAACTGATCACCGAAAGCAGAGCCTGATGCCGACGAGGGAGCCGCAAAGAACGCATCCTGAACCCATTCGTCAGATTCAGCACTGCCAGCCTGAGCGCTGTCGCCGCCGGTAATCAGCAGATGATTAACGCCCAGTGCCTGCAGTGCGGCAGAGATGTCTGCGCAATTGTTTGGCTCGTAACCGCTTAGCGCGCAATCGTTTCGCGCGTAATCGTTTTGTACAGCGCCGCCATCATCCTGCGGCTGTAACAACGTCAGCAGCGCCTGTGCTTCTGCCAGATTAGGCGTCAGCACATCAACCCGCTGCAGCAGGGCCTGCAATGCGTCTTTCGGCCAGTTGACCTGGGGGAAACCACCTTGCGAGGCCGACAGCACCGGGTCCCAGATGACGGGCCCGGGATATTCCTGCAGTTTCTCCAGTAACCAGGGCAGCAGCAGATTGCCCGGTGGCAGCCAGCCGATTTTAATTGCCTGCGGCCAGCCATCGGTTTTCAGGCTCTGCCATTGCTGCTCCAGCATCGCCCGCGACAGCACCTCAACGGCCTGCACGCCCTGACTGTTCTGCGCGGTTATGGCACAGATCAGCGTGGCGCAATCGGTATCCAGCGCCCGCGCCATGGTTAAATCCGCCTGACTGCCGGCACCGGCACTGCAGTCGGAGGCGGCAATACTCCAGATTTTTGCCCGGCTCACCGGGCCTGAACAGAGGCTCATACTCCGCCTCCGGTCTGATGCCAGAACGGCAGCCCCAGCGTCGGCGTGGAAGGCGATGCCTGATCACGCTCGCACATCAGGCCAGCACGATAGGCAGCCCGGCCGCCATCCACCGCCTGTTTAAACGCTCCCGCCATCGTGGCCGGATCATGGGCACGCGCCACCGCTGTGTTGAGCAGTACCGCATCAAAGCCCATTTCCAGCGCCGCCATCGCCTGAGAGGGTTTACCCAGTCCGGCATCCACCACCAATACCGCCTGTGGCAGACGTTCGCGCAGGGTTTTCAGCTGATAAGGATTCATCAGCCCTTTGCCAGTACCGATCGGTGCGCCCCAGGGCATCACCGCCGCACAGCCCAGCTCCAGCAGGGTCTGACACAGCACCAGATCGTCGGTGCAGTACGGCAGCACCTTAAACCCCTGCGCCACCAGCTCGCGCGCCGCTTCCACCAGCTGCAGCGGATGCGGCTGCAGGCTGTAGTCGTCACCGATAACTTCGAGCTTGATCCAGTCGGTGGCAAACAGCTCGCGCGCCATCTGCGCCAGCAGAATCGCTTCACGGGCACTGTGACAACCGGCTGTATTGGGCAGCAGCTTTGCCCCGGTACTGGCCAGTTGCTGATGCAGCAGATGCCAGTGGCCATGTTCACTCACCTGCTCCTGTACCTGAGCAGCACTCTGCCGGCGCAGCGAGACGGTGACAAATCCGGGGGTTGCCGCGGCAATGGCACCACCCATCACCTGTGGTGACGGGTACAGGGAGGAGCCCAGCCACAAACGGCTGCTGATGGTCTCACCGGCAATCTGCAGCACGTCGGCACCAGCATCAGGTGCAACATTATTTTCTGTATTCATATCCTTCTCCCGAACCCTGCTCAGCCACCGGTAATGGCACCGAGAATATCGATGCAGTCATCTTCGTTGAGGTATGTACCCGCATAGAGCGCTGCACTGACGATCTGCTGGTTCACGGCAACAATAAAATTGCCACTCACAGCCGCATCCTCCGGCCGTATTTGCAGATAGCCAAGCTGTTGCAGCAATTGCTGCAGGCTAAGCCCTGTGCTGACCTGCAGATCACAGGAATCGCCATTAATAATCAGGCGCATGCTTCACCTCCGAAGGCGATGGCTTGTGAGGGGATAGACTTTGAAGGGGCGGACTGCCCGGTTGGCGCAGGCTCCAGCCCCAGCGCCAGACCATGCTGCTGTTGCAGACGCTGCAGCAGCGCTGGCGCCAGCAGATAACCGTGACGGAACAAGCCGTTAATGCTGAGCACCCCATCATCCTGAGCAAGGATCTGCGGACGATGATCGGCCAGTGCCGGGCGTAAATTGACGTCGAAGTTCAGAATCCGTGCTTCGGCCAGCGCTGGGCTCAGACAATAGAGCGCACTGAGCATTTCCAGCGCGGAGCGCACACTGACCGGCGAGCGGTCTTCGCTTTCAATTTCGGTAGCACCCAGCACATAACGATGGCGCCCTTTCGGCACCAGATAGAGGTGATAACGCGGATGCAGCAACCGTATCGGCCGCGAAATCTGCACCTCCTGGCTTTCAATCCACAACACCTCACCACGTACGCCACGCAGCTGTGGTAAGGCGGGTTTGGCGCCCAGTCCGCGACAATCGAGCTTAATATCGGCGTAAGGCGGGAAATCGTTCAGCGCTGTTGAAAAATAAAAGCGCGTGCCAAAGCTGCGGGCGGCCTGATGCAGGGCCGGTAATAACGCACGGTTATCGACCCAGGCTTCGTGGCGCAGCCAGAAACCTTCGGCCAGTTGCGGATTCAGCGCTGGCTCAAGGTCCTGCAACCGCGCCTGATTCAGACGCTGAATGGCAGCTTCGTTTTCACACCCGTCATCGGCCGGATTCCATAAACCGCCCTGACGCAGATCCTGAGCAAACTGCGCAAGCTCGGCCTGATCCGCCGGATGGGCCACCACCAGACTGCCGCTCTGGCCATAATGCACGGCAATGCCACTGTCGGCGTGCAGCTCCGGTAATAACTGCGGCCACAGTTGTAACGACTGCAGGCCCAGCGCAAAGACATCCGGATGCGCCAGTGAGCGCTCGCTGTAAGGCGCAACCATCGCCGCGGCGGTATGTGCCGCACTGGCGGGCTGATCTTCGGCGGCGGCTTCGTACACCTCCACCTGAAAGCCCTGACGGGCCAGACGCCACGCCAGCAAGCTGCCCATCAGGCCCGCGCCGGCAATACAAACCCGACGCTGCTCGCTCATGCTTCGGCCTCCTGATACAGCGCACTGCCGCTGGCGCGGAATTCGGCGGCTTTTTCAGCCATGCCTTGCTGCGCTTCTTCGCTCTGCAGCACGCCTTCGCTCTGCTGTGCTTCTTCAACTTCCTGTGCCGAAGCAAAATCGCGCACTTCCTGCGAGATTTTCATCGAGCAGAATTTTGGCCCGCACATAGAACAGAAATGCGCCAGCTTATGGCCTTCTTTCGGCAGGGTTTCATCGTGGTAACTGCGTGCCGTATCAGGATCAAGGGCAAGGTTGAACTGATCCTGCCAGCGGAATTCAAAACGCGCCTTCGACATCGCATCATCGTGCAGCTGTGCGCCCGGATGGCCCTTGGCTAAGTCAGCCGCATGAGCAGCAATTTTGTAGGTAATTAAGCCCTGTTTAACATCATCTTTATTGGGCAGGCCTAAGTGCTCTTTCGGCGTGACGTAACACAGCATGGCACAGCCATACCAGCCAATTAATGCCGCGCCGATGCCTGAGGTTATATGGTCGTAGCCCGGTGCAATATCGGTGGTCAGCGGCCCTAAGGTATAAAACGGCGCTTCGTCACAATGCTCGAGCTGCATCTCCATATTTTCTTTAATTAAATGCATTGGTACATGGCCCGGACCTTCAATAAAGGTCTGCACATCGTGCTTCCAGGCGATTTTGGTTAATTCACCCAGGGTTTTTAATTCGGCAAACTGCGCTTCGTCATTGGCATCGGCAATGGAGCCGGGGCGCAGACCATCGCCGAGGGAGAAGCAGACATCGTAGGCTTTCATAATGTCGCAGATGTCTTCGAAATGGGTGTACAGGAAACTCTCTTTATGATGCGCCAGACACCATTTCGCCATAATCGAACCACCACGGCTGACAATACCCGTCACCCGTTTGGCGGTCAGCGGCACATGCGCCAGACGCACACCGGCATGAATGGTGAAATAATCCACGCCCTGCTCGGCCTGCTCAATTAAGGTATCGCGGAATAATTCCCAGGTCAGGTCTTCGGCCACGCCGTTGCATTTTTCCAGCGCCTGATACAAAGGCACGGTACCAATAGGCACCGGTGAATTACGGATAATCCATTCGCGGGTTTCGTGAATATGATCGCCGGTGGATAAATCCATCACGGTATCGGCGCCCCAGCGGGTGGCCCACACCATTTTTTCCACTTCCTCCTCAATGGAAGACGTCACCGCCGAATTACCGATATTGGCATTGACCTTGGTGCGGAAATTACGGCCGATAATCATCGGCTCGGTTTCCGGGTGGTTAATATTATTGGGAATCACCGCCCGCCCGCGGGCAATTTCTGAACGGACAAATTCCGGGGTAATTTCCGCCGGAATCGACGCGCCGAAACTCATGCCGGGATGCTGGCTTTTTTGTGCCTCATCCAGCTGTGCCCGGCTTAATGCCAGATTTTCGCGGATGGCCACATATTCCATTTCCGGGGTGATAATGCCCTGTCGTGCATAATGCAGCTGGGTGACATTTTTGCCGGGCAATGCCCGGCGCGGACGACGCTTAAGTTCAAAACGCAGTTTTTCCAGCGTCAGGTTCATATCGCGGATACGCGCATATTCGGAGCTGAAACCGGCAAGCTCCTCAGTATCGGCCCGTTCATTAATCCAGTTCTGACGCAGCGGTTGCAGCCCCTTGCGCACATCAATACTGACTGCCGGGTCGGTGTAAGGGCCGGAAGTATCGTATACCCGCACCGGCGCATTGGCTTCGGTTTTACCGTTAGCCAGCTGTGTATCGGACAGCGCAATTTCGCGCAGTGCGACCTGTAAATCGGCACGACTGCCCTGCACATAGAATTTGCTGGACGCCGGAAATGGCTGCAGAGAGAGTTCGTCAACACGCATCTGTTCGCTTAACGATGTATGCGCTGAATTGTTTTTGCCCATGCTCAATACCTTTTTAGCCGTCGCAGACGACGGAAGAAAAATAACGGCAGGCAGCGAAGAAAAGAAAAAGGTGATCACAGGCAGCAGTAAAATACTGACAACCCGCACCGTAAACGGTGACTGACCGGGGTTTAAGAAATCGGCAACAGCCGCGAAAAACCCGCTTTTCTGTTCCCTACGCTGGCACTAACCAGATCAGGTTCAACGGGATCCGCAAACACATTGCGATCTCAACCTCTTTGATGTTTCAGCACGCTGAACATCCTGAGGCACCCCGACAGAATCGGCACAGAGTGTACGGCAGAGAAGACTACGCGGACAAGACACCCGGCGGGTTATTTATGCAAAACATCCGCGCCGGGCAGGCATCAACGGCGGTCAGAAAAGCCGCCGTAAGTGAAACAGCCGGACATTAACGCGCCAGCAGAAAATGCGCGCGGGCCGTGGCAATCGGGCTGGTGCGCTCAGTCTGCCAAGCGGTAATGGCGACGTTGGCTACGCGTGAGCCCTGACGCCAGACCTGACATTCAGCAAAGGTATCCTGATGACGTCCGGCACGCAGATAATCGAGGGAGAAATCGATCATTTTCGGTAAGGCGGCGGTATCCATGGTCATCATCAGGTGCAGTGACGCCGCCAGCTCCATAAAGCCGCCGATTACGCCGCCATGAATGGCCGGTAAAATCGGATTGCCGATATTGTCTTCGTTGGCCGGCAGATGAAACAGCACATCCTGACCAAAACGCTGAAATTTCAGACCAATTAAATTGGCATAGGGAATACCATCCACCAGCGGCTGAAAATTACCACTCTGCTGCGCCTGTTGCAGCACGGTTTCAAAACTCATTGTGCAGCTCCTGCAGCCGTTACATCATCGCCCTGCTCGATACGGGCACGGAATTCCGGTGGGGTCATATTTTCCCCGATACGCATGAAGGTAGCGGCGCACTTGGCCACCAGATCGCGTTCCTCACCCTGAAATACTTCGCACTCGGTAAACACCACTGAGCTGGCCACGCGCGTTACCCGTGCTTCGGCAAACAGATCGCGGTTTGGTGTTGCCGCTTTCATATAATCCATACGCAGATCCAGCGTTGGGCACAGCTCGAAGCCCGGCAGCGAGGAAAACACCGCCGTACCACAGGCGGTATCCATCAGCGTGGTCAGGCTGCCGCCATGCACAGTGCCGGTGACCGGGTTGCCCACAATCTGTTCGCTGTATGGCAGGCGCATAACCAGTACATTGTCCTGCGCGCTTTCAACCGTCAGCCCCAATACCTGACAGTGGCGCAGGGTGGCAACGAAACGCTCGGCCCGTGTTTTAACCGATAAGCTCATAAGATCTCCGCTGAGGGTGATTGTGACAGCCAGACAGGCACAGCACGACTGTGTGAATTCTATCAGGAAATGGCCTGACCGGCGCAAAGGGCGCCCGTTATACCGGAAAGCTGAATTTTGGCAATGATCGCTTCGCCCGGTGCCGTTAACAGAATTGCTCACAACAAATATAAGAACTGAACGTTTTTCTCACCACCCTATAAGACAAACAAGCGCCCTGTGCTATGGTTTGACGCCTGAGAAATATCCCCGATACACACCCGGATCAGCCCTTAAAAGGGATCTGCCCCCTAAAGAGAAATGCTATGAATTTTGACGATTACCTGCAGCAGGTTAATCAGCAGGATACGCTGGAAATCCATCCCAGCTGGGGTCAGGGCCGCACCACCTTTGGCGGCCTGTCAGCAGCATTAATCCTGCACCGCATAGAACAGGGTCTGGACGACGGCCAGGTGCTGCGTTCACTGAATGTCAGTTTTTGCGGCCCGCTCAATACCGCTGAACCTTTCACCCTCAGCAGCCAAAGCATCCGCGTTGGTAAATCCGTTGCTCACTATCAGGGCCAGACCGTGCAGCAGGATCAGGTTACTACGCTGGTTAATGCCTGTTTCGGCCGTGAGCGGGAATCGGATATCGAGGTTAAGCTGCCACCTGTCAGCTGTGGCACGCCGGGATCAGGTCAGGCCATGCCCTTTATCAAAGGTATAACTCCGGAGTTTACCCAGCATATTAACTTCACCTATGCGGAAGGCGGCCTGCCCTTCACCAACAGCAAACACAATGTTATCCGTGGCTGGATGCGCTTTAACGATGGCGAACGCGCGCTGAGCAATGCCCATCTGGTCGCCCTGATCGATGCCTGGCCGCCAACGCTGCTGCAAAAACTGAAAAGCCCGGCACCCTGTGCCAGCGTGACCTGGAGCATCGAGATGGTGACGCCGTTAAGCCAGCTGCCACAGTTACCGGGCGGCAGCGACTGGCTCTGGTACGAGGCGGATATCCGCCAGGCTCACGATGGTTATGGCCATACTGAGGCCCGGATTTACACCGCCGATGGTGTGCTGCTGGCACTCAGCCGCCAGCTGGTGGTGGTTTACGATAAACGCTGAGGCCGTTCTTACTGTAGCCTGATACCTTCGTCTGACTATCAGGCTGCAACAGCAGTTTCTTCCCTCTATTCCTTCCGATTAGTTGCTCAATAAGCAGCGGGCAACTATTACTTAGTCATCAATTTCTCTGCCGATGACAGCTATGGCTACCAACGTTCTGATCTGCGATGACTCAAGTTTTGCCCGTAAACAAATGGCACGGGCGATCCCCAAAGAATGGGAAGTGGACATTCATTTTGCCGGTGATGGCGTGGAAGGCGTACAGGCCATCCGCGAAGGAAAAGGCGAAGTGGTTTTTCTCGACCTGACCATGCCCAATATGGATGGCTACGGCGTACTGGAAACCATCCGCAAAGAAGATCTGCCCGCCATGGTGATTGTGGTATCCGGCGATATTCAGCCCGATGCTCAGGACAGAGTCAAAAAACTCGGGGCAATGGCTTTTATCAAGAAGCCGATTGATGCCGATAAAGCCCGCGAAGTGCTGACCGAATATGGCATTCTGACAGGGGCCTGATATGAGCGTCACATCTACCGCAGTATCTCTGAACGAAGACCAGCGCGACTGTTATCAGGAACTGACTAACGTTGCCATGGGCCAGGCCGCCGACCGTCTGGCACGACTGCTGGATGTCTATGTGGTGCTGCCGATTCCCAAAGTAAACCTGATTGAATCCAGCGATCTGCATATGGCGATTCAGGATGCTGAAACCGATTCGGCTATGTCGGCGGTATGCCAGGGATTTATTGGTTCAGGTATTGCCGGTGAAGCACTGCTGTTGTTTAACGACACCAGCTTCTCAGATCTGGCCGCACTGATGAATTATGGTGGAGAACTCGACCGTTACGGCGAGCTGGAATTATTAATGGACGTCAGCTCACTGTTAATCGGTGCCTGTATTCAGGGCATTGGTGAGCAGCTGGAGATTCACTTTAATCAGGGTCATCCGGTGGTGCTTGGCCAGCATTGTAAAGTCGACGATATTTTAAAAAGTGGCAATCATCAGTGGACCAAAACCCTGGCGATTGAAATTCACTACACCATCGAGCATGTGAATATCGATTGCGACCTGCTGTTGCTGTTTACCGAAGACTCGGTCGCGAAACTGAACAACAAAATTAATTATCTGCTGGATTAACGTATGACGGATTCAAACATTGAATTTGGTGACATCCACTGGCTGATGGATATTTTGCAAAATATCGACGTCGGTCTGGTGGTACTCGACCGCCAGTACAATATCCAGCTGTGGAATGGCTTTATGGAAAGCCACAGTGGCTTAAGCCCGCAAAAAGCCAAGGGCGAAAACCTGTTCGAGCTGTTCAACGAAATTCCCAAAGACTGGTTTATGAAAAAAGCGGAGCCGGTTTATCAGCTGAAAACCCGCACCTTTACCATCTGGGAGCAACGTCCGTATTTATTCCGCTTTAAAAATTACCGCCCCATTACCGGCCGCGCGTCGGTGATGTATCAGAACACCAGCATTATTCCGCTGGAATCGATTAACCGCAGTGTCGATCATATCTGCGTGATTATTTATGACGTGACCGACATTGCCGTCAGCCGCGAAGACGTACAGTCTGCTCATCAGACCCTGAATGAACTGAACCGCACAGACCAGCTGACCGAGCTGTCCAGTCGCGGTTACTGGCTGAAAGATATTGAGCGTGAATTTCTGCGCTGCCAGCGTTCGGTATTACCAAGCACACTGGTCATGTTTGATCTGGACGATTTCCGTACCATTAATGGCCGCTATGGTCACCAGGCCGGTGACGAGGTACTGCGCTCGGTATCGGAGGGCATACGTCAGACACTGCGTCAGACCGATCACGTCTGCCGTTTCGGCGGTGAAGTATTCGCTGCTCTGCTGGTCGATACCGATGAAGAAGAGGCCGTGGTCTTTGCCGAGCGTATCCGCAAAATGATCGAACGCATGGAAGTCAGGCATGATCAGCAAAGCATCCATGCCACCGCAAGCCTGGGTATTGCCCGTTATCAGAAAGGCTTCGCCAGTGCTCAGGACTGGCTGCAGGCCGCCGACAAAGCCCTGTATCACGCCAAAGAAAGTGGTCGTAACAAAACCACGGTCTATCAGCCCAAAGCACACTAAGCCGGCAGCCTGAACCTGCATAACATATATGCTCAACAAACCTTGCCATTCCTGATCAATAACAACAAAATCACACCCGGCCACTCCGGCCGGATACTGTGAGTTACAGGCATGTCGAGTCACTGGATACCCCGCCCTTTTATTGATGCGCCACTGCGCGGCGCTGCCGGTCTCGGTCTGGACCCCGAACAATTGTGGGCCGCTGCCGGGCTGGATGCTGCCATTCTGGCCGATCCTGAGGGACAGATTAATGCCAATGACTATGCCAGCCTGATGGCAACCCTGTGGGCCCACAGTGATGATGAATTTATGGGGCTGGCGAAAGTACGCAGCCATTCCGGCACCTTTGCCATGATGTGCAAGGCCATCATCAGCTGTTCATCGCTGGAGCATGCCCTGCATCGTGCCAGGCGCTTTTACGCATTGTTTGACGGCGCCCCCAACATCCGTGTTATTCGCGGTCCGCAGCTATCGCGGCTGCAAATTGAACATGACCCGGCTGCAGACCCCGATCACTTTCTCAGCGAATCCCTGCTGGCTATCTGGCACCGGCTGAGCAGCTGGCTGGTTGGCCAGGGTATTCCCCTGTTATCGGTGGGCTGCTGTTATCCGCCACCGGTGCATGCTGCGCTGTATCAGAACCTGTTTGCCACACCGGTTAAATTCAACGAAGACAGCACCTATCTGCTGATTCCCAGCCGGGTACTCAGCCTGCCGGTCAGTCAGACCGCGGCCTCCCTGCGCGCCTTTTTAAATCACTCTCCGGCCGATTTCCTCGCCCGGCCGAATCCGCATGAAAGCATGACGGGTAAACTGCGTCAGCTGTTCCGCCGTTACGATATCGACAGCCTTCCGGATCTGGCCGAAAGCGCCGCTCAGCTCGGTGTATCCAGTGCTACACTGAGGAGGCGCCTGCATGATGAGCAGACCTCCTTTCAGAAACTGAAAGATGAATGCCGGCTGGAGGAAGCCAGCCTGCGTCTGGCGCAGCAGGATACCAGTATCCGTGAAATTGCCGAGTATCTGGGCTACACCGAAACCAGCACATTCCACCGCGCTTTCAAAAAATGGATGGGACTGACACCGGGTGATTATCGCAGCCAACAACAAGGCATCCGCCGCTGATTCCGGTTATCTGTCGGTTATCCGGTTTGCTGCCTCCCTGATATTTCTGCTCTGCCTTTTTGGCCAGTCGGCGACTGCCCTTGCCGTAACACCGGCCAGCTGGACACTCAGCGAACAGGACTCTGGCCGTCTCCTCGGGCGCGAACTTGAGTACTGGCGGGAAGACAGCCAGCAAGCTCTTACTCTGGACGAATTAAAGGCTTTAAAACCCAAGTGGCGACGCCACCCGGATACCACTCCGAATTTCGGTTTATCGCCAGACGCTTATTGGTTCCGGCTGCGTGTAACATTGCCAGAAGCCAGCGACCAGTGGCGGTTGAGTATTGAATTCCCGTTGCTCGACCGGGTTGATCTGTATCTGCAGTTTGACCAGCGAACCATCCAGCAGGAACAGTTTGGTGATCGCTTGCCGTTCAGCCAGCGCCCCCTGCGACACCGTAATTTTCATATTCCCCTGCGGCTGAATTACGCCGGTGAGTACGAGATTTATCTCCGGGTACAAAGCGCAGGCTCTCTGCAACTGCCTGTTACCTTCTGGTTGAGGGACGAACAGGAAGCGGAAGCGGCCAGTGATTATCTGAGCGCCGGCCTGTATATCGGTTTTATTGCAGCCATTCTGCTGTTTAATTTTTTTATTGCTGCAACAACCCGT
>FLOH01000171.1_pt1 | contig 179627 bp, 174 predicted proteins | sample 756751 | NCBI WGS metagenome assembly FLOH01 (sample SAMEA4026879, study PRJEB14308) | marine metagenome | biome: coastal water; material: water | depth 74 m | reverse complement strand
GGGCAACACGACGAGCCTACGCGGAGCCATTGCCAACAGTGCTATTGTGGAATTTAACCAGGCAACGAATGGGACTTACGCCGGGGTAATCAGCGGCACGGGCCAACTAAGTAAAATTGGCACAGCAGTCCTCACCCTGACCGGAGCCAACACCTACACGGGTCTTACCACGGTGAGCGCGGGAACACTTTCGGGCAACACGACAAGCCTACGCGGGGACATTGCCAACAGTGGCGTGGTGCAATTTAATCAAACATCGAACGGGAACTACACTGGGGTAATCAGCGGCACGGGCCAACTAAGTAAAATTGGCACAGGTGTTCTTATTTTGACCGGGGCTAACACCTACACGGGTCTTACCACGGTGACGGCAGGCACGCTCCGGGGCAACACGACGAGCCTACGCGGAGCCATTGCCAACAGTGCTATTGTGGAATTTAACCAGGCAACGAATGGGACTTACGCCGGGGTAATCAGCGGCACGGGCCAACTAAGTAAAATTGGCACAGCAGTCCTCACCCTGACCGGAGCCAACACCTACACGGGTCTTACCACGGTGAGCGCGGGAACACTTTCGGGCAACACGACAAGCCTACGCGGGGACATTGCCAACAGTGGCGTGGTGCAATTTAATCAAACATCGAACGGGAACTACACTGGGGTAATCAGCGGCACGGGCCAACTAAGTAAAATTGGCACAGGTGTTCTTATTTTGACCGGGGCTAACACCTACACGGGTCTTACCACGGTGACGGCAGGCACGCTCCGGGGCAACACGACGAGCCTACGCGGAGCCATTGCCAACAGTGCTATTGTGGAATTTAACCAGGCAACGAATGGGACTTACGCCGGGGTAATCAGCGGCACGGGCCAACTAAGTAAAATTGGCACAGGAACGGTTAGTCTTTCCGGAGAGAGTTCATACAAAGGTTCCACCGGGATCAACGCTGGTGCTTTGTTTATCGAGGGCAACCAAAGCAACGCCACCGGTGCGGTTTCAGTCGCTTTGGGCGCCACACTGGGCGGTAAAGGCACTGTTGGCGGACCCACGACTATCCGGTCCGACGGTAACCACCGTATCGGTGCAAGCGCGACCGGAGACCAGCCTGGATATCAGACTTTTGCCAACGCCTTGACTTACAACGCTGGCTCCGAAGTTTTCTGGCGTCTCTCGGCCAACACAACAACTGCCATCACGGCAGGAGTGCAAAATTTCGACCAAGCAGGCGTCGGAACCAGGCTATTGATAAGTCAGTCTGCCACCTTCAATCTTGGCTTTAATTCTGGCGGAAGCACCGTAGATTGGTCCGACTCTTTTTGGGATCTGGCAAAATCGAACACTGCTGGTTGGCAAATTTTTAATGCGGCGGAATTGATTGCTAACGGCCCAACGGTTTTTACTCTAAATCCTGCCGATCAGTGGCGTGACAGCCGAGGTGTCCGTTTGTCTGTTGCTCGCCCCGATTACACTTTTGCTTTCTATAAAGATGAGGCCAACGACGATCTGTATTTGAATTATATTTACAGCCCCTAATCCATTAAGGCTTTGGTGTGTTGCCAATTGAATTGTACACTTCAGCGGGACGCACCGTTTAAGTCCTGTGGTAGAAAAGTTGTTTAGTTGGTCTTCTGCAGTCTTGCTCGCTTTGGGCATTGGTTTAACTCAACTTCTGCTCGGGGGATGGTGGTACCCTTGGCTGGCCTTGCCTGGCTACGTTTTCCTCTCGGCGGCCGCCATCATGGCCTCTCTGCGGGGCTGGAAGATTTCTGATACCCCCGGCGCCTGGTGCTCTGGGTTGGCGCTGGCCTTTGCCGGCTATTTGTTTTGGCGCCAATCCTCCAGCCTTGATGCCCACGCCGCCCGGGAGGACGCCTGGCTGCTCCTTGGGGCCCTCTGCGTTTATCTGACCGTGGCCTGGCACCTGCGCGGGACGGGGCCGCGCTGGCTCTTGATTGGCGTGCTTCTCGCCCTTTCCATCGCCCAGGTACTTTTGGCCGTGGCGCAATTCGCCGCGGTGCTGCCTTTCCATCCGATGGCGGATCTGGCCCGGCAGTTGCGGTTGCCGGACGGCAAGCTGGCCGTGGCCAACCTCGGACTGATCACCGGGACCCTGCACGCCCGCACGGCGCTGTCTGGCGTCCTGGAGGTGACCACTTTCCTCGCCCTGGGTCTCCTTGTCTGGGGACGCTGTGCGGTCTGGGTCAAGTTGCTCCTTCTTTGGGCCGCAGCCGCCGGCTTTGTCGGCATGATCATCTGCCTGTCTCGCTCGGCTTATTTGGCCTTGCCAGCCGGGGTGATCGTCTTTGCCCTGGCCAGCTTCTTTGTCGTCCAGCGTGGTGTCTTGAAACACCGGCTGCTTCTCGCCGTGGGGGCTTTGGGCTTGGTCGGCCTTGCCTTGGGTCTAGGGGTGGCCACCGGATATGAAAGCTTGGCCGTTTGGTTCCGACTCGACGAGCTGGCGGTGGACAAATACCGGCAAGATCTGTGGACCATCACCGTGCCGCCCATGCTGTCTCTTGATCCGGTCTTCGGCGCGGGAGCAAACACGTTCGAGGATTTGGCCCGTCGTTACCGCGGGGTGGGCTTTACCGCGGACCCCATTCATGCCCACAGCGATTGGTTGCAATTGCTCATTGAATATGGATGGATCGGCTTGGTCCTCGGTGCGGGCTTTTTCTTTGTCCACTTTGCCGCGGGCTGGCGCAATGTGCTCCGTCTGGCGCGGGCGACGCCGGCCGACGGGCTCTTGCCGCAGAGTATGGAGTTGGGGCTGGCCACGGGATCCTTGGCTGCCTTTGCCGCCATCGGCACGCACGTGGTTTTCGACTACAGCCTGCACCTTCCGGTCGTGGCGATGCTCACCGCACTGTGCGCAGGGTGGTTGGCCGCGGCGCGGCCTGGACCGGCTGATTTTGCGGGGCCGATACCGCGATGGTTGAAGCCTCTCGGGATCCTGCCCCTCCTGCCTGGGGTTGTCCTCGCGGTCTGGATCTGGCGCGACGCCCCGGCCGAGCGCCAAGTGCTGGCCGCGGAAAATGCGCTGGTTCCCCTCAGGGTGGATACTGTGGCGGCTTCGGCAACCGGAGGACTGGCTACTTCCCCCCAACATCCCCGATTGCTCTGGCTATCGGGTTTGGCCACGCGGCAAAAAGCTACCGCGCTTGCCGCATCGGATCCGCGTGAAGCGATGAACGGCCTGCTTCTGGCGGCCGACTCTTACCGCGGGGCGGTGAAGGCGCGTCCCAATGATGTTTTTGCCTGGTATGAACTCGGTCGGACGCTGGATACGGCCGCCTTTGCCACGGAAACCGTCGCGGAAACCAGCGGTAATCCTGTTGAGGTCGGAGAATTGCAATTGCAGGTGAACACATTGCGCACCGAAGCTCTGGCGGCCCATCTCCGCTGCATCGGCCGGGATCCGGACCATGCCCGCGGATACGAAAGTCTTGCCCGTCACTATGCCATGCAAAGGGAACCGGAGCGGGCTCGCCGGTCGGCGGAACTCGCCACCCGTCTGGCCGGTGCACGGCAGGCCAGTTCGATGCTGGGAGTCCTTCGCGCGGCCGAGGAAAAAGAAAAGCGCTGATACCAAGGGCCCATCACATTTGGACTTTTTCCTTCGGCCCTTGGGTTGGGTTGGACCTCCGGGCTAACCGCGAACATTCTCTGGGATCCGACACGGCCGAGATGGCCCCTAGGCAAAGGCCCAGCCCTACCACTCGATCAATAGTCGAAAAGTAAAAGGACGTTGGGGTGAGATCTCCGGCCTAAAGGTCGGTCAAACCGCCTGACCGGCGGCGTGCGCGCTGGCCCAAGCCCACTGGAAGTTGTAACCCCCGAGCCAGCCGGTCACGTCGACGACTTCGCCGATGAAAAAAAGACCCGGCACGGCGCGGGCTTCCATGGTTTTGGAGGAAAGTTCGCGCGTATCCACGCCTCCGAGGGTGACTTCCGCTTTGGGATAGCCTTCGGTGCCGGAAAATTCGACCGGCCAATGGTGGAGGAGGCCTTGCACATGGAGCCGTTCTGCGGCGGTCCACTGTGAGACGGGCTTGGGCGGGGTATAACGTGCACACCACGCTTCGGCGAACCGCTTGGGCCACACCGCCGACAACTGGGCCAGTGCTGTGCCCCGGCCCGCGGCGGGAAGATCATCGCCGCCAGGGAGGAGATCGAAAGCCAGGCTTTCGCCTTCGCGCCAGTAGTTCGAGATTTGCAAGACAGCGGGTCCGCTCAGTCCGCGATGGGTGATCAGCATTGCTTCGTCGAAGACCGCTTTCTTGTGGCGGACACGGACGGGCAGGGAGACGCCGCTGAGCGGGCCGAGTTGGCTTTTGTCCTGGTCCACGAAGGCGAGGGGCACGAGCCCCGGACGGATTTCGGTGAGTTTCAGACCGAATTGTTTTGCCGTGCGGTAGCCGAGGTCGCTTGCCCCGAGCTTGGGAAAGGAGAGCCCTCCGGTGGCCACCACGAGCGCATCGCAAGTCAGGGTGGTGGGGCCGGTACGCAGATGGAAGCGGTCGGGTTTGTCGACCTCGCCGACTTGGGTGCCGCAACGGATTTCCGCCCCGCCCCGCCTGCATTCGTCGAGCAGGAGCGCGATGATTTCCCGCGAGCTCGTGTTGCAAAAGAGTTGCCCGAGCTTCTTCTCGTGCCAGCGAATACCATGTCGTTCGACCAGTGCGAGAAAATCGGCCGGGGTGTAGCGGGCCAGCGCGGAGCGGCAAAATTCCGGGTTGGATGAGAGGTAGTTGTCCGGCCCGGCCCGCAGGTTGGTGAAATTGCAGCGCCCGCCGCCGGAGATGGCGATTTTTTTGCCGGGCCGGTCGCTGTGCTCGAGGACCAGGACACGGCGTCCGTTTTGCGCGGCGGTCAGGGCACAAAACAGCCCCGCGGCTCCGGCGCCGAGGATAATGACATCACGGTGCTCCATTCTCCGGTCATCTTGGGCGAGACGCCGGCCAGTGACGATGTCTTTGATGCTGCTTGGTCGGTGCGACGGCTTGTGCTACGAAGTCCGACCGACCATGCCAAAAAAAGCCGCCAAGAAAAAACCGCAGCCGACCCGCAGCGAATGGGCTGCGGTCCGGGGATCGCAAATCCACGGCCGCGGGATGTTTGCCAAGAAGACCATTCCGAAGGGGACGCGGGTCATCGAGTACACCGGCGAGCGGATCACCAAAGCCGAAGGGTGGCGCCGCGAGTTGGCGCGCCAGGAGAGGGCCGGGCGCGGCGCTGACGGGTGCATCTACATTTTCGAGCTGAACACCAAGGTCGACATCGACGGCAGTGTGCGGTGGAACACGGCGCGCTACATCAATCATTCTTGCGAGCCCAACTGCGAGTCGCAGGTCGTGCGAGGCCGTGTCTGGATCGTGGCCATCGGTGAAATTGGTCCGGGCGACGAGTTGAGTTACGACTACTACTACGATTACGAGCACTACCATGAGCACCCTTGCCGCTGCGGGGCGAAGAGCTGCGCCGGTTACATCGTGAAAGCACCCCTGCGCTGGCGGGTGCGCCATGCCGCACGGAAGGGCAAAAAAAAGGGCGCGCGCCAGGCGCCCTAGTCTTGGGCGGCCAGGGCGGCGCTGACGGCCTCTTCAAGACGCCCGCGCGGCGAGGCATCAACCAGTTTTCCCTCGCGGTCGAGGAGCCACATGGTCGGCACGGTCTGGATGCCGAAGCGCTTGGCCAGCTCGTTTTCCCAGCCCTTGCCGTCGAAAAACTGCGGCCAGGTCATTTTGTTCTCGGTGGTAAATTTTTCGAAAGCGGCTTTGTTTTCGTCGAGGGAAATACCGACGATTTCAAAGCCCTGCCCGCGGAATTTTTCATAGGTGGCGACCAATTCCGGAACTTCCTCGACACAGGGCGGACACCACGTGGCCCAGAAGTCGAGGAGCACGACCTTGCCGCGCAGGTCGGTGAGGTCGAAGGGCGAGCCGTCGGCGGCAGTGAAGGTAAGATCCACCGGCTTGTCCCGCATGGCCATCAACTCGAGAGCGGCTTTGGCCGCGCCGGATAGCTCGGGGTCGTCGTCCTTGGTGAGATCGGTGAAGATGGCCCGTGCGCGGTCCGGCTCGTAAATTTCGAGCGCTTGGGCTTTGGTCATGCGCAGGACAGGCAGGCGGGCGTCCTCGGGATGGGTCTCGATGAATTTGTCGATCGCCTCGGAGAGCGAACGGGCGGCCTTTTCCGAACGTTCGCGGTCGAAGTCCACGGAGGCGAGTTGCAAGAGAACCAGACCGGCGTCGGCCCGGATGTTTTCGGGAGCTTCCTTGTCGCCGGCGATCGAGTCCAGTTCGGCCACCTGTCCGGTCATATCCGGCTCGCGTTCTTGCATCGTGGCGAGCGAGTTGACGATTTGCATGACGGCCATCCGCGCCTCCCAGCGGTTCGGGCTTTGCGGGTGATCCCGGAGGAACTCTTGAAAGTGCTCCAGTTGTTCGCCGAGCCGGGCTGAGATCATGGTTCGCCCCGCTTCCTCGTCGTTTTCGGGCAGACCTTCGGTCAGACGGGCTGCTTCGTTTTGCAGGTTTTCCCACGCGGCGTTTTCGTCAGCCGGCGCCGACATGCCGCAGGCGATGAGAAGCAAAAAGGGGTAGAGCAAACTTTTCATCATTTCTCATCCTCCGGCGACTGGTGGCCGGTGGCAAGCCGAGGGCCCTCCCGGAACCGGGCCAGCGCGGCAAGGACAGTGGCGACCGGCAAGTTCGGAAGACTCCCCTCCGGGGCCCGCAAAACACGGACATGCTCGTGGGGTGGTGCCCAGACTCCGGGATCGCTTGGCCCGAAGAGCAGCAGGCTGGGGACGCCTGCTGCCGCAGCAAGGTGGCTGACCCCCGTGTCATGCCCGAGGTAGAGCCGGGCTCCAGCCAGCCGTGCCGCCAGCTCGGTCAACGGGAGGTTCTCCCAGAGGACAACCCGCGAGGCGTCGAGCCCGCGCAGGGCAGCAACGGCCGCTGCATCGGCTTCGCCTCCAATGATGGCCAGCTCCACCTCGGGATTGGCGGCGAGCAGTTGCCCGGCCAACTGGCGCCACTTCTCCACCGGCCAGTTTTTCGCCGTGCTGCCGGATCCGGGGTGCAAGGCAACGGTCAGTGCCCCGTGTGCTGCGGGCTCGAGGGCAAGTCGGGTGGCGCGGCCGGCCAGAGGGAAGCCCAGAGCGGTGAGGGGTGCGGCGAGCTGGTCGATGGCGTGCGACGATTCGCCCGGACGATGCGGGCCGGTTATAACGCGCTTCGCCCCGGCATTTTGCAGGTTCTCCGCAAAGACCCCATCGGGATCATAGAGGTAGCTGACAATGAGGTCGAACGACGCAAAATATTCGCGGAGGCCCGGGTCGAGCACGGTGCCTCGGGTAAAGAAGCCGGCCAGCGGCCCATATTCGATCGAGCGGAAGGCATCGATCAGGCCTGATGTTTCGGCCAGCGCGGCGATCCCCGGGTACGCGAGCACCTCGAGACGCGAGCTGGGAGCGGCTTCGCGCAGCGCGTTGAGCACCGGAAGGGTGAGGATAAAATCACCCAGGGCGCCGCCGCGGATGACCAGTGCACGCTGGAACGGGGCCGAGACCACCGGTCAAACTCAGTATCCGCGCATGGCGGACATTTGACCGCCGAGAACGCCTCCACCTTCCCAACTGGCCGGACGGTTCCACGGGATGGTACTCACGCCCGGGCGGGCGGTGGCGGTGTCTTCTGTGCTGGCGCAACCGGCAATCCCCACGAGGCAGCACGCAGCCAGAAGGGCAACGGGAAAGAGGCGACTCATACGCGGATCAATCGCGCTGGGCTTGGTAGATAACCCGGTCGCCGGGCATGACCGAAAGGCCGCGCGGAACGGTACGAACCAAGATATCCGCGATCGAGGTGGATGGCTCAACCGAAGTAACGCGGATTTTTCCAAGGTATTGACCGTCGCGTTGCACGAGCATTTCGGCATTGGAGACCACGCCCTGACGATCACCTAGGCTGAGGACGACGAAGTTCCAGGCTTGGTTTACGGCCAGAATGGTTCCGGAGAGTCCCTGCCGCATCTGCGAATTTTGCCGGGCGCCATCCTTGCGTTTGAGCTCAGCCACTTGCGCGCTCAGGCTGACGTTTTGGTCCGTAAGTTGCTGGTTGACGGTTTCCAACTCAAGCAAGCGGGCGTTGTTGCCGGCCATGTCCACATCGTCTCCCGCGGCCTCGGGCGGCGGAGCTTGCGGCTCGGCTCCAGCCAACTTCGTCTCCAACTCCCCGATTTTCGCGTCTTTGGCTTGACCGTCGGATTCCAGCTCTTTGGCTTGTTTTTGGGCGGCGATCAGCGCTTCTTTGGCTTTCTCCAGTTCCACGCGGGTTTCACCAGCCTCCGCGGAAAGCTTGTCTTTCTCGCTGCCCAACTGCGTGGCTTCCTCTTTGCTCTTTTTGAGCTCTCCTTGGGCGGTCAAGAGTTGCTCGTTGGTTGAGGCGACTTGCCCTTGGGCGCTTTCCAAATCCATGCGGGTGGTGGCGAGCGTGCCGCGGTTGAGGAATCCGAAAACTGCCGCCACGAGAGACAACAGGATGCAGGTAAGGAGCAGGGGCTTGGTCATGGGGACTGAAAAGTGGGCGGAGCGGCATATGTCTATAGGGGCCGCGAAGGGCTCGGACAAGAATTTTGTCTCGGGATCTTTTTTGTTGGGGGTCTCTTCGGTCATCGAGCGGGTTGTCTCCCGACCCGAGAGCGGATAGAGTTGTTTTGACGCCGGGGGCCGTGGAGGTCCGACTGACGAACCCCGCCAGGGCAGGAATGCAGCAACGGCAGTCTGCTCGACCCTGCCGCGGTCTTCCGGCGTCCTTCCCCCGATGCGGGCTTAATAGGCTTGCTTGGCGGGGGTATTTCCGGTGCCTTGCCCTTCGTCAATGTCCCATCGCCGCGAATTTCCTGCCTTTGGCAAAATTCTCGCCTATCTGGCCGTGGTCTTTCTGGTCGGCTGTTTCGTGGCGCCTCCGATTTTTTGGGCCGGGCAGGCGCTCGAGGTGGCCGGGATCACGGATTGGCTGGCCAAGTTTCCTTTTCACCGCGTTCTTTCGCGTTGCCTGCAGGTCAGCGCCTTGGTCCTGCTTGTTCCGGCTTTGCGCTGGATCGGTCTGCGGCGGCCGTCGGATTTGCAGCTCAAACGGAACCCCAGATCGCTTTCCGATCTTGCGGCCGGTTTGGCTCTTTCCATCAGCTTGGTCGCGGCGGTGGCGCTGCTCTCTATGGTCGCCGGCTGGTCCGAAGCACGTCCAGGGGCTCTTTGGTCAGGACTCCTGCGCATCGTGCCCACAGCTGCGGTGGTTTCCGTCGTGGAGGAAATCGTTTTTCGAGGGGTGGTGCTCGGGATCTTTCTTTGGTCGCTGCCGCGCACGGCGGCTATCGCTTGGACCACCGTCTTGTTTGTTGTCGTCCACTTCATCAAGCCGGCCAAGTCAACCATTGCCGCTGATGCGGTGCATTGGTCGACTGGTTTCGCCGAGGCCCTGCGTTTTGCCGACGGTCTGCCGCCAGCCGGAGTCTTATTTTTCGGGGCGGCCAGCCTTTTTGCGGCCGGGTGGATTCTGGGCTCGGCGGCGGTGGCGACCCGTTCGCTCTGGCTCCCCATCGGGTTGCATGCCGGTTGGGTCTTTGCCCAACAAACCTCGAACCTTCTCTTGCAAACCACCGCGTCTGGTCCCTCCGGGTGGCTTCCGTGGGTCGGCCCGAGTGTGGTCAGCGGGGCGGTGCCGACCGGGCTGTTGCCCTTGGCCGCATTGCTCGTCACCGGTCTGTTGGTCAAATTTTATCTCCGCCATGTTTTCCGCCCGGTGGCTTCGTGCCTGGACTGAAGCGGCCTCCGGGCTGATCTATCCGCCGCACTGCGCCGTTTGTAGCAAGGCGGTGGGTCCGCTCACGGCAGGGCTTTGCCGCAGTTGCCGGCGGGCCCGTCAGCGTTTGGGTGGATCGCGGTGCGCGGTCTGCGGGCAGCCTTACAGCGGTGCGATCACGGCAGACTTCCGTTGTCTGAACTGCGGCGACCGCGAGTTGTCCTTTGATTTCGCCACCGCCGCTTACCGCAGCCGCGGCGTGGTCCGCGACCTCATCCATCAGTTCAAATACAACCGTCGCACCCACCTCCGGCCCTTGCTCGCCCGGATGCTGGTCGAAGGGTTCCGCGACCCGCGCCTGCAGGGGAACTTACCGTCCGCCCTGGTGCCCGTCCCACTTCACCCAACGCGGCAACGGGAGCGTGAATTCAACCAAGCCGAAGTGCTGGCCAGGCTGGCCGGGTCACGTCTCGGTGTGCCGGTGGATGATTGCCTCCAGCGGACACGTTACACTTTGACCCAAACCCATTTTCATCGTGACGAGAGGTTCGAGAATCTCGAGGGGGCTTTCGCCCTGCGGCATGGCGCGGATGTGGCCGGACGGGACCTTGCTCTGGTCGACGACGTCCTGACCACGGGTTCGACGGCAGACAGCTGCGCGAGGGTCCTGCGTGAGGCGGGGGCTTCCTCGGTGGTTGTCATCACGGTCGCCCGCGGATAGGAAGAAGCCATGGGTATTTTTCAAAAACCGGTCCTCAAGCTCCGGTCGAAAATCAAGAGCAATGTCCCCGAAGGTCTGTGGACCAAGTGCCCGTCTTGCGGGGAGGTCATCACCCAGACCGAGTTGCAACAAAATCTTCAAGTGTGCCCCCGCTGCCAGCATCACATGACGCTCGGGGCGCGCGACCGGATCGAGAGTCTGGCCGACGAGGGCTCGTTCCAGGAACACGATGCGGAAATGCTTTCGGTCGATTCGCTCAAGTTCCGTGGTGTCGCCACCTACCAGGACCGCCTCGAGACCTACCGGAAAAAGACCGGACTCAAGGACGCCGTGATCACCGGAGACGCCATGATCGGGGGGTGTTCGGTCGGAATCGCGGTGATGGACTTCAATTTTATCGCCGCCACCATGGGATCCGTGGTCGGCGAGAAGATCACCCGGACAATCGAGCGGGCGACCAAAAACCGGTGGCCTGTCATCATCGTTTCGGCCTCCGGCGGCGCACGCATGTACGAGGGGATGCTCAGTCTCATGCAAATGGCCAAAACCAGCGGCGCGTTGGCGCGTCACGCCGCGGCCAAGCTTCCTTACATTTCCGTGCTGACCAATCCCACCACGGCCGGAGTCATGGCCAGCTACGCCTCGCTCGGGGACATCATCATGGCCGAGCCGAAGTGCATGATCGGCTTCGCCGGTCCGAGGGTCATTCGCGAGACCACGCATCAGGAATTGCCCAAGGGTTTCCAGACCGCCGAGTTCCTGCAGGACCACGGGCTGGTCGACATGATTGTCGCGCGGCACCGGTTGCGGGACACGCTCTCCCAACTGCTCCATTTCTTCGGTCGCGAGAAGTGAACTACGGCGACACGCTCGCGTGGCTTTTCGGAAGGCAAACTTTCGGCATCAAGCCGGGGTTGGAAAACACCCAACGTTTGCTCGCCGCCTGCGGCCGGCCTGAGGACAAACTTCGTTTTCTTCACGTGGCCGGAACGAACGGCAAAGGGAGTACCTGTGTCATGATGGACTCCATCCTCCGCGCGGCCGGTCACCGCACCGCCCTTTACACCTCCCCGCATCTGGTCGACTTTCGCGAGCGCATCCGGGTGGACGGGAAAATGATCCCGGAATCCTCCGTAGCGGAAGGGCTTACTCTGCTCCGCGATGCCTCGGATGGTTGGGAGCAACTCCCGACTTTTTTCGAGTTGGCCACCGTCCTCGCCGCATGGTGGTTTGCCCAGGAAGCGGCGGAATTCGTGGTCTGGGAAACCGGCATGGGCGGGCGAATGGATGCCACCAACGCGGTCACCCCGGAGGTTTCGGTCATCACCCCGATTGGCATGGACCATCAAATGTGGCTCGGCAAAACCCTCAAAGAAATCGCCGGTGAGAAGGCTGGTATCATCAAGGCCGGCGTCCCCGTGGTCTCGGCTCCGCAAGATGCTGATGCCGCGGACGCCCTCGCGGCCAGGGCAGCGGCGGCCCCAACGATGATAACTTTTGTCCAGCGGCCATGGACCGATGGTCCACTTGCTTTGACCGGAGCCCATCAACGATGGAACGCCGCTTTAGCCTGCGACGCTTTGCGGGCAGCAGGAATTCTGGTCGAAAAATCGATCGAGCTGGAAGGTTTGCATCATCTCGTTTGGCCGGCGCGGTTCCAGCGGGTCGGACCGGACCTCGTAATCGACGGAGCGCACAATCCGGAAGCCGTGGCGACTCTCGTTGCCACTTGGCGCGAGGTTTTCGGCGGGACCAAGACACGCCTGATCTTCGGTGCTCTGCGGGACAAGGATGCCGCTCTCATCCTGCGCTTGCTCAGGCCTATTGCCGACGAGGTTGTGTTGGTTCCCGCGCCGGGTCCGCGCGGTACTCCAACCGCTGAACTGCGTCTGCTGGCCGAAGCGGAGGGATTCCGCAACGTGACCGAGGCGGAGGTGCCCACCGCTCTCATCTCGGCCCGGCGTGAGGAGGGCCCTGTGCTTGTGGCGGGATCTCTTTTTCTGGCCGGCGAGGTCCTCGCTTTGCTGGAGGGAGCGGCGAAACCTTTGTCCTCCGCGCAGTGACCTCCCCGGCGCGCTCTAGCGCAAGGCCTGGATCTCGGCCGTGCGGTCCTGCGCCCGAAAGACCGAAGTGCCCGCGACGAGGACATCGGCCCCGGCCTCGCGGCAATGGCGGGCCGTACTGGCGTTGATCCCGCCGTCCGCCGTGATGCGGAAAGGCAAGTGGTGCTTTTGGCGAAGCTCAGCGGCGGCACGAATTTTCGGCAGCATGTCCTCCATGAACGGCTGGCCGCCGAAACCCGGTTCGACCGTCATGATGAGGAGGACGTCAAATTGTCCGAGGTAGGGCTCGATCGAGCCGATCGGGGTGTGTGGATTGATGGCCAGTCCCGCCTTTTTGCCCGCAGTGCGGATCCGGGCCAGTGTCTCGGGCACATCGGCTTCGGCTTCGAGTTGGATGTCCACGGAATGGGCCACCGGAAGGTAGCGGTCGAGGTAGCGGTCCGGGTTAGTGATCATGAGGTGGACGTCTAGAGGCAGATCGGTGTGGCGCGACGCTGCCTCGACAAAGGCCGAACCGAACGAGATGTTGTCGACAAAATGACCGTCCATCACATCGCAGTGGATCCAGTCCGCTCCCGCCCGGGTCACCTCGGCCACCTCCTCGCCGAGTCGCGCGAAGTCACAGGCCAAGATGGACGGGGCAACGATAACTTTCACGGTCCAAGTCTACGATGACCGCGGACGAAATCCAAGGCTTCGACTGGCAGCCGGACGTCTTCTACATGCAGTCCGCCTTGCGCTGCGCCCACAAAGCGGCCGTGGCTGACGAGGTCCCCATCGGGGCGGTCATTGTGCGAAACGGCGAAGTCATCGCCCGCGCTTGGAATCAGGTTGAGATGTTGAAGGATCCCACGGCCCATGCCGAGATGCTGGCCATCACTCAGGCCGAGGCGGCGGTGGGCGATTGGCGGCTCAACGAATGCGACCTCTACGTGACCAAGGAACCCTGTCCGATGTGTGCCGGGGCCATCGTTCTCGCGCGCCTGCGCCGGGTCGTCTTCGGGTGCTCCGATTCCAAAGGGGGGGCGGCCGGGGGCTGGATCAATCTGTTGCAAAGCGACGTGCTGAATCACCGGTGCGAGGTGACCAGCGGCGTTCTCGGGGAGGAGTCCGCCGCGCTGTTGCGTCAGTTCTTCGGCAAAAAGCGTGCGCCGATTTCGGAAAGCTGATCGACGCTCAGGGGGCGCGCGCCGCGGGCCATGGCGTGGATTTGCCGTTGATTGATCTCGTCGAGTTGCGGACGCAGGTAAGTGCCGAGGTCACCCGCGGGATGCTCCGGGGGCGCGGCGAGATCCTTCCGCCAAGCCTCAATCCAGGCCCATTGGATTCGGCGCGAGGCCTCCATTTCGGCGGCGAAGAAGCGCCGGACGGTATCCGGGGCCAGTCCCTGCCGCTGGCCCTCGGCCATCATGGTTTGCAGGATCGCGGTCTCGCGTTGCGGATCGTAGACCGGCAGATCGGCGGAGTGCTTGGCCCATGCGATGTCGCGGGACATGCCGAGCCGCAGCCCGGCCAGTGAAGCCAACTCCCCTTGCGGCGACATGCATCCGGCCAGCAAGGCAGGCGCCAGGCCGAGGAGGAGGAGCTTCCGGTTCATCGGAAATCGTTTTTCAGCACGATGCGATAGCGTGCTTTGCCGGACTCCAGGCGGGCCAGCGCTTCATTCACCTGCGACATACCGAAGCTTTCGGTGACGGCGGCGATGCCGTGACGGGCGCAGAAGTCGAGCATCTGAGTCGTGGTGGCCGGACTTCCGAGGGGCGAAGCGGAAACCGATCTCTGCCCCATGAGCAACGGGAACAAGCCGATGTCGAGCGGCTCGAGCACGGCGCCGACAAAATGCAGCCGGCCGCGCGGGGCGAGCGTGGCGATGTAAGCATTCCAATCGAGCGGCACGTTGACCGTGACCATGATGAAGTCGAGCGAGCGGGCGAGGGGCTTGAGTTGGGCCGGATCCCTCGAATTGACCACATGGTGTGCGCCGAGTTTCCGCAGCTCGTCTTTTTTGTCTTCGGACGAGGTGAAGGCGAAGACTTCGCAGCCCCATTTGTTGAGGAATTGTACGGCCAGGTGACCGAGCCCGCCCACCCCAACCACCCCGACGCGGTCGGTCGGTCGCACGCCGCACTGCACGATCGGATTGAAAACAGTGATGCCCCCGCAGAAAAGCGGGCCGGCTTTGGCCGCATCGACTCCGTCCGGGATCGGCACGGCCCACGCCCAATGGGCCCGCACGCGGTCGGCAAAGCCGCCCGGGCGGCCGATGATCGTGTCCTCGCCGTTCGGGCAGAGGTTTTGGTCGCCGCGCAGGCAGTCTGGACAACTCATGCAACTGCCGGAGAACCAGCCGAGCCCGACGCGGTCGCCGGCTTTGACTTTTTTTACCTTGTCGCCTGTGGCGACGATGCGACCTGAAATTTCATGGCCCGGGACCAGTGGGAATTGGGCGTTGCCCCAGCTGTTGTGGATGACTGAAAGGTCGGAATGGCAGATCCCGCAGTAATCGACGGCGATTTCGACTTGCTCGTCACCAAGTGGACCCGGATCAAATTCGAAGGGTTCCAGGGCGGCTCCGGCAGCTGTTGCGGCGTAGGCTCTGATCTTGCTCATCCCTGTCTCCTACCTGCCCGGCCCGGTTTTGGCGAGACTGGTCAGAGAATCAACATGCAATCGCCGTAGCTAAAGAAGCGGTATTTTTGGTCAATCGCCTCGGCGTAAGCCTCGCTCATCAGTCGCTGGCCGGCCAAGGCGCAGACCAGAACAAAGAGTGTCGATTTGGGCAGATGGAAATTGGTCAGTAAGGCATCGGTACGGGCAAAGGTGAATCCGGGCTTGATGAATATTTCGGTGCGACCCTTTCCCGGTTGCACGGGTCCGGGGGGCAATGACTCCAGGACGCGCAAGCTGGTCGTGCCGACCGCGATGATACGCCCGGCGCGGTTGATTTCCTCCGCGCCTTCGGTTGATACGACAAAGTTCTCGCCGTGCATGCGATGCGTTTCGAGATTATCCCCGCGAACCGGCAGGAACGTTCCCGGCCCGACGTGCAGGGTGACAAAAGTATGCGGCAGCTTGGCCAGGATTTCCGGGGTGAAATGCAGTCCGGCCGTGGGTGCCGCCACCGAACCGGGCTCCCGTGCGTAAACCGTCTGGTAACGCACGCGGTCGTCCGCATCATCCTCGCGGCCGAGGTAGGGCGGAATCGGCATGTGCCCGAGCTTTTCCAGATCCGGCGCGGTCTCGAACCGCACGAATCGCGTGCCGTCCTCTTCGTCGATCGATTCGATCTGCGCGGTCGTCCCGGCAATGGCGAAATGGTCGCCGGTCCGCGTGCGTTTGCCCGGACGCGCGAAGGCGCGCCAACGGGCCGGGCCCAGCTGATCGAAAAGCAGCAACTCGATGCGACCGTCACCGGTGACCAATCGCGCCGGAATCACCCGCGAGTTGTTGAGCACGAGCATGTCGCCCGGACGGATAAATTCCGGCAGGTCACGGAACGCCCGGTGGGTCACGGTGCCCGCGGTGCGGTCCACCACCATCATTCGCGAGGCGGCGCGGTCCGGCAACGGACGCACGGCCACCAGCCCACGCGGCAATTCGAAATCGTAGTCGGAGAGCGACGAACTCACGCGTCGCTTCGGGCCTTCACGGGCTGCAGTCCCGCGTGGCGCGCGGCCACCGAGAGCAAATCGGCCACCCGGCGCTTGAGCCGGCGTGCGCGGACGAGGAGGAAGAGAACAAACAGGCCGTAAGCCGCGCCGGACCACCACGGGATGCCATGGCCGAGGAATTGCTGGTAGGCCAGCACGGAAAGAAGGAGGAAGTTGGCGAGGAAGTTTGCTCCACCCGCTCTCAAGCGGAGGCTGCCGCGTGTGAGGCACTTTGGTCCGCCATGGTATTCGGTCACGGTGCGCAGCCGCACCAGCCACCAGAAGCTCCCGTAGATCTGCACATCCCAATTGTTCCAGCCCGTATCGAGCGAGTAGCTCCAGCCCTCATCCTCGAGCAAACGCGTTGTTTCGGCCAGCAACCGTTCGCGGCCGTGCCCTTCCTCGTTCCAGAATTCGAATTGGGTCGTGCCTCCCGCGTTGTGGCGCGAGGCGAGCTCCTGCTCGGGTGTGCGGATGACGCGTTCCGGCGTGCGTTTGTATTTCAGCCACGTGAAGTAGCGGCTCCAGCCGCGCACCAGTGGTTGGGTGAAGGCAAGGAAGGCGACAAGCAACCGCGCCCGCACCGAGTCGAATTGCGGCTCGAGCCGGGCATGCAGCATGTAGGAAAGAGCAACCAAAAAGGTTCCTCCGAACATCAAGTAAGGCACGATGCGCAGGTCGGGAAACCCGATGGAAAGAATGAAGACCATGACGGTAAGCAAAACCCACTCGAGGCTGGCCAGATAGTTCGCCACCTCGGAGCGCGGGGTCGGATAGATGCTCTGGAAGAGGCCTTCGCCGAAAACGCCGTGGTAGATAAGCGGGCGGTTGATCAGCCAAGTAAAGCGAGGGGCTCCGTAAATCTGGCCTTTCCATTTTGCCGTCCCGGTCGGGCCGAAAAAGATGAGGTGTTTGAAGCGCAACATCGATTCCGCTTCGCCGTAACCTTCCTGCTGTTTGCGGAATGCCCCGATGGTGAAACGGCGGTAGTGCCAGACGATGGCGGCCGGGCTGAAGGCAATTACTTGGCTGCTTTGCTGGAGACGCCAGCAAAAATCGACATCGTCGCCCGCCTTGCGGTACTCGGGGTCAAAGCCCCCGACCGCGTCGAAAGCCCAGCGGTGGAAAGCCATATTGCACCCCGGAATGTGTTCTGCCACCACATCGGTGAGCAGGACGTGGCTCGGTCCGCCGGGAGCCGCCGCCACACAGGCTTGGATCCAATTCTGGGCTGGGGGAGAAATATTCGGACCACCGACTCCGGCATAGTCCCCCGAAATCAGTGTGCCGATCAGGTAGTAAAGCCAATCCGGGTCCGCCATGCAGTCACTATCGGTGTAGGCAACGACTTCGCCGGTCGCCGCGCCCGCGCCCGTATTACGCGCAGAGCTCAGGCCCATGTTTCTTTGCCGGATGTTTTGGAAGTCCGGACGGTTTTTCCACCCGATGAGCCGCCCTTCGCGCGCCTTGTTCCAGGCGGCGACAATTTCCTGTGTGTTGTCCGTCGATCCGTCGTCGACAAAGACGATTTCGTAGTCCGGATAATCGATGTGATCGAGCGCTTTGAGGCAATCACCGAGGGTCTTGCCGCCATTATAGGAGCAGACCACAACGGAGACGCGCGGGTATTTTTCCAACGGCACGCGCTCGGCCAACGGCTTGTCCCCGGCGAAGAGTGCTTTGACCCGGGCGTAGGCTTTCTTCGGTCTCCGCTCGCGCGTGACCAGGCCGAAAGCCCAATCGGTGATTTCCTGGCCGCCCCGGAACCACTCGTCGGTCCACGCGTAAATGATCGTTCCGGCCAACCCGCCGCGCACCACGCTCTCGATGTGCCAGGAGATCATTTCCGCCTGCTCGTCTTCGCTGTGGCGGATGGTGTCCATGCCGAATTCCCCGAGCATGAGCGGACGGTCCTCCGCGAGGTTTTGCAGGCGCGCGAGGTAGCGATCGAAGTCCTCCTGACGGTGCAGGTAGACGTTGAAGGTGAAAAAGTCGGCGTTCTGCGGCAGCAGGTATTCGGTCGGGGGAAAACTGGCGTAAGAATAAAGCACCTCGGGGTCCACGCGCTTGGCCAAAAAGATGAGATGCTCGACAAATTCGGTCACGCGGCCCGGACCCAGCCAACGCACCATGTGGCTGGGGATTTCATTGCCCACGAGATAGCCGAAAACGGCGGGATGCCCGCGGTTCGTTTTGACCGCATCAACCACCGCTTTCTCGATCTCGCGGCGCGTTTTGCCTTGGTTGAGGAATTCGACGTGCTCGGCCCAGGGAATGGAAATGAGGCAACGAATGCCGTACTCCGCGCAGGCGTCGAGGAACCAGCGCGGCGGAACATAATAGACGCGCACGAGATTGAGCCCGGCCTCGTGCATCATGGCGAGGTCCGCCTTTGCCTTGTCCGGTGCGCCGAAGTGTTCGCCCGCGGCGTCGGGGGCGAACGGACCATAGGTCGTGCCCTTGACGAAAAACTTGCGGTCGCCTTCGCGGAAGAATTTGGCTCTGACCCGGACGGGTGCGGTGAAACTCACGCCGTTTCAGCTAGGCCAAGCGAAGGCCCTTGTCGAGAGGATCACGGCATTGACCATGTCCGGGCCGCAGGTCAGGGTTCAGGCAATTCATGAACATTGCCATCGCGCTGGCCCAATTCATCATGCTCGCCCTCGCCACCATGGCGGCTCACATCTTGGTCAATTCGGATTCCGTGGCCTCGCCGCCCGTGACTTTGTCAGACATGGTCGCCACTTTCATCGCGAACCAAGGCTTGTGGTTCCTTCTTGTCCCCGCCATCTGGCTTTTTTTTGCCGGTTGGTGCGAAAAAAGCAAAGGCGCCTGGTCCGGCATCGCCCAGCCCATCGGCGCAGGAATCGCTTTTGCCATCCTCGCGATGATCGTGCTGGTGCTCATGTTTTGAGAGAAAGCGACGCGGACCGCATCGGTCCGCGAAAGAAGGTGCTCAGGACTGCATGATGGTGGTGGTGCAGAAAAGGTGGATCGCGCCGTCCCGGCGCGATGGCTTTCACGCTCTATCGCGATGGGGACATCGCGATCCACCTGACATCTTTTTTCTTCAGCCCTGCAGCGCGCTGATCAGCACGGCGGGTGAAGTCGGCGCTGGGGAACTGCGTCCCACCGGCTCAATGGTCACCGCAAATCCCTGCATTGAGCTGATGCCATCCCCCGGTTGAACGAAACTCCGGGCCAACCCTCCTTCGCGCACCGCCAGCTCGCCGCAGTCATGCACCGCGCCATCCGCGTCTACCGCCCAGACATGGTAAGAGTGTGTCGCCGGGAGGACGGGGAGCCCGCCTGCTTGCACATACCACCCGCGCTGACCGCTGTCCCAGAGCACATGCGCTTTCGCTTTGGCGTAATCGCCGTATCCCTTGAGCACGATTTGCAAATTTTGCGGGTCGGGACGCGCATCGCGCACGACGACCGATTCTTTTTGCCGGGTGGTGGCCGAAGCGCCCACCAGCACGAGGAGCACGACAGCGGCAGCAGCAGCCCATGCGGCAAACCCAAAAGGCCGAGCTGCTTCGGTCACTGTTTTCTCGGAAGATTGGCTGCCGAAGACTCGGTCCATGACGCGTCGTTGCAACGCGGATGGCGCCGTGGCCGCCGGAGCCAGCAAGGATAACTGGGTCGCGGCGTCGGCCAAGTCATCGCGAAGGCGCAAGGCCGACGGGTTTTCCCCGCGCACCCGTTCCCAAGTGACCAGGTCTTCGCCTTCGAGCGCACTGAGCGCATCGAGTGCGGCTAACTCTTCGATTTGGTCGCGAGTCATGGTTTTTCTCCGAGAAGTTCTTTCAATTTCATGAGTCCGCGTCGGGCGCGGGCCTTGACTGTTCCGAGCGGCTCGCCCAGCCGATCGGCGATTTCGCTTTGGGTGAGACCACCGAAAAAGGCCAAATCGATGACTTTGCGCTGTTCGGGCGACAAGCGTCCCACCGCATCCCGTAAAATCTGGGTCCTCTCACTCGCATCTACCCCAGATAACGCCTCCCTGATCCCCGCGGATTCATCGGCGACCGTCTCCTTCTCAAAATCGTCCCGCAGGCGGGTGCGGCGTTGGATGGCCCGGATGCGGTCGATCGAGCGGTTGCGGGTCATGGTGAGGGCCCAAGTGAGCGGCTTGCCCTTGGCCGGATCATAGAGCTTGGCCTTGTCCCAGATCTGGATGAAGACGTCCTGCACGACATCCTGCGCGTCGGCGTCTTCTTTGAGAAATTTCATCGCCGTGGCGTAGAGGATGTTCGAATAGCGGGTGTAAAGCTGCTCAAAGGCCGCCCGTTCCCGTTTGGTGATCCGCGCCAGCAAGTCCAACTCGACGGTGCGATCATCTGATTCGGGTGCGGTGGTCATGCGGCGTGGCGCAGTGCCCGGGTGATCACCGCGACCGTGCGGACGATATCCTCGTCCGTGTGCGCCGTGCTGATGAATCCCGTCTCGAACTGCGAGGGGGGAAAATACACGCCATGGTCCAGACAGTAATGGAAAAATTTCGCAAATCGCACGGTGTCCGATTTTTTCGCCTCGTCCAAATTGTTCACCGGGCCTTCGGTGAAGAAGAGACAGAACATGCTCCCGAGGCGCTGCAAGGTCACCGGGTAGCCCGCGGCGCGGATGGGCGCCTCAAGTCCCGACTGGAGCGCGGCGCCGAGCTGTTCGAGCCGGTTCCACGCCTCGGTCCGCTCCAATTCCCGCATCTGGGCCAACCCGGCCGTCAGGGCCAGGGGATTTCCCGCGAGCGTACCCGCCTGGTAAACGGGACCATCGGGGGCGAGGTAGTCCATGACGTCGGCCCGCCCGCCGAAGGCCCCGACCGGCAAACCGCCGCCGATCACTTTGCCCAGAGCGGTAAGGTCCGGAACGACCCCGCACAATTCCTGCACCCCACCGCGTGCCACGCGGAATCCAGTCATGACTTCATCGAAAATCAAAAGAGCCCCGTGCGCCGTGCAAAGTTTGCGCAGTTGTTCCAAAAATCCGGGCAACGGATGAATCAACCCCGCATTAGCCGGCACGGGTTCCACGATAACGCCGGCGATTTCTGCGCCCTCGCGGACGAAAATTTCCTCCAGTGCCGCCGCATCGTTGAAAGGCAGGGTGATGGTCAGCTCCGCCAGGGCCCGCGGCACGCCCGCGCTGTCCGGTTGCCCCAGGGTGAGGGCGCCGCTGCCGGCCCGCACGAGCAAGGAATCGACATGACCGTGGTAGCAGCCTTCGAATTTGACGATTTTGTCCCGTCCGGTGAATCCGCGGGCCAACCGCACACAGGACATAGTCGCCTCCGTCCCGCTGTTGACCATGCGGACTTTTTCGATCGACGGCAGACGCGCCGTGATGAACTCCGCCATCTCGACTTCGAGCGGGTGGGGAAGGCCGTAGCTCAATCCGCGCCCGGCCGCCTCGCGCACCGCGTCGATGACGATCCGCGGCGCGTGGCCGAGAATGGCCGGACCCCACGTGCCCACGTAGTCGATGTATGCGTGGCCGTCGACATCGTGCAGGTGCGAGCCCTCGGCCCGCTCGACGAAAAAGGGTTCTCCGCCGACACCGCGGAATGCGCGGACCGGCGAATTCACTCCGCCGGGAATGCGGACGCGGGCCGCGGCGAAGAGTTCCTGCGAGCGGGGGCGTGCGATCATGATCGGGCCGGGGGCACGGGCGTCCTGTCCGTCACGACCGGACCACACAGGCGGGACGCCGGTGCCCCTTGAGCGGAACGGGTGTTGAAAAGGTCATGGTCTCCGGGGTCATGCGTCAACACGCTCAGAGCGTGCGCAGGAAGCTCACCATGTCCTCGGCGGTCGGGCTTTTGGCCGTGCGTACGTAAAAACCGGAGGTGGCCACGCCGATCTGCAGGCTCACGTCGAGCGGCGCCCCGAGGATGCGACCGATGCAAAAGCCGGCATTGAAATGGTCGCCGGCCCCCGTGGTGATCATGGGTTTCTCGATGAAGGGCCCCTGCACCGCCGCCGTGCCTTTGGCATCGGCCGCCGCGGCGAAGGACACCGGGTGGATAACCACGGTCTCGACGCCGAGCTTTTCGCGGATCCAGGCCGCGTGGGCCGCCACGGCCTCGTGTGTTTCCTCGCAGGGCGCGAGGCCGAGCACCTCGCCGATCTGGCGCCCTTCCTGCAAGTTGAGGCCGAGAATGACCTTGGCGTGTTTCTGAAATTTCGCGATGAGGTCGACCGCTTTGGCGATGTCCTCGCGCGTGCGTTTGGCCGGGTCGGCCAGATCGAAAAAAATCCAGCGCGGCCCGGTCACCACCGGCATCACCTTTTTCAGCAACTCCTCGAAAATCCGCGTCATACCGGTGAGCATTGTCCAATTGACCAGCGCGATGAGGGCGGAGTCGTTGAAGATTTTCACCAAACGTTCGAGCGGGAGGTGCTCGAGGAGGTTTTCCCAATTCACTTCGCGCAGGCTGAGGTGCTTGCCGAACATCAGTTTGCCATCGTCGAACTCGATCGCGTCGGTGTAACCCGGTTCGGCCAGTGAGATCACCTTGGCGCGCGCCGCGAAATCGGCAAAGACCGGATGGATATTCGGCGCCCCGAGATTGCCGACATAAGTAACCGGTGTGCCGTAAGCATCGAGGGCGTTGGCCATGATCGGCCCATTGCCGCCGAATTTGAGCAACTGCGGGACCATCTCGAAGTTCGCGCTCAGCCCGGCCGCCGCGGTGATTTTAAGGCCGAATTCGGCCATGGACTCCATCCGCGTGTATTGCTCCGCGCTCTCCCGGGTGGCCACCACATGGAGGATGCTATCCACAAAACCGTCGAGGCCGACCAGACTGCGCGACTCCGGCAGGATATTCGCGCGGGAGGACAAAAGATCGGCCGCCGCGGCGGGCAGTGAGGACTTGCTCATGGGACCTTGGAGCATAAAACCCCCGGTCGGACCAACGCACGCGATTTCCGTTTCCGGAAAAAGAGCTTTCGCCAAGGAGCCCGCTGCGCTTTATTCATAGTTTCGGCGAGGAGCCTTAGCTCAATTGGTTAGAGCGCTGCCCTGTCACGGCAGAGGTTGCGGGTTCGAGTCCCGTAGGCTCCGTTTTTTGTCTATGAAAAAGCGCGTGCTCTGCCTGTTGGCCGATGGGGTGGAGGAGTTGGAGTTGGTTGCCCCGGTTGACGTCCTTCGTCGTGCCGGGGCCGAGGTGGTGCTCGCGGTCTTGCGGGATGATCTCACGGTAACCGGTCGTCATGGTCTGGTCCTGCGTGCCGAGGTGAGTTTGGATGGTTTTGAGGCTGCCGGTTTCGATTTGCTCTTTATCCCGGGCGGCGCCGCGGTCGCGGCGTTCCTTCAGGATGGACGCCCGGCGGCACTGGCCCGCGCTTTTGTCGCCGCGGGCAAACCCGTGGCCGCCATCTGCGCCGGACCCCTTGTCTTGCATGATGCCGGGCTGTTGGCGGGCAAACGCTTCACCGCGCACTTCTCGGTGGCCGACGAACTTCCCGGCGCGCAGACCGGAGAGCGGGTCCTGCAGGACGGCCTCCTTCTCACTTCGCGCGGGGCCGGGACGGCTCTGGAATTTGGCTTGGCGCTCGTTGATCGACTTTTTGGCGAGGCCAAGGAAGCGGAGATCGCCCGTGCCATTATGGCCTGATTGGGGTCGACGCGGCGGGCCGCTTCGACTTAGGCTTTTGTTGCCATGAAATTTCTCCTCTTCCTTGGTTTGGTCGGCGCATTCGGAATTTGCGGCTGCGGGACTTTCAGCGGGGCAGGTGAGAGTGCCGTGCAAAACCTCGAACAAGGGGCCGAGGGCCGCGGACGGATCGTCTCTCCCGACGAAATGGGCAACGAATTCGGCTCGTATTACGACTGACCAAGTTGCGCCACGGAAGGTGGACCTTTGCAGACCATGACCCGCGCCATTTATCCCGGCAGTTTCGACCCGGTCACCCTCGGCCACGTCGACGTGATCAAGCGCGCCTTGCGTTTGTTCGACGAAGTCATCGTCGCGGCCGCCTCGAGCGAGGGCAAGGGCCCGCTTTTTTCCATCGACGAGCGCCTGGCCCTCATCCGGGCCTCCTTGCCCGATGAGCCGCGGGTCAAGGTGAAGAAACTGGACGGACTGCTCGTTGATTTTGTCACTGCCGAAAAGGCACAGGTCATTGTGCGCGGACTGCGCGCCGTTTCCGACTTCGAATTCGAGTTTCAAATGGCCCTGATGAACCGCCGCCTTGCGCCCGCGGTGGAAACCATGTTTCTCATGCCCAAGGAGGACTACAGCTACATCAGCAGCCGCATCGTCAAAGAAGTTGCCCGTCTCGGCGGCGACGTCTCGGGCGTGGTCACCCCGCCGGTCGCGGCAGCTCTGCGGGGCAAGTTCAGCGCAGGGCAGTTGCCATGATTGGGGTCCACCTCAACCAACTCCCGCCCGAGGGAATGCGACTCGAAGGGGACGAGTTGCCCGGTTTCCTTGATCTTGAGGCCATCGGGGCCAAGCCGGTCGGTCCGGTTCACTACGAGCTGGAGGTCGGGCTTTCCGGCGGTGGGATCTTTGCCACGGGCCGGGTGGCCTTGCCGGTCGAAATGACCTGTGTCGCCTGCCTGCAGCCCTTTGTTTACCAAGCGGTGGCCAACTCTTTTGCCGCCCAGGTCCAGATGGATGGCCGGGAACTGGTCGATTTGACCCCTGCCGTCCGGGAGGAGCTTTTATTGGCTTTGCCAAATCATCCACGGTGTGATCAACTTGCCGATCACCGCTGTCCCTACCATGCTCCGGAGACCTCCGGGGGCGGTGAGCCGGAAAAAGTGCCGTCTGCTTGGGACAAACTCGAAAAGCTCAAAACCAAACGCTGATTTCTTATGCCCGTCCCGAAACGCAAAGTCTCCAAAATGCGCCTGCGCACCCGCAAGGCAGCCAACCGCTGGCATGCCGGTGAACTCGGTGCCTGTGCCCAGTGTGGGGCCAAACTGCCTTCTCATACCGCTTGCCCGTCTTGCGGTTACTACAAAGGACGCCAAGTTCTTTCCGTCGGGGCGGCTTAATCCCGCGGCCCTGCGCCTATGAAGGTTGCGCTCGATGCAATGGGCGGCGACCACGCGCCACAGGCCTGCGTGGCGGGTGCCGTCCTTGCTCTCCGCGAGTTTCCTCATTTGGAAAGACTCTTCTTGGTCGGGGATGAAGGACAAATCCGCGCCGAACTCGACAAGCATGGTTGCCGGGATCCTCGCGTCGAGATTGTCCACACTACTCAGGTCGTCGAGATGTGCGAAAGCGCGGTCGATGGCTTCCGCCGCAAAAAAGACTCCTCCATTTCCCGTTCGGTCGATCTGGTCAAACATGGACAGGCGGATGCCGTGGTCAGTGCCGGCCATACCGGGGCCGCCGTCGCCGCCACGACGATCAAGCTGCGCAATCTCGAGGGCGTCGACCGCCCGGGTATTGCCGCCCTCCTGCCGACCGAAACGAACCTTTGCGTTCTCATCGACGCCGGAGCCAACACCGACGCACGCCCCGACCACATGCTGCAATACGCCATCATGGGCGCCGTCTTTTCGCGCTACGTTCTCGGCTACAAGAACCCGGCCATCGGATTGATGTCGATCGGCGGCGAAGATGCCAAGGGCAGCGAGTTCACCAAAGAAATTTTCAAACTCCTCCGGGCGAGCGGACTCAACTTCCGCGGCAACATCGAGGGTCACGATCTCTTCCAAAATCCGGTCGAAGTCGTTCTCTGCGACGGTTTCACCGGCAATGTCGTCCTCAAGTCCTGCGAGGCCACCGCCGAGGCCGTGTTCCGCTGGCTGAAAAACGAAATCAAGCGCTCCCCGATCCGCATGGCCGGTGCCTGCCTCATGCAGGGCGCCTTCCGCAAATTGAAAAAGCGCACCAACTACGAGGAATACGGCGGCAGTCCGCTCCTCGGGGTCGACGGCATTTGCATCATTGCCCACGGTTCGAGCAGCCCGAAAGCGATCAAGAACGCCATCCGCGTCGCGCTCGAATCGATCAAGACCCGCATCAACCCCCACATCGTCGAGGAACTCGCCGCCTTCTACGCCCGCTAATGAGCGCCAAACTTCTCCGCCCCGTCGCCATCGCCGGAACCGGCAAATACCTGCCGGAAAAGGTCCTGACCAATGCCGACCTGCAGCGCATGGTCGAGACCACCGACGAGTGGATCGTCGAGCGCACTGGAATCAAAGAGCGCCGCATCGCCGGCCCAGATGAGGCGACCAGCGATCTGGCGATCAAGGCCGGCCGCGACGCCTTGGAAAATGCCGGGATCCAAGCCGAAGACCTCGACCTCATCATTGTGGCCACCGTCACCCCGGACATGGCCTTTCCCGCCACCGCCTGCTTCGTGCAAAAGGCTCTCGGCGCCCCCAAAGCCACCTGCCTTGACGTTTCGGCCGCCTGTTCCGGCTTCCTTTATGGTCTGGAACTGGCCCGCCAATCCATCGCCAGCGGTTCGGCCGAGAAAGCGCTGGTCATCGGGGCGGACAAACTCAGCGCGATCATCGACTGGACGGACCGCAACACCTGCGTTCTCTTTGGTGACGGGGCCGGCGCCGCCGTTCTCACGCCCGCCGGAGAGGGGACCGGGGAAATCCTTTCCGCCTATTCCGGGAGCAACGGGAACCTCGACGAAATCCTCCACGTGCCGGGCGGCGGATCTCGCCATCCGCTCACCGCGGACAATATCGGGTCGAAAGCCAACACGATGAAAATGTCCGGACGCGAAGTTTACCGCCATGCCGTTCAGACCATGATTTCCGCGGCGAAAGAAGCGATCGCCCGGGCCGGTCTCACCTCGGACGATATCGAGTGCTTCATCCCGCACCAAGCCAACCTCCGTATCATCGAAACCATCGCCGACAAATTGGACCTCCCGATGGAACGTTTTTTCGTCAATCTCGAATCCTATGGCAACACCTCCGCTGCCGCTGTGGCCATCGCCCTCGACGAAGCCCAGCGCAGCGGCCGGATCAAGCGCGGCGATCACATTCTCATGGTCGTCTTCGGCGGCGGTTTGACCTGGGCCTCCTCCGTGGTCCGCTGGTAGTGACCGTGCTCACCGACACTCACGCCCATCTCGATTTCCCGGAGTTTGAGGGGCAAATCGACGCCGTCATCGCCCGCGCCCGCGAAGCCGGTGTGCACCGTATCATCACCATCGGCATCGACCGCGACAGTTGTCGTAAATCTATTGCCATTGCGGAGAAATATGAAAACGTCTTCGCCGTGGTCGGACTGCACCCGTGCAATGTTCTCGACCCCGGTGCGATGGACTTTCTCGAGGAACTCCCCGCGCTGGCTCGACATCCCAAGGTTGTCGCCCTCGGCGAGACCGGGATGGACTACCACCATCTTCCCAGCCGCGAGTTGGCCGGAGGCAAAGAGGAAAGCGTCTTCACTGCCCTGCAAGCCGGCACCGCCGAGGCCATGCAGGCCGACATCGCCGACGGCGCGATGAAAGCCGCCCAGGCCGAAGCTTTCAAAGTGCAGCTTGATCTCGCGGTCGAACTCGGACGCAATGTGGTCATCCACCAGCGGGATGCCTGGGACGATACCCTCGATCTTCTCCGCCCTTACACCGGCCAGCTGAGCGGCGTCTTCCATTGCTTCGGCGGATCCCCCGAAGCGGCCGCGGAACTTGCCGCTATGGGGCACCTGGTTTCTTTCACCGGCATCGTCACTTTCAAAAACGCGGCCTTGGTGCAAGAGACTGCCCAAGCGGTCGCGCCCGATGGCTACATGGTGGAAACCGATTGCCCGTATTTGGCGCCAGTTCCCTTCCGGGGGAAGACGTGCGAACCGGCCCACGCGCGGCTGATCGCGGAAAAGATTGCCGCGTTGCGGGGGGTAACGCTGGACCAAGTGGCGGCAGACACCGAGCGCACGGCGGAAGCTTTCTTCAAATTGTGAAAGCTGCTCCCTCAAAAATGCGCGTTGACCATGAGGCAAGATCTGTGTATTGATCTGTGTATGGCTACTAAGACTCTTTCTGTCGATGAGGAGGCTTATCTGCACCTAGTTCGGGCCAAAGGGGATCGACGAGAGTCGTTTTCCGCGGTGATCAAGCGGGCCCATTGGGACCAGGGCAAGAAGCGTTGCGGGGATCTTCTGGCCCGCGCTTCGGGCCACGTGCCCGCCGAAGTGCTTGATGCGCTCGATCGCGCGCAAGCCGAAGACCTGCCTCCTGCCGACCCATGGAAGCGCTGATCTTCGACACCACGTTCCTCATTGATTTCCAGCGGGAACGCTCCGGTTCACGGGGCGGAGCCCACGCTTTCTTGCAAGATCACGCGGAAGCGGTGGCCTATTTGCCGATGACTGCTTACGGGGAATTCGCCGAGGGTTTTCCCAATCGCACGGACGCAACCTTTTTGTCAGTGGTGGAATCGTTCGAGTTGCTGTCCGTGACCCGCGCCGTGGCCGATACCTATGCTGACTTGGCGCGTGCGCTGCGTTTGAAGGGCAAGTTGATCGGGTCGAATGATCTTTGGATTGCGGCGACCGCGCTCGAGAGGGAAATGGCTTTGGTTACGCGCGACACCGCCGAGTTCTCCCGTGTGCCGGGGCTGAAGATCAAGGGTTATTGAAGTGAGTGGTCGACCCACAAAAATTCTGCTCGAAATGCTCGGTGATGAAAAGACGGGTGCCACGGACCTAGTAATCCCGCCCCTCCTCGAACAACCGCGCCCAGCTGTCTTGGAGGATTGATCCTTGTTCTTGGGCCGCGGCGGTCGGGGAGGTGGCATCGGCATCCTGCCGATGGGCTTGGTCCGATCATTGGCAGGGATGCCAATGCCACGGTTAGCCAAGCCTCGGCTGACCGCCGCTACCGATTGCACGCGCGGTCGATTGCGGCGAGTTCCTTGGGGCTGAAGGTGATATTTTGCAGGGCGCCGAGGTTGTCTGCGACCTGACTCCAGCGGCTGGCGCCGATGAGGACGCTGGTCACGAACGGCTTGGCCAGGAGCCAGGCGATGGACATTTGGGCCAGGGATTGGCCGCGCGATTCGGCGATCTCGGCCAAGGCGCGGACGCGGCGGAGTTTTTCCTCGGTGATATCTTTGGGGCCGAGGAAGCCGTCCGGTTTGCCGGCGCGGGATTCCGGATCGATGCCGCTGTTGTAGCGGCCGGCGAGCAGACCTTGGGCGAGGGGACTGAACGGAATGCAGCCGATACCTTCCTGCTGGAGGACGTCGGACAATCCGTGCTCCACCCAGCGGTCGAAAAGATTGCAGACCGGCTGATGAATCAGGAGGTGAATCCGCTCGGCGCGGAGGATTTCGGCGGCGCGGCGGGTGAGGTCTGCGTCGTAGCTGGAGATGCCGACGTAGAGGGCTTTGCCGGAACGGACGGCGCTGACCAGGGCTCCCACCGTTTCTTCGAGCGGTGTCTCGGGATCGGGGCGATGGCTATAGAAAATATCGACGTAATCCAGCCCCATGCGCAGGAGACTCTGATCCAGGCTGGCCAGCAGGTATTTGCGCGACCCCCACTCGCCATAGGGGCCGGGCCACATGTGGTAGCCGGCCTTGGTTGAAATGATCAGCTCGTCACGATGGGTAACGAGGTCCCCGTGCAGGATGCGTCCGAAAGTTTGCTCGGCGCTGCCCGGCGGCGGACCGTAATTATTGGCCAGATCAAAGTGCGTGATGCCGGCGTCGAAGGAACGCACAACCATGTCGCGGGCGTTGGCCAAATCGTCGTCGGCGCCGAAGTTGTGCCAAAGGCCGATCGATAGCGCGGGCAATTTGAGCCCGCTGCGTCCGCAGCGGCGGTAATTCATGGAATCGTAGCGGGAGGGAACAGGCATCTCCCTGCATACTTAGCAGACTCTCCGGCCCGGGGAAATGGGTTTGCCGGACGGACGGGCTGGCCGCTTATTCCTCACGTCCCGCGGGGAGCCTTACTGGCCGTAGGACAACACTTCGAGCCCGTCAATGCCTTGAAAATCTTCGGTATTACGGGTGAGGAGGCGGGCGCCGAGAGAGCGGGCGGTGGCGGCAATCCACAGATCGTTGTGGGAGCGGCCGGCCAACGCCTTTGCCGCACGTAGTTTCGAGGCGATGCGACCATAGTGCTCGGCAACGTCGAGCCCGGCGGCAATGGTGCGGCGATGACGCAGCAGAATCAGGGCTTCTTGGCAGCGTTGTTCGGAGACGAAAGCAGCGCCGTCGAGAAACTCGCCCGCAGCAACCATGGGAATGACCAACTCCTCGCCGCTATGTTGCAGGAGCGCCCGATTGACGGGAGCGGCAGGGTTTCCCTTGGCGCGGAATTCGTCGATCAAGACCGTAGTATCCGCGCAAATCATGGGGTTTCGATGTCCCAACGCGCTTGGCACCGATTGTCGCGGATGACTTTTTCCATTTTGTCTGCGTCAGCTGAGGCGTTCTCGGATTGGCCACCCCAGATGGCCGCCGCCTCGCGCACCGCCTCGGCGCAGGTTCCGGCGGTCGCGGTCGTTGCGAGCAAACGGTCGATCACCTTGGTGAAGGACTCACCGGGTTTCTTGCGGTGGGCGAGTTTGTCGTAGGTACGGGTGCTCACCGCGATAGTTTTGATACTCATGCATGTAGAATTACATGTAGATAAGGCGCGTCAAGAGTGATCGGCGCGACAGGAGGCAGGGCCGCTCGTCTCTACTTGGGAAAACAAAAAGGCCGTCCCTGCGGGACGGCCTAATGTCTTGTTTTGGACTGTGAACCGTAAACTGAACACAGCCAACTGACGTGCCCGCCGTGGCGGGCAGGTGTCAATACCGGTAGTGGTTCGGCTTGTAGGGACCTTCAACCGGCACGTGCATGTAGGCGGCCTGATCCTCGGTCAGGACGGTCAGTTTCACCCCGAGCTTATCAAGGTGCAGACGGGCCACTTCTTCGTCCAGGATCTTGGGCATCAGGTGGATGTTGACGTCATACTTTTCCCCCCGCTCCCACAGCTCGAGCTGGGCCAGCACTTGGTTGGTGAACGAGGTGCTCATGACGAAGCTGGGGTGACCGGTGGCACAGCCCAGGTTGACCAAGCGGCCCTTGGCCAGAATGATGACCGAGCGGCCAGAGGCTTTGAAGGTGTAGCGTTCAACCGCACCAATCTCCGCAGGCTTGATTTCGTCTTTGGTCACCCGGCCAGCAGCAACTTCTTTTTCCAGCCAGGCGATGTCGATTTCCGTGTCGAAGTGCCCGATGTTGCAAAGAATGGCGTCTTCAGCCATTTCCAGCATGTGGTGGCCAAGGATGATGTCGCGGTTGCCAGTGGCGGCGACGAACAGATTGCCCTCTTTGGCGGCGGCTTCCATGGTGGTCACTTCGAAGCCTTCCATCGCGGCCTGCAAGGCGTTGATCGGATCGATTTCGGTGACAATGACGCGGCAGCCATAGCGTTGCAGCGAGTGTGCACAGCCTTTGCCCACGTCCCCGTAGCCGCAGACCACGGCGACCTTGCCGGCCAGCATAACGTCGGTGGCACGCTTAATGCCGTCGGCCAAGGATTCGCGGCAGCCGTAAAGGTTGTCGAATTTGCTCTTCGTGGCCGAGTCGTTGACGTTGATCGCGGGAACTTTGAGTTCGCCGGTTTCAACCAACTGCTGCAGGCGGTGGACGCCGGCCGTGGTCTCTTCGCTGATGCCCTTGATCCCGGCGAGAAGTTCCGGATATTTTTTGTGAACCATGTCGGTGAGGTCACCGCCATCGTCCAGAATCATGTTCAGAGGTTTGCCGGATGGGAAGTGGATCGTCTGCTCGATGCACCACTGAAACTCTTCCTCTGTTTCGCCTTTCCATGCGTAAACCGGAATGCCCGCAGCGGCAATGGCCGCAGCAGCGTGGTCTTGGGTGCTGAAAATGTTGCAGCTTGACCAGGTGACTTCGGCACCCAGCTCAACCAGAGTTTCGATTAACACGGCCGTCTGGATGGTCATGTGCAGACATCCAGCGATGCGAGCGCCGGCCAGGGGCTTGGTTTTGCCGTATTTTTTACGCAGGGCCATCAAGCCGGGCATTTCTGTTTCGGCCAGATCGATTTCTTTGCGGCCGAATTCGGCCAGGCTCAGGTCGGCAACTTTAGAGTGCGCGACATTGGTGGGGTTTAGGGTGGTGGTGCTCATGGTGGTTAAGTTTTCAGTTTTCGGTGTTCAGTTTTTGGTCAGTTTGGGTTTTAGGGATTTGCGGAGGCCATTCAGCATGGCGGAGATTTGTTTGGCTTCGGTGATGAGGGTTTCGAGGTTTGTTTGTTCTATGACGCCGATACGCCGGGCGATGTAAAGTTGGGTGCGTAATTCGGCATTGGAACCAAGCGCAATGCTGAGAAACCGTTGAAAATCCGGTCCACTATTGCGCTCGCAGCCCTCGGCAATGTTCGAAGGAACCGAAAGCGCAGCCCGCTGGATCTGGTCGCGCAAGGTCCAACTCTTGCAGTCGTCGAACAAACGGAAGATCTCGACCGCTTGGCGGCAAGCCCGTTGCCAGACTTCGAGTTCCTCGAATGACCGGTAAGCCATAAAGTTGTGGTTTTGCTGAACACGGAAAACTGAATCACTGAAAACTCCGGCCGGTCATTTTAGCCCCGCCCGGCGGCGGAGTTCCTTGGCTTTGCCGGTGTCCTCCCACGGCGCCCACTTCAGGCCGGACTTGTGGCCGAAGTGACCGTAGTTGGTCGTCTTGCTGTAAATGGGACGGAGGAGGTTGAGTTGTTTGACGATGTCGGCCGGCTTGAAACTGAAGGTGCCGAGGACGGCGTTTTGCAGTTTGCGCTCGCTGACTTTGTTCGTGCCGAAGGTGTCGATCGTGACCGAGACAGGCTTGGGATAACCGATGGCGTAGGCGAATTGGATTTCGGCGCGGTCCGCGAGGCCGGCGGCCACGATGTTTTTGGCCACCCAGCGTCCCATGTAGGCGGCGCTGCGGTCGACTTTGCTCGGGTCCTTGCCGCTGAAAGCTCCGCCGCCGTGACGGCCCATGCCGCCGTAGCTGTCGACGATGATTTTGCGTCCGGTCAGGCCGGCGTCGCCCTGCGGTCCGCCGATGACGAATTTGCCGGTCGGGTTGACCAAATACTCGGTGTTCTTGGTCAGCATCTTGGCCGGGAGAACCTTCTTGATCAGGTTGTTGATGATGAACTTTTCGATCGTGTCGTGGGAAACGCCATCGGCGTGCTGCGTGGAGACGACCACGGCGGTGATTTCTTTCGGCTTGCCGTCGACATAGCGCACGGAGACCTGCGTCTTCGCGTCGGGGCGGAGCCAGGGGGCTTTGCCGCTCTTGCGGATCTTGGTCAGTTCGCGTCCAAGTCGGTGGGCGAACATGATCGGCGCGAGCATCAATTCCGGTGTCTCGTTGCAGGCATAGCCGAACATGAGGCCTTGGTCGCCGGCGCCCTGCTCGGAGGTCTTTTTGCCTTTGGCTTTCTTTGCGTCAACGCCCTGCGAGATGTCCTGGCTCTGCTGGGTGATCGCTTTGGTGATGATCACCTTGTCGGCGTGGAAAACGTCGTCGTCGTTGACGTAGCCGATTTCCCCGATGGCCTGACGCACGATCTTTTCGAAATCGAATTTGGCGTCCGTCGTGATTTCACCGGCGAGCACCACCATGTTGCTCTTGACCAGCGTTTCGCAGGCCACACGGCTTTTTTTGTCTTGGGACAGGCACGCGTCGAGCACGGCGTCGGAAATGGTGTCGCAGACTTTGTCGGGGTGGCCTTCGCCAACCGACTCGGAGGAAAAGATATAGTCAGAGGTCATTGGAATTGAGAGGTTAAGCCACGAGTTGAAGCCGCTGACTCAGCCGCTTTTCCTCGTGACGCATCAACATATCATGATATTTTGATGCGTCTATTTAAAAAATGACCGGCACCCTGAAAATTCTCAAGCTACTTTCCGACCCCACGCGGCTGCGGATTCTCCGTCTGGTCGGGCAGGAAGGGCTCACCGTGGCCGAGTTGCAGCAGATCCTCGGGATGGGACAGTCGCGGACCAGCGCCCACCTGGCCCAATTGAAGGCCGAGGGGCTGGTGGCCGACCGGCGGGCGGGCAAGAACATCTACTACACCCGCGGGGGCGCGGTACCGTCGGCCATCGCGGAACTGATCGAAAGCGGCGGCGAGGAATTGCCCGAAGCGGCGCAGGACGACGCGGCCGTGAAGCTGGTGCTGCGCCAGCGGCAGGACAAGGCGGGCGAATATTTCAACCAACTGGCCGGCAAGTTCGGGCGCACCTATGTGCCGGGGCGGTCATGGCGGGCGCTCTCGCATGGTTTGCTCCGTCTCCTGCCGCCGATGGTCATCGCGGACCTCGGGGCGGGCGAGGGGACGCTTTCGCAACTGCTGGCGCGGACGGCCAAGAAGGTCATCGCGGTGGACAACGCGCCGGCCATGGTCGAGTTCGGGTCCAAGCTGGCCACCGAGCACGGGCTGAAAAATTTGGAATACCGGCTGGGTGAGATTGACGATCCGCCGATCAAGGCGGGCGCGGTGGATCTCGCGCTCTTCAGCCAGGCGCTGCACCACGCGGCGAGTCCGGGCAAAGCACTGGCCGCGGCGCACAAGATCCTTAAACCGGGCGGACGGCTCATGGTACTCGACCTTTTGAGTCACTCCTTCGAGCAAGCGCGCACCCTTTACGCGCACGTTTGGCTCGGGTTTTCCGAGGTGGAGTTGGTCCGGCTGATTGAGAAGGCCGGCTTCAAGGATGTCGAGGTGTCGGTCGTGAGCCGCGAGGCCAAGGCGCCGCATTTCCAGACGGTGCTGGCCACGGCGCGCAAATGAGCAGAAGCCGGGGTTTTTGGGCCACGAGTCTCGCGCCGGCCGGGATGGCCTTGAAGTTGTACTGGCCGGCATTTCTCGCGCTGCAAATTTTCGCCGGTCTGCTCGCGGCGGGTTATTATGCGAGCGGAGCGGTGCGGGCCGTGGCTCACTGGTTGTTGGAGTGGAAATCGGCGGGCGGCCTCCTCTTTGTTGTCGCGGCCAATATTTTCAGCGGCGCGGTCTTGCCCGAAATGCTCAAGGCTTGGTTGCGCCCGCCTGGCCGCCCCGCACCAACCTGGCGCGACTGGATGCATTTGTCCGGACTGATGGCGATCTTGGGCCTGGCCGTGAATGAATTCTACCGCGCGCAGGGCGGGTGGTTTGACGGCTTTGGCCTGGCCACGGCGGTGGCCTTGAAAATTTTGGTCGACCAGCTCGTCTTCGCGCCGCTTTTTGCCCTGCCGCTCGTCGTGGTCTGGTTCGCTTGGCAAGAAAGTAGCTACCGCTGGGGGAGAACCCGGGCCGCGTTGACCCCCTCCGTCTTTCTCCAGCGGTTGATTCCGCTCTACCTGCCGAACCTGTTTTTTTGGGTGCCGGCCTTGATCGCGCTCTACTCGTTGCCGACCGAGCTGCAGTTCCTGCTTTATCTCTTCCTCAACGGTGCTTGGTGCCTGCTCATGATCTTCATCGCGCGCGAGATGTCGGGCGCGGCGGCAGCCAGAAGTGCTCAGGCCTAGTAGTTTAGTTTTGCGTAAGACTAAACGGAGCATTCAACGCACTCAAATTTCGGGTTGCTCCATCAAAAAAGTGCTTTTTATGTGCACGTTTGGCTCGGGTTTACTGAGGTGAAGTTGACCCGCTTACTCGAGAAGGTCGGCTTCAAGGATGTCGAGGTGTCGGTCGTGAGTCACGAGGCCAAGGCCCCGCATTTCCAGACAGTGCTGGCGACCGCGCGGAAGTGAGGGGGCTGCTTGCGCCATCAGCTCTGGCGATTGTTAACGTGGGCACGGTTCTGACCCTGATCATCCGTTGCCATCGGCGAGGGAGAAAAGCATTGTGGCAGCCTTGCTTGTTTTCCGGTTGCAAAGTCGTGAGCATCTAATCTGGGAGATGAGACAGCCTGATTTGGGAACCCGCGGTCTCGATCACCCCGCACCCGAATTATGAAAAGGTCCCTGCATCGCCCATTCTCGTCGAGCGAACCGCAACCCGCGGCTGCCACGGCTTGGTTCTTGCGGAAAATCATCCCTGCGCTTCTCGCCACTCCAGTTCTTTGGCCCGCGTTGGTCTTGGCCCAAGGCCCTGAACTCCAATCGGTCGATGAAGTTGTGGCCCCCTACATTGGCGATGAGACGCCCGGGTTGGGAGTTCTGGTCATGAAAGGCGGTGAAGTGATTCATATGAAGGGCTACGGGGTCGCCGACATCGCATCCGGCAAAAAAGTGGATGCTGACAGCTTGTTCGACCTTGCCTCCCTCTCGAAGCAGATGACGGCACTGGTCGCGATGCTGCAAATCAAGAACGGCCTTTACCATGATGACACGCCGGTCTCCAAGTTTCTGCCGGTCTTTGCCCAAACTGAATTTGCCGGACGTGCGGTGACGGTGGGGGATCTCGTGCACCATCTCAGCGGGTTGACCGATTATCTCTCGGGCGATGAAAACCTCGATTACGGAGCGGAAACGACCAATGCGCAGGTGCTGCAATGGCTGGCCAAACAACCGCAGGATCATGCCGCCGGCGAGAAATTCGATTATTCCAACAGCGGCTATGTGGCGCTCGGCAGCTTGGTCGCCGCGGCAGACAAGTCCGACACGTTGTCCGAGGTGCTGCACGCGCGCCTCTGGGACAAGCTCGGCATGGACAGCACCGGGCTGGTGAGACCCGCCCACCCGGACCGCGTTGTCTCCGGCTACAAGGGCGGGGGCGGGAAGTTCGAGTCCAGCGATGACACGACGGCCACGGAAGGAGACGGCAATGTTTTCACAAGTCTGCGGGATCTTGCGCGGTATGAACACGCGCTCGCCCGGCACGCGCTCTGGCCCGAGGAGGCAACGGATAAATTGTTTGCCAACGGCACCTACGACAATGGCCAGCCGATCAGAGATGAAGAGGGGAATGGTTACGGCTTCGGTTGGACAGTTGAGGAGGCCGATGGTGAAAAATATGCCACCCACACCGGAAGCTGGATGGGAACGGCAACCTACTACCAGCGGAACCTGACCAGTGGCGTGACCGTCATCGTCCTCGCCAACAATGAAGACGCCGGAGTTGTGCCCCTTGCTGAAGCGATCGAGTCCGCGCTGAACTGATCGAAGACTTTGCCTGGTGAGAACGCGCTGACCCGAGGGTGAGGGTATTACCGGCCAAGCAGACGGGTTTTGCGTCCAGTAGAGCCGGACATCGCCGCCCCGGCGGTTTTGGGTTTTGCGCTTGCACGGTGGGGCGCACGAAAACTATATCCCTAGTCGCAGCACTTTAATAATTTGCCCGACACCTTCCAAGTCACCAGCAGTTCCAACTGGTTCAGCCGCCTCGGCAAAGCTTTTACCGGCATTGTTGTCGGAATCATCCTTCTTGTCATCGGCATCGGCCTGCTTTTTTGGAACGAAGGTCGCGCGGTTAAAACCTACAAGACGCTCAAGGAGGGTCAGGGACTGGTTCTCAACGTGAGCGCCGAGCAGGTGGACGCCGCGAATGAGGGCAAACTCGTGCACCTTTCGGCCGAGGCCGCCACGGAGGAAGTTCTGGCGGATGAAGAATTCAGCATCTCGGCCAATGGCATCCGCCTGCGCCGGGAGGTGGAGATGTATCAGTGGAAGGAAAAGCAAAGCAGCGAGACACGCAAAAAGCTCGGGGGCGGCGAAGAGACCGTGACCACCTACAGTTACAGCAAAGAGTGGAGCAGCTGGCCGATCGACTCTGCGAATTTTCAGAATCCGGCGGGACACGAAAACCCCTCCGAGTTTCCTTACGAGAGTATGACGTGGGACGCGGAGGAAGTGGCGGTCGGCGCGTTTTTCCTCTCGCCGGATCTCATCGGCCAGCTTTCCGACTTCCAAGATTTGCCGGTGCGCGGGCTGCCCGAGGGTGCGGCCTGGCCCGAGGGTGCACGGCCCGTCAAGGGTGGCATTTATCTCGGGGCCAATCCGGCAGAACCGCAGGTCGGCGACGCGCGCCTCAAGTTCTCCGTGGTCGAACCCGGTCCGGTCAGCCTTGTCGCGGCGCAGAACGGGGATTCGTTCGCCGACTACCAGACCAAGGCGGGCGGTTCCATCGCCATGATCGTTTCCGGCAAGGTGCCGGCGCAGCAGATGTTCGAGGACGCCATCGCCACCAACACCCTGATCACATGGTTGGTGCGTCTCGGAGGTTTCATTCTCATCTGGATCGGATTCGGTCTGATTTTCGCCCCGCTCGCGGTGCTGGCCGACATTGTGCCTCTCTTCGGGAATCTGGTCGGGGCTGCCACGGGCCTGATCGCTTTCCTTCTCGCCTTGGCCCTCGCCCTCACCGTGATCGCCATTGCCTGGGTGGTTTTTCGTCCGTTGCTCGGCATGGCTCTGCTCGTTCTGGCGGTCGCGGCTGCGGTCGTCGGTTTCCGCGCCTTCGGCAAAAAAAGGCAGGCGGCATGAAAAAGTTTATCGCGCTCACTGTTTTCTCGATCGCCGGTGCGGTCTCGGCGCTCGCCGAGGTCGAGTGGGAGCCGGAGATTTACCCGGACAGCCAAATTTTTCCTTCGCTGATCATTGGAACGGCCACGGTCAAGCCGGAGGACGAGATTTTTCCGACGTGGGAGGGCAATCATATCGGTGACCTGCAGGGCAACGTCGGCACCTCCGTCGAGGGAATTCCGGAGGGCAGCAAGGTCACGCTGGAGATCCGTGAAAACGACCTGATGCGCGCGAGTCGTGCGACGGGAACGGCCGGGAGCGACGACACGCTGACCATCTACCCCAAGATTGCCTGGAAATATGACAAGCTGGCCACGGTGCGCCAGGCGGTGCCGATTGACGTCATCATGGAGTTGAAAGTCGACGGCGAGAGTCTCGGCGAAAAGACGGTTACGGCCACGCTGCGCACGGTGAACGACTGTCTTTTCATCGTGGTCGAATCGGAAGACGAGGACGATTACTCGGACTTCTCCTGGTTGTTCGCCGCTTATGTGAACGAGAATCACCCGTGGGTCGACCAGACGCTGAAGGAGGCGCTCGACACGGATATTGTCGCTTTCTTCGATGGCGTCCAGAGCGGTGATCCGGAGCAAGTGCTCATGCAGGTTTTCGCCATCTGGAATGTCATGCAACGCAAGGGGCTCCGTTACAGTGATGTGACCACCACGGCGGCGGCCTCCGGATCGGTCGGCAGCCAACACGTGCGCCTCTTCGATGAATCGGTCAAAGCCGCCCAGGCCAATTGCGTGGACGGTTCCGTGCTGCTTGCCGCGGTGCTGCGGAAGATCGGGCTGGACCCGCACCTCGTGACGGTGCCCGGGCACATGTTCCTCGCCTTTTCGCTCGACGACGAGACGATGGTTGGTCTGGAGACAACGATGATGGGTTCGGCGGATCTCGATAAAGTCGATGCCAAGCGGTTGCAGTCGTTCCTTAAATTCGACCCCGAGGAAAAGCGCAACGAAGAGTCGTGGGCGACCTTTGAGGCCGCGATCGACGCGGGCACCCAAGCTTTGCTCGAGGCTGCGGAGAAATTTGACGAGGATCCGGACTACAGGTTGATCGATGTCGCGGCGGCCCGCAATCTGGGCATCCTGCCGATCAGCAGCGACGTCGGCGGGCGTTGATTATTCCGCGGCGACCGCGGCCGCCGGCTTGAAGGAACTCAAGGTGGCTTCGGCCGAACGAAAATCTTCGGCATAGGCTGCGGCCCAGATTTCAGCGATGGTGGTCGGGCCGAGAATGATGATGGCCGAGACGAATTTGACATCGTCGCCATCCGTGTCTTTCCCGTCCCCCCCAAGCTGGAAAGCGGGCATACCCTCGATCTCTAACTCTTGCACGTCGCCCAGTTCGATGTCGGTGTAGTTCTCCCCGAGAAACTCGACCAACGATTCCGAGATGGCCTCGATTTCGGCTTCCATTTCCTTCTCGTTTTCGCACTCGATGGCGCGGAATTGCAGGATGGAGCCGTTTTCGCTTTCGAGGGAGCCGAATTCGCCCACCTCGTCGATCCCGGTGACTTCCCAGTCGCCGGGCGCCTTGATGGTGAACATCGATTCGTCTTCCGTCGGGTAATGGAGAGTTTGCGTTTGGGCCTGGGCGGTGACCGGTCCGGCGAGGGCCAAGAGGGCGATGAGGAGGAGGGAGGGCAGGGCGGGGTTCATAACGGCGAAATTTTTCCGAATTCGCCGACGGTCGCAAGCTTTTTTGCGGGGATTATTCTGCCGGCTCGAAAGGTGCATACGGACCTTGGGAAAGACAGACGAAGAGGTGCGGTTCCCCGTGGTGCCCGACTTGGGCGTGCATGGCCGGATTCTTCATCCACGGGTCCTGGTCAACTCGACACCGTCCACGACCATTTTCCATTGCCCGCCTGCGCGGTGGGGAGGTTTTGTCACGGTGAAAGTCCGGCCGATCGGACCGATGCCGGCCCGGAATTGGTCGCCGACAAAACCTTTCAACGGACCCTCGAGGGAGCTGGTTGTGCCCGCCTTAAGGCGCCGATAGAGCACGGAACCATCCTGGGTGATGAGCAAATACATGGTCTGTGCTTGCCATTCGCCGACGAAAGCGGCCTTTTCTGGCGGAACTGGTTGCCCGCTGCACCCGGCAAGTAACGTGGCAGCGATCAGGGCAAGCAAAACCCGGCGCATCTTCATCGCTTTTCCGAAGCTGGCCGGTTGGTCATGCGCAAAAATGCGCGGCCGGCTTGGTCGAGCTTCGCCGCGAAGCTTCACGGATTGGTTTTCACCGAGCCGGCACAGGTGTCGCCCTCGACCGCCCCGTCGAGCCAGACCTGCAATGCTTTCGTCCGTTCCTGCGTCAGTTCGGCGAGGTAGTTTGCCTCGCAAACCGGCTGGATGCTGCCGTAGTAACCGGGCTCACGGTCGGGGTATTTCATCTTCAACTGCGCATCGCGAAAATTGATCCAGCAGCGCTGCGCTTCTTTGAGGTTTGCCAGGAACACGTCATCGTCCGCGTAATCCTCGAGGATTTGTTGGTAGATCGCATTTAGCTCTTTGTCCGCCGCTTTGAACTCGCCGGCCGCATCTTGGTTCATTTCTCCTTGGGTCTGGGCGCTTGCTTCGGTCCATGGCGCGCCAAACACGATCAGCGCGATAATCGGCAGTAAGGATCTCGTCATAGGCCCATTTACTTAGGTCGGACGAACGGCGCTGTCGACCCATGTTTGCCCATTTGGGAACGCTTCTTTGGGGGGTGTATAACCGATGGACTCGCGGTGCTCGGAGGTGATGCTAAACCCGAAAAGGTTGTGGACTTTACCTCTTAAGGTAGGGACGAGCGGCCGCTCGTCCGCCCTCTGAAAAACGGACACGCGGGCCGCGTGTCCCTACCCGACGATCGTCATTTGGGCCCATTGCCGCGCAGTCCATCAAGTCTCCGCGCAGATTTCTTGCCGGAGAAATGCACTTAGCCGGAACGATGCAGTTGAAGGCAAAAGTAGAAGCGGCGTCCCCGCCGTCTGTCGGGAGCAGCATAATTGGTTGTTTTGGCGTCCCCGTGCCCTATGAGTGGCGGGGTGAACGCGCTCAACCTGAAGGACTTTGTGCGGGAGGCGCTTTCCCGCGGCATCGGACGGGAGGAAATCTCCAAGGGTCTGCGCCAAGCTGGCTGGCCGGAAAAAGAAATCCAGGAGGGTCTCGACGCTTTCGTCGATGCCGGCTTGCCGCTGCCGGTGCCGCGTTGCCAGGCCTCGGGGAGTCCGCGCGAAGCGTTCCTCCATCTGCTCATGTTCTTCGCGCTCGGGGTGTGGGTCACGGCGCTGGGTTCTCTGCTCTTCGACTTCATCAACATCCGGTTTCCCTTGCCCGGTGAGACGGCCTCGGGTGTGGCCGATTCGCTGCGCTTCGGCGTTGCTTCGCTGGTCGTCGCTTTTCCTTTGTTCGTTTTGGTCGCCCGGCGCGTGCTTGCCGATTTGGCCGTCAATCCCGCGCGGACCTTCGATCCGGTGCGACGCTGGCTTTCCTACCTCGCGCTTCTCGTCGCATCGCTCATCCTCGTCGGGGACGGCGTGGCGCTGGTCGTGCAATTTCTCGGTGGTGATCTCACCGCGCGCTTTGTCTTGAAGGCGGCCGTGGTGGCCACGCTGGCCGGAGGCGTTGTCTGGTGGTTGCTGGGCGGGCTGCGCGAAGGCGCCCGTGCTGTGCCGGCGTTTGTCCGGATCGCGTTGTGGGTGCTGGTTGCTGCCGTGGTTGCCGCCGCGTTGTGGTTGGCCGGTGGGCCGGTGCAAGCAAGGGCCGAGTCGCTCGATCAAATGCGCAGGCAGAATTTGCGCGCCATCTACCACTATGTGAATTCGTTTTACCGGCAGCAGGGGCGCTTGCCGGCCTCGCTCGAGGAATGCGACCGCAATCCGGGAACGTTCATCGAAAGGAAAACCGATCCCGCCACCGGTGCTCCTTACGGTTACGAAGTGGTCGATGCCGATACGTTTACGCTTTCCGCCGTTTTCAGTCTGCCGAGTATTGCACAGCAATCGGGGGCTTACGGGCCCGAGGTGGATGGCTTTTGGAAACACGGGGCGGGACCGGCGGTCTTCCGCGTCGATTTGGGCGCCGCGCAGGAGGACTGAGTCATGCGTCCGCGTGTCATCGCCGCGATCGTCCTCACCCTTCTGCTTTTTTTTGGAGCGGGAACCTCTCTCGTGCTGGTCATGATCGTTCCCTTCCTCTTCGACGCCCCTGGAACCGAGGAACAGGCGGCAACGTGGGTCATGGTCGGGGCGATCCTTTCCGCTCCCCTCATGTGCTTAGCGGCCACCATCAGCGTGTGGATCGCTGCTTTTCCGGCCGGACGCAGTCGTTGGTGGTATGCCGCGCTGGCTTTCCCCGCTTTGAGCGCGGCGGCTTTTTTCATTGCCGGTTCTTTTCGCCCAGGATTTTTCTGAACCCTCAGCCCGGCAGCTTTGCCGCGAAGACGTAGATCCCGGCGACGACTATGATGAAGCCGACTCCCAGCAGACCGCCGAAAACGCGCCGCGCGTTGGCGGTGCGCGAATTCACAAGCCGGGCGGCTTGTCCTCGAATGGCACGACGGGCGCATCGCGCCAGAGGGATTCCAGATCGTAAAAGTCGCGTTTTTCGCCTTGGAAGATGTGGATGAGGACGCCGTGGTAATCGAGGACGATCCATTGGCTGGCCGGCAAGCCGTCCGAGTGGGCGGTCAGACCGAGGTCATCGCGGAGCTTTTCGCGGATCTCGGAGCCGATGGCTTTGAGGTGCGGATCGCTCGTCCCGGTGCAGATGACGAAGTAGTCGGCGAAGCTCGAGAGCTTGCGCAGATCAAGGATGCGGATGTCTTCGGCTTTTTTGCCCGCGGCGGCGTGGGCGGCGGCGAGGGCGATGGATTCGGAGTCGGATATCACGCGGGGCAGTAGAGACGATTCGCCCTGATGTAATCGCAGACGGCGTCCGGGGTCAAATAACGGATGCTGCGTCCGGCCGAAACCCGGGCGCGGAGGTCGGTGGAAGAAAGGTCGACCAAGCGGCGGACGACCGGCCAGTCGTGCGAGGTTTGATGATGGGCGCGATCGAGAACGACGATCTGGGCGCGGCGGCGGATTTCGTCCGGTTCGCACCAAGTTTCGAACCTCGAGACATTGTCGGCGCCGATGAGGAGAACGAACTCGTCGTTCGGATGGGAGGTTTGGAGCTCGCGCAAGGTGTCCACCGTATAACTCGGCGGTGGGCGGTGCAATTCGAGGTCGGCGACTTCGAATCCGTCTTCGCCCGCGGTGGCGAGCTGGATCATGGCCAGGCGGTCCTCTGCGCTGGCCGGTTTGCCTTCCGTTTTGTGCGGCGATTGATGGGCCGGGATGAAGACAATGCGGTCGAGGCCGAGTTTCTCACGCGCCGCGCGGGCCAGAATGACGTGCCCGTGATGGATCGGGTCGAAACTCCCGCCGAAGATGCCGATGCGCATGGCGGGAGATTAGGGGGAATTGGAGAACTTTGCGGCTTTTTTGTTTCCGGAGTCGAGGGGTTGTGGTGGCGGTCTACGACATCCCAGGTAGGGCGCGGCGTCCCCGACGCGCCGGGTGCATGCCCGCCACCCGCGGCGGGTCCGGAGGCCCCGCCCTACCCTTGGGCGGTCGCAGACCGCCGCTCCAACCTCGACGTAAAGGCGTGCCGCAAAGAAGCTCTTCCCTTATGTCTGCGCTGGAACAGAAGCTGAAAGAAGTCTTCGGCTACGACACCTTCCGTCCGCACCAGCGGGAGATCGCCGAGTCATTCCTCGCCGGGCGCGACACGCTGGCCATTTTACCCACGGGGGCGGGGAAGAGCTTGTGTTACCAGCTGCCTGCTTTGGTGCGGGACGGGTTGACTGTGGTGGTTTCTCCGCTCATCGCCTTGATGAAGGATCAAGTCGACCAACTGACGGCCAGCGGGGTGGCGGCGACATTTTTGAATTCGACCCTCGATTCGGCCGAGGCCCGCAAGCGTTTTGCCAAGTTGTATGCCGGCGAATACCGGCTCCTTTATCTCGCGCCGGAGCGGCTCATGCTGCCGGAATTTTTGCCCAAGCTGGCGGAGTGGGGGATGAAGGCCCTCGCGGTCGATGAGGCGCATTGCATCAGCGAGTGGGGTCACGACTTTCGTCCGGAATACCGGCGCCTGCGCGAGGTGCGCGAAAGTTTCCCCGGACTGCCGCTCCTCGCTCTCACCGCCACGGCCACGCCGCGGGTGAGGGAGGACATCCGCAGGCAGCTCGAATTACGGGATCCGCAGATTTTTCTCGCGAGCTTCAATCGTCCGAACCTGAATTACCGCGTCATCCCGAAATCCAAGGCCGCCGCGCAGGTGTTGCAATTCGTGCGGGAGCGGTCCGATGAGGCGGGGATTGTTTACGCGCAGTCGCGGCGCATGGCGGAGTCGATGGCCGCGGCGCTCTGCCAGGCGGGGATCAAGGCGGCGCCTTACCATGCGGGGCTCGAGGCGGAGGAACGGGCGCGCAACCAGGAAAAGTTTCTGCGTGACGACCTGCAGGTCATTTGCGCGACCATCGCCTTCGGCATGGGGATCAACAAACCGAACGTGCGCTACGTCATTCATGCCGACCTGCCGAAGAACGTCGAAAGCTACTACCAGGAAACCGGACGCGCGGGGCGCGACGGGTTGCCCTCTGATTGTCTGCTCCTCTACTCGCGGGGTGATGTGGTCAAGTATTTGCGCTTTTTCGAGGAGATCACCGATTTGCCGGCCCGGCGGGAGGCGCGGGTCCAGTTGGAGAAGATGACGCATTTCGCGGAGGATGAACGGTGCCGGCGGGTTTCCTTGCTTGGATACTTCGGGGAGGAATGGACGGAGGAAAATTGCGGCGCGTGTGACCAATGCCTTGCCCCGCGGGAAAAATGGGACGCCACGACGGATGTGCAAAAGCTGCTCAGCTGCGTGTTGCGGTTGCGGCAGAAGAGCGGCTTCAGCACGGGACTGCAGCATGCGGTCGAGGTGCTGACCGGAGGCAAATCGGAAAAGATCCTGCGTTGGGGGCATGAGACGGTCAGCACTTATGGTGTCGGAGTCGACCATCCGCGGGGCTACTGGGTGGACCTCGGACGGCAGTTGCTCCGGCTCGGATTGCTCGAGGCCTCGGAGGACAAATTCGCCACAGTCAGCGTGACGGAGCGCGGGGTCGAGGTGCTGCGGGCGCGGGAGAAGGTCGCGCTGACCCGTCCGATGGTCCGGCCGGTGCAGGATGCGGCGGGGCCAAGGAAGCGCCGGGCGCGGTCCGGCGAGGTGGCGTGCGACGAGGGGCTTTTCGAGGTGTTGCGCAAGCCGCGGGCCGAACTGGCGCGCTCGCGCAATGTGCCGCCTTATGTCGTCTTTTCCGACGCCACGTTGCGGCATATGGCGCGGGAGTATCCGCGGGACGAGATGGCGCTGCTGCAAGTACCCGGGGTGGGGGAGCGGAAGTTGTCCGATTACGGACAAGTCTTTCTTGCCGCGATTGGGGGATGGTTGTCGACCAAACCGCGGCAGCGATTTGCGGGGGAATAATTTTCAGCGCAGAGGACGCAGAGATCGCAGAGAAGGGGAAGATTCCGTCGCCTCTATGACCTCCGCGGTCTCTCCGCCTTTCTTCTTCTCGACACTCTTAGACGGATCTGGTTTTTGAACGCTTATGCCGAACGATGTTGGTCAGTTGCTTTTGGTCGGAGTGCCGGGAGCGGAGTTGGACGTGGAGACGGCAGCCATGCTTCGGCGGGTCCAACCGGGCGGGTTTATTCTTTTCGGGCGCAATATCAAGACGCCGGAGCAACTGCGGAAGTTGATCGACGATCTGCGCGATCTTTCGGCGGTCGAACCGGTTATCACCATTGATCAGGAGGGCGGCCGCGTCTCGCGGTTGCGTTTGATCGGCGAGGAACCGCCGAACGCACAGCAATTGCGCGACCGGGGGAATCCGGAATTGGTCCGGCGCCATGGGGAGCTGACTGCAAAATTGTTGCGCCTTTTCGGGTTCAATCTCGACCTGTGTCCGGTGCTTGATCTTTCCTTCGATGACGAGGCGGACAACTCGCTGCGCGGGCGCTGTTATGGTCGGACGGTCGAGCAGGTCATTGCGCTGGCCGGGGAATTCAACGCCGCCCTGCGGGCCGGCGGCATCTTGAGTTGCGGCAAGCACTTTCCCGGCTACGCCGCGGCGGTGGAAGATCCGCACCATTCGTTCCCGGTCATCGAGCGCTCGCGGGCCGAAATGGAGGCGAATGAGCTGGCCGTGTTCCGTCATTTCGCGCCGTTGGTCGACAGCATGATGATCGGTCACATCCACTACGGTTCGTTGGATCCGGAGAGGCGCCCGGCTTCGCTTTCGCCGGTCATGATCGACGGTCTGCTGCGCGGAGAAATGGGATTCGAGGGGTTGGTCATGACCGACGACTTGGACATGGGGGCGATTATCGACACGACATCATTCGAGGATATGCTGGGGCTCGGGCTGGCCGCGGGGAACGACCTGCTGATGATTTGTCACCGGGTGGAGATGCTTGACCAAGCGCGGGCCGTGCTGAAGAAGCAACCGTCGGACCTGCTCGCGGCTTCGCTCGGGCGGGTGGCGGCTTTTAAAGAGAAGATGGCGCCGTCGACCGATTTTTCGCCTGCGGCGTTTGAGGCGATCAACCGTGACATCTGGGCTTTACGGGTGGCCACCCTGGGCGAGGAAAAAGCGTGCGAGAAAAGCTTGGAAGACGGGAAACGCTCGCCGGTGGAGCTTTATTAAAAGGGCGAACGGTGAAAGTTGAGATGATAGAAACGGCAGCGCTCCCGTTGGTCGACTGGGTGGTGCTCGGTCTTTACTTTGCCGCCATGCTCGGTGCGGGCTGGTATTTTTACCGCTCGGGGCGGAGTTCGACCGCAGCGGGGTTCACCAAAGCGGACGGCGCGATGCCGGGTTGGGTGGTCGGGCTGTCGATTTTGGCGACCTATGTGAGCAGTATCAGTTTTCTTGCCTTGCCCGGGCGCGCCTTTGCCGGGAACTGGAATGCCTTTGTTTTCAGTCTGTCGCTGCCCCTCGCGCTGTGGGTCGCGGCGCGGTGGTTCGTGCCGTATTACCGCGCGACCGGCGAGGTCTCGGCTTACAGCCATCTCGAGACGCGTTTCGGTCCGTGGGCCCGGGTTTACGCGGGGGTCTGCTACCTGCTCACCCAGTTGGCGCGGATGGGATCGGTCATGTTCCTCATGGCGCTGCCGATGCACCTCCTGCTTGGCTGGGAAATGCACTGGATCATCCTGCTCACGGGGGTGTCGGTCATTATTTACACCATGCTCGGCGGGATTGTCGCCGTGATGTGGAGCGATGCGGTGCAGGCCATCATTCTTATGGCCGGCGCGCTTTTGTGTCTTCTGATTCTTGTGGCCGGTTTGCCGGACGGTGCCGTCGCCGGTTGGGACCATGCGGTGGCCCACGACAAATTTTCGCTCGGCAGCTTCGGGGCGTCCTTGGGCGAGTCGACCTTCTGGGTCGTGCTGGCCTACGGGATCGTCATCAACCTGCAAAATTTCGGCATCGACCAGAATTACGTGCAACGCTACGTGGCGGCACGGTCGGAAACGGCGGCGCGGCGCAGCCTGTGGGTCGGCGGGCTGCTTTACCTTCCGGTGTCCGCCGTTTTTTTCCTGATCGGAACGGGGCTCTTTGTTTTCTACGGAACACAGCCGGACCTTTTGCCCGCCGCACTGCAGGGGGCGGATCAGGCGGATCGCATCCTTTCCTATTTCATCATCACCCAGTTGCCGCCCGGGGCCAAGGGATTGCTCCTCGCGGCGATTTTTTCCGCGGCGATGAGCACGATTTCGACCAGTCTGAATTCGTCGGCCACGCTTTTGTTGACCGACTGGTATCAAAGATTTTTCCGGCCGGAGGCCGGTGAGCGCGAGTCGATGCGCGTGCTGCACGGGGCGTCGCTGGTCTGGGGCGCGCTGGGCACGGGCGTGGCGCTGGCCATGATCGGGGTCAAAGCGGCGCTCGATGCCTGGTGGACGCTTTCCGGGATTTTTGCCGGCGGGATGCTGGGATTATTTCTGCTCGGCCTGATCTCACGTCGGGCGGGGAATCCGGCAGCGGTCACCGCCGTGCTGGCCGGGGTCTTGGTTATTCTCTGGATGACCCTCACGCCCGGATCGGCGGCGTGGCCGGTGGAATTACAGAGCCCGTTCCACAGTTTTATGACCGTGGTGGTGGGTACCTTGGTCATCCTTTTGGTCGGGCTGGGTCTGAGCCGGTTTTTCGGGGCGCAGCGCCAATCCTCCAGTCGGTAGGGTCCGCTGGCCCAGCGGACCGCTGCATTTCTGAATCCGAGCCAAGCCGAAACGATGCATTTAAAGCACGGATCACACGAATTTCACAGCGGAGGCTTGGCGGCACGGCTCCAAGGCAAATGGTTTCCAGAGGAATACCGATCGATGACTGGCCTCAGCGGCCAGTCACCAAATGGTGAGATGTTTGCCCGTAAACCCTCTGTGATCAGTGCCATCCGTCCTATCCGTGGTTAAACTCCTCTGCACGGATACGGCGAAGCAAGCGGCCCGCTGCAGCGGGCCCTACCATGGGCCTGGCAACGGTTTTTGTGCGGTTTGCGGACGTAATTCGCTCTTGAGTCGGATTATTAGACCAGCTTATAAGAAGTGTCCGGCCGCGAACTCGCGCTTGCGGCATTTTTATTTCTGATGAGCTTTTCTTTCCCGATCGCCGCCGCTCTCCCGCTCTATGCCGACAAGTTCTTGTCGGGAGCTGACTGGTTGACCAATTCGATCTTTGTCTCAGTGTTGGTCATGGGGATTGTGCTTTTGTTTGCCCGGCGGGCGACGAAGGACGTCAAGCTTGTGCCGGACGGACCGCAAAACGGCTTTGAAGCGGTTGTCGAGACGCTTTACGACACCTTGGAAGAAATTGTCGGGCCGCACATGGTGAGCAAGGTTTTCTCTCTGCTGGCCACTCTTTTCATCTTCATCCTCGTCTCGAACTGGTTCGCGCTCCTGCCGGGCGTCGGTTCGGTCGGCTTTGCCGCTGATTCTTCGCAGGTCGGGGCTTGGCACAGCATCAGTGCGGATGATCTCAAAGTGGCCATTCTGCGTCCGACCACGGCCGATTTGAATATGACCTTGGCCATGGCCGGCGTCTTCATGGTCCTCTGGCTTTATTGGTCGATCCAGGAGATGGGGGTGGGCGGGTTCCTCAAGCACATGTTCGGGGTCAAGGGCGGGCTTAAGGGGGTCATGGCCATTACCTTGGCTCCCATCTTTTTCATGGTGGGCCTCATTGAGATTGTTTCCATCGCTTTCCGCCCGGTCTCCCTCTCTTTGCGGCTTTTCGGCAACGTCTTCGCGGGGGAGACGCTGCTCGCCACCATGGTCACGCTGGGCAAGACAGTGGGGGCACCTCCCTTCGTCGCCTACCTGATGAGCGTGATCATCCCGATCCCTTTTTACTTTTTGGAACTCCTCGTCGGATTACTCCAAGCCATGGTCTTCACCCTGCTCTGCGCAGTCTACATAACGCTCTCCACTTTGCATGACGAAGATGAGCACGGCAGCGAGCACCATGGCGAAGCGCACGGTGCACCAACCGCCGCATGACAAATTTCCCGCCGGGACCATGCTTAAAGCGTGGGCGGCGCGGAGTTGACACAACAAAACACACAAAACCATGATCATCCCAATCCTAGCAGAAGCCGCCGCAGCCGCGGGCGGTATCACGGGTAGTTTCACCCTCGGCATGGCCGGGGCCGGCGCCGGCATCGGCATCGGCCTGGTCGGAGCCAAGGCAGTTGAAGCCGTCGGGCGTAATCCCGGCGCCTTCGGCAAAGTGATGACCCTCGCCATCATCGGCATGGCGTTGGCGGAAGCCATCGCCATTTATGCCCTGATCCGCGCCTTCGCGGGCCAGTAAGCCTCAATGGTCGCGGTCGCTCCGGCGGCCGCGACCTCCTCTTCTTCCGAAAACATGAACGTTATCACAGATCTGCTGAGCACCTTCGGCGTCACTTGGCCGAAGTTCATCGCCCAGACGATCATTTTCATCATCGTTTACTGGGTCTTGAACAAATACGCCTTCGGCCCCATCGTCAACGTGCTGGCCGAGCGCCGTCGCCGCATTGCCGAGGCGCAGGAAAACGCCGAGAAAATCAAGAAGCAACTGGCCGCCGCTGACGCGCACTACAAGGAAATCCTCGGCAAAGCTGACCTCGAAGCCAAAGCCCTGATCGACGAGGCCCGGGCCAGCGCCGAGGTCGTGCGCGAAAAGCGTGTGCAGGAGGCGATCGGCGAGGCCGAGGGCGTCATCCGCAAGGCCCATGAGTCGATCGAGCAGGACCGCCGCAAGATGGAAGCTGAAGTGAAGACCGCCATGGTTGGCCTGGTCGCCGCAACCACATCAAAGGTGGCGGGAAAAATTCTCACGGCCGACGACCAGAAACGCCTCAACGACGAGACGATCAAAGAAATCGCAGCATGAAGTCACCCCGCGAGGCCCGCAAAAATGCCCGATCGCTTTTTCGCGGCTGCTTGCCCGGCGGCAAGCTCGACGCGACGCGCGTCCGTGCCGTGGCCGACGTGCTCGCCTCGGAAAAACCGCGCGGCCACCTCGCTATCCTGCAGTCCTTCGTGCGTCTCGTTCGCCTCGAGTTGGGGCGCCGCCACGTCGTCATCGAAAGTGCTGCGCCGCTCTCCGAATCCGAAATGACCAAACTCCGCGCCGACATCATCGGCACCCATGGCGACGACCTGACTTTTGAGACCGCGGTGCGTCCCGATCTGATCGGAGGCCTGCGCGTGCGCGTCGGCAGTGACGTGTGGGACGGCAGCGTTCGCGCCCGTCTCGAAGGTCTTCCCGCCTGAACCATTTTTAGAAAACCAAGCCCATGAGCACACTTGTCCAAGAAATCGAATCGAAGATAGCAGGCCTGCAGGCCGGCACCGCGCACACCAACACCGGAAAAGTCCGCGAGGTCGGCGACGGCATTGCCCGGGTCGAAGGGTTGAGCAATGTCATGCTCAACGAGATGGTCGAATTCCCCGGCGGCGTGATCGGCCTCGCCCTTAATCTGGAAGAAAACGAAGTCGGCGTCGTTCTCCTCGGTAATTACCGCGACATCAAAGAGGGTGACGAAGTCAAAACCACCGGCCGGCTCCTTTCTATTCCCGTGGGCAAAGCCCTCCTCGGTCGCGTGGTCAATACGCTCGGCGAGCCGATTGACGGCAAAGGACCGATCGAGGCCACGACTTACTATCCGTTGGAAAAAATCGCCCCGGGCATCATCAAGCGCCGTCCCGTGACCCAGCCCGTGCAAACGGGCATCATGGCGATCGATGCCATGATTCCGATCGGACGCGGACAGCGCGAGTTGATCATCGGCGACCGCGCCACCGGCAAGACCACGGTGGCTATTGATTCGATCATCAGCCAAGCCCTCCTCAACAAGCAGAATGAAGCTTCGGGTGACAAGGAATTCCGGCCGGTGTACTCGATCTACGTGGCGATCGGCCAAAAGAACGCCAATGTGGCGCGGGTTATCGCCACCTTGGAAAAGGAAGGCGCCATGCCTTACACCATCGTCGTGGTGGCCTCGGCCTCGGATGACGCGGCCAGTCAGTATCTGGCCCCCTTTGCCGGGGCGGCCATTGGTGAGTGGTTCATGGACAATGGCATGGATGCACTCATCGTCTTCGACGATTTGTCGAAGCAGGCCGTGGCTTACCGCCAGGTGTCGCTGCTCCTTAAACGTCCGTCCGGCCGCGAAGCGTATCCGGGCGACGTCTTCTACCTGCATTCCCGCCTGCTCGAGCGCAGTGCGCGTTTGAGCGAGGAGGCGGGCGGGGGATCACTCACCGCGCTGCCGATCATCGAAACGCAAGCCGGCGACGTGTCAGCCTATATTCCGACCAACGTCATTTCCATCACCGACGGCCAGATCTACCTCGAGGGCGACTTGTTTTACCAAGGGATTCGTCCGGCCATCAACGTGGGCCTTTCGGTCAGTCGCGTCGGTTCCGCCGCGCAAGTCAAGGCGATAAAACAAGTGGCCGGAAAGATCAAGGGTGAGTTGGCCCAGTTCCGTGAAATGGCGGCTTTTGCCCAATTCGGCTCCGATTTGGACGACAAAACCAAAGGCCTCCTCGAGCGCGGTCGCCGCATCGTCGAGCTTTTCAAACAGCAGCAATATAAACCGCTGCCGGTCGAAATGCAGGCGGCGGTGCTTTATGCCATGCAACAGGGTTACATGGACAAAGTGGATGTGGAGAAAATCAAAGATTTCCAAGCCAAGCTGCAGGAATTTCTCGAGACGCGCAAAGCCTCCCTCTTGGCCAGCATTCGGGCAAAGAAAGTGATCGACGACGCGCTCGGTGGGGAGTTGAAAGCCGCCATGGACGAGTTCGCCCAATTCTACAAATAAGCGAGCCATGCCGAGCACACGGGACATTCGCCGCCGAATCAAATCGGTCCGCAACACGGCGCAAATCACCAAAGCGATGCAAATGATCGCCGCGGCGAAAATGCGCAAGGCGCAGCAACGCGCTTTGGATGCCCGGCCGTATGCGCGCATGCTTAACCGGGTGCTGGTCTCGCTGAGCAAACATACCGAGGACGAGCTTCACCCGCTTCTCCAGATTCGTCCGGTCAAGCACACCCTGGTTTACGTGGTGTCCACCGACAAAGGCCTCTGCGGCGGTTTGAATACCAATCTTCTTCGCGAGGTCCAACCATTCGACTCCGCGACGACTAGCTTTATCGCCAGCGGCAAAAAAGCGGTCGATTTTCTGGCCCGGACCAAGCGCCCGCTATTGGCCGACTTTCCGATGCGCGACACGCCGGAATACGGCGAGGTCAAACCGGTCTCCCAATTCATCATCGACAAATTCCTCGCCGGGGAGTGCGACCGCGCCGTTGTGCTCTACACCGATTTCATCAACACGCTGATTCAGGTGCCCTCCTTGCATGAGTTGCTCCCCATCACGTCCTTCGACATGGGCGGCAAGCAGGAAGAGGATGCCGGGTCCGCGGTGGAAGAGGCCATGTCGGCCTTCAAATTCGAACCTTCCCCCCAAGAAGTGCTCAATGCGCTACTCCCGTTTTACGTTGGCAACGAATTGTATGCCATGATCCTCAATGCCCGTGCCTCCGAGCAGAGTGCTCGGATGGTGGCGATGAAAAATGCCACGGACAACGCCAAGTCCCTGATCAAAGACCTCACCCTTGAATACAACAAAATCCGCCAGGCCGCGATCACCACGGAAATCCTCGAGATTTCGTCGGCCCAGATCGCCATGGGCTAAGCAACTAAAGATATGAGCAATACCGGAAAAATCGTGCAAATCATCGGTCCCGTTGTGGACGTCGATTTCAGCGCAGCCCAACTCCCGAAAATTTACGACGCCTTGGAAACCACGGCCGAGGTCAACGGGCAAAAATCCAAAGTCGTTCTCGAAGTCCAACAGGACTTGGGTGAGGGCTGGGTCCGCGCGGTGGCCATGTCCAGCACGGAGGGTCTCCGCCGAGGCGGCGACGTGATTGGCACCGGTGCTCCGATTTCTGTCCCGGTGGGCGATGCAGTGCTCGGACGTATTTTCAATGTGACCGGCGATGCAGTGGACGAAGCCGGCCCGGTCTTGACCGAGAAGAGGTATCCTATTCACCGCAGTGCTCCGTTGCTCGTCGAGCAGGACACCCAGGCCCAGATCCTCGAGACCGGGATCAAGGTCATCGATTTGATTTGTCCTTTCACCAAGGGTGGCAAGAGCGGCGCCTTCGGCGGCGCCGGCGTGGGCAAGACCGTGGTCATCATGGAGCTGATCAACAACATTGCCAAAGGCCACGGCGGTTACTCCGTGTTTGCCGGAGTCGGTGAGCGCACGCGCGAGGGCAACGACCTTTTCAACGAAATGTGCGAGGCGGGCATTATCGACAAAAAAGATATGTCCAAGTCGAAGGTCGCGCTGGTTTACGGTCAGATGAATGAGCCTCCGGGCGCGCGTCTCCGTGTGGCGCTCACGGCGCTGGCCATGGCCGAATACTTTCGCGACGAAAAGAACCAAGACGTTCTTCTCTTCATCGACAATATCTTCCGGTTCTCCCAGGCCGGATCGGAAGTCTCTGCCTTGCTCGGCCGTACTCCTTCCGCGGTAGGTTACCAACCGACCTTGGCTGCGGAAATGGGCATCTTGCAGGAGCGCATCACCTCGACCAAGAAGGGTTCGATCACCTCTCTGCAGGCGGTTTATGTGCCGGCGGACGACTTGACCGACCCCGCACCAGCCACGACTTTCGCGCACCTTGATTCGACCATCGTGCTCGAGCGTTCCATCGCCGAGTTGGGAATTTACCCTGCGGTTGACCCGCTCGCCTCGACTTCCAAGGCGCTGGCGCCCGAGATCGTGGGCAAAGAACACTATGAAGTGGCCCGCGGCGTCCAGCGTGTGCTGCAGCGTTACAAAGATCTGCAGGATATCATTGCCATTCTCGGCATGGATGAACTTGGTCCGGAAGACAAACAAAGCGTCTACCGCGCCCGGAAGATCCAGCGTTTCCTCAGCCAACCGTTCCACGTGGCCGAGATTTTCACCGGGACGAAAGGCGAATACGTCAAGACGGAGGACACGGTCCGTGGCTTCAAGGAAATTCTCGAAGGCAAATACGATGACGTGCCGGAGCAAAACTTCTACATGAAGGGCAGCCTCGACACCGTCACCCGCTAAAGCGTGGCCGCCAAAATCCAGTTCGAAATCGTCTCGCCCGCCGGGGTCAGCACCGCGGCGGAGGTCGACCAAGTGGTCATCCCGACGACGAGTGGGGAAATCGGCGTGCTCCCGCAGCACGAGCCGGTCATGACCATGCTCGAGCCTGGCGAGTTGGCCGTGATCAACGACGGCAAGACGACCTACGCCGCAGTCGGCGACGGGTTTGCCCAAATCACGCCCGGACGCATTTCGATCCTTACTGATATGGTGGCGCGCGAGAGTGAGATCGATGAGGATGCGGTGGCCAAGGCCATCGAGCGGGCGCAAACCGCGCTGGCCAATGTGGCCAACATGAGCGATGAGGAAGCGGCCGGATTGGAAGCCGGCCTGAAGCGCAATTTGGCCATGCTCGGGGTGAAGCGCCGTCGACGCTCGGTTTGAGTTTTTTGAACCGATCACTGGAGCGAGCGCACGGACGCTCGGGGCAGATCACCTCAGGCCACCGCAAGGCGAGATGAGCGCGAGCCAAAGGGCCAACTGAACGAACAGGGGGACAGGCACTGGAGATTTCCCCTTGAATCTGCGAGGGTGGAGGACAACTATAGCGCGGTCCTATTCCACGTGCGGTCGTGTCTCGGAGTCTGTTTTGTCCTTCTGGCAATCGATGCCGCGGCGCAAACTTTTCCCCCGGCGAACCCTTTCATGGGCCCACCGGGCACCGCCACGATGCATGCCAACGCGGCGTCGACCGGAGCCACCATGAACCCGGGGCCCGGCTCGGGACCTGTCTCGATCATCAACACCAATTACGGCGCTGTCTTTCCGACCATCCTCATGGGGTCGGACGGACTGATCGTATCGGTTGCCACCCGGTTAGAAAACCGGACTCCTTACGTTTACCTCCTCAACCCGACCACGCTCGAGTCGCTGGCCACGCCGATGGAACTCGTCAGGTCCACGACGAGCGAACTTGCCGGCGGGATTTATTCCTACTTGGACAACAACGACCGCTTGGTGCTGGTCAATGCCGACGGCAATCTGCAGCGAATTTCCCACACCCAAGCGGTCGGCGGCTCGTGGTCACTCAACGTCGAGTCATCGGTGCCGATTGGCTATCCCGATGTCGTTGGGCTTGTCCCCGACTACCAAGGAAGGGTCTGGTTTGCCACCGCCCAGGGAGTATCGGCCGGTGCGGGGGCGGTGGTCGGCTATTACGATCCTACCATCGCGCAGACCGCACACTTTACCCTGCCGGCCGGCGAGCAGGTCGCCAATAGCATCTCGTCTTCGCCCGCCGGTGTGGCCGTTGCTTCGACCGCCGCACTCTATTTGTTCGGCGCGGGCACCAATGCGGCACCGGAGCAACTTTGGCGTGAAACCTATGACGCAGGTCCGGGCCGCAAGCCCGGGCAGTTGAGCTGGGGCACGGGCGCCACTCCGGCTTTTTTCGGTCCTGACACCGGGTATGAATATTTGACGATCACCGACAACGCCGCGCCCCAGGAGAATATCCTTGTCTACCAAACAAGTTCCGGCGACCCGGTCGGTTCTGTGCCTCTGCTGACCGCCGGCCTCAACAGCGGCAACGAGGATGCGGCAATCGCCGTGGGCAATAGCATCTATTATCCGAGCACCTACGGCTACGAGTATCCGAAATCAGCCGAAAACCCCACCAACAGTGTTCCGGAGTCCGCTCCGTTCGTCGGCGGCATGCAACGCGTGGATGTTCTGCCCGACGGCAGCCTCCAAACCGTCTGGTCCAACAACACGGTCGTATCGGCCGGAGAGCCGCGCTTGTCGGTTTTGGACAACATCATCTACACCATGAGTGTCGACACCAACTCCGGCGTTTACAGCGTGATCACGATCGATCCCGATACCGGTGCCTTGCTCAGCAGCACTCCCTACGGTTCCTCATCCGGCGACAACCCGCTGCAGATGGTCAGCATGATCAGTCCCGATGGCGTGCTCTACCAGGGGACGGAGCGCGGTCTCATCCGGGTCGAAGCCGTGCCGGAGCCCTCGACCTACGCGCTGCTCGCCATCGCGGCCGTTGCCCTTGGTGCGCACATCCTGCGGCACCGCCGCCGCTCGGCCTGAGTTTTTGAACTGATCACCCGAGTGCGCCGGCGCTCGGGGAAGCGGAAACGGCCCTGCAGTTGGAGATAGACGCAGCGAGTAACTGTGCCCCCCGCCGGGGTGGTCGCGCCAGCGAAGATCAATATGAACCGAAGGTGACCCCCGCAGGGTGAGATGAGCGAGATCGAAGGAGTCAAGGCAACCAAGGAAACGGAGAGGGGACAAGCTTCGGGGGCTCGCCTATGTTTCCTTGGTTGGCCTCTGTTAAAGACTCCTTCCTTGAAGGTCGCCTTTTTGCTGAAGATGCAGCGCACTGCCTTTGCTCGGTTAACAATTGTTCAATTGTCGCTCTGACCGCTGGAGCGGGTAGATGGCAGGAAGTCGGGCTCCGGCCTCACCTTGATGACTTTACGATGCCGCGCACGATGGCGCCGGCCACGCGCTGGCGGTAGGAGGAGGAACGGGCTTTGCGGGCATCGCTGGAGTTGGAGAGGAATCCGCACTCGACCAAGGCGGACGGGCGGGCGTTGTTGCGCAGGACGTGGAAGCGGGAGCGCTTCACCCCGCGGTTGCCGGTGAAGCGGGCCAACTCCCGTTGGATGTTGGCCGCCAGCGGGTAGGATTTCAAATTGTAGTAGAAAGTCTCGGTGCCGCTGGCGCTGGAGCGGCGGGCCCAGTTGTAGTGGATACTGACAAAAACGGCACCACTTCGACGGTTGGAAATGGCGACTCGGGACGGCAGGGCGATGAAGTAGTCACCTTTCCGGGTCATGACCACGCGGTAACCGGCACGTTTGAGCCCGCGCTCCACCCGCTTGGCCGTATCGAGCGCGTATTTTTTCTCGGTGGATCCGTCCACGCCCTTGGCTCCCCGGTCGATCCCGCCGTGTCCGGCATCCAAGACCACGGTGTGGAAGCGGCCGACCCCTCTCGTGCTCGCGCATCCGGTTAGGAAGACCACTGTGACGGACAAAAGAGCCGCGCAAAAAAGTGATCGCATCGGTGGAACCTAAAAAACCGGAGTGCTCAGGCAAAGAAAATACGACGGATTGCGCGGAAGGGTGCCGGCAGGCATTCTCGGGGAATGCTGGCCAAACGTATCATCCCGTGCCTTGATGTGACCGGTGGACGCGTGGTCAAGGGGACGAAATTTCTCGATCTGCGCGATGCGGGGGATCCGGTGGAGTGCGCCAAAGCATACGATGCGCAGGGGGCGGACGAATTGGTCTTTCTCGATATCACGGCTTCGTCCGACGCCCGCACGACCATGGTGGACGTGGTCGAGCGGACGGCTTCCGAGTGCTTCATGCCCTTGACCGTGGGGGGCGGGATCCGATCGGTGGAAGATATGAATTTGATGCTGCGGGCGGGGGCGGACAAGGTGAGCATCAACACGTCGGCTATGCAATGCCCGGACTTGGTGCGCGGGGGCGCCGAGCGTTTCGGGTCCCAGTGCATCGTGGTGGCGATCGATGCGCGGCGCCGTCCGGAGGGCGGGTGGACGGTTTACACCCATGGAGGCCGGAATCCGACGGCTTTGGAAGCGGTGGCTTGGGCCCGAACTGTGGCGGATCACGGAGCCGGGGAAATCTTGCTCACGAGCATGGATGCCGATGGCACCAAGGAGGGGTATGATTTGCAACTGGTGGCAGCGGTCAGTTCCGCGGTCAGCATTCCGGTCATTGCCAGTGGCGGTGCCGGGAAATTGGAGCACATGGCCGAGGTGCTGCAGAAGGCCGGGGCGGATGCGGTGCTCGCGGCGAGCATTTTTCATTTTGGGGAGCACACCGTGGGGGACGTGAAGGCGTTTCTCGCCGGGCGGGGGATTCCGGTGAGGCTGGCGACACCGCCTGTGGCCCGCTGACGCCGGCGGGTCGACCGGCTCGGTCGGCGGAAATCTTTTGACAGAATCGTCCGTAGCCGCTATTGCAGATTGTAGCACAAGCTACATTATGAGAAAATATTTTTTGGTCCTCGGGTTTTTCCTCCTCGCCGCCGCCGGCTTGCCGGCGGCCGGGCTGAAAGTTGTCGCCACCACCGGGATGGTGGCCGATTTGGTGCGGCGGACGGGCGGCGAGCGGGTCGAGGTGCGGCAGTTGATGGGTCCCGGTGTGGATCCGCATCTTTACAAGCCGACGTCGGGTGATGCGTCGCGTCTGGCCAAGGCGGGCGCGATTTTCTACAACGGTTTGAATTTGGAAGGTCGTCTCGGCGACTTGTTTGCCCGATTGGCCGGGCAGGGGGTCAAAGTTTATGCGGTGAGCGCATCTTTGCCGGCGGCCCGCCTGCTTTCGCCGGAGGACTCCGCCGGGTTTCATGATCCGCATATTTGGTTGGATGCCTCGCTTTGGGCCGAGGCGGTTCCCGCGGTGGTGGCCGGCTTGTCCGAGGCGGATCCCGACGGGGCGGCGGTCTATCGGGCCAACGGGGAAAAGTTGGTTGCCGATTTGCGGGCGCTGGACGCCTGGTGCCGGGAGCGGGCTGAGGTGGTGCCCGAGGGGCAGCGTATTCTGGTGACCAGTCATGATGCCTTCAACTACTTCGGCCGGGCCTACGGTTTCCGGGTGATCGCACTCCAGGGGATCTCCACGGTAAGCGAAACGAGTTTGTCGGATATGGCCGGACTCGCTGATTTCCTCGGCGAGCGGCAGGTGCCGGCGATTTTCGTGGAAACAAGCGTCAACCCGGCCGGTTTGCAGCGCGTGGCCCAGGATGCAGGGGTCCGGATCGGAGGGGAGCTTTTCTCCGATGCTCTGGGTGAACCGGGTCAAATGGCGGGCGGTTACGACGTCGGGACTTACGACGGGATGATGCGTTACAACCTGTCCACCATCGTGGCGGGCTTGGACAGGACCAAGGAGTAGCAAGGAGCACTCTCACGGCCGGCTGCGCTTGGCCGGTCGCGTGCTTTGTTTTCCGGCGCGCCGCCGCGGGCGTTCTGCGGCGAGGAATTTGTTCATCGCGGCGAGGGTGGCGGGGCCGACGTGGTGTTCAATACCTTCCGCGTCGGCCATGGCGTCCGTGCGCGGCACACCGAGCAACTCGAGAAAGGCGACGACTGTCTGGTGGCGGTCTTTGGCCCGCGCCGCGAGGGCGCGTCCGGCCGGAGTGAGGAAGATCGAGCGGTAAGGCAGGGTTTTGACCAGCCCCTCCCGCTGGAGGCGCTGGACTGTGCGGATGACCGTGACGTGGGTGACCCCGAGCGACCGGGCGATGTCGGTGGCCCGGGCCTCGCCGTGCTCGGCCATGAGGTCGGCGATCGCTTCGACGTAGTCCTGGGCGCGCTCTTGGGCATGGGCGCGGCGGGTGTGGCGTTGGATGGCGGCAGTGTCGCGGGTGCGGGCGGGCATGGCGGCGGGGAATGGGGGTTTGACAGACCGGCAACCGCCGGATTACAAATATTCGATTAATGTAGCATCTGCTACATCATGATGAAAGATTTTTCCACCACGGCCCCGCCCTTGGAGGTGCATGACCTGACCGTGGCCTACGACCGGCGGCCGGTGCTTTACGGGATTGATCTGACCGTGCCGGCGGGGAGTCTGACCGGAATTATCGGTCCGAACGGGGCGGGCAAGTCGACCTTGCTCAAAGCGGTGCTCGGCTTGTTGCCCTTGTCGGCCGGTTGGGTCAAAATTTTCGGCGGTCCGCTGGCCCAGCACGCGCGTCGCACGGGTTATGTTCCCCAGCGGGAGTCGGTGGACTGGGATTTTCCGGTCAACGTGATGGATGTCGTGTTGATGGGCCGCTACGGGCACCTGCCTCCGGGCCGGCGTCCGGGCCGGGCGGACCGAGAGATTGCCCGCGCTTGTCTCGATCAAGTGCAGATGCTGCCTCTGGCGGGGCGGCAGATCGGCAATTTGTCCGGCGGCCAGCGCCAGAGGGTTTTTCTGGCGCGCGCTTTGGCCCAGGAAAGCGACCTCTATTTCATGGACGAACCGTTTGCCGGGGTGGATGCGGCGACGGAGGCAGCGATCATTGATTTGCTCCGCGGGATGAAGGACCGGGGCAAGACGGTGGTGGTGGTGCACCATGATTTGTCGACCGCGCAGGATTACTTCGATCGTTTGGTCCTGCTCAACATGCGTTTGGTGGCTGCGGGGCCGACGGCGGAAGTATTCACGCCGGAGTTGCTGCAGAAAACTTACGGGGGGCGGCTGACCATTCTGTCCGACGTGGCCCAGGCGCTCGGGGAGGAGCGGTGAGGAGTTTTCTCCGTCTCGCGGCGTTGGCGGTGCTGCTCGCGGCAACCCCGGCCGAGGGGGCGCGCATCGGGGAACTTGCCGACTGGGATTTCGGATCGCAGACCGTCCGATTTTTCAGCCTGCAGGATGCCTCCGTGCGCTACGCGCTGGCCGGCTCGATGCTGCTGGGGTTGTGCTGCGGCTTGATGGGCGCATTCCTTGTGGTGCGCAAATTGGCTTTGATGGGCGATGCGCTTTCCCATGCGGTCTTGCCCGGGGTGGCGCTGGGGTTTTTGTGGGGCATGACGAAAAATCCGGTGGCAATTTTCGCCGGGGCGGTGGGCGCCGGTTTGCTCGGTGCGGTCGTGGTGCAATGGATCCGGGCGACGACAAAGCACCGGGAGGATGCGGCGTTGGGGTTTGTCCTGTCCTCGTTTTTCGGCGTGGGCATCGTGCTTTTTACCATGATCCAAAATCTGCCGGGCGGGGCGAAGAGCGGGTTGGATGGTTTCATGTTCGGTCAGGCCGCGGCGCTCGGTCCGGAAGATGTGTGGTTGCTGGCCGGAGTGACCGTGCTGGCTTTGGGCGCGGTGGGGCTTTTTTACAAAGAGTATGTGCTGACGAGTTTCGACGAGGGGTTCGCGCAGTCGCTCGGTTGGCCGGTGAAATTTTATCACTACAGCCTGATGTTGTTGTTGGCCTTCGCAATTGTGTCGGCGCTGCAGGCCGTCGGGGTGGTTTTGGTCTCAGCCATGCTGGTCATTCCGGCAGCGGCCGCCTTCCTGCTGACCGATCGGATGGGCGCCATGCTGGCCTGGTCGGCGGGTCTCGGCATGCTGGCGGGGGCGGCGGGGGCTTTCTTTTCGTTCACCGGGCAGAGCTTGCCGACCGGGCCTTTCATGGTGTTGGCCGCGGCTGGCCTGTTCGTGCTCGCCCTGCTTTTTGCCCCGAGCCACGGGATAGTGCGGCGTCTGTGGCGGCGACGGTCGCGGGTTGCGCGGATCCGCCGGGAGAACACGCTCAAGGCCATTTATCACGTGATGGAGGACGGAGGTTTCCGCGAGGAGGTGGTGGAGATCGAGGGCGTGGCGGACCGGCGTCGGGAGACGGCGGCGGGGGCGCGTCGGGAGATCGTCGAGTTGCAGCAGGCGGGATTGGCCACCGTGGCGGACGGTCGGGTGGCCTTCACTCCGGAGGGCTGGCAGAGGGCGTGCGAGATGGTCCGCAATCACCGTCTGTGGGAGCTGTACCTGACTAATGCCGCGCAATTGGCCCCGGACCACGTGCACGACGATGCCGAGGTGATCGAGCATGTCCTGGGAGATGAAACCGTGCGCCGGTTGGAGCGCCGATTGAACTATGCGCGGCGTGACCCGCACGGAAAATTGATCCCGGGCTTGGCCGATCTGGCCGCCGGAGCGCCCCCGTCCGAACGGGTGGCCGGCTTCGGGGAGAAAGGCGGGGCGCGGTGAGCGGGTTTATCCCCCCTTTCGCATGGCAGAGGGTCGTGGTGCAGCCATGGACCGAGGACTTCAACGTCTCCTTTTGGATTGTGGTCATGGGTTTTCTTGTTGCCGCGGCCTGCGGTGTCGTTGGGACTTACCTGCTCTTGCGCCGCATGGCTTTGGTCGGCGACGCGATTAGCCACAGCATTTTGTTCGGCTTGGTCGTGGCCTTCATGATCTTCCGCTCGGGGGGCACGATGGTGATGTTTGTCGCGGCCGTGGCCACCGGTTTGCTGACCGTGGGCATCATTGAGTTCATCCACCGTCAATCCCGGGTCAAAACCGATGCGGCGATCTGCATCGCCTTCACCACGTTATTTGCCGCCGGTGTGGTCCTGCTCAGCGTGGCCGAGATGCAGGGACCGGTGCATCTTGATGCCGAATGTGTGCTTTACGGGGAGATCGCTTTCGTGCCGCTCGATCCGGCGGTGGAGGTTTTCGGGCTGGTCCTCGGCCCGGCTCCGGTGGTGCGTATGGTGGGCGTGCTGGTCGGCTTGCTTGTCCTTGCCACGATATTTTACAAGGAATTGCTGGTCACCTCGTTTGATCCGGCGCTGGCCAGATCCCTCGGCATCCGGGCGGGGGTCTGGCACTACGGCCTGATGGCCGTGCTTTCGATCGTCATCGTTTCCGTCTTCGAAGCGGTGGGTGCTATTCTCGCGGTGGCCATGCTGGTCGTGCCGCCGATGTTTGCCGCGCAATTGTCCGATCGTTTGCCGGTCCGGTTCGCGCTGGTCTTTTTGCATGCGGCACTGAGCAGCCTGTTGGGCTACCAGCTGTCCGTCTGGCTCAATTGCTCCCCGGCCGGGGCCATGGTGGTTGTCGGGGCTATGCTCTTCTTGCTCGCTTGGGCGGTGACGCGGCCGCGGCGTGCTGCGTTCCCGGGTTGGACGGCTCCAAGTTGAATCGGCAAGGGGTCGCGCGGGGCCGGCGGGTCATTTCGGGCTCGCTTCGATGAGTGGAGATAGCTCGGTTTGGCGGGGCGATGAATATGCTGCGCAATCCACGAATGATGGTCGTCGATGCCACAGGAAGAGGTGGATCGCTCCGTGCCGGCGCGATGGGGACTATTGCGGCGCGGGGAGCGATAGCGGGGCGCCGGGGAGCATTTGCACTTGGCGGTCGTGGCGGGGGAGGCGGATAGTAATTTTCAAGCCGTTGCCGGGGTCACTTTCGATCACGACTTCGCCACCGTGGGCCCGGACGATGCGCTGGGTGATCATAAGGCCGAGGCCGCTGCCGCTTGTTTTTGTGGTGAAATAGGGCTCGAAGATGCGGGCCATGGCTTCTTGGGTCATGCCGCCGCCGTTGTCGGCAAAGTGGATGTTGACCCATTCGCGGTCCGAGCCGGTGCGGATCTTGAGGAGCCCGCCTTGCTTCATGGCTTCGCTCGCGTTTTTGACGATGTTGTAGAAAGCCTGCTTGAGCTGGTCCTGGTCGAGCTCAAGGACGGGGAGCCCGGGGGCGAGTTCGAGTTCGAGGAGGATGTTGCGGGACTTCAGTTCCGGTCCGAGGAATTCGGCGGCCTCGCGGACGAGGGAATTGAGTTCCTGCGGGGCGCGTTGCAGCGGGGCGGGACGGATGGCGCGGAGAAATTGAGTGACGATGGTGTCGAGGCGTTTGATTTCTTCCTGCGCGACTTCGAGCGGATGAAGGAGGGTATCCTGCTGGTCCTCGGGCAGTTTGCGCAGGCGGCGTTCGAGAAGTTGGAGGTGGATGGTGAGGGAGTTGAGGGGGTTGCCGATTTCGTGGGCCACGCCGGCGGCGAGGAGTTGCAGGGCGGCGATCCGCTCGCTCTCCAGCGTTTCCTGCGCGGCCCGGTGGCGCTCGGTGAAGTCCCGCATGATAAGAGCGTAACCGGCATGCTGGCGGTGTCCGGGTTGGTCATCGTCCTCGGCCAGGAGCGGAACGACATAAAAATTGAGGACGCGATGGGCGGGGTGGAAGACTTCGATGTCGCGGGTAACCACTTCGCGGCCCTGGGCGAGTTCTTTCCAGCGGAGTCCGCTGATGTTTTCGGCCAGGGGGCGTCCAAGCGCGGCGGCGGGATCGAGGCCGAAGAGGAGCCCGGCGGCATCATTCATGTAGATGACCGTGCCGGCGGTGTCGGTGACGATGACGCCTTCGCGGATGGCGTTGAAAATGGTCTCGAGGAAGCGTTTGTCGCGGGCCAGTTCGACGAAGAAGGCTTCGACGTCTTCCGGTTGAATCCGGCGGAAGCGGGCGAGAAGTTTGTCGAGGAAGGCGCGTTTCACTTTCGGGGCTGCGGCCCGGGGTTTAAAGCTGAAAGCTAGTTCCCCCCACTGGATAAAATCGTGGGCGCCCATTCGTCAAGTGACAATTTGTCACAATCGACATTCGTTTTCTGCCCAACGTCCTGTGGCAGCGGTCCCGGCAAGGTTGGCCTATAATGTAACTTGCCGCGTCCGCTGGCGATCGGTTGAACTGCGGACGTTAGCCAAAAACACTTACTTGATCTGGAGTGCTACTCTAGTATCACTAAATGCGAACTGAACTCGTAACAACACTCAAGCGCAAGGCGACCGCTGTTATAGCCCAGCTTATCAGTGACCACGAGCCCGTGCTGATCACGCAGCATGGACTCCCTGCTGCCTATCTCATCGATGTGCAGATGTATGAGGGCATGCAGAGTAGGTTGACGCTCCTTGAGGGTATCGCTCGCGGTGAGAAAGCCATTCTTGAGAAGCGCGTTCTTTCCCACCGGGAGGCAAAGCAGAGGATGGCACGATGGGTCGCGTAATCTGGACTGAACCCGCCCTCCAAGATCTTGACGAGGTCACAGATTCTATTTCATTCGATAGGCCAGCAACTGCGAGCCGATTTGTTCAGCGAGTATTTGAGCGAATCGAACAATTTGCGAGCCAATCAAAGAGTGGGTCAGTGCCCGCCGAGCTCAAAGGCACACAGTATCGCCAACTTGTCATTCCACCAGTTCGTATCTTCTATCGCGCACAGAGTGAGGTTGTTTACATCGTGTACATCATGCGGGGAGAAAGGCTTTTTCGGAATGACGACTTGCTTGAAAGAGATAGGGGTGAACGTGCCGATTGACCGAATCACTATGCTTGCGGCACCTTCGGAATTCCGCCTGTGGGGCAGGCTCGGATGCCGAAGGCAAGCGGTGTTCCGTCATCGGGGGCGTTGGGCAGTAATCAATTGAGCATCCAGCCATGCCCGCTATCTGGATTTCCATGTAAAGACCACGCTCAACATCAGTGACGCAACGATGCTTGAAATCAGTCGGGAGGCCATCCCGGGCCGGTAGACCATGTCCAAGTTAGTCGAGTTCGTGCTCCGCGCCACAGCAAGGCCCGGGCCAAGAAAGGCGCCCTTGCCGCCCTGACCCGCTTTTTCTGGCGGCGGACTGAAGGTGAATGTGGCCAACCGTTGATGAGCTCTACGGCGTGATGGAGGATTAGTCTTGTTCGTCGTCGATACCAAAGTCCTAAACTAGCCTGTCGACAAGGATGCTCCGGAGTATGGCCGTTGCCGGTAATTGCTCGAATCTTGTCACGCGCAACCCACTCCTTGGTATTTCGTCTGGGGCATCGTCTACGATTTTCTTCCCCTGGTGACGCACTCCCGCATTATGGCGAGGCCCTTGACCAGCGACCAGGCCTCGGCCTTTCCCGCCGCTGTGCTCGCGTCGCCCTCTCTAGGTATTCTTGCCGAGACTGATCGCCACCGGCATGCTGCCGCAGAGGTTTTGGGCGGGGTGCCCGGGATCTCGGGCAATTTGGTCTTTAACGCGCATAGTGCCATTCTGGTGCGGGAGAATGGGGTGCGCTCCATTTACACCAGAGATACCGATCTGAAGCACTTTCCTTCTCCGGACACGATCGATTCCGTGACGGAGACACGCCACACACGCAGGGTCGGGGAAGGCGGTCGCCCGCGCCGCTGACTTGCGATTAGCGCGCGAGAAGGCGAACCTTGTTGCTCTTTCTCTGAAACAACCGTGAACTACGCCACGATTCTTTTTTCTGCACTATCCCGTATGCAGCGGGGACGGTTGCGTCTTGTCCTGCCCGATGGTTCGGAAAAGATCATCGGCGGGTTGGGAGATGAGCCGCGGGCCGAGATCAGGGTGAAGGATGCCGCCTTTTTTCGCGCCTGCGTGCTCAGTGGGCCAGTCGGGTTTGGGGAGGCGTATATGGACGGGTTGTGGGAGACGGAGGATTTGGTCGGGGTGATTGCGTGGTTTATCCGCAATGCCGACGAGTCGACGGTGCTGGAGGGATCGGGGCGGACGGACCTGCGGATCGGGCTGATGAATTTCGCGCACAAGATGGCGCACCAGCTGCGGCCGAACAGCCGGAGGACCAGCCGGCGGAATATCCAAGAGCACTACGATCTGAGCAATGACTTCTTTGCGCTGTGGTTGGATCCGACCATGACGTATTCGGCGGCGTATTGGGATCAGCCGGGCGCGACGTTGGAGCAGGCGCAGGTGCGCAAATACGATGTGCTCTGCCGCAAGCTGCGTTTGCAGCCGTCGGATCATGTGCTGGAGATCGGGAGCGGGTGGGGCGGCTTTTCCATGCACGCGGCGAAGAATTTTGGATGCCGGGTCACCACGGTGACCATCTCGCCGGCGCAGTTCGACGAGGCCGCGCGGCGGATCGTGGCGGCGGCGTTGCACGACAAGATCGATCTGCGGCTGACCGATTACCGGGAGCTGACCGGACAGTTCGACAAGATTGCCTCCATCGAGATGCTCGAGGCGGTGGGGGACAAATACCTCGACGGTTATTTCGCGCAGTGCCACCGCTTGCTCCAGCGCAAGGGTCTGCTCGGGTTGCAATACATCACGTGTCCGGATGGGCAATACGAGGTGCTGCGGCGCGGGGTGGATTTCATCCAGCGGCATGTTTTTCCGGGCTCGCTGCTCAACAGTATCGGGCGGGTCAACACGGCGCTGAATCGCACGGGGGATTTGTTCCTCCACGATTTGGACGACATGGGACCGTATTACGCGCGGACCCTGCACGTCTGGCGGGAGAATTTCCACCGTGAGCTCGACGCGGTGCGGGCGCAGGGGTTTGACGAGACGTTCCTCCGCAAGTGGGACTACTACCTCGCGTATTGCGAGGCCGCGTTTGCCACGCGCCATATCAGCGTGGTGCAGGCCATTTACACGCGGGCGGACAATGAGACGCTCGATTTTTCGACGGACTTGAATCGGGGGTGCTCATGATGCCGGAGTGGGCGGAGTTCTGGCCGTTGATGGCCTTCGTGCTGGCTATCCCCATGCTCATGATGGCGGGGGTGTGGGTGATTTCCCGCGTGCTGAACAACGCGGGGATCGTCGACATTTTCTGGTCTTACGGGTTCATTCCCGTGGCCTTGGCCTGCGCTCTCTTGGGCGGTGGGGACGTCGCGCGCAGTTTCGTGCTCGTGTTGATGGTGACAATCTGGGCGGCGCGGCTGGGGACGTATTTGTTCATCCGCGTGGCCAAGCATCATCCGGAGGAAGACGGGCGCTACGCCACGCTGCGAAAGCAGTTTCCCGATCATACTTGGGCCATGTTCTTCGGCTTTTTCGAGGCCCAAGGTCTGCTTATTGCGCTGCTCAGCGTGCCTTTTGTCCTGGTCTTCATCAATGGGGCGCCGGGGCTGGGGGTTTTTGAGTATGCGGGGGCGGCGTTGTGGCTGCTGGCTATGCTGGGGGAATCGGTGGCCGATGCGCAACTGAACCTCTTCCGCGCCGATCCGGAAAGCAAAGGCAAGACGTGCCGGGTCGGGCTCTGGAGGTATTCTCGGCATCCGAATTACTTCTGTGAGTGGCTGGTCTGGGTCGGGTATTTTGTCTACGCACTGGGCTCGCCGGGCGGGTGGCTGGCGGCCTATGCTCCCGCCCTCATGTATTTCTTCCTCACCCGCGTCACTGGCATCAAAGCCACGGAGGAGCATGCCGTGCGGTCCCGCGGGGAGGATTACCGCGAGTATCAGCGGACCACCAATGCATTTTTCCCGTGGTGGCCGCACCGAGCGCCATGAGCTTCCTTGACCGGACGCTGGAAAAAGGATTGCTCCCCGATTTTGTCCTTCGGGCGGGGATCCATCAGTTGTTGGCCTGCAAGCTGAAGGACGAGAACCGCGGCGGGGTCGAGGCGCAGCAGGAGGCGCTGATGGAGTTTGTGCGCGAATTAAAGTCCCTGCCGATCGCGGTCAAGACACGGGAGGCGAACGAGCAGCATTACGAAGTGCCGACCGAATTTTTCAAATACGTGCTCGGTCCGCGTATGAAATACAGCAGCGGGCTGTGGGCAGGGCGGCACACCACGTTTGCCGAGTCGGAGGAAGCGATGCTGGCGCTGAGCTGCGAGCGGGCGAAGCTGGAGGACGGCCAGCGCGTGCTCGAGCTGGGCTGCGGGTGGGGATCGCTCACTCTTTGGATGGCCGAAAAGTATCCGAATTCGCGGATTCTCGGGGTGTCCAACTCGCGCACGCAAAAAGAATACATCATGGGTGAGGCCGTGCGGCGCGGATTGCCTAATGTGGAAATCCACACGGCCAATGTGGCAGAACTCGATCTGCCACCCGGGGAGTTCGACCGGGTGGTTTCGGTCGAGATGTTCGAGCACATGAAGAATTATGAGTTGCTCCTGGGCAAGGTGGCCTCATGGATGAAGCCTGGCGGGCTCCTCTTTGTCCACATTTTCACCCACCGCACGCTGGCTTACCATTTTGACGGCAGGGACCCGAGCGACTGGATCACGCGGTATTTTTTCGAAGGGGGGACGATGCCGTCGGATGATTTGCTGACCTACTTTCAGGATGACCTGAAACTGCGGGATCATTGGTGCGTGAACGGCACGCATTACGCGCGCACCTCCGAAGCCTGGCTGGCCAACATGGACAAGAACGAAGCGCAGATCACGCCGATCCTCGTTGCCACTTACGGGGTGGAGAATGTGACCAAGTGGCGGGTTTATTGGCGGGTGTTTTTCATGGCCTGCGCTGGTCTTTGGGGCTACCGCTACGGCGAGGAGTGGATCGTCTCGCATTATCTTTTCGCCAAGTGAGAACAATTTTTTGTGCGTTTGTGGTTTGGTCGGCGCTATCGAGCGTTTATGGTGCTGCGGAATGGATCGAGCAGGGCGACAGCCTTGATCGCCAGTTCAAGTCGGCCGAGGCTCTGGCTGCCTACCAAAAAGCCGCCGCTCAGCGCCCGGACGATGCCGTGCTCCAGCGCAAGATAGCCAAGCAGTATGTCGAGATGGTCTTGGACGCCCCGTCGCGAGCAGAGAAACAACGGCTGGCCCAACTCGGCTATGAGACGGCCCAAAAGGCGATGGTCTTGGCCCCGCGCGACCCGGCTGCGCGGGTCACCCTGGCCATTGCAGCCGGTCGGCTTGCCCTTTTTAGTGAGCCACGCAAGCGGTTGGAGCTATCGCGGGTGGTGAGATCGGAATCAGCTGAAGCTGTCAGGCTCAACCCCCGCTATGCCCTTGGGTGGCACGTCCTCGGGCAATGGCATTACACGATTGCTAATTTGAATCTGTTTCTTCGCGCCATGGCCGAGGCAATCTACGGGACGATGCCGCCAGCCAGCAACGAGGAGGCAATCCGTTGTTTGCAAAAGGCCGTGGAGCTGGAGCCGGGAAATGCTCTTTTCCATACTGAACTCGGGAGAGCTTACCTTGACGCCGGGCGCAAGGATGATGCTCGGCGAGAGTTGCAAAAGGCGGTTAGCCTGCCCCGCCGCAGTCGTGACGACATGGACGCTCAAAGCCGGGCCAAGGAATCTCTCCGTGAGTTATCACTTAAATGAGCGGTCAAAAAATTCTTATTCTCACCACGGGCTTTGGCGACGGTCATAATTCCGCGGCGCGCAACGTGCGCGACGCCTTTGATATCATGGGTGGTTATGAAACCGAGGTCCATGATCCCTACGTCGAGGCCAATCCTCGCGCCTCGAAGGCGATGCAAGTGGCTTACAATTTTTCTATCCAGCGTGTTCCCGTGACGTGGAAAGCATTTTTCTGGCTTTACGACAAGACGCCAGTCTTCGACTGGACTTTGCCCACCTTAGGTGCTCTCAAGGCTGCTCTGTGCGATTTGCTTCGTAAAAAAAATCCAGCCGCGGTCATCACGACCTACCCGGTCTATAACTATCTGATCAGTGAATTAATGAAGAGCGGCGAGGCGCCGACTTGTCCAATCTTCATGGTGGTGACCGACTCCATTGTGATCAACCGAGTCTGGAACCTTGCCCCTGCCGACTGGGTTCTCGTGGCCAACAAACCGACGCGCGAGGCCATGGCGCAAGGTGGTAGCCCCCTGGAAAAAATTGCGGTGCTCGGTTTTCCGGTCAGCCCGCGCTTTGAAGAGTTGGCGCATCAGCCGCTGCCATCGGGACCCCCGTGGAAAATTCTTTATCTGCCCTCGGCCAGTCGCCGCACGGTCTCGGCGGTGGTGCGTGGCCTGACCGCGCTGCCGGGGGTCGAGTTGACTGTGGTGACCGGGCGGCACAAGCATCTGCACGAATTTTTGAAACGGCTCGATCTGCCGGTTAAGGCGTTCCACCTCCTCGGCTGGACCGACCGCATGCCGGAATTATTGGCCGAAAGCCATTTGTTCATCGGCAAAGCGGGCGGGGCCATCGTGCAAGAGACACTGGCCATCGCGCGTCCCATGATCATCAGCCACGTGGTCGCCGGGCAGGAGGAAGGCAACGTGACCCTGCTGGCCGATATCGGCGCGGGCGCGTTGGCGACGAGTCCCGAAAGGATTGTTGGCACGGTGCGGCATGCCATGTTGGAAAATGGCGGGTCCGAGTGGGAGCGGTGGCGGGAAAACCTGCTCAAGGTCAGTCATCCTGCGGCGGCGCGTCAGACTGCGGAATTTGTCGCTTCCAAATTGTAAAAACCCGTCGCGGCGGGGGACCGGCCTAGTGGTTCAGAGCGCCCCGTGGGATGTCCCGCTGCCGCGGCCCGACCAGGCCATGAGGCGCTGGGCGTCATCAAAGATGTATCTCGTTTTGCTGCCGAGTTGCACGAGGATAACCTCACGGCCGTTGAGGCGTCCGCTCGATACCAGGCAGCGGCCGGCGGCATCGGTGTAACCTGTTTTCATCCCGTTGTAAGCGGACGAGCGTCCGAGCAGTTTGTTGGTTGCCTCGAGGCGCGTGATGCGCCCGGTGTTGTGACGGAAGAAGACGATGCGCTGCTGCATCATGCGGCGCAAGGTGGGATCGCGGTAGGCGAGGAAGGCGATGCGCGCGATGTCGCGGGCGGTGGAAAATTGGCTGGCCGGCAGGCCGTGGCTGTTGGCGAAATGGGAACTTCGCGCCCCGAGTGACCACGCGGCGCGGTTCATATTGTCGGTAAAGGCCGCTTCGGAGCCGCTGTGGTCGCGGGCCAGCGCGGCACAGGCGTCATTCGAGCTTTTCACCAGAATGGACTGCAGAAGATCCCGCCGCGCGTAACGCTCGCCGGGTCGGAGTCCGAGGCGGGTCGGTTCGACGCGGGTGTCCTCGGGCTTGATGGTGACCACGGCATCAAGGTTCCCGCGGCGGCTGACGAGCAAAGCGGTGAGGAGTTTCTGGGTGCTGGCCGGCACCCTTGGGGCGTCGGCATTTTTCTGGAAAAGAACCTCACCGCTTCGCGCGTCGATCATGACGGCCGATTGCGCGGCCAAACCGGGGGCGTTGGCCGGCCAGACTGGCGCATTACTCGGCGCAACGGCCACGGGTGAGGTTGCGAGCGCGGCGCGGCTGACTTCGCGGGGCGAGGTGGCACAAGCGGCGAGGAAAAGGAGAGGAACGAGCAGGACTGCTGTTTTCATGCGTGTTTCTCGACCATGGCGTAGGCGTTGTGGTTGTGGATACTTTCGAAGTTTTCCGCTTCGACCTGCCACCACGTGATGCGGGGATCGGCAATGACCTGCGAGGCAATATTGCGCACGAGGTCCTCGACAAAAACCGGATTGGCGTAGGCGCGTTCGGTCACCGCTTTTTCATCCGGGCGCTTCAACACGCTATAGAGTTCGCTGCTGGCCGAGCGTTCGATGAGGGAAACCATCTCGGGCAGAGGCAGTGGATGTTCGGAGCGCAACCGGAGGGTGACTTGCCCGCGTTGATTGTGCGCGCCGCTGGCGCTGATCGCCTTGGAGCAGGGGCACAGGGTGGTGACATTGGCCACCACGGTGGTGAGAAGGTCGTGGCTTTCTCGATCGGCGGTCGCGGTAAAACGAGCCGTGTAGTCGACCAGGCCGGGCGCGCCGGTGACGGGAGCTTTTTTCTCGAGAAAAAAAGGAAACTCGAACTCGAGATGGGCCCGCTTGCTGTGCAACCGGCCGATGAGTGCGCGCAGGAGGTTTTCGATGTCCTCCGGGTGCAAGACGGGACCGTGGGCCTGCAAGACCTCGAGAAAGCGGCTCATGTGGGTGCCTTTGAATTCTTGGGGTAACTCGACGGTAAGCTGCACGGTGGCAATAGTGCTCTGCGGGGCACCGGGGCCGACGGCGACTTGGATGGGGAAGCGGAGGTTTTTCACCCCGACGCGGTCTATAACGATGCGCCGGTGGTCCGATTCGCTTTGGGTGTCGCGCAGGGTGGCGGCGGTGTCCTCCGGGTGCTTCATGAGGAGGAAGCTTAAGCTGGTTCCTGCTGCGGGGCAAAAGTGAATTGTCCGGTTGGACGTGCGGGCCAAGGAGGTTACGCTCCCCGGGTCGATGAAACTCACGGTCAATGAAATCTACCAGTCGGTGCAGGGTGAGAGCACTTGGGCCGGGCTGCCTTGCGTCTTTGTCCGTCTGACTTTTTGCGACCTGCGCTGCACCTACTGCGACACCGAGTATGCTTTTTACGAGGGTAAGAAGATGCCGCTCGAGGAGATTTTGGCGGCAGTCCGGGTCTTCGGGTGTCCGCTGGTCGAGGTGACCGGGGGCGAACCGCTCCTCCAACCAGCCTGTCTGCCGCTTTTGGCCATGCTCTGCCAGGCGGGTTTTACTGTCTTGCTGGAGACTTCGGGAGCGCATGATATTTCGGCAGTCGACCCGCGGGTCCACCGGATCATGGACCTGAAGACACCATCAAGCGGGGAATGCGCCCGCAATCTTTATACCAATATCGAACAACTGACAGACCGCGATGAGGTGAAGTTCGTGCTGGGGTCAAGGGAGGATTACGAGTGGGCCCGGGGAATGATGCATGACCACGGACTGGACGGCAAAGTGCGGGCGGTTCTTTTCAGTCCGGTCTTCGGAAAAATTGCCCCCAGCGACATCGTGGACTGGATGTTGCAGGACCGTTTGCCGGCACGCTTCCAGCTGCAAATGCACAAGTTCATCTGGGAGCCCAAGGCGCGGGGCGTTTGACCGTTTGCCGCCGGGCGGCCGGCGGAGTAAAAGAAGAGTGATGAACATCACGCTGACTAAAATTTTCCACTTCGAGGCGGCGCACACCCTGCCCCATGTGCCGCCCGGTCATCAATGTGCCCGCATGCACGGCCACAGCTACCAGGTGGAAGTCTCGGCCACGGGCCCGGTCGGCGCGGAGTCGGGCTGGCTGATGGACCATGCGGAGATCAGCAAGGTGGTCAAACCACTCATCGCGCAACTCGACCACCGCTATCTTAACGACATCCCGGGTTTGGAAAATCCGACTTTCGAACAATTGGCGGGCTGGCTGTGGCGGGAACTCAAACCGCAATTGCCGTATCTCAGCGAAATCGCCATTCATGAGACGCCGACTTCGCGGTGTATTTACCGCGGAGACTAGCGCTGGCGCGCCGCGACTTAGTTGCGCAGTGAGATTTCCTGGACGCGGGCGATCAGAAAGCGGCTGAGCAGCAGGTAAAGGACCAAAACGGGAAGGGTGACAAGAAGTGCGCCTGCGGCGAAGAGACCCCCTTGCCCGGCCATGCTGTCATGGTGCAAGAGTCGCAACCCCACCGGCAGGGTGAACACAGAGGAATCTTGCATGAGAATCGCGGCAACGACGTATTCATTCCAAGCAGCGGCAAAGGAAAACAAAGCGGTTACGGCCAAGCCCTGGGCCGAAATGGGAAGCACGATCCACCGGAAGGTTTCGGCCGGCGTGCAGCCGTCCATGGCGGCCGCCTCTTCGATTGTTTCCGGAATAGTGTTATAAAAGTTTTTCATCTGCCAGATGCCAAAAGGCAAAACAGTGGCGAGGTAAACAAGGATCAGACCGAGGAAAGTGTTGATCAGCTCGAGTTGCACCAGGATCAAAAAGATGGGAAGGAGAAGCAGGGTGGCGGGAAAGATTTGGCTGAGGAGGAGGCTGTTGAGCACGGCAAGGCGCCCGAGGAAACGGAACCGCGACAGGGCATAGCCGGCGGTGGCGGCCAGCATGACCCCGACTACGGTGACGGCCAGGGCGACAAAAAACGAGTTGGCCAGCCAGCGGAGGAAATCCGTCTGGCTCAGCAGGCGGGAAAAATTGCCAAGAGCAGCGGTGCCGGCCGGATCCGTGGCAGGCAGGGCACGGCCGGCGATTTCCCAGAGCGGGACCGCGACAAGCAGGATGGTGAGGGTGAGAAGGGCGTAGGAGGCGAGTTGGCGGAGGACCGCGGCCCGGCGGCTGCGGCCGGACGCAATCGGGATGGGGGCAGGATGTTCGGCTCTCACGGCGGGTGACAAAGGCGAGGAGAGGACATCATGCCGCGCGGTGCAAGGACAGATCCTCGCGGCAGGGGGGCGGTTCCTTGACAGGGCTGGGGCACACGTTTCAGATACCTTGTCTTTATGTTCCGTCTTTTAGGTGCCCTGCTTCTCCTCTCCGCCCCGGCCTTAGCTGTGGGCGGACGCTATGATGCAGCCGGTGCGGGTGAAGTCCGTTACCGCATCACCAAGACGGCGGCTGGTTGGGACATTCTCGTGCTCGGGGCGGGTGTGGATCGTCCCGATCAGGCAATTTTTGTCGCGCTCGGGACAAAACCCGGTGCGGGTTCCCCGTTGTTGCCCGGGGTCCGGGGAAAAACCGGATCCGCTGTTTGGTTGCCCTTTTCCGCGGACCTCCTGTTGGTCGCCAACCGGCGCAGTGATCGGGAAGACAACTATGTGCAACGTTGGGAGGGGACCCGATGGGGTTCTCTGCAGGCTGCCGGGGACGAATTTGCCGTCTCCTCGGAACCGGCGCAGGTGCTCCTCCGCGTGCCCGGAAAATTGACCGGGCGTGGACCGGTCATGGATATCGTCATTTACCTCAAAGACCTTGCCGTGGCTGAGGGTTGGGGGCGGCTCTACGGGGCGATCGATGCCACGGCGCCTTCGGGAACCGGTGTGCAGACCATTCGTCACTACCTCGTGGCCGAGACGGGCGACGCGGGCACGAGTTTCCGCCGTGCGGGACGCACCGAGCCGGCCGATCCCAAGGTGCGTATTTACCAACTTTTGCCGCGGCTTTTTGGTAACACCAATGAGACGCGCAAGCCGAACGGCACGGTTGCGGAGAATGGCAGCGGCAAGTTCAGCGACCTCAACGAGACGGCACTGGCGGAGCTCAAGACGATGGGTTTCACCCACATCTGGGTGACCGGTGTCCTCCAGCAAGCCACCGCGACCGACTATGGAAGCATCGGCGAGCCGGCCGATGATCCTGATTTGCTCAAGGGTGTGGCTGGCAGCCCGTATGCCATCCGTGATTATTTTGATGTCTCACCCGATTACGCCGACCATCCGGGAAAAAGAATGGAGGAGTTCAAGGCGCTGGTCGCCCGGGCCCATGCCAGTGGATTCAAAATCCTGATCGATTTCGTCCCGAATCATGTGGCCCGCAGCTATGCTTCCACGGCAGGGACAGCAGTGTCCTTCGGCGCAAAAGACAACCCCGCGAAGTTTTTCGATCCGAAAAACAATTTCTACTACCTGGCGGATGGAGTGGAGGCGGAAGGAGACGGGCCACCGCTGCGATTGCCGACGGTGGATGGTGATGGCCGGGCCACCAGTCCGACCGTGCAGGCGGTGGGCGGGGGAGATGGATCGTTCGACCGGGAAAGGGAGTTCGGCCGGGTCACCGGCAACAATGTGATCAGTTGGAATCCCCCGCCGGACAGTTGGTATGAGACGGTAAAACTCAATTACGGCTATGACTTTACTGATCCGGAAAAGTCCACGCGGTTGTATCCGCACGGAGCCAAGCCGGATTTGGCGGTGCCCGATACTTGGAAGAAAATGGATGAGATCATCGCCTACTGGCAAGACTTGGGGGTCGATGGTTTTCGGGCGGACATGGCGCAAATGGTGCCGCCCGAATTCTGGCGCTGGCTGATCGGGCGCTCGCACCTGCGGAGGCCGGATGTCTATTGGGTGGCCGAGGCTTATGACACAGATCCGGCCCGCGTGCCCGGGGGGGACCCCGAGGTCATCGCGGTGACCGAAGGCGCGGTCATGCCTGAGTTGCTCGCCGCGGGGTTTGACGCGGTTTACGACGATGTCAGCTATGATGCGTTGAAAAACATCTACGAGGGCAGGGGCACGGCCAACGATCTCGATACTTGCCGTCCCGGCCCGTTCTTCTTCGATAACGCACTCCGCTACGCCGAGAATCACGACGAGGTGCGTCTGGCTGCCGTGTCCCAGTGGGGCGGGCACGGCATGGATGTGGGGCGCCCGTTATCCGCCTTGCTTTTCGGTCTTTCGCGCGGGCCGGTGATGCTCTACCACGGCCAGGAGGTCGGCGAACCGGGGGCGGGTGCCGAGGGTTTCGGCCGCGATGACGCCCGCACCACTATTTACGATTATTGGTCGATGCCGGAATTCGTGAAGTGGGTCAATGGAGGGAAGTTTGACGGCGGGGGCTTGTCCATGCGGCAGAAGTCCCTGCGTGATTTTTACCGGAGGCTGCTTTCCGCCATTGATCAACCGGCCTTCCGCGAAGGCGATTTTTATCCGCTCAATCCGGACAACCTCGCCAATCCCGCCTACGGCCGTTCGGAAGGCGGGGTGAGCGGCCACTGGCTTTACAGCTACCTTCGCTACGACCAGAACAGCGGTCAGCGTGTGCTGGTGGTGGTCAACCTGCATCCGCGTCTCCCCTTGCGCGATGTCCACATCATCTTTCCGCGCCGTGCCATGCGCTTTCTCGGTTGGGACACCCTGGCGGGCTCCGAGACCGTGCCCGTGGTGGCTCGCGATCTGCTCGGGGAGGTCCCGGGTGAGGTGGCCGAGATTGCCACCACCCCGGCTCGGATGGAGAAACCAGGCCTATTGATTAAAGAGCTTCAACCCATGGCGGCAGCCTATTACGACTTGTATTCCGGTGCCGGGCGGGCCACCCCGTGAGCACGGACGGAATCGGTCGACTTTAGCCATGAAAACCAATGCTACCTTCCGGGTTCTTGCCGCCGCGACCCTCGTGGCCTCCGTGTCCGTGGCTTCCGCGCAGGAAACCGGGCCGGGGCAATTGCGCAGTTTCCTCGGCTGGATGCCGATGCAGCCGGTCACCGCGGGCGGGCAACTTGTGCTCGACATGCATCGGTTTTACTTTGCCAAACCGGGCGTGGGCGAAGAATTGGTTTTGCCCGAATCGGATGCGGATCGCTTCGCCGTGCGCTTCAACAAGGCCACCTTCAAGCTATCGGTGGAAATCGGCAAAAGCACATCCGGGTTGGTCGAAATTCCCCTCCGGGTCGTCGAGCGTGCCCGCACCCAGGGCGCCCATTTGGGCCGCAAGGACACCGCGAAATCGGTCACGGAGGGTGATCCTGCGGAGCAGCCCGCTCTGGAGGGCGTGCTTTTGGTCGGCGTGCAGCCGGCGGATGGTTACACCTTTACCTACCGTCCCAATCGACCGGACGTCAAAAAAATCAACGTGGCGGGGCAGTTTAACGGCTGGAATCCCGAGTCGCACCCGCTGCAGCGTACCGGCGAGGGAGACTACGGGCTGTTCGTTCCTCTGCCTCCCGGCCCACATCCATACAAGTTGGTTGTTGACGGCCAGTGGGCGCTCGATGCGGCCAATCCGGAAAAACTCGATGATGGTACGGGCAACGAGAACTCCGTGGCGAGAGTCGGCGTGACCGACCGGGGCCGTCCGCCGGTGGTCTATGCCGCCGACACCGGCGAGGGCCAAGCGGTCTTCCGTATCGTGACCGGCGGTTCGGATATTGTCCAAGTTTCCTCGGTAGTGCAAATGCCCGATGGAACAAGCCGGATCGCGGCGCACGAACGTTCAGGTGGCACCGTGACGGTAGCGACCGGTGACTGGCCGGCAGGAGCGTGGGTGCGCGTGGTCGTCGCCGATGCCAAGGGCAACGTCAGCAATGCCGCGCGAGCCCCGGTCAAAGTGCCGGAAACGTTCCAGTGGCAGGACGGCATCATCTACTACGCCTTTACCGACCGCTTCGCCAATGGTGACGAGAGCAATGACCGGCCGGTCGACGACGAACGGGTCCTGCCCCCTGCCAACTACCAGGGCGGAGATTTCCAGGGCATCCACCAAAAGATCGACGAAGGTTACTTTGACAAACTCGGGATCAATATCCTCTGGCTCGCACCCCTCAACCGGAATCCCGACGGCGCCTGGCAGGAATACCTCGAGCCGTACCGTTTCTACACGGGTTACCATGGCTACTGGCCCGTCTCGCATACCGAGGTCGAGCCGCGGTTCGGTGGCGAAAGCGCCCTGACCGAAATGATCTCCGTGGCGCACGGCAACGACATGTTCGTGATTGCCGACCTCGTGCTGAAGCACGTCCACAGCGACCACCAGCTGTGGAAGCAGCGACCCGAGATGTTTGGTTCGCTGGAAATGCCGGACGGACTGAAAAACTTGCGGCGTTGGGATGACCACCAGTTTACCACCTGGTTTGAGGAGTGGTTGCCCGGCTTCGATTTCGACAATCCGGATGCGGTCAAATTCCTCATTGGAAACGCCATTGATTTTGCCGCCCGCTTCAAGCTCGACGGTTACCGCCTCGATGCGGTGAAACATATCAAACCTTCTTTCTGGTGGCGTTACCGGACCGCTCTGCGCTCCGCGATCGACCCGAGCAGGAAAATACCCCTCTATAACGTCGGCGAAACTTTCATGGATCGCGAGGGGATCATGAGTTTCGTCGGGCCCAACATGCTCGACGGGCAGTTTGATTTTCCGCTTTACGACACGATCATCGAAGTTTTTGCCAAGCAGAGTTCAGGAATGGACGCGTTGGAAAGATCATTGTCTGCTTCCGAGTCCATCTACGGCAAAGAGACGTTGATGTCTCCGTTGCTCGGCAACCACGACAAGGCCCGCTTCATGGCCTATGCCGACGGCGATCTACCCGATCCGGAAATCAGCGACGAGGAAGAGGTCGGTTGGGCCAAGCCTCCCCGGGTCGACAATGCGGCGGCCTACGAGAAGCTCAAACTCGGCTTGACGTTCGTCTTGTCCATCGACGGAGTGCCGATGATTTACTACGGCGACGAAATCGGTATGACCGGCGCGGGAGATCCGGACAATCGCCGGATGATGCCTTGGGACAATGCCTTGACTGCGGAGGAGGAATCGGTGCGTGAGCACCTTGGCAAGGTGGCCGCGGTGCGACGCACGCATCCTGCCCTACGGTACGGAAGCCGCCGGCCACTGGTCGCTGAGGGTGACCGCTATGCCTTCGTGCGCGCGTACCTCGGAGACGCCGTGCTCGCGGTGTGGAACCGCGGGGATAAGCTCACGGAATTCGTTCTAGCGCCCGGACCGGAAATGCCGGACGGCGTTTACCAAGATGCGCTCTCGGGGCAGGTCATTGAAGTGAAAGACGGCCGGGCAGCCTTCCGGCTCGAGCCTATGAAATCGGCCTTGTTTGTCGCCAAGGAGGCGTGATCCCGGACCCGGAACGGCTCAGGACGAAAGCCCGGCCAGCGGTCTCAGCCCGGCAGGTGTTTCCAGACGAAGATAAACAAACCGGCGAGAAGCAGGCAGAGGAGCAGGAATTTGATCTGGGCCAGACGCGCGTCTGTTTTGCGGCGGCGGGTGTTGCGCTGCGGCGACCGCGCTGACCCGCCCCGGTAGGTGTGTTCCTGCGGACGGGGCAGGCTGATTGCGGCGGCCACGTTGTTGAGGCGCACCTTGCGCTCGGGGGCAGGCTTGACCGGAGGTGTTGTCTTCGGCTTCCGGCGCAGGACTTTTTCGACGTCAGCCAGCTCGCGCAACGTTTGGTCGTATTGCTCCTGCAAGAGCTGGGCTTGCTCGGATAAGGGGTTCGAGGGACGGTTCGCCATGGGTGCGTCAGTTGGCCGATCCGAGTTGGATGAACCAGAGGAACAAGCCGAGCAGCCCGAGGGCAAACAGCGGCAAAGTGAAGGCAAAGCCGGCCATCAGCCAGTAACTGAAGCTGTACCTGCCGCCATCGCCGGCTTCGAACGGGCTGGCGGATGAGGTGTCCTCATCGGCACCGACCTGAGCCTGCGCTTTGGTGTAAACCGAGCGCGCGTCCTCGACCGCAACAAGGGCTTGGGAGAGTTCTTTGTTCAATTCTGCCGTCGCCCAGTCTTTCGGGTTGATCGCCTCCAACTCTTGGAGGTAAGTGGTGAAACTTTCCTGCACATTTTTCAGAATCTCGAGGCGTTTGAGCGTCTGGTCCGTCTCCCGTTGGACCTGCACGAGGGAGGTAGTGAATTTGTCGACCATTTCCGAGCGTCCCTGGTCGAATTGATCCTGTCGCCGGCTCAGTTCCTCGAGCTTTGCCTTCTCGCGCTCGAGTTGTTCGGCCTGTCGTTTGAGGGCCTGCAGGCGGTCCTGGGCCTGCGCTACTTGGTCATCCAATTGTTCGACCGATGAGGCGGAAGCTGGTCTGTCTTCATCAAGGTCGAGGAAATTGTCGCGGGTTGATCGGTGTTCGGCCATAAGTCGGTCTCCGACCGGAAGGTAGATTTTTCGCGCCCGAGGTGGCGAGGAAAAATTGGTCAGCGCCCCGGAGCCATTTCGAGGAGATGGCCCTTGAGGTAGAGGGATTCGGGAAGGCCGAGGATAACCGGGTGGTCTGCGCGCTGGGTGTAAGTGGCGCGGAGCCGGGCGGTTTTTTTCGCGTCGATCATGGCATCGCGGATGACATCGAGGAAGACGGTGTCGTTGACGTGGTGGGAGCAGCAAAAGGTGGCGAGGCGGCCGCCGTTGTCGAGGAGTTGGGCCGCGCGCAGGTGGATGTCCTTGTAGCCGCGGAGGGCATCGTTCAGGCGGGCGCGGTCGCGGGTGAAACTCGGCGGGTCGAGGATGATGAGGTCGTAGCGGTCGCCGCGGGCGACGGCGGCTTTGAGCCAGTCGAAAACGTTGGTTTCGATAACGTTGAGGTGCACGTGGTTGCGGTCCGCGTTGGCCTCGATGGCGGCGCAGGCCTCGCCGGAAATGTCCAGGGCGGTGACCCCGCTCGCGCCGCCCAAGGCGCAGGCCAGGGCGAAGCCACCCTGATTGCTGAAGCAGTCGAGAACGCGTTGACCCCGGGCCTGCGGTGCCACGAGGGCATAGTTGGCGCCTTGGTCCAGGTAGAGGCCGGTTTTCTGTCCGCCGGGGAGGTCGATACCGAAATTCACGCCGCCGAGGGTCACTTCGAAGGGTGCGGGGGCCCGGCCACGGAGGACTCCAACCTGCGGTTCCAGGCCCTCGGCCAAGCGGACGGGAGCGTCGTTGCGTTCGATCAGGCAAGCTGGCTTGAGAATTTCTTCAACTGCGTCGGCGATGAGTTCCTTGCGCTGATCCATGGCAAGGGTCAGCGTTTGCAGGACCGCACAGTCGCCATAGCGGTCGAGGATGAGGCCGGGCAGTCCGTCGCTTTCGCTCCAGACCTCGCGGCGGGCGCGCGGGTCGAGTCCGAGCTTGTCGCGGTATTCCGAAGCCATGGTGAGGCGGCGGCGGAAGAAGTCGGGATCGAGGTCTTGGCGCTGGCGCGAAAAGCGGCGGGCGGGGATCTTCGAGCGGCTGTTGTAAATGGCACTGCCGAGGAAGCGATCGCGTTGGTCTTTCAGGCCGACGACCGCGCCGTCTTCGGGTTTGCCGGTGACTTTGAGGACTTCGTTGTCGTGGACCCAATCGTGCCCGTGGAAGATGCGGGCGCGGGGGCGGATGATGATCGTTGCCATGGGGTCAGGATGCGGGGTCGGCTTCCCGCCAGTCGAGTCTGGTCGTCATGGGCAGGTTGCCCACGCCAACTCGTGCCGCGGCAGCCATTCAATAATCGAGGATGGCCTCGGGACTGACGAGGGTGGCAGCGGGGCCGGGTTTTTCCGGGTATTCGAAAATGCGGCCTTCGTAATTGCGGAGGACAACTTTTTCTTTGTCGTGGTAGACGACGTAGCCGGGGCTGACCGGAACTTTGCCGCCACCGCCGGGGGCGTCGATGACATACTGCGGCACGGCGTAGCCGGTGGTGTGTCCGCGCAGGGCTTCGATGATCTCGAGGCCTTTGGTCACGCTGGTGCGAAGGTGGGCGGACCCGTGGATGAGGTCGCACTGGTAAAGGTAGTAAGGGCGCACGCGGCAGCGGAGGAGTTTGTGAATGAGGGCGCGCATGGTGTCTGGATTGTCGTTGACCCCGGCGAGGAGCACGCTTTGGTTGCCCAGCGGGATACCTGCGTCAGCGAGGCGCCCGAGCGCGTCCCGCACCTCGGTGGTGAGTTCGCGCGGGTGGTTGACATGCACGCTCATCCAGAGGGGATGGAATTCTTTGAGCATGGCGCAGAGTTCGGGCGTGATGCGCTGCGGGAGGAAAATGGGGACACGGGAGCCAATGCGGAGGAACTCGATCTGCGGGATGGCGCGGAGGCGGGTGAGGATGGCGCGCAATTTGGCATCGGAAAGAAGGAGGGCATCGCCGCCGGAGAGGAGGACGTCTCGGACTTCGGTGTGTTTTTCCAGGTAGGCGTAGATTTCCTCGAAGTCGGTCTCGAGTTCTTGATCGCCGACCCCGCTGACCACGCGGCTGCGCGTGCAGTAGCGGCAGTAGCTGGCGCAGCGGTCGGTGACGAGGAAGAGGACACGGTCGGGGTAGCGGTGGACCAGGCCGGGCACCGGCATATGTCCGTCCTCGCCGCAAGGGTCGGCCATTTCACCGGGGGCGATGACCGCTTCGCCGGCCAGCGGGATGACTTGGCGGCGGATCGGGCAGTCGGGGTTATCCGGCTCGATAAGGTTGAAGTAGTGCGGGGTGACACCGAAGGCGAGTTTGTGGGCGGTGAGGAGGAGGCCTTCGCGTTCGGTGGGGGTAAGACGGAGGTGTTTTTCGGCTTGCGCGAGAGTGGTCACGCGGTGGCGAAGTTGCCAGCGCCAGTCGCTCCATTCGGCTTCGGTCGCATCGGGCCAGTAACCGGGAGCGTGGGAGCGGAAGTCGCGGAGGGTGGTGCTTTGGGTTGTCACCAGCGGGGTGCCGGTGACCCCGTGCGGGGTCGAGGAGTTGGACACGGTAGTGATGGGGAGAGCGGTGATATATTTCGGACTGCTCACGCCTTGAGGCGTTCAATATGCGCCCCGACGCCGTTGAGTTTGTCGTCGATGTGTTCGTAGCCGCGGTCGATGTGGTAGACGCGATTGACCTCGGTGATCCCGTCGGCCTGCAGTCCGGCAAGGAGCAGTGCGGCGGAGGCGCGGAGGTCGCTGGCCATGACGGGGGCGCCGCTCAATGCGCCGTTGCCGGTGATAAAGGCGGTCGGTGCCTCGAGGCGGATTTGCGCGCCCATGCGGGCGAGTTCGGCTACGTGCATGAAACGCTGGGGGAAAATGTGATCGGTGATCACGCTCTCGCCCGGGGCGCGGACGAGCAGGGCACACATCTGGGCCTGCATGTCGGTGGGAAATCCGGGATAAGGGCTGGTCTCAAGGTGGAGCGGGCGGAGCCCGCCGTTCGGCGAAACACTGACGCTTCGCTCGCCGGTTTCGATGGTGAATCCCGCGGCGCGCAGGGGTTCGACCACGGACCCGAGATGGTCGGGGCGGACGTGGTTGACGGTGAGCCTGCCGCCGCTGATGGCGCCGGCGACAAGCATGGTGCCGGCTTCGATGCGGTCGGGGATGACGGTATAATCGGTACCGTGGAGTTCTTTGACGCCCTCGATGGTGATCTGGCGCGTGCCTGCTCCGGTAATATTGGCGCCGAGCGCGTTGAGAAAGTTGGCCAGATCAACCACTTCCGGTTCCTCGGCGGCATCCTCGATGATGGTGGTGCCTTCGGCCAGAACGGCGGCCATCATAATATTGTCCGTCCCGAGGACGGTGGTTCCGTATTTGCCGTTCATCTGCACGGTGGCACCGGTGAGGCGCGGGGCGAGCACCTTAACATTGCCGCCGGTGACGCGCACCGCGGCACCAAGGGCCTCAAAGCCGCGGAGGTGAAGATCGATCGGGCGGTCGCCGATCACGCAACCGCCGGGGAGGGAGACACAGGCTTCGTGTTTGCGTCCGAGAAGCGGACCGAGCACGCAAACCGAAGCGCGCATTTTGCGGACGAGGTCATAAGGCGCTTCGGTGCGGATTTTGTCCGCCTTGATGATAACCGTGCCGCTGGCGCGTTCCACTTCGCAGCCGAGCGAGCTGAGGATGGTCAACATGTAGTGGATGTCGCTCAGGTCGGGGACCCCGCGAATGACGCAGCGCTCGCGCGTGAGGAGAGCGGCGGCGAGTATGGGGAGGGCGGAATTTTTCGATCCGCTGATGCGCACCGTGCCGTTCAGTTTGTGACCGCCGTGAACGAGAATTTTATCCATGGAAACCTACCGCGAAGCGCGGGACATTTTCATAATCGGGACGGACAGAAATGTCCCGAAATTTGCACGCTCTCAGGAGGATATCAACGGCACTTGCCTGTCCGGCACCGATTTCCAGCAGAAGGGCGCCTCCGGGTGAGAGGCGGGCGGGGGCGGCATCGATGAGGCGACGGATGAGATCAAGGCCGTCGGTGCCGCCGTCGAGCGCGGAGGCGGGATCGTGCCGTACTTCGGGCGAGAGGGTGATGATTTCGGCTGTCGGGATGTAGGGGAGGTTGGCCACGATCAGGTCAAATGGGGTGTCGTCCTCCGGGAGGAGGTCGGTTCGGGTGAAATGGACACGGTCGGAGAGTTGGTGACGCGCGGCATTGTCCGTGGCGAGAGCGAGGGCGACGGGCGAAAGGTCGGTGGCGTGGACTTTGGCGTCGGGCAGGGCGAGGGCAACGGTCAGGGCGATGACGCCGCTACCAGTGCCGATGTCGAGGATGCGGGCCCCCGCGTGTTCTTTGGCCAACTCGAGGGCGATTTCGACAAGCTGCTCGGTTTCGGGGCGGGGGATCAAGGCGCGTTGATCGCACGCGAAAGTGCGCCCGTGGAATTCGGCAGTGCCAAGGATGTGCTGGAGTGGCTCGCGGCTGCCGCGGCGTTTGACCGTGTCGCGCAGCGGGATCCGTTCGGTCTCGGTCAGGGCACGGTCGAATTGGAGGTAAAGCTCCATGCGCTTGAGGCCGAGGGCGTGCGCGAGCAGGTGCTCGGCGTTGAGGCGTGGATGTTCCACCCCGCGGTCGGCAAGGTAGCGCTCGCTGGCCCGGAGAACCTCGAGGAGCGGGAGGGTGTCGGGCATCTTTTGAAGAGCGGACGACTGGTTATCTCGTCGGCAACTTTCAGCTAAGGCCGGCTTCGGCGAAGCGGTCCTCCATGTCGCGCTGCTGCAAAGCGCCGACCATTTCGTCGAGGTCGCCCTCGATCGCGTGGTCGAGGTTGTAAAGGGTCAGGCCGATGCGGTGGTCGGTGATGCGGTTCTGCGGGAAGTTGTAAGTGCGGATTTTTTCCTCGCGTCCGGCGCGTCCGATCAGGCTCCGCCGGTGGGCGGAATACTTGGCTTCTTCCTCGTTGCGTTTGTCCTCGAGGAGGCGGGTGCGGAGGATTTCCAAGGCGGCGGCTTTGTTCTTTTGCTGCGAGCGTCCGTCCTGGCAGCGGACGATTTTTCCGGTTGGGATGTGGAGGATTTGCACGGCGGAATCGGTCGTGTTGACTCCTTGGCCGCCGGGGCCGCCGGAGCGGCAGACTTCGATGCGAAGGTCTTGCGGGCGGAGTTCGATGTCCACCTCCTGTGCCTCCGGCAGAACGGCGACGGTGGCGGTGGAGGTGTGGATACGGCCTTGTGCTTCGGTCGCAGGCACGCGTTGCACGCGGTGGACCCCGCTCTCGTAGCGCAGGCGGCGGAAGACGGCGTCGCCCATCACTTTGAAGACGACTTCTTTAAAACCGCCGAGGCCGGACGGACTGGAATCGACGGATTCGAGCTTGAGTCCGTGCGCTTCGGCGTAGCGCTGATACATGCGGTAGAGGTCGGCGGCGAAGAGAGCGGCTTCATCGCCCCCTGTACCGGCGCGGATTTCGATGATGGCATTGCGGTCCTCACTCTCGTCCGGCGGAAGCAAGGCGAATTGGATGTCGCGGTCGAGGATGGCGAGGCGTGCTTCGATGGGCGGGATCTCGGCGGCGGCGAGTTCGGCTATTTCGGGATCGGTTCCGGTGGCCAGCGCACTATTTTCCTTCAATTGCGCGCGGAGGGTGCGCGCTTCCAGGTCGGCGGCGGCGAGTTCCTTGAGCCGTGCTTGCTCGCGCATGATGTCGCGCGCCTTGGCCGGGTCGCTGTAGAAGTCGTCGAAAGATACAAGCCTGTCCAACTCGGCCAGCCGCTCGCGTTTTTTGGCGATGAGCGGGGCAAGGTCCATAAAAAGAAAAACGGCGACCGGCCGCAGGGCGGCGCGATCACCGATGAAGCAACAAACCAACTAAGCTTTTGGGGTGCGCGTGGCTTTGACCGAACCGTAGCGGCGGGTGAATTTTTCGACGCGACCGGCGGTGTCGATGAATTTCTGTTCGCCGGTAAAAAATGGATGGCAGGCCGCGCAAATGCCGATCTTGATGTTGCGGCGGGTCGAGCGGGTGCGATAAACGGCACCACAAGTACAGGTGATCGTTGTTTCGGCGTAATCAGGGTGGAGACCAACTTTCATAAACAGGTCTGCTAATTTAGTGTCTCGGCGAGACGGTTGGCAAGAAAAAGCCATCCGCTTGCCCCGGCGGGTCCGCCACAGGCAGGATGGGGGAGATGACTTCTGAAAATACGGCCCCCGATGACGGCCTTTCTGGTCTGGTCGAGCGGGTTACCTTCCACAATGAGGACACCGGCTTTGCGGTGCTCAAGGTGAAGGTAAAAGGCCGGCGCGACTTGGTGCCGGTGGTCGGTGTTGTCGCGGCGGTCTCGCCCGGCGAATGGATCACGGCGGAGGGGCGTTGGGAGCGAAACCGAGACCATGGAATGCAGCTGCGGGCAACGGATATCCGTTGCCACGCCCCGACCTCTCTCGAGGGCATTGAAAAATATCTGGGGAGCGGACTGATCCGCGGGATCGGTCCGGTTTATGCCAAGAAAATGGTAGCGAAATTCGGCGGGAAAATTTTCGAGATCATTGAAAACTCTTCGGCGCGCTTGGAAGATGTCGAGGGAATCGGGTCGGGCCGGCGGCAACAAATCAAGGTGGCTTGGGGCGAGCAGCGGGTGGTGCGGGACATCATGGTTTTCCTGCACAGCCACGGGATCAGCACAAGTCGGGCGCTCCGGGTCTTTAAGCTTTACGGGGAGGAAGCCATCGTGCGCGTGCGGGCCAATCCTTATCTCCTAGCGAGGGACGTCCCGGGCATCGGCTTCAAATCGGCAGACGCGGTCGGGGCAAAACTCGGATTTGGTCATGATTCCATCCTGCGCGCCCGCGGCGGGTTGCAGCATGTCTTGTCCGAGGCCACGGCCGAGGGGCACACTGGATTACCGCGCGCGGCATTGCTTTCGACTGCCGCGCAATTGCTCGGCGTCGATGAAGGTATCGTGGTTGGTGCCCTCGACCGCGAGGTGGCGGATGGGCATTTGGCCGTCGAGCAAATCAACGGCGAATCCATGGTTTTCCTGCCTGCTTTGCGCGCTGCAGAGGAAGCGATTGCTGAGACGGTGCGAAGATTGTCCGCCTTACCGCCAAAGTATCCGGACATCGAATTTGAAAAGGCTCTCGACTGGGTTCAGCAAAAAACCGGCAAGACGCTTTCTCCGAGCCAGGTGGACGCCTTGCGGCAGGTTCTCGGCTCGCGTGTTGTCGTGGTGACCGGAGGCCCGGGCGTGGGCAAGACCACCTTGCTCGACAGCTTGTTGAAAATTCTCGCGGCCAAGCGCATGAGGTTTTTGCTCTGCGCTCCGACCGGACGGGCGGCCAAGCGAATGGGTGAATCGACGGGATGTCCGTCCCAAACTATCCACCGGATGCTCGAGATATTGCCGTCCGGCGGATTCAAGCGTGGAAAGCAACACCCGCTCGATACGGACCTTGTGGTGATCGACGAATTTTCCATGGTCGATGTCCCGCTCATGGCTGCTTTGTGTCGGGCCATGCCGTCCCATGGCTCGCTTGTCCTGGTCGGCGACCCGGACCAACTGCCCAGCGTGGGTCCGGGATCCATTTTGTCCGACCTTCTGGCCAGCGGTATTGTGCCCTCGGTGCGTCTGACGGAAATTTTCCGCCAGGCGGAGGCGAGTCGCATCGTGCGGGCGGCGCATGATATCCGGCACGGGCGTGTGCCGGAGGAGGCGGGGGACAAGAACACGGATTTTGCTTTCCTCTCCCGGGAGGAACCGGAAGAAATCGCCAAGCTGGTGGTTCGCCTTGTGCGGGAGGAAATTCCGCGGCGGCTCGGGCTGGATGCGGTCCGTGATATCCAGGTGCTGGCGCCGATGCATCGCGGAAGCCTGGGGATCCGGGAGTTGAACACGGCCCTGCAGGCGGCGCTCAATCCGCCGCATCCGGACCGCGCGGAAGTCGAGCGCTTCGGCACGAAATTCCGGGCGGGGGACAAGGTGTTGCAGACGCGGAACAACTATGACAAAGAGGTGTTCAATGGTGATATCGGGAGGATCGTGTCAATCGACCAGGACGAGCGCCAGGTGAGCATCGAGTTTGACGGGCGCCGGGCGGTTTACGAATTCAATGAGCTGGATGAGGTCGAGCCCGCCTACGCCATCAGTATCCACAAAAGCCAAGGATCAGAATTCCCCGCGGTGGTCATCCCGCTGGCCATGCAGCACTTCCTCCTTCTCCAGCGCAATCTCCTCTACACTGGGATCACGCGCGGCAAGCGGCTCGTCGTGGTGGCAGGTCAGCGCAAAGCCCTGGCCACTGCGGTGCGGCAGAATGACACGCGTCAGCGGCACGGCGGATTGGGTTTTCGGCTGCGCCAAGCCAGGCCCTAAGGAAGTTCGCGGCGCAGAATGTCGATCGACCTGCCATGGAGCATGGTGTGCTCGAGAGAAGAGAAACCATGGCACCGGAGAAGTCCGGCGGCCGATTCAGTGAAGACGTGGAGCGTCCGCACGCCGGCTTCCGCCGCAAACCGGGTCGCCGCCTCGATCAATCGGCCCGCGTGACCGCGCCCGCGGAATTCCGGAAAGACGTAGAGACTCCCCAGCCAGGGATCCAAGTCCGTGCGCGCCTCGCAGTCCCCAAAGAGCAGGCTGACCGACCCCGCGACTCGTTCGTTTTCCCGCAGGACAAGAGTGGCCGGCAGGGAGCCGTCCGTTTTCTGAGGTCGGAATTCGGCCAACGCCTTCGACTTGTCCCAGTTGGTGTAAAGGTGACCCCAGGCGGCGGCATGCCTCTCGGCCAAGTCTTCGGCCAGAGGGTCCCGGCCGTCGAGCAAGGTGATCGAAACCTGAGGCATCTGACCGAAACCTCAGGGGATCGTGGTCACGAGTACCGAGCAATTTCCTTCTGCGGGACCGGCCTGCGGGGCTTCCGCGGCCGGAAGGAGAAAAAAGTCACCCGCGGCGAAGGTTCGTCCCCCGCACAAGGCGCTTCCGCCCACCACGGTAACCAGTGCGAAGTCGCCGGCGGGCCGAAGGTCTTGTTGTGCCGAGAGGTTTTTTTTCTCCACGCGGAAATAGTCGCAGTCCGCGATGACACCCGTTTCGGCGTGTGCGAGGGACGGGGTGAAGTCGTTGAAGTCGGTGGAGAGCAGGGATTCCGCAACGTGCAGGTCCCTTGGTTTGCCATCGAGACCCATGCGGTTCCAATCGAAGACGCGGTAGGTCGTGTCGCTGTTCTGCTGGATTTCGACGATGAGGTTTCCTTCGCCGATGGCGTGGAGGCGTCCGCTTGGGATAAAAATACTGTCGCCCTCCCGGGTGGGGAGCACGTGGAGGCACCCTTCGACTTCGCCGCGCCCCAGTTTTTCCTCGAAGGCTGCGCGAGTTGTTCCGGCCGACAAACCGGCATAGATGCGGCTGCCCGGTTCGCACCCCAAAAAATACCACATCTCGGTCTTCGGTTCGCCCTGGAGTTGCGCTGCGACGGTGCCCGGCGGGTGCACTTGGACCGAAAGGCGGTCGCGGGCATCGATCAGTTTACAAAGGAGGGGGAAGCGGGCCCCTGCGTTGCGGTGGCGCGGACCGAAAATTTCCGCCCGCTGATGGATCCACAGATCGTGCAGGGTTTTGCCGCTCAGCGGGCCCTCCGCGACGACACTTTGCGCTTCCGGGCGGTCGACCAATTCCCACGATTCGCCGACCGGTTGCCAGCCGGGCAGGGAACGTCCGAGGCGGGTGGCGAGGGTCCGGCCGCCCCAGATGCGTTCTTGGTAAAGGGGGTTGAAGGTGATGGGACTCATGAGACGAACGGGACTGGTGGTTTTTGGGCGGTGTAGATGGTGACGATGCCGGCGGCAAGAGGGAGAGCTTGCGTGTTGTGAAAATTATTTTCTGACATGAGGCGGCACATGGCTTCGCCGGAAGGGAAGGCCTCGATCGATTCACCGAGGTATTCGTAACCGGCGCGTTGCCCGGTGATGAGGCCGGCAAAAACCGGCAAAACGCGGTGGAGATAGAAGCGGTAAAGCGCAGCGAACGGGGGGGGTGGCATGGAAAAATCGAGCAGGAGAAGATGTCCGCCGGGGCGCAGGACGCGCGACATTTCCCGCAGCGCGTCCGGCCATGATTCCATGTTGCGCAAGCCGAAGGCTACGGTGACCGCATCGAAAGAGTCGGCGGCAAAGGGGAGTTGGGTGCCGTCGGCGGCGACGAGCGGACGCAATCCTTTCCGCGCGGCCACCTGCAGCATGGGGAGGCAAAAATCCGCTCCGACCACCTGTGCTCGAGGGAGCGATTTCTGCAGGGCGAGGGCGAGGTCACCGCTGCCGGTGGCGAGATCGAGAACCGCCCCGGGTTTCCACCTGGCGACCATCCGCACGGACCGCGCCCGCCAGAAGAAGTCCAAGCCACCGGAAAGAAGGTGGTTGGCGAGGTCGTAGCGCGCGGCGATGGAGCTGAAGATGCCGCGAACCTTGGCGGGATTTTGCATCGGTAAAAGTGCTCACGAGAGGACTCGAACCTCCACGGGTCACCCCATGCGCTTCTGAGACGCACGCGTCTGCCAGTTCCGCCACGTGAGCAGCAGGAGGGAGAAAATGCACCCTGCCAAGCGGCTTGTCCACCGGGAAGTGCTGTGCCACGGCTTGTCTTGCGGACCCTGCTCGGCAATCTTGGGGCGATGAAGAAAACCGGTTGCGTCTTGTTGGCCCTGTTCCTCGCTCTTGGCGCGAGTCTCTTTTTCAATCTCATCCTCCTCGCTTTGGTCGGCGCGACGGAGGCGGAGGGTCTGGCCTCCCGCAGTTTCCAAGCGGGACTCACCGAGTCGGTGGTCGAGGTCGGCGAAGCGGGCGCCGGGAAGATCGCGGTCATTCCGGTGCAGGGGGTGATCTACACCGACGACACCACCGAGTGGGGAACTTCGATGGTTGATGACATCAAAGGAGCTTTGCAAACCGCGTTGGAGGACGACGAGGTGAAGGGTGTGGTCTTGGCTGTGGATTCTCCCGGCGGCGAGGTAACTGCTTCGGACATTATTTACAACGAAGTGCTCAAGGTGCAGAAGGAAAAACCGGTGGTGGTGGCGATGAGTTCGCTCGGGGCTTCGGGTGCCTACTATCTGGCCTGCGCGGCCGACTGGATCGTGGCTAATCCGACAACCTTCACCGGCAGCATCGGGGTGATCATCCAGTCGCTTAATTACGAGGGCCTCTTCGACAAGGTGGGGCTCGACGCGGTGGTCTTCAAGAGCGGCAAATTCAAGGATATGCTTAGCGGGTCGCGTCCGCTCACTCCGGAGGAAGGGGCCTACGTCGAGGGGATGGTCAAACAAGTCTACGAGCGGTTTCTCGGCATCGTGGCTTCCTCGCGCGCCTTAGAGGCGGACCAATTGCGCGACACCTTTGCCGATGGCCGCATTCTGACCGGCAAGGATGCCAAGGAGGCGGGGTTGGTCGATCAACTCGGCTACTTGGAGGACGCCTTTGACAAGGCGCGCGCCTTGGCCGAAGCGCCGGGTGCGGGGGTGATCCGTTATCAGTCCGGCCCGAACTTCCAGCGCCTGTTGCGTCTGCTCGGTGCCGGCATGGAGTCGAAGGTGGAAGTCCAACTGACTCCCGGTCCGGCTTTCCGCATGCAGCCCGGGCGCGCCTACCTGCTGCCCGAGTTTTACGCGTGGTGAGCGGCCTGTCTCTCTGGGCGGCGCTGGCCGCACTTGTTTTCTTCACCGCGGCGGGTTTGCGCTACTATCTGCCGTTGGCGCATCGTGTCTTTGTCGCGCAGGGCGGCCGGGTGGAGGACGACTGGGTCCGTGGTCTTGATGGCTTTGTGGCCGCGCTTCTCGCCGTGTGGTTTGTTCTTCTGGGCTATGAATCCCTGACCGCCACCGGCGAGGAGACACTGGACTTCGGCCACGTGGTCAGCGGGGCGGCAGTCTACGCGTCCATGGTCATCTTTCTGCTCGGCTTGCTCGTCTACCGGAATATCTCTCCTGCCGGCGTATTCGGGTTCGGTCGAGAAAAGTTTTTTCCGGTGCTCGGGAGATCGCTTCTCGCCCTCGGTGCTGCGTATCCGGTCCTCATGCTGGTGCAGGCCATGGTCTACGGCGTCTCCGGCGGCGACCTGAGCCCGCAGGAGGTGGTCCGGTTTTTGCAAAACGCGGAGACGCCGCGCGATCGTTGGGGGGTGATGGTCATGGCCGTCATGGTCGCGCCGGTGGCCGAGGAAGTTATTTTCCGCGGTTACCTTTATCCCATCGGCAAACGTTATGCCGGTCCGTTTTTCGCCATGGTCTTGACCAGCCTTCTCTTTGCCGCGCTGCACGGGCATTCCGCCTCGCTGCCGGCCCTCTTCACTCTCGCGATGTGTCTCGGGCTGGCTTACGAAAAGACCGGTACTTTGCTTGTTCCCATGCTCATGCACGCGGTTTTCAACGCCATCTCGGTGGCGGCCATCATGTTCCTCCTGTGAAAGGTTCCACTGGAGAGGATGATTTGGTCGCGCGGTTGCGGCGTCTGCTCCCGGCAACTTCGAATGCCGTGCATGCCGGAATCGGCGACGATTGCGCCGCCGTGGCCGGCGGCAAGCGGGGGATTCTTTCCTTGCTCAAGACCGACTGTGTGGTCGAGGGACGGCATTTTTCGGCCCGCGATGCGGCTCCTGCCGTCGGCTGGAAAGCGGCCTGCCGGGCCGTGAGCGATATTGCGGCTTGCGGGGGCGCGCCGCGTTTCGCCTTGGTAACCTGTGTGGTGCGACGCGGGCAGAGCGGTCGCTGGCTGGAGGGTCTTTACCGGGGTTTAAGCCGTGCCGGGCGCACTTACGGGTTCGAGATTGTCGGCGGTGAATTGGCGCGCACCGAGGGCCCGGCCATGATCAGCGTGGCCATGACCGGCGAGGTGCCGCGGCGTAATTTTGTGCCGCGCGGCGGCGGACGCCCGGAAGATGTTCTTTATATCACCGGGGTTCTCGGGGGATCGATGCGGTCTGGTTGGCATTTGCGGTTCACTCCGCGTGTCCATGAGGCCGGATGGTTGGCGGAAAACTTCCGGCCCCGTGCCATGATGGACGTAAGTGACGGCTTGGCTGCCGATCTGCCCCGGTTGGCGGCGGCGAGCGATACGGGCTTTGTTCTCGATCCTTCGTGCCTGCCCCGCCGCCGTGGAGCTTCGCTGCAGCAGGCCTTGGAGGATGGAGAGGACTTTGAACTGCTTTTCGCGGTTGCTTCGGGCCGGGCGGCCCGTCTCGAGGCCGCGTGGGGCAAAAAGTTCCCCCGTTTAAAGTTGTCGCGAATTGGCCGTTTGGTGCCGCGGGGGACGGCGGAAGGACTGGGTCTGGCCAACGGGTTTGATCACTTCACAACTTGAAAGTCGAGGCCTTCATTTTTGATATCGGCAACGTTCTGATGCGTTTCCGCCCGGGGCACGCTGAAGAAGCCCTCGCCCGGCTGGGGGAGTCTTCCGTTCCCGACTTGGGTGCGTTGCAGGCCCTCGGCCTGCGCTACGAGCGGGGGGCTTTGCAACGCGCTGAGTTTTTGTCCGCGGTCGGGGAAGTTCTTGCTTATGCCGGGCCGGAAGAAGACTTGTCGAGGGCCTGGCAGGAAATTTTCCAGCCCAACCGGCCGATGTGGCGTCTGGTCGAGGCATTGCACGGTCATTACCCGCTTTATTTGCTCTCCAACACCAACTGTCTGCACCACGACTACCTCGCGCGGGAATACGAAGTTTTCGAAAAGTTTGCCGACGGGGTATTTTCTTACCGGGTCAAGTTGATGAAACCGGAGCCGGAAATTTTCGCCCTGGCCCTCCGCCAGTTCGGCGTGGAGGCCGGGGCGACGGTCTATCTCGATGACTTGCCGGCCAATGTCGAAGCCGCCCGCGCCGCGGGATTGCGGTCTTTTCAATACCATCCGGAGGCGCATGCCGATTGCCTGGCCACCCTGCGCGCGCAGGGCGTGCAATGCGTTTGACTCGCCGTTCGGCGCGCATCTACGCTCTTGCGCAGTGAAAGAGTCATACGCTCAGCTCGAGGAAATTTACCACCGCCCGTTTTTCGACCTCATCGCGGAAGCCCGCCGGGTTCACCAGCGCCATTGGCCGGGCCGCGAAGTGCAACTCTGCACGCTACTCAGCATCAAGACGGGGGCGTGCAGCGAGGATTGCGGTTACTGCTCGCAGAGTGCGCATCACCACACCGACCTCAAGCCGCAGCCGCTCATGACCACGGAGGAGATCCTGCCTCATGCGCGGGCGGCCAAAGAAAACGGATCGACCCGCTTTTGTATGGGTGCGGCCTGGAAAGGGGTCCGCCCGGGCGATCGGCGTTTTGCATCCGTGCTCGAGACGGTGCGCGAGGTCAGCAAGCTGGGGATGGAAGTTTGCGTGACCCTCGGCCAGCTGGGTGACGATGCGGCGCGTCAGCTCAAGGAGGCGGGGGTGACCGCCTACAACCACAATATCGACACGTCGCCGGAGTATTATCCGGAGATTGTCAGCACCCACACTTTTCAAGACCGCCTCAACACCATCGGCTCGGTGCAGCGCGCCGGAATGCAGGTTTGTTGCGGAGGCATCCTTGGCATGGGCGAAGCGGTGAAAGACCGCCTGCGCATGCTCGAGGTTCTCGCCGGATTCGACCCGCCTCCCGAGAGCGTGCCGATCAATTGCCTCGTCGCGATCGAAGGCACCCCGCTGGAGGGTGCGCAACCGGTGGACATCTTCGAATTGGTCCGCCTTATCGCCACTGCGCGTCTCGTCTTGCCGATGTCGAAAATCCGCCTTTCGGCCGGACGCACGTCATTGACTAAAGAGGGCCAGGCTTTGTGTCTCTTCGCGGGCGCCAACTCTATTTTTTACGGCGACAAACTATTGACCACGCCGAATCCCGGAGAAAACGAAGACCTTGACCTGCTTGAGACCCTCGATCTCTCCCCGCTCGCCCCGCATTCGTTGGCCGGCGTGCCGGTCGCTTAAGAGTTCACAACGGCGTCAAGCCGACGCACTCCATCAGTTGCAACGCGAGGATTGGCGCCGTAAAGGGTGAAGCCGGCGGTTTCGCTGATGTCGAGGTCGACAAGTTGTCCGGTTAATTGGTCCGTTCCTGCAAACACCGCGATTTTGTTGCCGCGGGTGCGGCCGGCCAGGCGTGTCTCGTTGTGGCGGCTGGGACCGGTGCAAAGTACTTCCAAGGTTTGGCCGACGAGGGCTTGGAGTTTGGACTGCGCGTGGCGGTTGATCACGGAAAGCAGATCTTGATTCCGATCCTCTTTCACTTCTTCGGACAGTTGCTCGCCCATGGTGGCAGCCGGCGTGTCTTTGCGCGGCGAGTAGCGGAAGACAAAAGCGTTGTCAAAGGAGAGTTCATCGGCCAGTGCGCGGGTCGCCGCGTAGTCTTCTTCTGTCTCGCCGGGGAAGCCGACGATGATGTCGGTGGTGATGGCGATGTCCGGGCAGTTGGCGCGGAGTCTTTGCACCAAAGTGCGGAATTTGTCCGCGGTGTAACCGCGGTGCATGGCCTTGAGCAGGCGGTCGGATCCGGACTGCAGCGGCAGGTGGACGTGCTCGGCGAGTTTTGGCAGGCGGCCGAAGCAGTTGATGAGGTCCTCGCGGAAGCCGATCGGGTGGGGGGAGGTGAAGCGGAGGCGCTCGAGCCCTTCGACCTCATGGACGGCTTCGAGGAGTTGCACGAACGGGCTGCGTCCGTCGAGTTTCGGGAATTCGTGACGCCCGTAGAGGTTGACGATTTGTCCGAGCAGGGTGACTTCTTTGCAGCCGCGTTCGACCAGTTCGCGCACTTCGCCGACGATGCTGCCGATGCGGCGGCTGCGTTCGGCGCCGCGGGTGTCGGGCACGATGCAGAAGGTGCAGCGCATGTTGCAGCCCTGCATGATGGAGACAAAGGCGCTGGCCGGGACGGTGGCGTGGTCGCGGATGGTTTCCTGCGAACCGGCTTCCTCCGCGGTGTCGACCACGGAAAAACGGAGGTCGTCCATCGCGGTGTCATGGGTCATTTTGCGGCGCAGGATGGTGTCCACATGGTCGGCGACTTTGTGGAATTTTTGCGTGCCGACGACCAGGTCGAGGTGGGGAATGTCGGAAAGGAGGGAGGCGCCGCGGCTTTGGGCCATGCAGCCGAGCAATCCGTAGACGGTGTGCGGCCGCTTTTTTTGAAGACGTCCAAGCAGTCCCATTTTGCCGAGGGCTTTTTGTTCCGCCATATCGCGCACGCTGCAGGTGTTGAGCAGCACGACGTCGGCCTCTTCGGCTTGAGCGGTCATTTCATAGCCCCGGGCGACGAGCATTTGCGCGACTTGCTCCGAGTCGCGCTCGTTCATCTGGCATCCGTAGGTCTTGAGGAACACTTTGGGCATGACGTGGGAGAATAATGCTTACCTCGACCGAGGGCCAGAGCGACGAATGAGAGGTCTGGACGGCCTGCTTTTTCGGTTGTCTTGGGCTGCGCTTGTGCCCTCATCCCACGCGGCGGAGCACAAGCGCCTTTTCAATGGCTGGCGCGGGTGAAGTCCTCAGTTGGTGGGAGCGAAATTCGGGATGGGCGTGCCACCGAACTCGGAGACCATCCGGGCGATGGCACCGGTGAAGGCGGCGTTGTAGTCGATGGCCACTTCGTTGCTGATGTAATCGGTTCGGTCGTCGCGGTAAGCAGTGTCGCTGGCCGCATTGGGGCCGCCAGCCCGACGGATGCGATGGGCCCTTGATATGGACTCGAAGGTTGGTCCGATCTGCTCGGTTTCGCGGCGCTTCTGCGGCTTGCTTTTTAGCACTGCGTGGTTGGAAATATAGACATGGAAAAACCTGCCGATCTCGGGTTCCGCATGCCGGCCGAATGGGAGCCGCACGACGCGGTCTGGTTCTCCTGGCCGCACCCCGACACAGAAAGTTTCCCCGGGGCCTATGATCGCATTCCGCGGGCCCTCGGGGCGCTCGTTCGCGCGGCGGCCGAGTTCGAGCCGGCGAGGGTCAATGTGCGCGATGCCGGGGAAGAGAAGGAAGCGCGGCGACACATTGGCAAGTGCGACAACGTGCAATTCTTCCCGATTGACTCCGACGAGCCGTGGTGCCGGGATCATGGTCCGATCTTTTTGGTCAACGACCGGTCCGGCGAGGTGGCGGTGGCCGATTTTGAATTCAATTCGTGGGGCCGGAAGCTGCCGCGGTGGGAACTCGACCGGCGCGTGCCTGAAGCCATGGCCAGGCAGCTTGGCCTGCGTCATCTGGTCTGCCCGGTCATTCTGGAGGGAGGTTCGGTCGAGGTGAATGGCACCGGTTCGGTGCTGACGACCCGCAGTTGCCTGTTGAACCCGAATCGCAATCCGGCACTGACCGAGGAACAGATCGTCCGGAATTTGGAGCAGTGGCTCGGGGTGCGGAACGTGCTTTGGCTGGGCGACGGGATCGAGGGGGATGATACCGACGGCCACATCGATGATTTGACACGATTTGTGGGGAAGTCGCGGGTCTTGACCGTGCGGGAAGACAACCCCGAGGATCCCAACCACGCGGTGTTGGAAGAGAATTGGCAAACCTTGCGCGCTTTGCGTGATGAGGATGGCAACTTGCTCGATATCGTGGCGTTGCCTATGCCGGAGAGGCGCCGTGATTGGCAGGGGCACCGGCTGCCTTGCAGTTACGCGAATTTTCTCATCGTCAACGGAGGCGTCCTCGTGCCGGCCTTCGACGACCCCCGGGACGGCGAGGCGGCGAGCATTATCGGGTCGGTCTTTCCCGGAAGAAAAGTCGTGCCTGTCGATTGCACGGACCTCATCATCGGGCTCGGTTCTGTCCATTGCCTCAGCCAGCAACAGCCGGCCCCTCCCCGCACTTGACTCGTTATGCCCCGGAAATCATCCTCTCCGCCCCCCAAACAAAAAAAGGAGACCAACGTGGATCTAAAAGACATCAAAGCACTCATCGATCTGATGCAGAAAAACGGCCTGACCGCTTTCGAAATGGAGAAGGACGGCTTCCGCATCTCACTGGCCAAGGAAGCCGCCTTCGCGTCCCCAGTCAGCTACGCGCCTGTTCCTCAGGTTGCCGCGCCCGCCGCCGCGAGTCCGGCCGCCCCGACCCCGGAGGCGAAGCCGGTCATTGTGGGCAAAGAAATCATTTCGCCGATGGTTGGCACCTTGTACACCGCAGCCTCCCCGGAGTCGCCCGCTTTCGTCACCGTCGGCCAAAAAGTGACGCCCGAGACTGTGGTTTGCATTATCGAGGCCATGAAAGTGATGAACGAAATCAAGGCGGAGGTCTCCGGCACGATCACGGAAGTCGCCGCGGAAAACGGCCAACCCGTCCAATTCGGCCAGGCCCTCTTCCGTTACAAATAAGCGGCTCCTGCGCGGCGGACCGGACATGATCAAGCGTCTCCTCATTGCCAACCGCGGCGAGATCGCCCTGCGCATCATCCGCGCCTGCAAGGAACTCGGCATCCGCAGCATCGCCGTTTACTCGGAGACCGACGTCCAGTCCCTCCATGTCCAACTTGCCGACGAGGCCATTTGCATCGGCCCGGCCCCGAGTCCGCAAAGCTATCTCAAGATCGACCGCATCATCAGCGCGGCCGAAATTGCCGATGCGGACGCCATTCATCCCGGCTACGGCTTTCTCGCCGAAAACGCCCACTTCGCCGAGGTCTGCGCCAGTTGCAAAATCAAATTCGTTGGTCCTTCCGCCGAGGCCATCCGCTTGATGGGCGACAAAAACATGGCGCGCCAGCAGGCGATCAAGGCTGGGGTGCCCGTCACCCCCGGCAGCGACGGCATCGTGGAGACAGAAGGTGAGGCGCTGCGCGTCGCCCGCAAGATCGGTTTCCCCGTGATGGTCAAGGCCGTGGCGGGCGGCGGCGGACGCGGCATGCGCGTCGCGCACAACGAAGTCACCCTGGTCAAAGGTTTCCACAGCGCACGCACCGAGGCGGAGAAAGCTTTCGGCAATGCCGCGGTCTACATCGAGAAATTCGTACAGAACCCGCACCACATCGAGTTCCAACTTATTGCCGACAGCCAGGGCAATGTGGTTCACCTCGGGGAGCGCGATTGCTCCGTGCAGCGCCGCAACCAGAAGATCATCGAGGAGTGTCCGTCGCCCATCATGACCGAAAAGCTGCGCAAGCGCATGGGCGAGGCTTCGGTCGCCCTGGCCAAGGCGGTCAACTACGAGAACGCCGGCACCATCGAGTTCCTGGTCGACGACGTCGGCAACTTTTATTTCATGGAGATGAACACCCGTATCCAGGTCGAGCATCCCATCACGGAGGAAGTCTACGGCTGCGACTTGGTCAAGCAGCAGCTCCAGATCGCCTCGGGGCAACCGCTTTCGCACCACGTGCTCAACGCCGTCCCGCGGCACCACTCCATCGAGTGCCGGATCAACGCCGAGGATCCGGAGAACAATTTCATGCCCAGCCCCGGCACGATCGATCTTTACTACGCGCCGGGCGGACGCGGCGTGCGCATCGACTCGCATGCTTATGCCGGCTACCCGATCCCGCCGAATTACGATTCGATGATTGCCAAGCTCATCGTGCACGCCTCCACGCGCGAGCAGGCCATCGCCCGCATGCGCCGCGCCCTCGGCGAATACATGATCACCGGCATCAAGACGACCATTCCGTTGCAGCTTGAGATCATGCAGAACAAAGATTTTATCGCCGGGAAATACGACACCGGCTTCCTCGAGCGCATGCTCGCGGAGCGCAGCATCCCGCCGAAAAAGTGAATACGCTGGCGGCCGCCCGTCTCTACGGGATCGTCGACCTGAGTTATCTTTCGGCCGACACCGCGCCCGTCGCTGCGGAAAGGCTCCTCGAAGGAGGCGTGGACATCCTGCAAATCCGCGCCAAGCAAACGGACAAATCTATCGTGGCCGCTTTGGCGGAGGAGATCCACGCGCTGACCGCGCCGCTTGGCGTTCCGCTCATCCTCAATGATCATCCGGATTTGCTCCGCGATGTTCCCGCCGAGGGTGCCCATGTCGGGCAGGATGATCTGACCGTGGCCGAAGCGCGTGCTGCCGCGGGGCGCCCGGTCATCATCGGCAAATCGACCCATAGTATCGCGCAGGCGTGCGCGGCGGCCGAGGAGGGGGCGGATTACCTCGGGTTCGGCCCGCTCTTTGCCACGCCGACCAAGCCGGGGCGTCCGGCCATCGGTTTGCAGGATATCGCTACCGTGCATGAATTGGTTTCCGTCCCAATCTTCTGTATCGGGGGGATCAAGTCGGGGAATTTGGCGCAAGTCCGGGACGCGGGCGCGCGGCGGGTGGTGATTGTTTCCGGATGGTTACAAGCCGACGATATCTCGAGTGCGGTGCGCTCGGCGCGTAGTCTCCTTGTAGCGTCGCCGTCCCCGGCGACGAATCGAATCCAACAACCGGCGGCGGGGACGCCGCCGCTACCTTAGGAATTAGCATGAAAGTTATTCTCTCCCCCGAAGTCTCCGTCGCCCTGTCTGCGGGCCGGCCCGTTGTCGCGCTCGAATCCACGATCATCGCGCATGGGATGGCTTATCCGGCGAATGTGGAGACGGCGATGGCGGTCGAGCAAGTGGTGCGGGCCCATGGGGCGGTGCCGGCCACCATCGCGGTGATCGGGGGAAAGTTGAAAGCCGGGCTGTCGGCGGAAGAGATCGAGATGTTTGGCCAGTCGGGGCCGGAGATCATGAAGGTTTCGGTGCGGGATTTGCCGTTTGTGGTGGGACGGGGTTTGGCTGGCGCGACGACGGTGGCGGCCACGATGCGGATTGCCGCCATGGCGGGAATTCCGGTCTTTGCCACCGGAGGAATGGGCGGGGTGCACCGCGGTGCGGGGGAGACTTTCGACGTCTCGGCTGACCTCACCGAAATGACGCGCAGCAATGTGGCGCTGGTCACGGCGGGGGCGAAGGCGATCCTCGATCTGCCGTTGACGCTGGAGCGGCTTGAGACGGATGGGGTGCCGGTGGTTGGTTATCGGACGGGAGAGTTTCCGGCCTTTTACTCGCGTTCCAGCGGGCTGAAAGTGCCGATGCGTGCGGACTCCGCGCAAGAAGTCGCGGGGATCATGCGGTCGAAGTGGGAACTTGGTCTGACCGGCGCGGTCATTGTGGCCAATCCCATTCCCGAGGCCGATGAAATCCCGGCGGCGGAGATCGGGCCGGTCATTGCGGCGGCTTTGGAGGAAACGGACCGGCTGGGGATTTGCGGCAAAGATGTGACTCCCTTCTTGCTGGCTGAAATTGCCAAAACGACCAAGGGGCGTTCCTTGCAGGCGAATATTGCCCTGGTGAAGAACAACGCGAAGGTCGCGGCGGAGATCGCCGTCGCCTACGCGGCTTGAGCCGGAGGGCTGTTTTTAGCGCCGGGGGTCGAGGGTGTCGCGCAGGCGATCGCCGAGGTAGTTCAGCGCGAGCAGGGTGGCCGACATGGTGGCGGCGGGGAAGAAGAGGAGCCACCAGTAGCTCTTCAGCGGGTTGATCGATTGCGCCCCCTCGGCGAGGAGCGATCCCCAGCTGGCTTGCGGGGGCTGGATGCCGAGGCCGAGGAAGCTGAGGAAGGACTCGTCGAGAATGACGGCGGGAACAGTCAGGGTGAGATAGACGATGATGATGGGGAGGATATTGGGGAGAAGATGCCGGGTGATGATTTTGAGGTGGGATTGACCGAGGGCCTGTGCCGCGTGGATGAAGGAGCGTTCTTTGAGCGCAAGCACTTGACCGCGCACGATGCGCGCCATGGTGAGCCATTCGATCAGGCCGAGGGTGATGATGAGGATGACGATACGCGAGTAGCTGACCAGCCATTGCCAATCCAGACGCGCGGCGAAGTCGCGGACGTGTCCGTCGAAGGCATTGATGAAAATGAGGATAAAGATGAGGCGGGGGACGGAATACATGATGTCGACGAGGCGCATCATGGCATTGTCGATTTTGCCGCCTGCGTAACCGGCGATCAGTCCGTAGGCCGAGCCGAGGAAGAGGCTGACCGCGGCGCCGGCCAGTCCGACGATGAGCGAAATGCGCGCACCGAGAAGGACGCGGTAGAGGACGTCGCGGCCGTTGAGATCGGTGCCGAACGGATGTTGCCACGAGGGCGGGGCGTATTGGAGGGGTCCGGGTTCGCGGTAGCTTGCGGGGAAAAGCTCGGGGCCGAGCGCGGCGGCGGCCGCCACAACGATGAGGATGCCGAGACAGACCCGCGCGGCAGGGCGGCGGAGAATGCGGGCGGTGGTGCCGGGTTCAAGCATCGACGCGGATGCGCCGGTCGAGCAGCGCGTAGCTGGCATCGACCAGCAGGTTGAAGACGATCAAGAGGGCGCAGTAAACAATCACCACACCGCCGAGGAGGAAACCGTCGCGGTTGAGGATGGAATTGACGAAGAATCCGCCGGCACCGGGGATGTTGAAGACGGTTTCGACCACGATCGATCCGGTGAGGAGATGGGCGGCGAGGGGGCCGAGGTAGGTCACAACGGGAAGGATGGCGACACGGAGGGCGTGCTTATAGACCACGGAGCGGTCGGGGAGTCCTTTGGCGCGGGCGGTGCGGACAAAATCCTGGTTGAGCACTTCGAGCAGGCTGGTGCGCATGAGACGGGCGATGACGGCGGCGAAAGGAATGGCGAGGGTGATCGCGGGGAGAATGAGCTGTGCGGGCGATCCCCAGCCGCCGACGGGGAGCCATTTCAGCCAAAGACCGAAAACCAGGACGAGGATGGGACCGACCACGAACATGGGGATGGAAAGTCCGAGGAGGGCTGTGCCCATGGCGAGGCGGTCGGCGGCGGAGTCACGCCGCACGGCGGCGAAGGTGCCGAGCCAGACGCCGCCGGCGGTGGCGAGCAGGAAGGCCAAACCGCCGAGCGCGAAGGTGACGGGCAGGGTTTGGGCGAGGATCTCGTTGACGCTGCGGTTGCGGTATTTGGTCGAGAGGCGAAGGTCGCCGCGGACCACGTCGGCAAGGTAACCGGTGAACTGGGACCAGAGCGGTCCGTCGAGTTGGTATTTGGCGAGGAGTTGGGCCTCGATCGCCGGGGGAATTTTGCGCTCGCGGTCGAAGGGGCCTCCGGGGGCAAGGCGGACGAGAAAAAAGGTCAGGGTGATGACGCAAAAAAGGACGAAAAAAAGCGCGGGCAGGCGTCGGATGATCAGCTTGAGCACGCGTGGAGGGTAGGAAAGAGCGCGCGGGGGGGGAAGGAGAAGTATGGCCGAAGGTCTGAGGCGTCTTTACCCAACCGTCAGGATATAAGCAGCGCCCGGACAGAATTCCACGTCAAGCCGCCTGAATGTAGGGCAGTCCGGCAGCGGTGGACTTGACGGCGTCGAGGCCTTCGAGAAGGTCGGCGATGGCGTCCCACTTGCCGTCGACCAGGACCTCTTTGGCATGGTCGGGAAGTTTGGCCGGGAAGCTGACATCGGCGAGGCTGACTTGGCCGTTGGGAATATCGATGTTGAGTTCGGTTTGCGGGGCTTCTTCGATCAGGGCGGCGAGAGCGCGGATGTCGCGGCCGTCCATGACGAGACAAGGCATGCCGAGGGTGATGGAGTTACCGAAGAAAATTTCGGCGAAGCTTTCGGCCAGGATGGCGCGGAAGCCGTGGCGGTAGAGGGCTTGCGGGGCGTGCTCGCGGGAGCTGCCGCAGCCGAAGTTGCGCCCGGCCAAAAGGATGGTGGCGCCGGCGTATTTGGGGTCGTTGATCGGGTGGGGCTTGGGCTGGCCATTCGCGTCGAAGCGCTCGTCGTAGAAGGCATATTCACCAAGGCCGTCAAACGTGATGCACTTCATATAACGTGCGGGGATGACGCGGTCGGTGTCGACATCATCACCGGGAACGTAAACGCCGGGGCCGGCGATTTGGGAGATTTTAGCTAAAGACATGAAAGTTTTCCGTGTTCAGTTTTCAGTGGGCAGAGTGACGGAAGAATTTCAGCTGAGGCCGAAGACTTCGCGGGCATCGCTGATTTCGCCGGTCACGGCGGCGGCGGCGACCATGAGCGGGCTCATCAGAACGGTGCGGCCGGTTGGGCTGCCTTGGCGGCCTTTGAAGTTGCGGTTGCTCGAGCTGGCGCAGAGTTGGTCGCCGATGAGTTTATCGGGGTTCATGCCGAGGCACATCGAGCAACCGGCCCCGCGCCACTCGAAGCCGGCTTGGCGGAAGATGTCGGCCAAACCCATGGACTCGGCAATGGCGGCGACACCTTGCGAACCGGGGACAACGATGCCTTTGACCCCGGCTTTGATTTTTTTGCCCTGCAGATACCTGGCGACTTCCTGCAGGTCGCTGATCCGGGCGTTGGTGCAGGAACCGAGGAAAGCGACATCGACTTTGGTCCCTTTGATCGGTTGGCCGGGCCTCAGTTTCATGTGCGCGTAGGCCTCTTCGGCCGTGGACCGGTCCTTTTCCGGCAACTCTTCCGGGGTGGGGATGGTCTCGTCGATGAAGATTGCTTGGCCGGGGTTGATACCCCAGGTGACGGTCGGACCGATGTCGGCCGCGTCGTATTTGACGATGTCGTCGTATTTCGCGTCGGGGTCGCTGGCGAAGGATTTCCACCGGGTAACCGCGGCGTCGTAGTCGGCCTGCGAAGGAGCGTAGGGACGTCCGCGCAGGTAATCGAAGGTGGTTTGGTCCGGATTGACGTAGCCGACGCGGGCCCCTCCTTCGATCGACATGTTGCAGACGGTCATGCGCTCTTCCTGGGTGAAGTGGTCGAAGGTCGAACCGGCGTATTCGTAGGCGTAACCGAGGCCTCCATTGACCCCGAGTTTCCGGATTATGTGGAGGATGACGTCCTTGGCGTAGACCCCGGGGGCGAGTTTGCCATTGACCTCGATGCGACGGACTTTCGGCTTTTGCAGCGCCATGGTTTGCGTGGCGAGGACGTCGCGGACCTGGCTGGTGCCAATGCCGAAGGCGATGGCTCCGAAGGCGCCGTGCGTCGAGGTGTGCGAGTCGCCGCAGGCGATGGTCGTGCCCGGTTGGGTGATGCCTTGTTCGGGGCCGACAATGTGCACGATGCCTTGCTTGCCGCTGGCCATATCAAAAAACTTGATCCCGGCCTCGTCACAATTCCGGCGTAGTTCTTTGATCATGGCGTCGGCCAGGGAATCGGAAAAGGGTTCCTCGCGTTCGTCGGTCGGGACGATGTGGTCGACCGTGGCGAAGGTGCGGTGGGGATAAAGCACCGGCAGCTTGAGATCGCGCAGCATGCCGAAGGCCTGCGGGCTGGTCACCTCGTGGATGAGGTGGGTGCCGATGAGAAGTTGCGTCATTCCATTGGGCAACTGGCGCACGGTGTGCGCGGCCCAGACTTTGTCGAACAAGGTTTTGCCCATAAGCGAGGACTGAAGCGTAGCGGGCGCGCGGAAGAGCGGCAAGCATCGGCGGACTTGAATTTGCGGCGGCGGACGGTGATGCTCCGGGGCTATGGGGACGGTAGAAGCAGTGGTCAGGCCGGAGTGTGCCACAGCGGATTATGCGCAGTTTGCGCAGCGCAACCTGGACAAGCTATCGTTCCTTTATCCGCTGGTGAACAACAAGCTCGGCGCGCTGTTGCACCTTCAGCTGCGTCACGACCAACTTTTTTTCATGAAAGCCGGCGAGGTGGTCGACGAGATCGGGTATGGTGACGACGGTAAACGTTTTCACGAGCGCGACATGGGGAAGGTGATGCGCACGCCAGAGGACATCACGGCACAGGGTTACTGGTTCGTGCAGCCTCGCTACAATGCCAAGGCGGCTTTCGAGGCACTCGGGGAGGTGGAGGACGGGGCCTACTACTCCCTTTTCAGCAACCAGTGCCAGGACTGGGCCAACCGCGTCCGGGCGAAAACCGGACAGATCGAAAAGGGGCAACACCTTTCGCCGCCACCGGGCCGCGAGTCATCCCCTGCGCTTTACAAGGAGGTGGCCCCGACGGTGCCGGCCGCATGGTATTTCGGGATGATCGCGGTGATCGTCGGTGTGCTCGGGCTGGGGGCGCCTCTCCTCACCGGTTTTCACTACGTGAAGCTCGTCGCGCTTCTGCTCTTCGCCATCGGCGTTTCCGATGTGATTTACGCGTTTTCGTCGCGGGCCTGGCGGACGTTTGTTTCGACCGTCTTCTTCGGTTTGCTCTCCATGGCGGGCGGGGCTGCGGTGTGGATCAACGACCATTTTTTGCTGACCAACAGCAATGGCGTGCTGGCCATTGCTCTGGCGGTGGTGGGGTTCGCCCGCATCAGCGTCGCGGTGCGGAGCCGTCCGTTCATCGCGTGGATCGGCACATTTCTTACCGGTTTTCTGCTCTTGGGCACGGCATGGGTTGCCTGGATCCACAAAGAGGGTTCCGCTGCGGCCTGGGTACTCGGGGTGGCACTCTCGGTTTCGTTTGTCTCGGCCGGCATCTCGACCATCTGGCTCAATTGGAGGATGCAGCGGGCCGGGTGAGGAAAGTTTTAAGTGCGCAAATCGGCCAACGGGGTCCAGTCCGCGAAGGTGGCAGCTTGGCCGAGGTAGTGGCCGGCCGGGTCGAGCAGATTAAAGACCGTGGCCTTGTCGATGCGGAAACGGCGCCCTCTTTTACTGATGCGGATCCCGGAATAGTTCTCGATGAATCCGTGCCTGCTCACCTCATCGAGCAGACGCCGCCGCTCGTCGCGGTGTACGGGTTCGGCACTCGTGCTCGAGGGCTGACCGATCAATTCGCTCCACTCGTATTCGAAAAGGTCCAGCGCCGTGCGGTTGGCGTAATTGAAAAGGTGATCGGAGCCAGGAGGTCCGAGGGCCGAGAGGACGGCGCGCGGGGCCTCCCAGAGATGCTGCGTGGCGCACGAAGGGTCCGCGGTGTCCACGAGATCGCGGCCGAAAAGACGGCGGTAGTTGGCAAGAATGAGTTCTGCCGATTCTGCGGCATTCATGACCTGAGGGCCTCCAGCCGGAGGAATTCGAAGTTGGCGGTCACGCCGTTTTCACCACGGTGTGCGCGGTCGTATTGGCGCAAAGCTTGCCGGAGTCGCCCGGCACCGAGACGGTGAGGGATGACCGCCCCGGCATTTTGCACCGCGCGGAGCATGGCGGCAGAATGAAGATGCTGCCTTGTGTAAGTGCGGCTCTCGCTGCGTTCCGTTTCCCAGCCGTTTTTCTGCAGGAGATCATGCCACTCCGCGGGCCCTCGCCATGTGAAAGGTGCGGCCTCCGGGCAGGCCTCAAACAGTCCGGCGAGAGTGCCTCGAACGAACCATCCGGAGACTAACCGCGCCCCGGGCACGGTCATTCGGTGCCATGCTTGGAAGGCGCTGGCGGGATCAGGAAGCCATTGAATCAGGCTGCAGCTAAAGACCCAGCGGTAGCCCGGACCTGCCGGCGGATTGGTTGCATCTGCAACCGACCATTGGGCGGCCGGTACGGTGGTCCGGCCGGCTTGGACCATCCGTGGAGAAATGTCGGAAGCCCAAAGCTGTCCGGTGCGTCCGGCGAGATGGCGGGTGAAAAGCCCGGTGCCGGCGCCGACTTCGAGGGCGGGACCGTCGATGGTTTCCGGCAGCCACTCGGCCAGCCATGCCGCAGCCTCGCGCTGCACCGGAGCGTGTTCCTCGTAGACCGAGGCGCGGCGGTCGAAGTTGTGCGGAAAAGAGGTGGTCATCGGGAGGGTGATCTGACTAGGCAGTGCCGCGGCGGGAGGAAAAAACACGGGCCCGCTTGTGGCAAGCGGGCCCGTGGTAAATGAGGATGGCTCGGTTTTAGTAGCCGTAGTAGCCCCAACCGCCCCACATGCCGGGCGTGGTCTCCATCTGGGCGGCCATCAGGTTTTGGTTGGAAAGTTGCTGCTGGACAACAAGGTTTTGGTATTTCGAGTAAGCGGCCTGATCGCCGACAAGGACGAAGTTGTTCTGATCGTCCGGATAAATGTAATACACGCTGTTGCCGCGGATCTGGCGCGCGATGGTGTAAGGTTTCAGCTCGGCCAGTTTGGCCTGCTTTTGCGTGGTGTCAGCGGGCAGCACGCGGAAACCGGCTGCGGTGAGAAGTTGCTCGGTGGAGTTATTTTCAGCCCGCTGAATGGCGGCACATCCGGCAAGGAGCGCGGCGGCCAGGGCAAGGGGAAGAAGTGCTTTCATCTTTCTTAATCTGGCTGCTTTGGCCTGTGGAGCAAGCGCAAACCGGCGGAATTTCAGGTTTCACCTTAGGCTGGATCTCTGTTTCCTTTGTCGATGCCCATGAGCACCTCTACCCTGACCGACTCTCCCGCCTGGAAGGCACTTCAGGCCCACCATGCCGAGGTGGCCGGCCTTCATTTGCGCCAACTTTTCGCGGCCGACCCGACGCGCGGAGACCGCTTCACCGCCGAGGCCTGCGGGCTTTATCTCGACTATGCGAAGAACCGGGTGACCGGACGCACGCTCGAATTGCTCGTTGCCCTCGCCGCGGAGCGCGGATTGCGGGGCCGCATCGACGCGATGTTCCGCGGGGAGAAGATCAACACCACGGAAGATCGTGCTGTACTCCACGTTGCGCTGCGCGCGCCGCGCGGGGAGAAAATCGTGGTCGACGGGGAGGATGTGATACCGGGCGTGCACGAGGTACTCGGCAAAATGGCGGATTTTGCCGGACGGGTCCGCTCTGGAGCATGGGTCGGACACACCGGCCGGAAAATCCGTAATGTGATCAACATCGGTATCGGCGGTTCCGATCTCGGCCCGGTCATGGCCTACGAAGCGCTGAAGTTTTACAGCGACCGCGCCTTGCATTGTCAGTTCGTGTCGAACGTGGACAGCGATGACTTTGCCGAGGCGGTGCGCGGACTCGATCCGGCCGAGACGCTGTTTGTCATTTCCTCGAAAACTTTCACCACGTTGGAAACCATGACCAATGCGCGCACCGCGCGCGATTGGGTGGTGGCTGGTCTGGGCGGGGATGAGAGTGGCGTGGCCAGCCATTTTGTCGCCGTGTCGACCAATGCGGAAAAAGTCCGCGAGTTCGGCATCGACACGGCAAATATGTTCGGCTTCTGGGACTGGGTGGGAGGCCGTTACTCGATGGATTCGGCGATCGGGCTTTCCACCATGGTGGCCATCGGTCCGGATAATTTCCGCGCCCTGCTTGCCGGTTTCCACGAGATGGACGAACACTTCCGCACTGCGCCTTTCGGGGAAAACCTCCCGGTTCTGATGGGGCTTCTCGCTGTTTGGTACGGAGATTTTTTCGACGCACAGACTGCGGCGGTGTTGCCTTACGAGCAGTATTTGAAGCGCTTTCCCGCCTACCTCCAGCAACTGACCATGGAAAGCAACGGCAAGAGTGTCACGCTCGACGGACGTCACGTCGACTACAACACCGGCGCGATTTACTGGGGTGAGCCGGGAACGAACGGTCAGCATTCTTTTTACCAACTCATCCACCAAGGCACGCACTTGATTCCGTGCGACTTCATCGGTTTTGCCAAGACGCTCAACCCGATCGGCCGCCACCATGACATTCTCTTGGCCAACATGTTCGCCCAAGCGGAGGCCTTGGCCTTCGGGAAGACAGCGGAGGAGGTTCGTACCGAGGGAACGAGCGAAGACCTTGTGCCGCACCGCGTTTTTGAGGGCAACCGACCCTCCAACACCATCCTGGCAGAGGTGATCGATCCAAACACGCTCGGCAAGCTCATTGCCCTCTACGAGCATAGTGTGTTCACCCAGGGTGTTATCTGGGGCATCAATTCTTTCGATCAGTGGGGCGTTGAGCTGGGCAAGGTGTTGGCCCAGCGCATCATTCCCGAGTTGGAGAGCGTGGAGGCACCGGAGCTAACGCATGACAGCTCGACGAACGCTCTGATCGCGCACTACCGCCGCATGAACTCATGAGAACTCAGCCCGCCATCGCCGCCGCCCTCTTGGCCGGCCTTCTTTTTTCCGCGCCCGGCTGCGATTCACCGCAAGACACGCTGCAATCCCTGCGGAAAGAGGTCTCGGCCTACGCCGCGTCCCCGACGGACGCCGCCGCGGCAAAAATCGATGAAGGTTTTGCCCGGCTGGACGGCCAGATCACCAAAGCACGTGCGGCCGGCCAGACCGCGGAGGCGACCAGTATGGGCCAAGAGCGAGATGCGCTTCAGGCGCAATATGCCGCCGCCCGGATGACCGCCAGCCTGCTCAAGGCCAAGGAGGCTGCGGCAAATGTGGGCGAAGCCTTTCGCAAAGCCGGCGAAGCTTTCGGCAAGACCCTGCAGGATGGATCAACCAACAACGACTAGTGGAGGAAATTTCTCGCCGGTGGTGGGTTTCTGGCTCACGCCCGTGCAGAAGTCTCCGGTGGATGGGAGGACATCACTTGTTCGGCCCCGCTGGCGGTGGCGCATCATCGTCTTTTCTGCTCTTGAAGCCGGACGCTGGCTCCTGAGGTAGGATTTGAACCTACGACCAATCGGTTAACAGCCGACCGCTCTACCACTGAGCTACTCAGGATTTGGCCGCAATAGCCCGCTAAAACAATCAGTGGAGGTGGGGTCTGTCAAGGTTGCAGACAAGCAGCCTACGCCTTTGGCGCCTGCCTTGCGGATTAAGATGAAAATGTGTTTGCGCAGGTTCATGTGGCTCTTCATGGTTGGCTTTGCTATGAAACCTTACCTCCTTGTTGTGGCGGCGACCGCTTTTGGTCTGGCCGCTTGTGATCAAACCAAGCAAGACGTCCAGCAGGCCGTCGAGAAAACGGGCGATGCGGTCGAGTCTACCGCTCAGGCTGTGGGTGAAGGCACCCAAGCGGTAGCCGAGGGCGCGTGGGATGCGACCAAGGCAACCGGCAAAGCAGCCGGAACGACAGCGGGCGCCGCGGGGGATGGCGTGCAAGCCGTAGCGGAAAGCGCTTTTGACGCGACCAAAGCGACCGGTAAAGCGGTCGGCGATGGTGCCCAAACGTTAACCGAAGGAACCTGGGGCGCCGTGCAGGACACTGCCACGGGCGTGAAGGACGTGACCGAAGGCATGTGGGATGGCACCAAAGACGCCGCCAAAGCCACAGGCGAAGCCGTCGAAACCGTCGGGCAGGACCTGCAGAAAGCTGCAGAGTAATCCATCCAACGAATCATTCATAAAAACGCCGCCCTCCACGGGGCGGCGTTTTTGTTTGGAGTGGTCGGCTGGCCGTAAACGAGGGGAGGTCAGATTCCTCTTGCGCGGAGAATTGTCCGGCCAGAGGACCGCAACCATCGTCGCTCTCCGACACTCGGCTCGATGATTTCGACAGTGAACTTGAAAACCGGCGCGATCGGTTCTGCCGTAGTGACGGTCACTTCAACATTCGCCCAAGGTCGCGCTGGGCTCGAGACGGGGTGTCCATACTTTAACGTCATCGCTCTATTCCAACGGCTGAGATGCAAATTCCTATTCTCAGTGGTGTGTGTGTTTTTTGGGGGGATTTCCGTCGAAATAGCCAAGAGGTAGCGTTTTCGGAACAAAAGAACTCCGACTGACATCCAAAATGCTTCGTTTCCTCGGAATGCTTTAAGACATACTGGGTTAAATTGGCCAAAACTTTATGAGTCTTTTGCTGTCTTTGTTAGTCTTCCTCCTGGCCGGCTCCGCGCTTGAAGAGTTGGCTGTAATCCAGAGAAACCGCAAGACGTGGTATCAGCCGACGGTGCTTCTTTTCCGAATCCTCCTGCTTGCCGTCATCTATGGCTTTTGGTGCGCCGCAACCAACCGCCCAATTATCTCATTGGTACTGGGCTTGGCCACGGTCGGTGTGTTTGTGGCTTCCGGCCGGACCAAGCAACACTTACTCGGCGAACCGCTTGTTTTTCTCGATCTGCAGTTCGTTGGCCAGATTCTTCGGTATCCCGGACTCTATTACGGGCAACTTTTACTTGCGCCCCGGAATGCGCTCGCCGGGGGGGTGATTCTCCTTGGACTCGGTGCCCTGCTTTTCTTTTTGGCCAGAATGGAGCCACCGCTTGATCCCCCACTTCATCGGGGTTTGCGGGTACTTTTTCTCGCTGGACCAATACTGCTTTGGCTCATGCCGCGCCATATTATTTTGGCCGATAAAATCCGAAGGTTATTGTGCGGGCCCGCCAATGAACTCCGTCCCCAGGTGGCAACGAACAAGTGGGGCATTTTTGTACCAATGCTGGCCCAATATTCCCGGTGGATCACCGAGCAGTCGGCTCCCAAGCTGCAGTATAAATTTGTCCGACTGCCCAGCCAGTTGTCGCGGCTGCCTCACGTTCTCGCTGTCCAATGCGAGTCATTTAGTGACCCGCGGAGAATCTTTGTCGATGCACCTAACTTGCCCGATTTCCAAGCCGCAAAGCCCAATGCGTCAGCTTACGGGTCTCTAGACGTGCCCTGCGGCGGAGCCTATACCATGCGCACCGAATTCAGCTTTCTGACCGGGATTCCTCCCGCTGCGCTGGGCTGTGACTGCTTTAATCCGTATGCCCGTGCCGAACGGCGCCAATATGCTTCGCTCCCGGGAATACTCAAAGAGGAAGGATACACCACGGACTTTGTTCATCCTCACGACTTGCGCTTTTTCCGCCGTAACAGGGTGATGCCTGCCTTGGGTTTCGACCGGTTACACGGAGCTGAACGATTCCGCACCGCCCCGCGCTGCGGCCCTCACGTATCCGATGCCGCTTTGGCCGTCTATTTGGAATGCCTCTTCGAAGAAAGCGAAGAACCACGCTTCGCCTTTGCGGTGACTATGGAAAACCACGGCCCTTGGCTTTCCGGCCGTTTGGACGAAGGCCAGTCGCCGCGGGAGGCCTACCTTCAGCACCTCGGTAACAGTGACCAGATGTTCGGCGCGTTAGTAACTCTCGGCGCCCGCCTCGACAGACCAATCGTGCTGTGCTGGTATGGAGATCATGCCCCCATACTTGCTCGCGACATCTTCCACTCACGCACGCCTTACACTGATTACCTGATCACCACCAACGGACTGACCAAATCACTTGCATCCCTTCCAATCACCCTCTGTGCCCACGAACTTCCGAGAGTCCTTCTTTCTGTTATAAGAGAGTTTTCTAGGAAGCCGAAGAATTCCGCATGCGCGCTGACGTAAAACGCGACGACACATTTTTAGGGTCTGGTCTGACCTTTCTCTTCCTGCAAGGTGTTGCTTCGCCCTTATTTGCGCGGCTTGCCGACGAGCTTGATGCTCGTGGCCACCGCTGTGTGCGGGTCAATTTTTGCGCCGGCGACCGTCTATTTTGGAGACGGCCGGGTGCAATTAATTACCGTGGTCGATATGACGAGTGGCCCGCCTTCCTGCGGGAAATTCTCGCGGTCGAAAATATCACAGACCTCGTGCTTTTTTCCGACGTGCGGCCCATGCATGGTCTGGCCTGCCAAGAGGCGCTGAATTTGGGCCTGCGCATACACGTTTTCGAGGAGGGTTACCTACGCCCATACTGTCTGTCTCTAGATTTCGGAGGGGCCAACGCTAATTCATCGCTGCCTAGATCTGCTGAGGCTCTCGCTGCTGCGGCATCCGCCAACCCACTATCCTGCCGCTCGGTCGATCCGGTGCCCATTTCCATGGTCAGGCGTGCGGCTTGGGATGTCGCGAACCATGCCGCCAATCTAACCATGCCTTGGTTGCATCCGCACTACCGCTCCCACCGCCCCTATCATCCGATGCGTGAGCTATTCGGTTGGTCCAGGCGCATCTTTAGGCGGCACGCGCTCGGCGAGAAGCGTCGGCATTTGAGAAGGTTGGGGTTCTTTCTTGCTTCGGGAACGCCTTTCTTTTTTGTACCCCTGCAATTGGATAGCGACGCGCAAGTCGTGAAGCATTCGGACTTCCTGGACATTGAGGAGTTTCTGGGGGAGGTATTCGCGTCCTTTGCGCGCTACGCCCCGACTCCAATGAATTTAGTCGTCAAGTGCCACCCTCTTGACAACGATCTAGTGCCCCGCGGCGGCCAGACCGCCCGTCTTGCCGCCCGCCACGGCCTAGCGAGTCGGGTTCTTTTTATCGACGGTGGCCATTTGCCCACTCTCCTCGCAAAAACCCGCGGCTTGGTTACCATTAACAGCACCGTGACCACCTCGGCTTTTGACCACGGATGCCCGGTCAAAGCACTCGGTCGCGCCATTTACAATTTCCCAGGACTAGCCTCCCAGGTATCTCTTGACGAGTTTTGGCGTAATCCTACGGCACCTGACCCGCGTGTACATCGTGACTTCTGCGATGTTCTGTTCAGTCGGTGTCTTATCCGAGGGTCCTATTACTCGGACAAGGGAATCAGTCTTGCCATTCCTTCGATCGTTAGCCTGCTCGAAAAACGGGCGTCAGCTCAGCAAGTTCCTCGCAGGCAGTGATCCCACTCCTGTCTTCTCAGAGGGAGCAGACCAACGAGTGGTGGTTTTTTTGAATTGTGCGAGCAGGGTTTCTAATATGCCCGCGGCTCCGAGACGAAGTCCTTCCGCTATTTCCTGCACGACCCGTTCAGGCGTTGTCGGGCGGCCTGTCGCTGCGCTGAGATAAAGCGGATAAAGGATGAGAGCGCCGGCGACTAACTCCTCAAGGCTCAATAACCGGGCTCGCCTGTCAGGCGCGGGAAATATATCGTCTGTCAAACCCCAACCGGCATAAAAAGGCATGCCGTGGACGGTAACGGACTTGCCCCGCAACAATGCTTCAAACCCAGCGAGGGATGTCATGGTGTGAACCTCGTGCACCATCGGAAACAAAGAATCTAATGACACCCAACGGTCAGCTATGCTGTCGGCCCAGTCTAGCCAGGCACCATCCCCTCCGTAGCGTGAGCCAGCGATGACATCCGGGTGAGGCTTGTAGAGCAGGTAGGCATCCGGGTTCCGCTCGCGTACGGCTCGGAGCAGCGCAATGTTCGTTCTGATCTGGGGAGATCCCCAAATCACAGAGGCATCATCCTCCACTTGGCCGGGCACAAGGACGACTCGTCCGACGCCGTCCGGTATAGTCCAGCCGTCCGAGCCGACATTATATTTGGTCAATCTAGCGCTGATTATCGCTTCGGTTAAAGACCTGGCCCTGGACCGCAACTCCGGGGTGAAAACTGCCGTCTGGAGGATGCTCTCGAGGTCGGAAGGCCGAGAAGCATCAAAGTAGATTCCCGTTCTATCCGCTACCCACGATGCAGCGGGTGTAAAAGCCGACCCTAAGCCCGCGGAGCGAATAAAGCCGTCTTCCAGTCGGATGACGGGTTTACCGCAGCTATGGTGGGGCGAGCGCGATCTCCCCCAAACCAAGACTGCTTCGGTATTTTTTGCATGGAGTGCGCCTTTTTTGAAGTTGACCTGGCTGTAAGGAAAAAAGCGTCTTACGGCGGCACGCTTGGCGAGAGACAAGCTGGGCGCAGCCAGATACGCCGGGTATCGCTCCATAATCTCCCGCTGAACGCCGAGGTACTCGATGATTTCTTCCGGCTCGCACTGCTGGCCGGTTTCGGGGTTCACATAGCGCGCATAATCGACCAGAGCTGCTTGCACCAATCGTCCAAGGGGGCAACGCCGTCTCCGGCTGGGAGCAGCAATCGCGTCTTCGGTCAATCCCCAACCTGCATAAAAAGGCATGCCGAAGGTGCGAACGGCTTTGCCCCATAGAAGAGCCTCGAAGCCCGCTTGCGAAGTGACAGTATAAACCTTCTTGGCCTGCTCGATAGAGCGCACCAAATGTGTATCTTCTGCGATGAGGCATATACGCGGTTCCCGGGCGACCATTTCTAGGTTGAAGTGTCCCGGCTTAGTCCCTTTGGCCGCCAAAGGGTGGACTTTGAGCACAATGTGGTCGTCCGGATTCTCCTTAAGCGCAGCTTCGAGCATGCGGTGGAAAACAGACGGGTCCCCACGGCCGTGACGAATGGAGAGATCTCCCAGTGTCTGATCGACGACCAGAACGTAGTTTTCTGGGAGTTGGCCAGAAAACTCCCGCGCGTGGTTGTATTTGGAAACCCGGTGCTTCCGCCACAGGCGGACCAGATTGGCGGCCCGTTCTTCATAGGCCGCGGTGCCCGAAGTTTGGAAAATCAGCCGCTCCAGCCGCGATTCATGGTCAGCGTCATAGTAGATGCCGAGGTCGTCAAAAACCATGCCAAGCGTAGGGTCTGACTGCCGCGGGCAAACGGAGCGGAGAAAGGCGTCCTCTGCCCGCCAGAGCGGCAGCCCGTGTCGGCCTGCCGCTTCGGCCGCCTTTTCGGAACTTGGTTTGAGTCCCCAAGCGATGACGGCTTGTGCCTCTGTTGGGTCGGCCGTAATGCGGGACGGAGCCAATAGTTCCCCCAAGCGTCGGGCATGTCCGCGCTGACGAACCGCACCCGGTGAGCCGAGAAAAAAGCGCTCCGGCAAGACGTCGGTCCAGCGGTTCATTTTTCAGAAGCTGTCCCGCAATCACGGCTTGCTTGGGTGGCAAGGCTGAGTCGTTCTGCGGGGGATTGCAGCAAACGAATAATTGCCTCAACCCAGCGCTCAGGCTCGTTGGGCAGCAGGAGCCCGTTGACACCATCCCGCACGGTGCCTTTAAAAGTTTGGCTTTCGGAAAAGATGCCTGCAGCTCCGGTGCGGGCGATATCGAAAAACTTGACAGGCGCCCGGGCCCGGTTGAAAGCCGTATCGAGGAGTGGCGCAAGCCCCACGTCCGCCTTGAAAGTCGATGTGTAGCGCAAAAAGTCCGCCCAGACCATGGGGTGAATGCAGCGGGTCCGCGGAACCGAACGGAAAATTTCCCTTCCCGTGCGGTCCGCAAATAGTTCAAACCATGCTTCGGGAACACGGCGCTGGACCTCTCCCACTATTGGGGCAAGCCACGCCAGTTCGGCATGGTGCGACGAGGTTGCATGGTAAAAATAGAGCAATGGAAGCTCCCGCGCAGGCGGGTCCACTCTCCGAGGCGACCATACCTCGCGAGGCAAGTTGGGAAAGCGCGAAGCCAGTTCCTCTGTCGAGAAAGCGTAGTCCGTTCCCCTTCCTGCCAGAAGGACCTTAACGTGCAGGTATCGCACATACGATTTCCAAACGTACACAGTAGGCAAAGATCTCTGCCAAAGCATTGCAGGAATGTCATCATCGAGGAACCAAGTAACGCGTGATAGCTCCTCTCTTCGGGAAAGAATGAAGCGGAGCCACGACGGGTGCGCATGCCTGAATATTACGACCCAGGTTCCGGGTTGGAGTTTCGGACGTTTCACGCAGGGTCGGGATGCGTAGCAAGTTTCGATGTTTCCAGACGGCACTTTGTCTGCGACATGCGAAGAATAATACTCGAGCGTCGGAGATGGCGATGGTGCAAGGACAAGAGCATGGTTGTAGCCAGCGCGGGACTGCCCGGGCGGAACTAGGGCCGAATTGTGCGGATTTTGAGTCACGGGCAGTAGGTGAGGGACTTATTTGGAGGCGGCCGTTCCGCATGTCAGGGACGCGAGCAAAAGGTGACTGTGCTTAAAGCCCTTTCATCTCACTGCGGTCTAACCGGCTCATCGCGCAGATTTTCATGAGTGAGGCAGCCGCCTCTTTCCCGCGCAGCTCGTCGATAGTCGAAAGCTGTCGGGCAAACCTATGTTTGAAGCTCGCCAGCAAGTCCCCCGAGGCGGTTGTGGGGTAATCGCGTTTGACAAACCTCGAGCGTCTCGTGGCACGACGAGCGCAGACCGCGGGGCTTAATGTGAGCTCCGCCCTCCGGACTCCCCGGAGATCGGCATGTCGTAAATACCGGCGAAGACTGAGGACCGGGTGCTGTGCGATATCTTCATAAATGTAGCGCCAAGGCTTGATGCTGTGACGCAAGAAAAAAGCTTCCCAACCATACTCCTGCTGGACGATGTGCAGCAACCAGCACATCAGTGCCTGATGATTTGCCGGAGAGGGATGAAACCAAGTTGCATCAAACACGGGCTTGGCCTGGCCCTTGCGCGAGTGAGCCGAGCTAACTCTCCGCATAAGGTACAGTGAGAGAGCCTGAGCCGGCAGGTCTCGACGCGTAAGGTAACTCCATATGGTGGTTGGAAAACCTTCCGTTGCCAGAGTTGTCTCCAGCGGCGGGTCGAGCAATGGCATGAATTGGCACCAGCTTGCTTTGAGGTCGTATTGGTCCGTGCCGGACGAGCATGCCATGCCTTGGTGCAGTTCAGCCCAGGAGATAAGTGGAGTAATGGGAGGGCGTGATTTGCGCCACAGGCCATCAACGTTGAGAAATTCCGCCGGGCGACCTAAGCCCGCGTGAGCAAGCAGATCGCACCACCAGGTGCTGCCACTCCGAGGTGTGATGGCGATGAACTGGCGGCACGATGGTTGCAGGAAATTAGGAGGCACCGCGTTGGATTTGTTCGTGTCCTGTAATCTCATGCTGTGCAGCTTTCACAACACGAATTCTGTCAGTGCTGCTGAGCGTGGAATGGTTCGATATGCGTAATCTTCTAGCGCGTGACTCTTGGCGCTTCAAGTAGATGCTGTGTCCTCCATAGTATGACTCATCAGCTAGTCGAACACTTGCTTGTGCCCGGATAGGACGTTGAACTAATAGTTTACTGGTCACCTGGTCTTGTCCCTCAGGCGCTTGAGAAGAGCAACGTCATGCGTTGTTGCTGATTCAGAGAGCAAAATCTTTTCTGTCATGCGAAGAGCTGATTCCGAAGCGCATAAATTTTTATAGCAAGCGCGCAGAATACGGAGACGTGACCCGAGTTTAGGCGCTAATGGAAGTGAACAGAACCCTCTAGAGAAGACGGAGAGATCCCGCGCTGGTGAATCTGGTGCCGCAGCCAGTCCTGAGTGCAAATACCAGTCGTCATGTCCGCTTAATTCGGGAAAGATTCTTGAGTAGCCCTTCGAGGTTAGTAGCTCGAGTAGCGGTTCGCGGTGCGACGAGTATCCATGCTCTACGCAAATGCAGCCGAAAGTGAACCGACTAAAGTCAAACGACTGTAATATACTAAGCTCGGAGCCTTCGGTGTCTACTGAGAGGAAATCAATGAATTGAGGTGCCCCATGTTTCTCCAGCAGGCTATTGAGTGTAACCGTTGCCACGGTGTGGACCTTTCCCTCTTTGCGGGCGCCCCGTTTATTTTGAATGTCATCGTAATCAACCGATGAGATGCCCGACAGGGCGGGCTTTCCTTGGACTGCAAGAAACTCCACGGTATCGTTGTCACGCGTCCAGACACAGTCTGTGCTAATAAGACACTTTCTGTTTCTACGAAGAATACCTCCGTAGGCAGGGTGAGGTTCAGCGACAAGACCTTGCCAGCCCAACTGCTCAAGCAGGTAAGTGTTTGACGCTAGGATTCCACCCAGAGCCCCGAATTCGACAAAGTAACCTGGTTTGTCGAACCCGTTGCACCACAGCGAGAAAACGTCTTGCAGACGCTGGCTGTGTGAGTAAGGAGCCAGTTTTTCCGCAAAAGTCAGGAAATCCAGAGACATGGCATTCAAAGTGCCTTTACGAGGTAGTTTGATGCCTTGGCATAACGCTTGTCGCGATAGCAGACGGCGTAGCGCGTACGGCGGACCCATTCAGCAAAATCGACCTCTCTGTCTAAAGACACCTCGACGAACAAAATCGGCCGGTGTTCTGTTATTGTCCGCTCCAAGCCCGCCAGGACTTTCATTTCGTGACCCTCAACGTCGATTTTGATGAATGTCGGTATGGTTTTAATGGCGGCTAGGCAGTCATCGCATTTCAAAGTCTCGACAGAGATCGGTGTAAGCGGTTTCTTCGTTGGTACTGTTGTCTCAGTCCTCCCTTCTACTAAGCGCGAGTGTCCTAAGTTGTTCGGTCCTCCTCGCACCATCTTGGCAGTTCCAACTTGGTCCGAGCATGCCAGGCCCAGGAAGTTCGTGTCTACATTGAGGCATTCGTTGAGACTTATGTTCCTTCGCAAGAGGCGCAGGGCTTCTGGGTGGCATTCAAACGGAATTACGTGAGAATGGGGAATGCATTTGGCGTAGAAAATCGTATGATTCCCGACGTTTGCGCCTATGTCCAGAATAACAGGTTTCTCCGGTATATGCCGTGCCTGCTGAAGCAATTCCTCATGCTCGAAAAAGTTGCCGTTGAGAAGGCATTTTTGGATCGCGTCACACTCTCTTTCAATGCAGAAAGTGAAGCGGCGACCGTTAAAAGCAAATGTCGACAAGGTCTCCTTCATGGATTGCTTATGGTAGTTCATATAGTTTCGGAAATGAATAGTAATCGCTATGCGCGGAGTTGCTGGTAAGCGATTCAACGAACTCGTTCGTGGTTGCTACTATAAGTTTGACACTGCTTCCGAGATACGGATTGTCGCGCGTAGAGATGCCCCACGAGTACCAAGGAGAGCTTTTTTTGATTTGTGGGGTCAAGGTTGAATGATCGGTCATTGAAGGAATCAAATGCGTAATTTATTCCGGGCCAATTCAAGGACTTGTCTAGGCCGATAAACAGTATCTCCCCCTTGTGATGAACGCCGAGCTTCGCTAGTGTAGCGGACGAAATCGACTTGGCAATGGCGTCTGCAAGCGGTGTTACCGTCTCCTAAATTTGCGGATAACAGCAGCCGCGCAGAGAGCTGAACAAAGAAGAAAGATACAGCGCTAGTTCAGGGTTATGTGTCGTGTGCATTTGTGGTAAATAAAATGTGGGTAATGAAGCTATTGTTCAGGAGATAATCCGCTCGAAACCAGGTCAATTATTGTGCTTTCGTTTGATCGTATGGCGTCGCACCTCATGGATGCGGCTGCGGCCGAACACCGAGCATGATCGCTGTGTTGGGCAGCCCGTGCCAAGGCGACGCACAGGTCATCGCTGGAGATGCTCATGTTTCCAACTTCGTATATTGCGCTCAGTGCGTCTGAACAAATCAGCGGTTTGCAGAAGGAGATGGCAGTGGGAATGGCCGAAGTAATTTTGAGCGAAAGATAATGAGGTGTATCCATGCAGAGGACGTAGTCGCAAATGCCTAGTCGCTGAAAATAGGCTTCATACGAATTTTTCAATATCCCTTTGCCGAGCTGCGGTAAGCAGAAGTGTCTCTCCAAGCCGGCCGCGATGATGTCTTGACCAAGTCTGGCTAAATCCTTGCCGCCCCCAAGAACCTGAAACACCAATCGGGACGCCAGCGGCGGATCCTGCCTAAGAAGCGTTATGAATGTCTCAATCAGCAGTGGAAAGGGTCTGTTCGCATAGTTTACACCACCGGTAATTCCGATATTGATTTGCGAAGTGTCGGGAGATTGATTGTTGCGCAATAGATGTGGTGATGGGGTGAATACCGAGTGCAAGATCCTTACGGAGCCTTGGTTGAAACCTAGTGCTTTTGAGACTGCCGACGCCACGTGCTTCGATAGCACCAACGGAGTAGCACGGTGTTGCAACCAGAAATTCAAAACGTCAGGGTTCTCTATCAATTTGTTCACATTGTGGATGATCCCAAGAACGCAGAGCCCCGATGCTGCCACCTTGACTGCCAAGGCCACGGTCCAAGAGTCTTGCAGTGTCAGAAACAGAACATGTCGGATCCCCGATTGTTTGGCTGATTGAACGATGTGACTGAACAGCTGATCCATTCCAAGTCCACGGTCCCTGTAAATGACGCGGTGGTGCTGTAGGTCTTTTTCGTCGAGTGCGGAGAAAATATCTCCCTTGTTGAGTCTCGACCCGACATGAAGACTCGCCGTAATAGAACAATTTGCGCCAGTGCTTGCGCTGATGAAAAGCGGCGCAAGCTCTTCGTGGACAGGTCCGAACTGGAATAAAAGAAGTTTTCGATGCAGGGGGCGGTTCATGGGGACGTAATCCAGGTCTCATGGCCAAGACCGGCTATGGCGAGTCGGCGAAATTCGTGCTCGAAAAGTTCGTTTAGATACGAGCGCCACGGCTGTGGCAGGACTGTGGCGATGCTTCGATTCCTCGGCGTGCGCAGGTCGCTATTGTATCGACCTTGCGGCAAGCCAATAAAAGCCTCGATTTCGCGAAGAAATTGCTCTGGCTCGGAAATCATATCCTCGAAATAAGCGATCTTAAGCTGATCCGACGCAAGACCACTTGTAAGGGCCGACACCGTTTCCGCATAGCAGGCATTTCGCCAGAACCAGTCTTTGCCCACAGTGTCCTTGAAAAGGGTAAAATCTTGGTCTGGCTGTTTGGCTGCAGGATGCTCGCTGAATCGCAGATGATACTTGAAGTGGGACCAGGTGCGCTCGACCGGGTCCCGCATGATGTAGACGACTCTTAGGTGCCTCACGTGGTTTTGTCTTATATCAGCCCAGTCCTTCGGGGTGAGAAAGCAGTTTAGGTTGGAAAAATCCGCCAGGTATTTGGCTCCAGCTTTGTCGGCTTCCATCAGGCGCTCGAACCATACGTAGTCGACTGGTTGACTTTTATAGTTTGCATACCACCGGCGGAGGCGAAGAAGATCGTTCCGGTCTTCTTTTTTAGCCCGGATGGCTTGCATCGCGATGCGCGCGCGTCTTTGCCGCTTGACGGGAAGCAGGCTGTTCGTGTGCCCGTAGTAGTGAGACAGAAAGTGGACTTCTTTTTGGGGGGAGAAGTGGATATCGGGATGCTGCTTCAGCTTATCATAAAGCCAAGTGGTACCTGCCTTCATGGCGCCTACGGAAAGAAAAAGCTTTTCAATCATGGCAGGCGGGGAAACTAGGTTGCGGCCATTGCGCCGAAATGTTGCCGGAGAAACTCCGTCTGGTTGTTGTAACGCTGCGAGAGTGATTCCGTGACGGCAGTATCCGGGGTATTCTTGTCGCCCAAGCTGTTCCACACGGTGGACAGACCTTCGTGGAATTTGTGATGGTCGACGGTCGTTCTGCATACCTCAGCGATGCGCGTGGCCGCCTCGCAGGGGTTATGGATGAGAGCCTCGTAGCTCAAGGCGAGGAAGTGGGGATAAGCAGAACTATACACTCGTATAGCACGCTCGTAGTCATTGTAGCGGTCTTGGACTTGGATCCACGAGGAGTTTTGTTCGATCATGCGTTGCAGCCAGTCGTTTAACTGAGTGGGGTTCATGTGAAGCTTGTTGTAGTCGTTGTAAAGTTTGGCCGCAGAAAGCAGTCTTTTCACCGGATTGCGGCACACAAGGATGATCGCAGCGTCCCCTCCCACCACGGCTCGCATGCGGGCAACCTGTTCTTCGTCGAACAGCATATATTCCGGGGTGACTTCACCCAGTACGGGCCGTTCCTTAAGGAAGGGACGATACAGGTCGAGGTAGCCGATTTTATCGATTTTTTGTGTGGCGAGAATTTTGGTTGTGCGGAGGCGGCATTTGTAGCGTCGGCTGATAAAATTGAGATTGCTGGCGGAAATAATGCGTTCTACTTCCCAGCCAAGCTGACGGAGGCTGTAATCATTGAGGGCCTCTTGGGAGCGGATGCCGAAGAGCGTGTCAAAGTAATGCAATTCCTTGACCGGATGCATGAACACATCGGTGCTTTCTCCGATTAACCGGTGCAGGAGAGTCGAGGCGGCCCGCTGCGAGCCGATACCGATAACGAAGCGGTGACTCATGATGCTGCAGCGGCCATGGCGTAAATACGATGTAAGGTTTCCCCGTTTTCCGGCGGGGAGGCGAGTCCTTTGCCGGCTAGCGTACGTTCCTGCCACTTTCTTAGTTCCTTGCGTCCTCCCGCGCTAGCGAGGTGCAGGATGGCCTTGGCCAAGGCCCCCGCGTCCCGCGGGGGCACGACATTGCCGTTGAATCCGTCTTGCACCGGCTCGGCTAAAGCTCCCGACTCCGCCGCAATCACCCACACTCCGGCCGACAGGGCTTCGCGCGTCACCAATCCGAAGCTTTCCGGCCAGATGGAAGGGGCGATGAGCACCTCGATCGATTGGTAGAACTCCTGCATCTCGGCCAGCGGCAGTGGTGCGATGAACCGCACGTCGACTTCGCCCCAGCGCACATCATGGTATTCCTGGTTGGAGAGCGAATGGTCGACGATGCGTAGGTGGATCGGCCCCGCGTTTTGGATCAGGCGGCAAGCCTCAAGAAGCACGCCCGCTCCCTTGTGTAGACTCCACCCACCGATGAAAGCGCACTCGAGAACGTTATCCGTTATCCGTTCTCGGGTCGGGTGGTAAACTTGCCAGCGGTTGTGGAGAATACCTACCTTTGTAACGTCCGCCTCGCTGTAGATGCGGGCAAAGGAGGACGACACAGCCAAGCGTGCCGCCGCACGCCGCAAGATGCGGAGCAGGTCATGCCGCCGCACGTAGGCGGCGTAAACATTGGTGCGTGTTGTGGTTTTTGGGATGAGCCCCTCGAGTTGCCGGTCGAGACCGCGACGTTTAAGCTGCAGTCGCTTTAAACCGCTGAAATCTCCTTTTCGAGATGCCTCGGACTGTGCCTGGGCATTTTGGTGCAGAGGTCCGAGTATGCTCTCCAGCCTCGCTCGGTGACGGTGAGACTCGATCGCGGGTTGAGCCGCGGAAGCTTTGTAGCCGGTTTCCTCCATCCAGTCAGTGGGATCGATAGCCTTCCCCCCCGGTGAAGTCAGAAACTGATGTTGCGACAGCCACCACGCATCGTGAAGACTGACGATATAGGGAATGCCAGCGATGTCGGCGGCCTCGAGTACACTTGCGGTCAACACTTGCAATGCATGGGCATGAACAAGGTCAAATCTTTCTTTCGAAAGCCAATCCTGCACGAATCTTTTTATATCGTCGTCCTGGAAGACGTCCCAACTCCTGCTCGGGGCTTTCAAGCGTACCACGCGCACACCTGGTTGGTGATGGATTTCTACGCCTCCGTCGTGACCAAAACGATCGCTGCATAAAACGGTGATCTCGTACCGACCTGAGTATTTATTTTGCAGGTCCCGTATCTGGTCTTCCACCACGCGCGTTGCGCCACCTGAGGCCTGAGGTGCAAAGTACAGGTTCACAACCAGCAACTTAAGTGGCCGTGCATCTTGGACCGCAATATCGGGCTGTGCCTCGAGAATTTTTCCCCAAACGTCCCTCGGGGTTGACGGCGAGAAGTGAGTCATGGCTACGTGACGCGCGTTGGCTGCGATACGCGCGCGCAGACCGGCATCGCCAATGAGGCGTCCAAGTTGTGTCTCCCACTCTTCCTTGGTCGCTGCGAAGAGCACATCGACCCCGTCCTGCAGGACTTCGCGGTAGGTGGCGGAGGGGCTAACGACTGAAGCAGCGCCAAGGACGGCAGCCTCCATCCATTTTAGCTCGCTCTTGGCATCCGTGGCCGGACTGGATTCGATCGCGGCCAAGCTTACGTCCGCGGTGGCCAAAGTGTGGAGATAGCTCTCGTAGTCAACGAAGGGAGAGATCGTAACGCGTGGGTGGGCCGCCAGAGTTTGAGGCAACCCTTTGATCCGTCCCACCAGCGTGACTGCTAGCAACGGGTGTTTTTCCAACAAAGTTTGGAGTACCGGCAGGATCCATTCTTCGATGATCTGCTTGTGAGCCTTCGTGCCAGTGCCGTAGACGAGGTGGATGGCATCCTTTTGCCGGCGTTCGGGCAAGCCGCAATCGCGTAGAAGTTGCGGTTGGCAATTCGGTTCAATGTGCACAATTTGACCCATCCCAAGCAGAGCTCTGACCCGCTCAGCAAGAGTGGTAGTGGAAACAATGATCTCATCCGCCAGTCGCATGGCCTCGAGCCAGAGCGGGGTATCCTCAGCGAGCTGCCGGTGTTCGCGCCGGGTAATACTTCCGGAGTAGGTCTCGTAGGCCGGTGGGAAATTCTCGTGGTCGAAGATCAAATCGTCGATTTCGTAGATCACCTTTACACCGGCTCGACGAGCGGCGTGAATGAGCCGCAAAACGGAAAGACTTGCCGGCAGACGACAGACCACGAGAATGTCGCATCCGACCAAACAACGGGTCAGCTTGGGATCGTTGATCTTTTCCCAAGTATCGGCCCGCTCGATGTTTATCGGCCTTGTCCGGGTGGAGAGGTTGCGCAAAGCCGCCACTTTTTGTTCTTGTCGGTAGAGATGGACTTGAGGCAGGTCCCGCGAACCAACGAGCAGGATATTGAGCGGTTCGCCTGCGGTTTTCGACCCGCGGGCTAAAGGGCGGATCGGCTCCAACGAGAGTAACTCCTTGATGGATCCGATGATATCGAGGCGCATCCGCTGCGCTTGGCCGATTGGTTGCCCTGCCGTTGTGGCCGGATTCATCAGAACTCGGCCCGCAAATTCAAGGTAATCGTGCAATGCCGCGAGAAATACTGGGTTCGTCGCCGCCTGTTCCACGCCGGGGCCGAGGCGACCCTTCCAGGCGCGGATGACCGCAGCTGGTAAGGTCTGCCTGAGTTCGCGCGCCGCACCAAGTTGCGACGCAAAGGCGTTCACTGCGCTGGAAATCGACTCTTCGCTCGGAATTTGGCTCTCAATGGACAAAGCCTGCAGAAATTTGCGCTGTTTCTTCAGGGCGAGCACTTCTCGTCGAGCGTGTGCCGAGGGTTGGCCACTGTAAATCCCCAGTTGCCGCCGCAACCGCTGGAGCCTGCCCGTAATTTCCTCGTCCCTGTAGACAAGGGAGACAATAGCCTCGACCTCCGAGAGTTTGGCGGCCAGATCTTCGTTTACGCTTCTCTCGGCTGGGAGATTGGCGGCCAGTTCAATGGTGCTGAGCAAGCTATTCCGAACCCAGCCTTCCCAAGGTACAAAGTGTAGGCGACCGGGGTGGAGCACCGGGGCGAGAAACAACTCCTGGAAGGGCGCGCGCGGTGTGATGGGTTTTTCGTCCTCGACCTCCAGCAGTGCTTGCTGCCTCCAGACGCGTCGCACGGTGTCGAGGAAATCTTCGGCAACCATTGCCGCTTGAAAGCCTGCCACCAAGTTTGTCCACAAGGAGTGCGATCGGGCCAATTGCGAGCTGAGTTGACAGAGCTTGTCAAGGTTGGACCGGAATTCTGCCTGCCCGCCGACTTGTTGGCCACACAAGTCCTGCATGAGTTGCACGCAACGCATGGCTCCCGTCTCATCTTGCAGGCCTGCAAGCCCCTCCTGCTCAAGCTTGGAAAACTCGGCGTCGAAAAGCTCCAGGGCTGCCAGATCAAAGGTGCTGCTTTCCAAGCTCAGAGCAAAGAATCTCGCGAGCCAATTCCACAGTAATTCATTGCGGCGTCCGGGCTGAAGGACCGTCCATTCCAGGGGCTGACCGAGAAGCGAGCTAGAGATTCCTTCAACCCTCAAGGCACACCCTGAAAAGAACGGACGCAATAGCGGCAGTACTTTGCGAAATTCTACAATGAACCCGCGTCCGGAAGGGAAACCTGCATCCGCCAAGTCTTGACGCCAGATTTTAGGGTGCACCGGCAACCGTTCGTCGCCGCAAACGACGGAAAACTCTTCCGCATGCCGCGTTGTACGGTCAAGCCATCCGTAAATGTTCCCTGCTTGGTCGAACCCCTCAAGATAGCCGGTCGCTCGGGCTGGTGGTTTTGCCGTTCTGGGCGCTGGGTCCATCCGGGCTTGGAGCTTAGCTGCATCTCTCCCGCGCAGTCTCCTAAGCAAAACTTTCACACCGGGACGATTAGCAAACCAAGCTGCGTCAAAAGCTCTTGGCTGCGCCGTCATGCCCGTGCGGATAATGCACCGCAGTTTGCTTACCAGTTTCTTCATTGTTTTGGCGACACTATCTAGCTTCAAACGTGATATCAAAACGTCCGATAAATTCGCCGCGAGCGTGGATTCAGGCTACAAAATCACGCGTTTTGTTCAAGTCGCCACGCCACGAATGCATCCTCGCATCCGGGTGGGTTGCAAACCTGATAATGTGGTCACTTGTTTAGGGCGCACCCAACTGTGTCGCCGGAGGCGGGTGAGCTACGCAGGAGACCCGAAGTCAAGGTCGCCCTCAAGCTTGAAGAATGTTTTACGGCGCCCAAGATTCGATGAGGAGTCTACTCAGGCTGCCTTGGACCTCCTCCTTGAGTAACCCAGCATCGTGTAACTTGGTGAGAAGTTTCCTCATCCGAAAGTGGTTGCGGGTCAGGCGGCTTTCCGTTGCACCGTTGCTCTTTGCGCCGCGGCAAATGTCTCAAGTGCGGCGGCGAGTTTCCGCGGTTGGTTCGCTAGCCGGGGCGGAAGTAGAAGATGATCACTCCCATGGCGCCGCAGGCGCGCGGCTTGCGCACCCAAATTAAAGGAGGCGACCGGAAGGCCAGCCCGCAGAGGGATTGACATGGCATAGCAGTAGGTTTCGGGCCAAACGGAGGGGATCCAGGCGATGTCTGCATTGACCTCACGCAAAGTCTCCGCTGCTTCTTCGTCGCGATAGCGGCCCGTAATTTTCACGCCAAACTTGAGCAGGTCTTTGTCCCGACAAGTATAACCCATGACGAAAAATTCGAGTGGCAAACGCAAGTGTTTTGCCGCCTTGGCTGTTGCAAGGATCACATTGAAACCTTTGATGATGCTGATAGCACCGGGTACCACGACACGAAGAGGGCCAGAGCGGCCGGAGCGTGGTGCAGAGGATGGAGGGAATGCCGCCGGGTCTTCGTGCGGTCGGACTAAGTAACTGGCATGTGGATAGTAAAAGGAGAGACGATCCATGACATCTTGGTCGGGGACGATGACCCGCCGTGCTCGCGCCAGTAGAGAAGCATGACGCACCCTCCATGCATGAATATCGGCTATGTGCGGATTTTCTATACCGCGGACCCGGATTTTGAGGCAGCGCCGGCAAGTGTGCTCGTCCGGCTCTCCGCAGTAAGCTGAACTTGGCCCGACAAGATTGATGCGGGGGCAAATGTGTTGATAGTCGTGAACATAAAAGTCGAACGGAATCCCGCGACGACGTGCCGCGGCTGCGATCGTTCGTGCTGCACCGCGGACGCCACCCGTGATAGCTCGTGGGAAGTCGACCAGCTGATGTATTTGAATCTCGCTGATGCCCAGCCAGCCAAGCAAGTCTTCGAGCTGTTCGGCAGAAGTAAGATCCACAGGCGGAAGGTTGGGAAGCTGCGGCAGCCCGGGGGCGCCGAGGCGTCCGAATCTTTCTTTTTCCGGCTGCAGTAAGAAGCTGCCAACTCCCCGGTTACTCAGGTGCCGCATCTCCGACTCCACGTGTTTAGCCGCTCCACCCCCCCGGGTGTGAGTCACGAAGAGAACGTTCTCGGCAGAAGATCGGCGGCGCAACAGGCGGGCTCGATCGAGTCCGGCGCGATGCGGTGCCAGCCCGTCGGCCGACACGAACTCCTCGACCAACCGCCGATAGCCAGGGTGCCGCTGCTCCATGACTTGCATAGCGCGGGAAACATGCTTGTTTTTCTCACCCAAAAACGAACGAGCGCCCCAATGCCAGATGTAAACGTCCGCGGTGATCCGGTTTTCCCACCCTAATTTGACCGCCCGCCGGCAAAAGTCGTTTTCCTCTCCGTATCCTTTCCCGAAGCTTGCTTCATCAAGCGGACCGACTTCCCGAAGAGCGAGGCGGCGGATGTAAAGACAGAAGCCGACACCGGTCGGTGCCTGGACACATATTCCGCGGTTTGTCTCCGCCGCCAGCCGGTCAAATTCTTTTGGGTCCAATTCAAGCGGCCCGGGATTGTCGCGGTCAAAACGCGGATAGCTGGCGATGGTCGCATTGTTCGAAAGAGGCGTCACCGTGGCAACCCGCGGATGCCGGTAGGCGGTCGCTCGCAGGCGGTCGAGCCAGTCATTGTGCGGTTCGGTGTCTGCGTTGAGCAAGATAACGTCTCGATCGGGGTGGAGCAAAAGAGCTTGATTAACAGAAAAGACAAAACCTTTGTTGTCTGCGTGTTCCACCAGATCGAATAGACCTCGCTCAGCCAATCGGCTTAGTTCAGCGGCTAGTTCTTTGTCGGGGCTGCTGTCATTGACCACGATCAGCCGGAAAGGAGTTTGTTGTTCGGAGCTAAGGACACAATACAGGCAGCGCAAAGTCTCGGCGCGGCCCCGGAAGACGGGAACAATGATGTCGACTAATGGTGCGGCTCCTTGCATGGCGGGCAATCTGGTCCAATCTTCGCGCGATGGTTCTTCTGGTAAGTGAGTTCCTGTGGCCAAGGCGAAAGGAGAGTAGTTCGATGCGGCAGCGTTATCTAGCTGGCGAATCCAACTTAATGACTCCTTTCGTTTAAGCCGGACATCACGATGATTCTGGTAGAAGTGCCGGGTGTCGAAATTCGGACTGACTTCGGGTTGGAGGAATCGCCCGATGAGCAAGTAGTGCAGAAGGCTGTTGTATTGGTGGGAAATCGGTGCGGGCAGCGAACGTCGATAGTGCTCAGGATCAAACCAAGGCATAGGTCGGCGCCCTTCGCGGTCACCATAGGCTAGATAGTGCCACAAGGGATCAATTGCGCTTTCAGCAACGTCATGGTTTTGCTGCTCATAAAAATCGCGGTCGAAAAGTCCGGACCGGCGGACAATGCATGAAGCGCAAAGTAACCACCACCTCCGCAGACGTCCCCTCTTGGTCGCTGGGCCTCGGGCCAGCAAAAGTGAAGCCAGATAGGATGCAATCATGGAGCGGTTCACGGTTTTGTTGGACACCGTGGCAAACGGGGATTGAATCGTGTTACAGGTGTTCGCGCACTGCAGCGACCATGAGCCCGCCGATTGACCAGACAAGAAAGGAACCGACGGCGACGAGAGCGATATTGAAAGCGCGGCGGGGATATTCGGGGGCATCCGGCAATTGGGGGCGCACAAAGGCCTCAAGGTACCTTTCCTGCTTGGCCGCCTCGAGGCGCGCCTGTTCCAGCGAAGCCAAGGCTGAATCGTAGGCCTTGGCGGAAAACTCGCTCTCGAGCTTGAGTTTGGAGAATTCAGTAAAAATTTCCGACGCCGAAGCTCCCTCATTTGAAGGGGAAGAGGTGGAACGTTGACGTTCTGCGCCGAGTTGGCTGCGGGCAATTTCGAGGCGCTGACGGAGTTGCCTGATACCCGGCGCATCGTCCGGCAGGTCGCGCCGAAGTCTCTCGATCTGGGCCTCGTATCGTGAAACTTCCTGCTCGATGCCCGCTTCGAGTTCGCTGCGCGCCTGAACAAATCCCTCGGGGCTAACCTGACCAGCCCGCTCTTGGTAAGTGCGAAGACCATCAAGCGCTTCGGCTACTCGTATATATGCTTCGTCCACGTCCCGCCGTGCCAGTTCAAGCCGGTCATCCTGGGCCCGGTCGGACAACCGGTTTACGAGTGCTTCGCTCAGACGGAGTATGCTGTCGGCAACTTGCTTGGCTTCCTTTGCGGTGAAGGCACGTACCCCGAGGTGGCTTATGCCAGTGGTTATATCGCAACGGACACTAATCATGCCTCTCCAATATTCGAGTAGGTCCTCTTTGCTTACTGCGGGGTCCAGTCGTGCCAAGCGGTCCGCTTTGGGATCGGAGTAAATAGCTCGAATGTCGAGCTCGGGTTCGAGGTCTTCGAGGATCTGGTGGCTCAGAATGTAGTCGCGCAGAATAAACATGTCGGACAGAGCGGCTCCTGCCCCTCCAGCCAGCATCCCACCCAAGCCGCCGCCGCCTGCGGAGTGTGGAGCAGCCGCGGCACCCTGGGAGAAGCGAACAGCGTAGTCCGCTGTGCTGTAGTATTGATCGCTGGCCATAAAACCGAAGTAGAGCACGGCAAGAACAACAGGCAGAGCCATGAACAGAACCGCCGACAAAAGTAAATTTCGCGTGCGCCGTGGTGCGGTGGGGCGCTGCGGTAGGCCGGCTATCGGGGGAAAGATCTCCTCCGCCCGGACCTTCAGCGCCGGGTGGGCAGAAGCTAACTGGGCGGCTGCACGGCGCCGACGGCCATCCAGGGGACCGCGAGCCGCTGGCAGATCCGGAGTCCCGGCTTTCTTTGGGCCTTCCGACGGGACGGGAGATGAGGGATTGGTGTCCATATTAAACGCCGAGGAGATACTCGTAGATCGGGGCCGCCTGATCGATAGTCATCAGCGGGCTGAGCTTGCCTTGATGGAGTATGGCAGCGTGGGTACAGTGTTCATAAATGGTGCCGATTCGGTGGGAAACCATGATAATATTTGCCCTTTGCAGACGCTGGCGCCACTCCTGATTGAAGCGCTTGGCAAACCTTGCATCTCCGGTGGCATGGCCCTCATCGACAATGTACGTGTCGAAGTCCAAGGCCAGGCTCAAAGCAAAAGATAATCTCCCGCGCATGCCGGCTGAATAGGTGCGCGTGGGCTGGTAGAGGTCGTCTCCTAATTCGGTAAACGAGGCAACATAGCGTATGACCTCGCGGTGGTCGACGCCGTAGAGACGACTGACAAAACGCACGTTTTCTTCGCCGGTCAAAGAACCGTTGAAACCGCTGAGCGACACGGGCCATGAAATGCGACGGTTGCGGCGGACACGACCGGACGTCGGCTGGTCTGCTCCAGACAGCAAACGCAGTAGTGTAGACTTGCCGGCTCCGTTCATTCCCAACACACCCACGCTAAGCCCCGAGGGAAAGACAAAATCAATGTCATCAAGGACAAGTTTGAGCCCGCCCTCGATGCGGTAGGTTTTGGTGACTCGCTCGAGTTGGATCATGGCAGGTCTTTCATGCGGTGTCTCGTGATGCGCTCCAGAAGAAGTCCGAGCGCAACGAGTCCGAGCGCCCACGAAAACAGATACCACGGATCCGCCAGATTTGTAACATAGAGATTGGAATAGCCGTGACGGAATAATTGCACGCCGTGCAGGCAGGGGTTGAACGAGAGCCAGTACTGTATGTCGGGAGGTAGTTTTTCCGGGTCAAAGAAAATACCGCTAGTTAAATAAAGCACTCTGACGACGATGACATTGAGCTGGCCTGCAACCGGGAAGAAGGCCGTCGCAATGGCTTTGCAAATGCCGAAGCCTAATCCGAGCAATGCCATGCCGCCTCCAGCCAAGGCAAGAGTTCCGAGACTGTCAGGCCACGTCGCTACTCCAAATGCCACCAGTCCAGTAAAGAGCACGACCGCAACCACGATTAATGTGCCCGACTCCAACAAAAAGCGCGCCGCAATGGTGTCGAGTGTCTTGACGGGAGGAAAGGCAAGGAGGGCTCCATTGGCGGAAATCGCCCCCCCGACATAGCTATTCATCTGCATGAAGGTAATGAGTGGCATAACACCGGTGCCGAGGAACAGCCAGGGAGACATGTCCGCCGCACCACCTCCTGCGCGGATGACGAGACGTATAACGAACCAGACTCCAATGTGAATGGTTGGCTCCAGAAAGACCCATAGGTAGCCAAGCTTGTGGCGCCCGAAGCGAGTCATGACCTCGCGCATCATCAGAGCCCAGATCACGGAGACCTGCTCCCGCAAAGCATGGCGGAGCGAGTGTTCAGGGATCTCAGGCGGCAAGGCTGCGGGGGCTTGCCGGGTGGTCATGGGGAAGAGTGAGGGTCTCAGAATCCTGCGGCAGGACTGGTCACGCTCAAACCCGAGCGGGCAGGGGCAAAAAAGGCATTGAGCAAACTCATAAACTTGAGAACGCCCACACTGCCAGCCGCGCCGTAATAAAGGATGTCGTTGTCGCGGATCATGAAATTGTCTGCAAAGAAGAAGCCCTGCGGTTCTTGAAGCTGAAGTTGGTATATGACCGGCAGGGCAGCACCGGGAGGGAGGTTTGTCTTGCCTGCTGCCTCGAGAAAACGGCGTGATTCTTTCCGATAAACGAATATTGTGGAAGGATTCGCCCTGTTGTCATCAAGCCCTCCCGAGATTGCGATAGCTTGAGCCAAGCTCAAGTCCTCAATTTCGATTGGTTGATTACCAATCTTCCCGCCAGCACCAAAGACGAGATAACTGAGTAAGCGGTTACTCACCAGCACCGTATCGCCAGGTTGCAGAAGAATATTTTTCCCCTGCACGTTGTAAATCTCTTGGAGAGAGTCGGAGCGGGTGACCCCATTGCGCGTTACCACAACCATGGCTTGGTGGGGACGCGCCGTGCTGCCGCCTGCTGTGGTAATCGCATCGACTAGACGTGTGCCGGCAAGGCTAACCGGGACTTGAGTAGGGGACTTAACATCTCCTCCCACGCTCACGAGATCTCCTCCGTCGCGCTTGGCGACGGTGACGATGACTTGGGGGTCGACCGTCTTTCCGCTCAGCATTTCGGTGATTTCAGACTCTAGGTCACCAGGCAAACGCCCAAGCGCACGCACCCGTCCGGCGAACGGCACGGTAATGTCACCCTGTTGGTCAACCCTTTGGGCAGGAAGGGATGTGACCGGGCTTCCGCTACTTTGTCCCTCTGGCGTTAAAGGAGTGAAGAGGCCGCCCCCGCTCTCGAAAATTGCAATATGAACGATATCCCCGGGTTGAATAGCTTGCGCGCTTCCCTGACCGAGCGCTTCGATGCCTCGAGGGAGAGACGCGAGGACCTTCTTCTCTCCCTCAGCGGAAACATAAGATGGTGTCGGACTGAATTGCTGGAGCAGTTCGACCGTAGGTTGGTCGACCTGCAGCAATTCGTAAGGAGCCAGGCCCTTGGTCTGCTTGGCCTCGGCCTTGATGCGGAAACCCGACGGACCAGAGCTGGGGAGAAAGGTGCAACCAGCCAACGTCAAGAAAAGCGGCAGTAAGACAAACGGCCACAATTTGCCCTTTCGACGCCGCTGTGCCGGTGGTGAGACAAGAAGGGTCATTTTTCTGTGCGTCGGCTTCATCGGGCTTTGGTGGGACAAGCTACCGCCCTTGGTCAGACCATGTGGCCGGACTCAGCGACATCCTTGAACTGCGCCAGCAGAGGCATCCAAACCTTGCAACAAGTTGCAGGCAGATCCGGCCGCGCTCGGGTGATGACTTTGCTCATTCTGGGTGGTTGCGGGCTGATACTCCAGCGGATCACCGATTCAATAATATATCCCCGCCAAGGGGAGCGAGAGTAAAAACCTGTTGGCAGCATCAATGGGCCAGCTGCTCAGTCATTCCTTTTAGGGGAAAAACTTTGCCACATTTTCCCGGTTGCTCTTCGGTTTTTGTCTTCACGGTGCTTGCTCAAGAAGTGAATCTCACGGGAGCTTCACGGGAGCATTGGGCTCCTAGAATCTCAGCCTCGGGGGAGGAGCGGCATTCTTGATTTCGCACCGCAATCTGCGCGGAGAATGCCTGTTGCGAATTGGCCACAATGAGCTGAGCCCAAAGAATTTGGGCGTTTAAGAAGGATCTAGGAGTGCGCATGTTCCACCGCTTGCCAGCAGCTGTCAGTTCGGCTAAACTATTCAAGTCAGGAGGGGTGGTAGAGCGGTCTATTGCACCGGTCTTGAAAACCGGAGACCCGCAAGGGTCCGTGGGTTCGAATCCCACCCCCTCCGATTTCCGGCGAAGCCGGGCTGAAGCTTTCCGGTGGGATGAGAACGCAGTTCGAGCCGGAGACAGGGCGCCGAAGGCGGCCAATCCCACCCCCTCCGATTTCCGGCCAAGCCGGGTTGAAACTTTCCGGTGGGATGAGAGCGCCGCGGAGCGGCACAGACCGACCAGAGGACGGCCCCGGGAGGGGTGGAGGCTTTGAGGCCGGAACCAACTTCCGCAGTTCGAGTCGGCGAAGCCGGGTTAGGAATTTTTTCGTTTTTCTTGTCGCATGGTGCGAAGGGGACCATCCTAAAAGCTCGGTCTGCCAACCAACCAGATATGAGCCAACAAGATTACGCGCACCCTGAAGCCTTGGTCTCCACCCAGTGGGTGGCCGAGCATCTGAATGATCCGGCGGTGCGGATCATCGAGAGCAATGAGGACGTGTTGCTCTACGACATGGGGCACATTGTCGGCGCGGTGCACATTGACTGGCGGTCCGATTTGCAGGACCAGACGGTACGAGATTACATCACGCCGGCGGAATTTGCCGCGGTCTGCGCCCAAAACGGAATCGGCCCCGACACGACCTGTGTTTTCTACGGCGACAAGTCGAACTGGTGGGCGTGCTATGCGTTGTGGGTCTTTCGTCTCTTCGGTCATGAGAAGGTCAAAGTCATGAATGGCGGGCGCGACAAATGGGTGGCTGAGGGGCGTCCGCTCACCCGGGAGATCCCTCACTATGCACCGGCCGGTTATCCTGTGCCGGCGGGGCGACGGGACGCGGCGATTCGTGCCTTTTACGAGGACGCAAGACGCCACAGTGAAGCAAAATTACCACTGATCGACGTTCGTTCGCCCGGCGAGTTCCGCGGGGAGATCACCCACATGCCGGAGTATCCGCAGGAAGGCGTGCTGCGTGGCGGTCACGTGCCCGGGGCGCAAAGTGTCCCCTGGAAGACGGCGGTCAACGACGACGGAACTTTCAAATCACGCGGGGAACTCGAGAAAATTTACACTCAAGGGTGCGGGTTGGCGCCGGACGCCGACATTGTCGCTTATTGCCGGATCGGCGAACGCTCGAGTCATACCTGGTTTGTGCTCACTTACCTTTTGGGTTACGACAGAGTGCGCAATTACGATGGATCCTGGACCGAATGGGGTAACCGTGTGCGGGCGCCCATTGCCGTCGGGGAGGAGGACGCTTGAGAGCCGGGAATCGGTTCGGCCTAGGGCTGTCTCCGTTGGTCGCTTTTGTCCTGGCCGGTTGCGTGGGCATGGATGTCGGGGCAGGTCCGCAGGGGGAGGATGCGCGAGAGACTTATGCCAGCCTGAATTCCGAACAGCTCTGGCAACTAAGGGAAGCCTCGCGGGGAGGGGATCATGAGTTGGTGGCGACGGTCTCGCGCATGGCTTGGGACAACCCCAATTCTGCCGTCGAGCTGGGGAACTACGCCGCGGCCCTGCGGCCGGAGGCCGCGGAGCAGATTGCTTCCGCGGTCACTCGTGCGGTGACTAGGTGAGTCAACGCCGCCAAGCCGCGAGGGAGAGACCAAGATGTCGCGCGATCGGTCTCGGACTGATGTCGGTCAAGCCTGCCGCATCCGGTCCGTCAGATGCCGCCCGTTTTTCAGGGCTGCCCGGTTGCTCTTGCTGCGCATGAATTGAAAAGCCAGCCATGTGGCGAGGAGTGAGCTCATGACGCCGGCGAGCGTGGTGATGAGGAGCAGGGAGAGTCTACCCGGGGCGTTGGGAGGAACTTGCGTGACGGCGACAAGAATCCCGAGGGAACCTCCGATGGCCATGGCCATTTGGAGGGTGCGGCGCTTAACCGAGCGATAAAAAGACATGGGATCACTCATCTGGTATGCAGCGAGGCCGAAAAGGAGTCCGGTGAGGCCGGCCAGCATGCCGCTATAGGCAATCAGATAGGCATTGAGGTGCTCATTTTTCATCCGCCCCTCCCAGCGGATGAAGTCTTCTAAGAACGAGCCGACTTTGCGGTCAAGATAGGGTTGTGGCTCCGAGAGCTCACTGATCACCGTCGGGTCTGGCGGGTTTTGGCCTCGGGCTGGCGTCGGGACGGCTAAGACAAAGGCTACCACGGCCGCGAAAAGAATGGCGGCGGGCACAAAGAGTGGAGTGGGAAGGTTTGGCAAGGTTCTGGTCAGGGGGTCAGGAGCGCAGGGTGGTTTCGATTTCCTGGCGGAGTTTGGCCACGGTTTGGGCGGGGAGAAGGCCTTTCCAGTGGACGCAGGGGTGGACCACGGATTCTCGCCCGAGCAGCGAGCCCGGACTAATCACCGCATTACAGCCGATTTCGGCCCGATCGCCCACGATGGCACCGAATTTTTTGAGGCCGGTGGGAATCGACGCGTCGGACCCGCGGACGATGATTTCGTCGTGGTCGAGGCGGACGTTGGAAAGAATGACCCCGGCGCCGAGATGCGCTTTGTGGCCGAGGATGGAATCACCCACGTAGTTGAAGTGCGGAACTTGCGCGGCGTCGAAGACGATGCAGTTTTTGAATTCGCAGGAGTTGCCGAGGACCGCATCATTGCCCACGATCACGTTCTCACGGACGTAGCAACCGGCGCGGATCTGGCAGCGATCGCCGATCCAAGCAGGGCCCTTGATCATGGCACCTTGTTCGATGGTGGTGCCGTGACCGATGTAGACGGCATTGCTGATGAAGGGGCGGCCGATTTGTTTGCCGTGGATGGCCGGTTGGAGGCGGAACTGGAGATAGGACTCGATGAGGGGGAGGGCTTCCCAAACATTGGTCACCTTCTCGAACAAAGACCGGTGGTCGGTGTGCTCGAGATCGAGGTAATCGGCGGGGGAGTAGGTCATGAGAAGATGACGAGGGGCGAGTGACAGGTGGCGGGCTGACTGCCGCTCGGGGAAGGTCTGAAGATGCTCATGCTCCGGTGCGGGTAAGTTTGGTCCCCTCTTTGCTATCTTTGACCACCCAGCCGTGTTTGAGCAACTCATCCCGCAGGGTATCGCTTTTGGCCCAGTCCTTGGCGGCGCGGGCATTGGTTCGCTGCTTGAGGAGGACGGCGATGTCCGGCGGGATGGTGGCAGCCTCGGGTTCGAGGCGGAGGACGGAGTTCAAACGCTCCCAGTAATCGAGGAGTCCGCGGGCTTGTTCCGGCGAAAGTTCACCTTGGTCCATGGCGCGATTGGTATCGCGGACGAGATCAAAGAGGGCGCCGAGGGCGGCGGAGATGTTGAGATCGTCATCGAGTGCGGCGGCGAATTTATCTTCCGCGGCGGCGGGATGCGGAGTGCTTGATTCCGCGGCGGCCGCCAACTCGGTGATGCGTTGCTGCCAGGCGTCGAGTCGTTGCAGGGCGCTTCGCGCACCAGCCAGCCCTTCAAAAGTGAAGTTGAGAGGCAGACGGTAGTGGGCGGAGAAAAGGACGTAGCGCACCTCACGTCCACTCCACCCCTTGTCCCGCAGGCCGCGCAGGGTATAAAAATTGCCGGCCGACTTGGCCATCTTCCGTCCGTCGACCATGAGGTGGGCGCAGTGCATCCACAAATTGACGAAAGTTTGCCCCGTGCAGCATTCCGTCTGCGCGATTTCGGCCTCGTGGTGCGGGAAGATGTTGTCAACGCCTCCGCAGTGGATATCGAGCCGGTCGCCGAGGAGCCCACTGGCCATGGCGCTGCATTCGATGTGCCATCCCGGGCGCCCCGGGCCCCAGGGGCTGTCCCATTTGACGTCGCCATCGGCCGCGTCGTGGGCTTTCCAAAGGGCGAAGTCGCCGATGTTTTCCTTTTCGTATTCATCGGAGCTGACGCGGCCCGAGGGGCGGAGTTCTTCCAGATTGAGGTGGGCCAGTTTTCCATATGCGGGAAAGCTGGCGATGCGGAAGTAGACCGACTGGTCATCCGCTTGGTAAGCATGACCGGCAGCGATGAGTTGCGCGATCATGGCAATCATGCGCGCAATGTGCTCCGGATCGGTGGCGGCGGGGAAAGCGTTGGCGGGTTTGATGCGCAGCGTGGCCAAGTCCTCGAAAAAGGCGTCTTTGAAGGGCTTGGTGAAATCGGCCAAGGGAATGCCATGTTCCCGGGCGCCGCGGATGGTTTTGTCGTCCACGTCGGTCAGGTTCATAACCCGTTCGACCTCAAATCCGCGGTATTCAAGATGGCGCTGGAGGAGATCCTCGAAGAGGTAGGCGCGGAAATTTCCGATATGGGCGTGGTTGTAGACGGTCGGTCCGCAGGTGTAGACCTTGACTTTTTTTCCCTCCGGATCGAGGGGGACGAACGGTTCGGCTGATCTGGTCAGCGTGTTGTGGAGGCGGATCAAAGGAATTGAGGGTTGAGGGAAGGACGAGGGCGGAGGAAGCGTTCAGTCGGGGTGTTCGACGGTGGCGACGGCCATGGCGGCGATGCCTTCGCCGCGGCCGATGGTGCCGAGACCTTCATTGGTGGTGGCTTTGACCGCGATGCGGGCGGCGGGGAGTCCAAGCGCGGCGGCGATGCGTTCGCGCATGGCGGAAACGTGGGGAGCAATTTTCGGAGCTTCGGCGATGAGGGTGGCATCGATATTGTTGATGCGAACGCCGCGGGCGCGGGCGAGGTCGGCGGATTTTTCCAAAATCACAAGGCTGCTTATGCCGCGGAGGGCTTCGTTGGTGTTGGGGAAGTGATGGCCGATGTCTTGTTCACCGATCGCGCCGAGAACGGCGTCGGCAATGGCATGACTCAGCACGTCGGCATCGGAGTGGCCGTCGAGTCCCTGATGATGAGGAATTTCGACGCCGCCGAGGATGAGGGGACGACCGGCGGCAAAGCGGTGGATGTCGTAGCCGAGGCCAGTGGTGATCATGCCGGAGTTTTCAGTGTGCCGTTGGCAGGGCTGGTTCGTTGGGGAGCAAGGAGGCAAAGTCGGCGCGTCCGCTGGTCGCCGTGATGCGGAATCTGTTGGGATTGTCCGGGTGGGCTCGCAGGTCGACAACGCCTCCGGCAGCGGGAACAAGGAGGAGGCCGGCGGCGATGTCCCACAGGCTGATGGTCCCTTCGAGGTAAGCGTCGAGGCGGCCGGTGGCGACATAGGCAATGTCGAGTGCGGCACTGCCCAGCATGCGCATTTTTTTCACCCGACGGATGGCATGGTTGAAGGCGGGCAGAGTGCCATTGATGCTGCCGACGGTTTTCGAGACGCCCATCGAGATGATGCAGTCCTGCAAATTGGTGCGGCGACTGACTTCGATTTTCCGTCCGTTGAGCAGCGCGGGTCCACCGGCTTCGACGGTCCAGGTTTCGTCGCGCATCGGATCATGGATGACACCGGCGAGGAGTTCATTGTTGCGCCGCACCGCGATGGTCGTGGCGAAGTGAGGAATGCCATAGAAATAGTTTACCGTCCCGTCCAAGGGATCGATAATCCACTCGCATTCTCCGGTTCCTTCTCTGATCCCCTCCTCTCCGAGGATGGCGTGGTCGGGATGACGGGCCAGGATATGATCCTCGATGAGGCGTTGGGTGCGGCGGTCGAGTTCTAGTTTGATGTCGTGGGCCTGCATCTCGTCGACCTCGAGCGGTTGATCGAAATTTTCACGGAGCAATTTGCCGGCGAGGAGTGCGGCGTCGACCGCCGTGTTGAGAAATTCGGACATGTTTGACCATGTGGTAACAGATGCGATGCGCCTGGCGGACAAAAAAATCGGGAGGGGATCGAAATCCCCTCCCGTGCAACTTCGTTAAACCACTAAGATTTAGCGACGGCGTTTAGCGGCTTTTTTCTTAGCAGCCTTTTTCTTGGCGGGCTTGCGCTTCGCAACTTTTTTCTTGGCAGCTTTTTTCTTTTTAGCGGGCATCCAAAATCCCCCCTTTCAATCCGCAGTAGCGGTTTAGGAGTGTGCTTATAATGCAACTCACAAGTGCGTTGGTAAGACTGCGCGGAACAATCGTCAACGGTTTTTTAAAATAATTTTAAAATAATTTCGCGGGAGATCTGCGCATCTTGGTGCGCGCACCGCGTAAAAAATCCGCCGCCGAGGCGGTGACTTCACTCGCGCCGCAATATTTCTTCCGCTTGCGCGGCGATCGCATCAACAGGCCAGAGGCGTCCGGCGCCTTCGTATCCGCAGGCAAGCAGACCCTCGTCGGGTCCGATAAACGCCGCGCCGCGCGCACGCAGCACCTCCGTGTTCTGCACGGTCGCAGGGTGCAACCACATCTTGCCGTTCATGGCCGGAGCGATGAGCACCGGTGCACGGGTGGCCAGCGCCACGCAGGTCAAGGCGTCTTCGGCGAGGCCGTAGGCGAGGCGGGCGAGTGCCGCGGCAGACGCGGGTGCGATGAGCAGAAGGTCGGCGCGGTCGGCGAGTTCGATGTGCCCGGGACATGAACCTTCCTGTTGGTCGAAGACGCCGGTCATGACCGGATTCTTGCTCAGGGTTTGCAAGGTGAGCGGCGTGATGAAGCATTGTGCGGAGTTGCTCATGATGACGTGGACATCATGGCCTTGTTTGACCAGCAGGCTGGCGAGATCGGCGGATTTGTAGGCCGCGATCGAGCCGGTCACTCCGAGGACTATGGTTTTGCGTGCAGACATTTCAGCCCTCCAGCGAGATGATGCGCCGGCTGAGGTAGCGCTCGGCGCGGGTGATGGCGCGAAATTTGGTAAGATCCTCCTCCATCGACCCGCTGATGATGGTGTATTTGTATTCCCGCCAACACTTCATTTCGGCCGCAGCATTGGTCAGGCGGAAGTCGATCTGCCCGGCGGATTCGGTTCCGCGTTTCTCGAGGCGATGCCGCAACTCCTCCAAACTTGGGGGCATGATGAAAATATCAACGAGGGAGTCGCTGATGAAAGGATCCGTGCTCTTGCGGATGGTCTTTGCACCTTGCACGTCGATGTCGACAAGGACATCGGTGCCGGCGCGCAGCGTGTCGACGATACTTTGGCGCAACGTGCCGTAGTAGTGGTCGTGCACCCTGGCGTATTCGAGGAAGTCCCCTGCGCCGATCCGGCGTTGGAAGTCGGTTGCCTCCATGAAGTGGTAATCCTCGCCGTCGGTTTCCCCCGCGCGCGGGGTGCGTGTGGTGCAGGAGACAGCGTAGACCGTATCCGGCGTCTGCCGGAGCGAGCTGCAAATGGTGGACTTTCCCGCGCCGGATGGCGCGGAGATGACGAAGAGGATGCCGAGGCGCTTCAACGGAAGAGTTGGGGGTTGAGGGTGGCGGGTTGAGGGAGGGCGGAGACCGGAGTGCTCATTTATTCAATATTCTGGACTTGTTCGCGGAGGCGCTCCAGTTCCGTTTTGGCGTTGATCACCCTGCGGGTCACCTCGGCCGAGTTTGCTTTTGCCCCGATAGTGTTGCATTCGCGGAACATTTCTTGGGTGAGGAAGTCGAGGGTGCGGCCGTTGGCCTCTTTGGCCCCGAGACCGGTGCTGAATTGTTTGAGGTGGCTTTCGAGGCGGCTGAGTTCCTCGGTGATATCGGAGCGATCGGCGAAGAGCGCAAGTTCGCGGGCCAGACGCTCATCGTCAGCGGCGAATGAAGGCTCGAGTGCGTCCAACCGTGCCCGCATGGCCTCATGGTGTTTGGCCGCGACTGCGGGTGCCGCTTTGCGGATGGCGCTGATTTCCGTGGCAAAGCTCGCGAGGAGGCGGCGCAGTTCCCGCGCCAGGTGAGCGCCTTCCTTGGCGCGCATGGTTTCGAGTGAGCGGACGGCCAAGCGAGCCGCCTTGGCCAAAGCTACGGTGTCGGTCTGCGGGGCGGATAACGTCTCGCGCGAGGTGGCTGCGTAAAGGCGGACAAGATCGGAGAGAGTCGGCGGGCCGGAGATCTTGAGCTCGCTTTGCACCGCGGAAATCTCACGGTGGAGACGGCGGAAGAGGGCCGGGTCAAGGAGCGGGCGTGATTCTTGGCCGGAGGAGACGGAGGCGGTCACCGTGGCCCGACCGCGGACGAGGGAAGGCGCGATGATTTCGCGCAAGATGTTCTCTTGCATGGCAAGTTCGCGCGGCAGGTTAAAGACGAGTTCTGCGTTGCGGCGGTTGACGGTGCCGACTTCTACCGCATAGCATGTGCCGCGGTTGATGCACTCACCGCGCCCGAAACCGGTCATGCTTTTCATCAGACGAAATGACAGCGTGCGGCAGGTCGTGTGTCGAGCTTGCGGCCATTGGCTCTTGCCGCCCGAGGCTGCGGATCTCTATGTTTTCAGGATATGAGTTCTCCGGACCCCTTCATGCAGGCCGCCATCGAAGAAGCGCGTCAGGGCCGCGCTGAGGGTGGGATTCCCATCGGATCCGTGCTAGTGCTCGACGGGGAAATCATCGGTCGGGGCCATAATCGACGTGTGCAGGAAGGCAGCGTGATCCACCACGCGGAAATGAACTGCCTGGAACATGCCGGGCGTCTGCCGGCCTCGACCTATCGTCGTTGCACCATCTACTCGACTCTTTCGCCCTGTCCGATGTGCAGCGGGGCCATTCTTCTTTACGGGATTCCGAAGGTCGTGATCGGGGAGAACAAAACTTTTCAAGGTCCGGAAGAATACGTGCGCTCGCAAGGTGTCGAAGTGGACATCCGGCAGGACGCGGACTGCATCAAGCTGATGGAAGATTTCATCGCGGAAGAGCCCGAGCTTTGGAACGAGGATATCGGGGAGTGATGAGAGGAAATGACGAGTGACTGGTGACCTGTGGCGAGTGATCGGTGCCTTGGTCGCGGTGGGCTCTGTTACGGGATGCGGGGCGCCGCAACCGCTCCCCCCCGAGGCAAAGACGGGCAGTGTGATTTTTTATCACGTCGACGGGACGGGGATTGCGCATTGGCAAATGGCGCGGATGGTGTTGGCCGGGCCGGATGGGGAAATCAACTGGGATCGGCTCCCGCACACGGCGGTCTATCGCGGTCATGCCGAGGATGTGCTGACGCCGTCATCGAATGCAGGGGCGACGATGCATGCTTACGGGGTGAAGGCGCCGCACCGGGCTTTCGGGACGGATGCGGAGGGTCAGCGGCCGTTGGCGCCGTCGGGTCAGCGGCGCAGCATCATGCAGGAAGCGCAGGCGCGCGGGATCGCGGTGGGGTTGGTTAATAGTGGCAGCGCGACAGAGCCGGGCACGGCGGGTTTTGTCACCAGCGTGGCCGAGCGTGATGCCTGTGAGGAAATTGTGTCGCAGTTGGTGTCATCCGGCGTCGAGGTGCTTTTCGGCGGCGGTGAGAAATGGTTTTTGCCGGCGGGTGTGGAGGGGCGCCATGGCAAGGGCGAGCGCCGAGACGGGCGGAACTTGGTGCAGGAAGCGGAGGCGGCGGGTTACCGTGTGGTTTACACGCGAGAAGAAATGTTCGCCTTGCCGGACGATGCCGGGAAGGTGCTTGGAATTTTTGCTTGGGAAGACACCTTTAACGATGAAACGGAAGAAGTGCTGGCCGAGAAAGGCCTCGAGCCTTACGACGCGGCGGCGCCGACTTTGGCGGAGATGACGGAGGTCGCATTGCGTTTGCTGGGCGGGCGGCAGTTTCTGCTCGTGGTCGAGGAAGAAGGCACAGACAATTTCGGCAACTGCAACAATGCCACGGGCACGCTCGAGGCGCTGCGCCGGGCCGATGAAGGATTGGGCGTGGCGCTGGACTACGTTGAAAAGCATCCGGACACCCTGCTGCTCACCTGCGCCGACAGCGAAGCGGGCGCACCGGATGTGGTGGGTCTGCGCGGGGCAAATTATGAAAAGCCGTTGCTCGAAGAGGGCAAAGACTCCAACGGCGCTCCGGTTGACGGGGCGGAGCGCAGGCCGGAGGGTGGGGTGGCAAAGCCTTTTGTCAGTGCTCCGGACCGCGCGGGAAAGGCGCACGAATTTGTGGTGGTGTGGGCCACGCGGATGGATGCAAGTGGCGGGATCGTGGCGCGGGCGGCGGGACTCAATGCGGACCAAGTGCGGGGAACCTTCGACAACACGGCGGTTTATCCACTTTTCTACGAGACGCTTTTCGGGGCGGCGCCGGTGAAAGAATGAGATTCCAGAGGGGAGGCGCCGGATGAGTCCTTTTGCCGAGGTGGTCTGCCCGACTTGTTTTGAAGTGTTCGCCGTGCCGGCTCCGGACGTGTCCGAGGTTCCGTGCGAACTCGATTACGACTGCGAGGTGTGTTGCGCGCCGATGCAAATCTGCTTCAGCGCGGATGACGAAGGCGTGGTAGCCGAGGCGCGCGGGTTGGGGGAATAGCTTCGGCGGGTTCGGACTGCAGGGTTCGAACGCTCCGGCTCAGAGACCGCGAGCGAGTGATGTGGATTCAAGACTGGCTTTTCGAGCGGTTCTCTGCAGCCACTTGTTCGTGTCTTAGGTTTTGTCGGGCTTCAGGACATCCCGCGGGCGAATCGCAACATACCACCCGTGCAGCACAGGATCGCTATAACCAGTTCGAAAATCGAACTGTTCCCATGGCACTACTGAACGCAGGCCGTAATAGGGGTCCGCAATTTCAAGCGCTTCAGCGTTGATGCCTTGCAGCACGCCGTAGTGGCCGCCGCCGTCAACTGGCTCGCGGAAATTGATCATTACGAGATACCCCTCGCGAAGGAGTCTTTTGAGGGTTTTCATCTCGCGAGCCTTCTCAGCAGTGCGCACTTCGGATGGAAGCTCCTGTCCTTTGGGATTCGCGGAGGAATACCCCGTTAAAACCTCGTATTTGTCTCCCAGAGCGTTCATGACCTCAACAACACGGTCGTTCTCCGCGCCCTTCCCTGGCACGGCTCCCATCCGTGTGACCACTTCGTCCAAAGAAACGTCTTTTTCCGTCAGCGCCCGGTAAATCATGATGTAAGACGAGGCGTTGCATGTCCAATCGTTGGGCTGAGGGAAATACTCCTCTTTGCCAATTTTGTGCACTGACCAAACTGTCCTCCGGTCACTCATCAGACTCAGATTCTGCTCCGGATACCCCACAAGCGGGCGATCAATTATTGGCGGTTGAGTCATCTTCGATGCACATCCTAAAGAAAAAAATCCAATTATCGCTGAGGTCAAGAATGCTCGAATGAGGTGTTTCATAAGTGGTGCTCTAATTTTGGAGAACGCTCGAGGACAGCCGCCGAGCGCATCGAGGCTGGCTGGTCCGGTTGGTTCGGCTCTTTAGAGGTCGCGGAAGTCATACTTAAGCCTGAGTGAACCACCAGACACGGTGCCAGCGAGATAGCGCACTTCTGCTTGGTCTGCATACCAATCCCCACCCCAGTCAAAACTCACCGCTCCGCTGACGGTTTCCTTTTTGTAGACCGCACCATTCAGGATCAACTGGAGTTCTCCTTTTCCAGCTATCGAGCCACTGACTGCGATCGAGATGCCGACAATTCCCCCTTGGCCCGACTGCTTCTTCAAAATGATCGTCTCGTTTTTGGTGACGTCTTTCACGCTGACTTCGTGGCGCGCACAACCGGAAAGGTAGACGATTCCGATCGTGCCTAGTAAAACGAGGAACCGTTTCATCTTATGCCGAACGTACAGTATACGACAGTTCGTCAATATTGGGTTTTACGACTAGTCGCATATTCCTTGTAAGTGACGAGCAGTTGTCAGGATTTGGCGTGTCTTCCGGTGAGTCAATCTTGAACCGTATTTTCCGTGGCCTCGGGTGATTGGGCAACAAATGAACTGGCGGCGGTGCGCCGAGAGGGGTTTGATTCGGCGCCGACGGGGGGTGAGGCGCGGGAGGTGAAAGCGGCGGCCGGGGACGGCCGCCCTCCAAAATGTTTGCTGCCGCGGCGGCAGGGTCAGGCGGCGGCTTTGGCCGCACCCTTTTTCGGGGCCTTGGGTTTACGTTCTTCGAATTCGAAGCCGACTTTTCCGGACTTTTTGTCGAGGACGAGAAAGGCATTGAAGGGGCGGCCTTTTTTCGAAATGAACTTCGTGAGGAGATTGGTTTTTCCTTCGGTGCAGATTTGTCGGACATCGTCCGGACTGATTTCGCGTTGGAGGATCATCTTGCCCATGCGGAAGGCGCATTTTTTCTCGGGTCCGAGCCCCTGCTCGCAGGCGTAAGCGATGCCGGCTTCGTAGATCCCGCCTTTTTCGCAGACCGGGCACTTTTCCACGATGAGGGTGGCAGCTTCTTTGTTGAAGGGTTCGTTGCTCCGGATACCGCCGTCGCCGAAGTCGAAGGTGGTTTTCCACTCGGTCCCTTCGCTCAGGGCGAGTTTCGCTTCGAAGGGGCGGCCCATCTTGCTTTTGAAGCCTTTGATCGGACCGATGCTCCCGGTCTCGAGGAGGGCGCGTACTTCCTCTGGTTCCAGTTCCCGGCTGCTCACCGTTTTCCAGACGACAAGTTTGCACTCCTGATTTTTGCAGTCGTAGGCTTTGAACGACTCCTTGAATCCCTCGGTGCTCCCGCAGCGGGGGCATTTGGTCGAGAGGTCGTGGAAGTTGCCGCGCATGGTCTCGCTGTTCACCTGGCCGGAAGCGTCTTTGATTTTTGCGATGACGTTGGCCACGAGGTTGCGGATTTCCTCCATGAAGGCGTCGCGCTTGAAGCGTCCGGCCTCCATTTCTTTCAGCTTGTGTTCCCACTCGCCGGTCAGTTCGGGCGAACTAAGGGAGTCGATCTTGATTTCGCGCAGCGCGGTGATGAGTTTGATCCCTTTGGCTGAGGCGGCGAGTTCTCGGCCTTCGCGGCGGATGTATTCCTGGGTGAGGAGCCCTTCAATGACGGATGCCCTGGTGGCGGGCGTGCCGAGTCCTCGCTGGCTCATCGCTTCGCGCAATTCCTCGTCCTCGATAAGTTTTCCGGCGCCTTCCATGGCGGAGAGAAGGGTGCCTTCGTTGTAGCGGGCGGGCGGTTTGGTCTCGAGCTCCCTGACCTCGATGGAGTCGGCGGCGGCGTTTTCACCTTCTTTGACCGGGACGAGCGAGTCGTCGTCCTGGCTGGCCGCGAGTTTGCCGTAAACTTCGAGCCAACCTGGCTCGCGGAGGATTTTTCCGTCGGTTTTGAATTTCTCACCTTCGATCGTGGTGATGCGTTTGGTCACCTCGAATTTGGCCGGCGGGTAGAAGACGGCAATGAAGCGACGCGCCACGAGGTCGTAGAGCTTCATTTCATACTCGTCGAGTTTGTCGGGGCTGGCGCCGGTCGGAATGATCGCGTGGTGGTCGCTGACTTTGGCGTTGTTGAAGATGCGCGGGGTCGGCTTGACCCAGTCATTAGCCAGCGCCTTGCGGGCGTGCGGGGCGAGCGACGAGTCGTCCATCCCGGCGAGGACTTTTTTCGCAATGGGCAAGTTATCGGAGGGCAGGTAGCGCGAGTCGGTGCGGGGATAAGTCAACACCTTGTGGCGTTCATAGAGGGCTTGGGCCAATTGCAGGGTACGCTTGGCGCTGAAGCCGAAGCGTCCATTTGCTTCGCGCTGAAGGGTGGTCAGATCGTAAAGGAGGGGCGGAGCTTGTGTGGTCGGTTTGCGTTCCTCGCTGACCGTGCCGGTCTTACCTTGGCACTTCGCTTGGATCTCATCGGCTTTGGCACGGTCCCAGAGGCGCTCGGATTTGGCGTCTTCGTCGTCGGACTTTTTGAAATCCTGATCAAGCCACTTGCCGGGGTAAGTTCCAGCGGCAACGGCGAAGGTGCCGTGGAGTTCAAAGTAGGTGCGAGCTTGGAAATTGCGGATTTTTTCCTCGCGCTCGACCAGAATGGCGAGAGTCGGGGTTTGGACACGCCCGACCGGGGTGACTTGGAACCCACCGAGCAATTCCTTGTAGAATGCGGTCATGGCGCGCGAGCCATTGATGCCGACGAGCCAGTCGCTTTCTGAGCGGCAGGTGGCGGCTTCGGCGAGCGGGACCATTTCGGCGTCTTCGCGGAGGGTGGCGAAACCTTCGCGAATGGCATCCGCGGTCATGGATTGCAGCCAGAGGCGTTTAACCGGCTTCTGGTTTTTGAAGTGCTGGACAACGTACTGGAAGATGAGTTCGCCTTCGCGTCCCGCGTCGCAGGCATTGATCACTTCGCCGACATCCTTGCGGGCGAGAAGTTTTTTCAGGATGCGAAGTTGGTCCTGCGCTTTCTCGCGGGGGATAAGATCGAAGTGGGTGGGCAGGACGGGGAGATTTTCGAGGGACCACTTGCCGCGGACGACTTTGAAGCTGTCGGGCTCTTGAATTTCGAGGAGGTGGCCCACGGTGTGCGAAATAACCATGACCTCACCCTCGTAGTAGCCTTTCTCTTTTTTGAATTTGCCGAGGGCCTTGGCAAGGTCGCCAGCCACACTGGGCTTTTCTGCGATGACGAGGGTTTTGGACATCTTTAGACGAGTTTGACGAAGCGTTTTCCGGGCAGTTGTTTGACCAACCGGCGCATCTCGAGGGCGAGCAACGTGGAAGACACGACGGCGGCTGTCAACCCGCTTGTCACAATAACAGAATCCAAAGAGGCTTCCTCGCTGCCCAAGGCTTCGAAGACTTTCTGCTGGTTGGGGTTGAGTTCGGCCGGGGTGATGGCGGCGGGGAGTTCCGGACTTGTGCGGAAGATGAGGGGGAGATCGTCGAGGACGTCCCCCGCGGTGATGACGAGTTTGGCGCCTTGCTGGATGAGGCGGTTGGATCCCAAGCCGGCGGGCTGGTCGATGCGTCCGGGGACGGCATAGAGGGTGCGTCCCTGTTCGGCGGCCATGTTCGCGCTGATCAAGGCGCCGCTGTTGGCCCCCGCCTCGACGACCAGCACTCCGAAGGAGCAGCCAGTGACAATGCGGTTGCGGATGGGAAAGGTCTGGCGGTCGGGCGCGGTGTCGATCGGGAATTCGGAAATGACCGCCCCGGACGCGGCGATGCGTTCGGCCAACTCGGCGTTTTCCGGCGGGTAAAGGCATCCGAGCCCGGAGCCGATGACCGCGATGGTGCGGCCTTTGGCCGCCAATGCCCCCTGGTGCGCGGCGGTGTCGATGCCGCGGGCGAGCCCGCTGACAATGGTCAGTCCAGCGTAAGCGATCTGGAACGAAAGTTTCTTCGCGCACTCGGTGGCGTAGTGCGTGGCTTTGCGCGAGCCGACCACGGCAACGGCGTGACGGTCCCGTTCGGTGAGGTTTCCGCGCACGTAAAGGACGATCGGCGGATCGTGAATTTCACGGAGAGCGGGCGGGTATTCGTCGTCCTGCGCGGTGATAACATGGGCGCCGAGGTCGGCGGCTTTTTTCAATTCGGCGGTCGGGTCGGTGTGGTCCTGCCAGCGCGTGATGTTTTCGGCCAGCGGTCGGGTGATGCCGTCGATGGCGGCGAGCTGGTCGTGACGGGCGAGGAGAATTTGTTCAGCGGAGCCGAAGGCGTCGAGGAGGCGTCGCAGGCGCACGGGTCCCATTTGCGGGATCATGTTTAGCGCGACGCAGGCCTCGAGGTGGGTCATGGAGGCGTCATGCTAAACAGGGGTGGGCGAGGGAGGGGAGAGATTTCAGTGCTCAGTTTTCAGGGGAAGAGGGCACGGGTGGAATCAAGAGGGTAATGGGGATCTGAAATTTGAAATTTCAGATGCGGGCCGGGTGGCGTAGGCTTTTTTCGTGAAGGCGCTGTTGCTGACTAATGAGTATCCGCCGCACGTCTACGGTGGCGCGGGTGTCCATGTGGAGTATCTGGCCCGCGAGTTGGCCCGGTTTATGGCCGTCGAGGTGCGGTGCTTTGGCGGCCAGACATCGAGCGAGGGGGATCTGACGGTGCGCGGATTCAGGGCCGACGAATCGGCTTTCGGGTGTCCGCCGGCGCTGCGCGCTGTTTTCGCCGCAACGCAACGCGACAATGCGATGGCCGCGGCGGGAACCGATGCGGACCTCGTGCATGTGCACACTTGGTATACCCACCTCGGTGGCATCCTGACGAAGTTGAATTATGGGATTCCGCTGGTGCTTACCGTTCACTCGCTCGAGCCGATGCGCCCGTGGAAGCGGGAGCAACTCGGGGGCGGCTACGACATTTCATTGTGGGTCGAGCGGACGGCGATCGAAATGGCGGATGCGGTCATTGCGGTCAGTGAATCGACCAAAGCCGATGTTTTACGATTATTCGACGTGGATCCGGCGAGGGTGCAGGTCATTCACAACGGCATCGATCTCCAAGAATACACCGCGCGACAGGACCAAGGTCTGCTCAAGCGGCACGGAATCGATCCGGCGCAGCCGTATGTGTTGTTTGTCGGTCGCATCACGCGGCAGAAGGGGATCATTCATCTGGTCAGGGCCTTGCCACATCTGGATCCGGGTTTCCAAGTGGTGCTCTGTGCCGGCGCACCGGACACAACGGAAATCGAGGAGGAGATGAAGTCGGCGGTGGAAGCCGCGCAGCAGGAACGTCCGGGCGTGGTCTGGATCGGGGAGATGCTGCCGAAGAGTGAAATCATCGCGTTGTATTCGGGCGCGGAGGTGTTTGTCTGTCCGTCGATTTACGAACCCTTCGGGATCATCAATCTCGAAGCGATGGCCTGCGGGACGCCGGTGGTGGCCAGTGCGGTAGGGGGGATTCCCGAGGTGGTGGTGCATGGCGAGACCGGGTTGCTCGTGCCGGTCGAGCAGATGAATGTGGCGCCGTTCGAACCGGTCAACGCCGACACGTTTGCCTTCCATCTGGCTGAAGCGATTAATGAGTTGATGCGGGACGAGGCGCGGCGGCGCTCCATGGGCGAAAAGGCGCGCCGGCGGGTGGAGGAGAATTTCAGTTGGGAGGCGATCGCGCGGAAGACGGCGGAGTTGTATCGGACGGTGTGCCATCGCTGAGAGGCTGAGGGGGTATTATTGACTTCGGCCCATAAACCCATATTGGTACCCATATGAAGACTACCCTCGAGTTGCCTGACGATTTGTTTGCGCAGGCCAAGGTTGCGGCGGCGAAACGCAACACGACTTTTCGGGCCATCGTCGAACACGCTCTGCGGCGCGAGGTTGGCCAAGCAGAGGAGGGAGGGTCTCCTTACTTCCGGGTCGGTCCGGACGGTATCCCGCGAATTTGTCACACCGGCAAAGTGCGGGTTACTTCCGCGATGGTCCGGGAATTAATGGAAGAGGAGTAGGACGACGTGGTTCACCTCCTCGATGTGAATGTCCTTATTGCCTTGTGTGATGAGGGGCACGAGTTCCACCAGCGTGCTCTGGCCTGGTTCTCGCGAGATCCGCAGCGGGCGTGGGCGACTTGTCCGATGACGGAAAACGGCTTTGTGCGCATCATCGGCCACCGCAACTATCCCGGCTTTTCCGGTGGCACCGCCGCGGCGCGGCAGATCTTGGAGGCGCTTTGCCTGTTGCCCGGACACCAGTTCTGGCCGGATACCGTTTCGTTGCGCGATCGTTTGCGGTTTGAGCACGTCCCGGATTCACGCCAGCTCACAGATTACTATCTGCTCGGTTTGTCGTCGGCGCGCCAAGGGCGCCTGGCCACGCTCGATCGGGGTATGGACGCTTCCTTGGTTCGCGGCGGAAGCCGTGCGTTTTTTTTGATCCCTTGATTCTCCAACCATGAACACTTTTTCGTCCGAATGTATTTTGCCGGCGCGGGCGATATTGGGTGAGGGCGCGTGTTGGTTCGCGGCGGAGCAAAGGCTTTATTGGGTGGATATTTTGCGGTGCGAGGTGCACCGGTTCGATCCGGCCACCGGGACAGACGAGGTGCGCAAGACGCCGTGCCATGTCTCGCTGGTGCAACCGACGACGCAGGGGGACTTGGTGCTGGGGACGCGTGACGGGATCGCGCGGATGGATTTCGAGAGCGGGAAATTTTCGCTCCTCTGCGATCCGGAGGCTGGTATCCCGGGCAATCGCTTCAACGACGGCAAGCCGGATCCGCGCGGCCGGCTGTTTGCCGGGACGATCGCTTATGACGGTTCCGACAAAAAAGCGGCACTTTGGCGGGTCGAACCGGATCTGACCTTCACCAAACTCATCGATCAAGTGGGTAACTCGAACGGGCTGGGCTGGTCGCCGGACCAGAAGACGTTTTATTGGACGGATACCAAGACGTCGTGCGTGTTTGCTTTCGACTACGAGGCGATGAGCGGGGACATTTGCAATCGTCGTGTGGTGGTCGAAGTGGACAAAGCGCTCGGGCGACCGGACGGGATGACGGTGGATGCGGAGGGGTTTTTGTGGACCGCGCTGTGGGCCGGGCACGGCGTGGCGCGGTGGAATCCGGCGACGGGGGAGATGGTGGCGAAGGTGGAGTGTCCGGCGGCCAATGTGACGTGTCCTTCTTTCGGCGGAGCGGACTTGGACGTGCTTTATTTCACCACGGCACAGAAGGGGCGGGAAGATGCGGAGCCTTCACGCGAGACGGAGGCGGGGAATCTTTTTGCGGCGAAGGTTGGGGTGCGGGGGATGGCAGGGTTTGCTTTTGCGGGGTGATTTTGTAACGCAGGGGCGCTCAATGCGCCGATGATCCGCACAAGGCAGACAGGCTGACAACGCTACAGGATTACGGTTGTTGGCTTTGCGCTTCGCCGGTCATAGGGACGAAGCGGACGGGGAGGACGGATTGCTTCGCGATCTTCCCGCCCTCTTTGCGCAGGAGAATGAGGTCTTGGTTCATGCCGCTGCCTACGGGGATGATCATGCGGCCGCCGTCGCGGAGTTGCTCGACGAGGGCGGGTGGAATTTTGTCCGGCGCGCAGGTCACGACGATGGCGTCGAACGGCGCCTTTTCAGTCCAGCCCTTGTGGCCGTTGCCGTAACGGACCTGAGCATTGTCATAGCCGAGCCGCTCGAGCGTTTGCTGTGCCATTGCGGCGAGGGGCTCGATGATTTCGATGGTGTAGACTTCGGCGCCGGTGGCAGCGAAGACCGCGGCTTGGTAGCCGGAGCCCGTTCCGATTTCCAAAATCCTTTCGCCGGGTTGCGGACCGATGGCTTCGGTCATGAAGGCAACGATGTAGGGTTGCGAGATGGTTTGGCCGTGGCCGATGGGAAGCGGGTAGTCCATGTAGGCCTCGCTGCGCAGACGAAGCGGGAGAAAATCGTGGCGCGGCACGGTGCGCATGGCCTCGAGGGTGGCGGGATCGGTGATGCCGCGGTCCACAATTTGTTCCCGCACCATGGTCTCGCGTTGGTCGGCGAGGTCGGGGGCGGAAGCGGGCGGTTTCGCCTCCGGGCAGGCGGGGAGAAGGAGGGTGAGAAAAAGAAGCCAACGGCTGGCGCTGCTAAAGGTGGGCCAGATGCGGAGGAATCTCATGGGGATCGGCGGACTCGATGGATTCATGCACTGCATTTTCATGCCAAGCGCGGATTCCGGCAAGTCCCTCGAGGGTCTCGACGGCGCCGAAGCGGCGGCGCAATTCGCGGCTGGAGTGAAGCCCGCGCGAGTAAGCCATGAGGCGGGAGCGCATGGCGTGCATGGCTCGGTCCGTCTTGCGCCAACGCGCCAACTCCTGCCGGCAATGATCCTCGATAAGGTCCCAACGGTCGGAGAGTGTCGGCTCCGGTGGTGCGTCCTCGCCCCGGAACGCGGCGGCGATTTCCTGGAAAAGCCACGGGCTGGTCATGGCGGCGCGGCCGACCATGAGGCCGGCAACTGCGGCGCGGTGCCAGCGCTGAACCGCCGCGGCGGCGGAGTCGATGTCGCCGTTGCCGACCACCGGAATCCGCACCGCCTCGGCCACCGAGGCGATGACGTCCCAGTCGGCTTGCCCGGAGTATCCTTGGGCGCGGGTGCGGCCGTGCACGGTGAGGCGGCGGATGCCGGCATCTTCGAGGCGTCGGGCATTGTCCGCCGCATTGACCGACTGTTCGTCCCAGCCGGTGCGGATTTTGGCCGTGACGGGCAGCGGAGAGACGGCGCGGACGACGGCGGAGGCGATGGCGGCGAGGAGGGTGCCGTCGCGGAGGAGGGAGGATCCGCCGTTTTTGCAAACCACCTTGTTGACCGGGCAGCCGAAGTTGAGGTCGATGAAGTCGGGTTGTTTCCAATCAACGACCGAAGTGGCGCCCCGCGCGAGTTGTTCGGGTTCACCGCCGAAGAGTTGGACTCCGAGAGGATGCTCTTCGGGGGTGGAGTCGACGAACTGTTCGGTGCGCTCGTTGCGGTGCAAGATACCCTCGGCCGAGACAAATTCGGTGGTTAGCACGTCGGCGCCGCGTGCTTTGCAAATGCGGCGGAAGACCGAGTTGGTCACTCCCGCCATGGGCGCGAGAAAAAGAACGGGGCGCTCGGCGCGGGGGGCGAAGCCGGATGGTGCGGTGGCGTGTTCCATGGGAAAGACCGGCGCCGGAGGCGGCGCCTTTCGATTGTTCAAGCGGCTTCGCCGAGTTGGAGCCCGAGGAGAGCGGTAACCTCCGCCTGCACTGCAGGGACTTGGGCCAAGCTGAGGCGGGGGTTGGGGATGAGGAAAGTTTCACCCGTGCCGGCGCGTTCGTAGACCATGATGTCGGGGTCGCTGCTTTCCATCGGCTTGAGGATACGTTTGCGCTCGAGCATGAGGGCAAGAATGTAACGGGCATTTTTCGTCGCGTCGGAATTTTCCGCGATGAGTTTACGGAGAATGCCCTCCGCATCCTGCTTGGCGAGCGGTTCGGGCGGCGGTGGGGGCGGGGCCTCGAACTTGGTTTTCCAAAAGGAAAAAGGCGCCGGCTCGGCAGGCCGCGCGGCCCAAGCCTCTTCACAGACGTCATCCCGGCGGAAATTGTCCGCGTCGCGATAAAGTGCGGTATAGAAAAATTCACCCTCTTGAAAGGGGTGCTGCGTGGCAGTGCAGGTTTCGGAGCGTTTGCGGATTTCCCAATCTTGGTTCATGGCGCGTCAGGAGAGAATGTTGGGTATCTCGCGATTGGTCGAGCGCATCCAGAGCATGAACCAGCCGACGGCGCCAAAAAGAGCCATGGGGCCCCACGCGGCCAGCGCGGCATCGATGCGGTAGCCCTTGCCTAGGGCAAGGAAGATGCTGCTGGTCAGGACGAGGAAAAAGAAGAGCAGGATGGCGATGGTGATGCCGCCGAGCAGGCCGCGGCGCGAATAGATGATGCCAAGGGGTGCGGCGATGAGGACGGCCAGAAAGCAACCCCAAGGGAGAGCCCAGCGGTAGGCCAGTTGGGTGCGGTAAGCGGCGAGACGTGCCGGGGTGAAGTGTGCGTTGTTGGTCAGGTATTCGCGGAGTTCGGGCACCGAGAGGAAATTGGCGTCGAGCACGGAACTGCTGATGCGCCACGGGGTTTCGGAAAAATTGCGCAGGCGGAGGACTTCGAACCATCGTTGTTCCTTCACATCGCCCTGCGTGGTGAAATCGACCACTTTGCCTTTTTCCAGCCGCCATGTTTGGGAGGGGTGATCGTAGGTCGCCTTCTCCGCGTAATAGTTCCGCTGCAGGCGCCCGGATTCGTCTTCCTGCAGAATCATGACCGAGCCAAGACGTTCGACCGAAGGGTTGAGGCGACCGATATGCCAGAAGCGACGGTCTTCGCGGTTGCGGAAAAGGTGACCCTTGATCGCTTGACGCTCGAGGTTCTGGCCGCTGGAGACTTCTTGTAGGATTTCTTTTTTGACCGCACCGGCGTGGGGAGCGGCGGAGTAATTGAGGGCCGTGGCGAAGGCGGTGAGCAGCAAACCGAGGATGAGGAGGGGAGCGAGAAGCCGGAGAACGCTGCGTCCGGCACAAAGGACGGAGATGAGTTCGTTGCGGCGCGACATTTGGGTGAAGGTGTAAAGAATGGCCAGGAGCAAGCCGACCGGGAGGCTCATCAGGATGATTTCCGGGACCCGGAGGAGGTAAAATTCCGCCACGCGCGAAAGCGGGGCTTTGTTCTCGAGGAAAGTCGGTGCATTCTCGCTCAGGTCGAAGACCAGCCAGATGGAGACAAACCCCAACACGCAGTAAAGGAACGGCTGGAGCACGCGCATGAGGATGTATCGGTCGAGGATTTGCATAGCGGGCGCCCCGGATGGAACGCTTCATCCGGTGATTATCCGGCGGCTGCCGCCCGGCATCAATCCGTTTAAGCCGGAAGGGGAAAACCCATGATCTCGCTTGTCCCGGAAGGCGGGGCCAAAGCGGGACCGACGGCGCGGATGGACGACATTTTTGCGCCGGGTGGTTTACTCTCGGCGGCCAACAATTACGAATTCCGCCCGCAGCAATTGCTCATGGCCCAGCGAGTGGCGGAAACGCTGGCGCGGGGAGGCCACTTGGTCGCCGAGGCAGGGACCGGCACGGGCAAGTCGCTCGCTTACCTTGTTCCGTCGGTGCTGGCCGCGACGGAAGGCGGACGCAAAGCGATTGTCTCGACCCACACGATCAATTTGCAAGAGCAACTGCTCTACAAAGACCTTCCCTTGGTTGCGAAGTTGTTGCCGGTCGAGTTTGATGCAGCCCTGCTCAAGGGTCGGCAGAATTACTTGTGTCCGCGCCGCCTGCACAAGGCACTGGAAAACCGGGCGGAGCTTTTCACCACGACCGAGGCGGTGGAGTTGGAGCGTATCTTGGAGTGGAGCCGCGGCACGCGCGATGGGTCGCTGGCCGACCTTGATCCGCTGCCCGATCCTGCGGTCTGGAATCTGGTCTGCAGCGAGGCGGGTATCTGCACCCAGCGATCCTGCGGCGGTGGGGACGGTCCGCGCTGTTTTTACCAACAGGCCCGGCGCCGGGTGGACGCGGCGAACCTTGTGGTGCTCAACCACAGCCTCCTTTTCATCATGCTGGGGGGACGCGACCCGATGTCCGAGGAGGGTCCGGGCTATCTTTATCCGAATGATTTTCTCGTCATCGACGAGGCCCACACCATTGAGAACGTGGCGGCCAAGCATCTGGGAATCCGCCTTTCGCAATACGAATTGCGCTACGTGCTGCAGAGAATGTGGAATCCGCGGACGAAAAAAGGTCTGCTCGTCGCGCTGAAATCCAAGCCCGGTGCGGCGGTGGTGGCTTCGGCCATCGACGAAGGGGAACGTTTTTTCGCGGCCTTGACCAACAAGTGCAATTTCACCAAGGGGAAAGAAGTGCGGGTGCGCGGTCCGTTGGAACTGCCGATGGATCTCATGCGCCGCCTGCAGGAATTGCGGCAGGTGATCAAAGACGCCTCGTCGGATGCTGCGGAAGAAATGCGCGCCGAGGCCGGGGAGGCCTCCTTGCGTTTGCAGGCTTTTGTCGATGGCTTGCCAGTTTTTGCCGACCAGCAGGCCGAAGAGAGTGTCTATTGGGCATCACTCACCGGGCGCCGCGATCAATTCACGACCGCGCATGTCACCCCGGTCGACTTGGCCGGCGAGTTGCGCCAGTTGCTTTTCCGCGAGGAGACCACCGCGGTGCTGACCAGCGCGACCTTGTCGGTCGGGCGTCCGGATTTGCTCTACTTCCGCGAGCGGGTCGGTGCCGAGGAGGCCGAGGCGGTGCAGATCGGAAGCCCTTTCGAGTACGCGCGTCAGATGAAGATTTACGTGGTTAAAAAAATGCCTGATCCGCGGGCTGAGGAATACGAAGCGGAATTGGAGAAATGGATCCGTCATTTCACGATCGAGACGCAGGGCCACGCTTTTGTCCTTTTCACCAATGCCCGTTTGATGCGGAGTCTGGCGGGAAAGATGGAGAGTTTTTTTGTGGACAAAAGTTGGCCTTTGCTCGTGCAAGGGGCGGACCGCTCGCGGCACAAGATGGTCGAGGATTTCCGGGGCGAGGCCAACTCGGTGCTTTTCGGGTTGGATAGTTTTTGGAGCGGGGTCGATGTACCCGGTGAGGCCTTGCGGAATGTGATCATCACGCGTCTGCCGTTCGCGGTGCCGGATCATCCGCTGATTGAGGCGCGCTTGGAGCAGATCGAGGCGCGGGGTGGAGACCCATTTTCGGAGTATTCACTGCCGGAGGCGATTTTGAAATTACGGCAGGGGGTCGGCCGTCTTATCCGCACAGCCTCGGACGAGGGCATTATTGTTATACTCGACAACCGGGTGGTGACGAAAAACTATGGCCGGGCGTTTCTCAAGGCGTTGCCGGAATGTCCGGTCGAGATTGTATGAAGAGCGCAGGAGCAGGACGTCCGTTGCTCGCGGCGGCTGCTTTGCTCGCCGGTCTCGCCCCTTGGTGGCTGGCGAGGGACGAGGGGGCCAAATCTTTTCCGGGATTTTTGGTGGAGAGCAAAATACCTGCCGCGGCGACTAGCCCTTTTTTCCAGACGGTACAGGTCAATGCGGTCAACAACCACGCCAAGTCGCACTCGGCAACCTTGGCCGAGTTACCCGATGGCACCTTGGTTGCGGCTTGGTATGCAGGGAGCGGAGAGGGGGCGGCGGATGTGGCCATTTATCTTTCGCGGCGCGGCGTAGATGGTGCTTGGTCGGAGCCGGCCGCGGTGATGACGCGGGAGCGGGTGCAGGCGGATTTGCGGCGCAATGTTATATCGCTCGGTAACCCTTTGTTGTTGCCGGATGATTCGGGGAGGTTGGGACTGCTCTTTGTTTCGATCGCGGCGGGGCGATGGTCGGGGAGCTCGATGAATCTGGCGTGGTCCGAAGATGGCGGGCTGACCTGGGGGGCAGCGCGGAAGTTGACCATGAACCCGCTGTCCAACTTGAGCGCGCTGCCGCGCAATCCGCCGGCGCGTTTGGTGGGGGGCGGATGGGCCGTGCCGGTCTACGAGGAGTTTCTCGGCAAGTTTCCCGAAACCTTGTGGCTGCAACCGCGCAGAAAGGACTACTCGGCCGCAGTCTCGCGGGTCGAGGGTGGTGTCTACGTCTTGCAATCTGCGCTCGTGCCGCTGGCGGTGGACCGTGCGGTTTCCTTCTTCCGCGATTTCCGTCCGGCCCGGTGGATGTCCGCTTCATGGTCGGATGATGCGGGGGGCACGTGGACCAAGCCGGCGGTGACCGGGTTACCCAACCGCGATTCGGGTTTGTGCGCGATCCGTTTGTCGGACGGCGCCATCTTGATGGCTTTCAATGATCTCTCCCCGGGCAAACGGGAGAATTTGCGCTTGGCCCTTTCGGAGGACGAAGGCCGCACATGGCGGACAATCGCCACGTTGGCCGAAGAGGCTGGCAGCGAGTTTTCTTATCCCTATCTGATCCGCCCGTCCGATGGGACCATCCGCATGGTCTATTCCGCGCGGCAGACGCAAATCCTCTTTGCCGAATTCAACGAGGCATGGGTCTACGAGCAGGCGGAGGCGGCGCGATGAAAGAAACTGTGATCGTTTGGACCGCCTTGGTTCCTTTTCTCCTCCTGCTTTGTTTCGGCCAGCGCCTCAGTGGATTGACCGGCGTGTCCGGGCTGGCCTTGGCTGCGGTGGTATCGGCTGCGGCGGTTTGGTTTCCATGGTTCGGACACCCGCTCCCGTTTTGGAGCGCGAGCCTGAGCGCAAACTTCAGCGTGATCATGGTGGCCTTGCTGGTGGTCGGCATCCTCGACCGTGCTCGTGGAACTGTAGTGTTTCGTCCTGCTGATTGGCATGCCGCGTGGATTTTTGGCGCGGTGGCAAGTATTCTACTCTACCCGAGCGCGCTCGGTTTGGGTCCACGGAACTTCGATGCGTATGCGCTCGGCTGGCCATGGCTGTTTTGGGGGCAATCGCTCTGGATATTTGGCGGGGCGGGTTTCGTCGCAGCTTTGCTGATCTGGCGGGGCAACCGTTTCGGCTACGTTGTTTTCTTGGCCATGCTTGGCTCTGCGGCCGGATTCCAGGAGTCGGACAATTTTTGGGATTACCTGCTGGATCCGGTTTATGCAACTGTGTCGCTCCTGGCCGTTTTGCGGATGCTTTGGCGTCGACTTATTGCTCAATTTCGATTAAGAGATCCTTCTGGAAAAGCTGACCGGTGATATTGCCTCGGAGCATGTCTTTCGATTGTTTGCCGGTGAAGCGGTCGACGAGACTGAGGCGCGAACCGAGGATGCTGACGCCGGGGAATTGGGCGATCGCGGTGTTTGAAGCCGGGACACCGAGGATGAAGAGCGAATGCTCTTTGCGCAGATCCTCAAGTTTGGCCGGTGGTTCGACCCGGGTGGTCTGAATATCCGCACCCGGAAGCATGAAGCGGTAGACTTCATCGTGGGCGCCGTAGACGGTGGGCAAAATCACGGTGCGTCCGCGAGCGGCGTCAATGGCCTGGCGCGAGTAGGTGCCGCGCGGTCCGTCAAACGGATCGCAAAAAAGCGCGTAAGCGAGGTAAACCAGCAGGATGGCCGGGGCAGCCAACGCTTTGGTCCAATCACGGTGGAACAAGCCGGCAAGAGCGAGGCCGGCGATGGCGGCGAGCCCCGGGGCAAAATACCAAGGGTAGATCGTGCCCTCGGCGAGTTCGCCGGTCAGGATCAGGCCGCCGAGGAGCAAGACAGCGGTGATGGCCGCGACAGCCACGAGGGTGACCGCCAAGGTCCAGCGGGGGATTTTTTCCCAGTGCAAGGCCAGCAGCACGGCCAGGGCGGGCATGGCAGGGAGCAGATAACGCTCATCGCGCTGTTGGGGCAAGGCGAAGACGATCATCTGCGTCAGCACCCAAATCCAGAGCAGCTTGTCTGTTTCGGCCAGGGTGCGGCGTCCGCGGAAGGCGACAACCAAGAGGGCGAGGAGGGCGGGGGCGAGGAGTCCGGCATTGAATGGATAGCCGAAAAGAATGCGCCAGATGCTGTAGTTACCCGCGACGAGGTTGAGGAAGTAGTTGCCGCGTTTCGGGTCGAACTTGCCCGCGTTTTCTTTGAGGACGAAGTCTTGCAGGATGAGCTGGGGATTAGGGTCGAGCCAGAACCAGAGGCTGAAGACGCCGAGGGCGACGACACCAAGCAGGGTGATTTTCGGGGCCTCGGCGCGCAACCATTCGGCGAAGCGGTAGCCGCGTTGGTGCAGTGTCCACCAAGTGAGGCCGGCACAGAATGGAATGATGAGAGCGAAGGATTTGTAGAGCAGACCGACACCGACCATGAGGCCAAAGGCGAGGGCGAGGATCCAGGTGAGCCCGCCCGCCCGCGGTCGCCAATAAAGAAGGATGAAGAAGGGCAGGAAAAACCAGAAAGTTTCCGGAGCGGAGGTCAGGACAACGCGTCCGTAGCGGTAGGTGCTGAAGAAGGCGAGAAAGACGGCCGCGGCGAGAAGTCCGGTGCCGAGGTTACCGGAAAGCCGGCGGGCCAGCAGGAGAACGAGTGCCGCGGTGGCCAGGCTGTAAAGCGCGACCGGGAGGCGAAGACGCCAGAGTTCCCAGTGCTGGCCCCAGTCGGTCATGACGACGCCTTGCCAGAAAAGTGCGGGTGGCTTGGTATTGCGCTCGCCCTCTTGGAGATTTTTCAGCGGGAGCCATTCGCCGCCCTCGGCGGTCATGCGGGTGATTTGCCAGTAGAGGTGTTCGTCCGGATTGGTCGCGGCGTGTTCACTGCCAAGATTGTGCAGGTAAACAAAGACCCCGAGGGCGAGGGCGAGCCAGCCGAGGAGGTGGGGCGAATGTTTCGTCATGGCGCGGGCTGGATCACTTCGACGAGAAGATCTTTTTTGAAAAGGTTGCGGGAGACGTGGCCGGTGAGCATATCGATGGTCTCTTGGTTGTTGAAGCGGTCGATGAGTTGGAGGCGTGTGCCGACAATGCGGAGATCGGGCGAATTTTCCACACTCCGATCTCGGAGTGGCAGGGTGATGATGAAGAGGTTGTTCTCCGCCTTGAGGCGGTCGAGCGCATAGTCGTTGACGTGGTAGGGTGCCAAGTCGGCCTGGGGCAGCATGAAGCGGTAGATTTCCTCGCGCGCGTTGAAATTGATCGGGGCGGCGATGGATTTGCCGCGGGCAAAGTCCGCCGTGGCGCGGTCGAATTCTCCGCGGGGGCCGTCAAACGGAAGGAGGAACGCCGCGTAAGCGAGGTAGAGGAGCAGCACGGCTGGCGCGGCAAATGAGCGGGTGAGGTCTTGGCGCCACAGGCCGACGGCAGCGAAGGCGATGACCGCCGCGATAAAAAGCCAGTAGAACCAAGGATAGAGGAGGCCGAGGCCGGCGTCATTGGTTAGCAGGACGGCTCCCAGCCCCATGCCGAGAGAGATCACGGCGACGGCGAGCAATGTGATGCCGAGAATCCAGCGCGGAATTTGGGTCCAGTGCAGGGCGAGGAGAACGGCCAGCGCGGGCATGCCGGGCAGCAGATAACGTTCGTCGCGTTGGTTGGGCAGGGTGAACACGGCGAAGACGGTGATGATCCAGATCCAGAGGAGTTTTTCGTCATTGGTCAGTTCGCGCCGCCGCAACCAAGTGATGACGAAGAGCGCGACGAGAGCCGGGGCGAGGAGTCCGGCGTTGAACGGGTAAGAAATCACATTGCGCCAGATACTGGATTCGCCCCAGAGAAGGTTGAGGAAGTAGTTCCGTCCACCGGTATCGAACTTGCCGACATTTTCCTTGAGCACGAAGTCCTGCAGGATGAGGTGCCGTTGCGGATCGAGCCAATACCAGAGGCTGAAGACACCGAGAGCAACGAAAGTCATGGCAACGACCCTCGGCATTTCGCGGCGGAGCCACGGGCCTACTTGGTAGCTGTGCTGATGAAGAGTCCACCAAGCCAGAGCAACGGCCGCAGGGAGGACGAGGGCGAAGGATTTGTAAAGAAGAGCAGCGCCAACGAAGAGACCGCACCCGAGGGAGACCGGCCAGCAAAGTTTATCGCGCTGCCCCTCGTGTGATCCGACGAGCAGAACAAAGATCGGGAGAAAAAGCCAAAAGGTCTCCGGCGCGGAGGTGAGGAAGACGCGCCCGTAGCGGTAGGTTCCGAAAAAAGCGAGGTAGACCAACGCGGCGAGGAGCCCGGTCGAACGCGAAGCGGAAATCTGCCGGGCGATAAGGAAGACCATCAGGGCGGTAGCGAAAGTATAGAGGGCATTCGGCCAGCGCAGATTCCAAAGAGTGTAGTTCTTGACCCAATCGGTGCTGACGATGCCCTGCCAGAAAAGTGCGGGCGGTTTGGTGTTGCGATGCCGCTCGATCATTGTTTGCAACGGCAACCAGTGGCCGGACTCCGCCGTGGCATAGGTCATCTGTGCGTAGAGCAGTTCGTCACCATTGGTGGCGGCATGGTCGCTGCCAAGAGCGGCAAAGTAGGCCGCCAAGGCAAGAAGGATAGCCAAGAGGGCGGTGAGTCCGGTGAAACGGACGGCAGACGACGGCATCGGAGGAGGATAGGCGACGAAGCGGGGGATTGTCAGCAAGCGACGATCCGTCCATTTATGGGCGGTGCTTTATCTGGTTTTAGCCGTGCTGATCGTTTCCGCCGGTTGCTCTCCGCAACCGCGGGCCGATTTGGTTTTTCTCAATGGGGCGGAGCCGGAGACACTTGATCCGGCCTTGATCACCGGGCAACCGGAGGGGCGCGTGACCAACGCGCTCTTTGAGGGATTGCTCACCTTCGACCAGAGCGGGAAGCCGCAGCCCGGGATGGCGGAGAGTTGGACGGTGTCGGAGGACGGCAGGATTTATACCTTTACGCTGCGGGAGGGATTAACCTGGAGCGATGGAACGCCTTTGACCGCGCGGGACTTTGTCGAGTCGTGGCGGCGGACGCTGGATCCAGCCACGGCGTCGGAATACGCCTACCAGTTAAACTACATTAAAAATGCGCGGGCTTTCAATGAGGGAAAGTCGGAGGACTTTTCCCAAGTCGGGGTGTCCGCACCGGATGAGCGGACGCTGCGCGTTGAATTGGAAAACCCGACGCCGTTCTTCGCGGATTTGTGCGCGTTCGTCACCTTGTTGCCGGTTCCGTTGCATGTGATCCGCGAGCATGGGGATGATTGGATCAAGCCGGGACGGATGGTCAGTAATGGCGCCTACGTCCTTGGGTCATGGCGGCTCAACGACCGGATCCGGTTGCGGAAAAATCCGCGCTATTGGAACGCGGACGCGGTAGCGATGGAGACGATTGATGTGTTGCCGGTGAGCAAAGCGAATACGGCCTTCAACTTTTACTCCTCAGGTCAGGCCGACCTGATGATGGACAAGGGGTTGGTGCCGCCGGCGCTGCTCGGGGAAATCAAGAAGCGCGATGATTTCCATGCCGCGCCATTTCTCGGGACCTATTTCCTGCGTTTCAATTGCACCAAGGGGCCGTTCACCGATCCGCGGGTCCGCCGGGCTTTCAGCATGGTCATCGACAAGCAGTCCATCGTCGACCGGATCACGCGGGCCGGCGAGTTGGCGGCCGACAGCTTCGTGCCTCCGGGTGCGGGCGGTTACGAGCCTTTCAGTGAGTGCGGGGGGCGCGATGTGGAGAAGGCGCGGCAGTTGCTGGCCGAAGCGGGGTTTCCCGGGGGCGAGGGATTTCCCATGGTCAACTATCTTTACAGCGAGGGGGAGCTGAATGAGGCCATCGCCGTGGAGCTGCAGAGCATGTGGCGGCAATTACTCGGGGTGAACGTGCAACTGCTGCGTCAGGAATGGAAGGTGTACCTCAATTCGATGAGCCGCCTCGACTATGACATTGCCCGCTCCAGCTGGGTGGGAGATTATCCGGACCCGAACACTTTTCTCGATATGTTCGTCACGGGCGGGGGCAACAATCGCACGGGCTGGAGCGACCCGCGCTACGACCAACTGATCGCCGCCGCGGCCGCCGAGACGGACCGGCCGGCGCGGTATGAGATTCTGCGTGAAGCAGAAAAGTTGTTGGTCTGCGAGGAAATGCCGGTTTGTCCGCTCTATTTCTATGTCGGCATCCAGCTTTACGACTCGAAGCAACTCGGCGGCATCGAGGGCAATGTGCTCGACGAGCATCCGCTCAAGGCGATGTTCTGGAAAAAAGCGGGTGACTAAAGGGGGCGTGGATCACAGTGCCAACGGAACAGTGGCGGGGGTGTGGATGGGCTGGCCGGCCTGGGCCATGGAATGTTCAAAAGCGCAGCGAGAAAGCTACCGACATCATGACGATGAGTAGGAGATAGACAACAGGGAAAACCACTTTGCAACGGTTGTCCAACCTGTCGGCTTTTGCCCCCCGCCCGCTGCGGTTCAACTCTCCCACGATCAGGTTCACTACGATGCTGGCGCACATAAGGATGAAGCTGAGGTTGACGAACACATTGACCGGGGTGAGATAGGCGATGTGCGGGAGGATGTCCCCGAGGATAATCTGGTAAGCCACTGCGGTGAGAAGGCCGACGAAGGAGACGCTCATACGGTCGCCCACCGAGGCGCGATCCATCCAGAAAACAGACCATGACAGGACCACAACAAGGAAGAGCGGTCCGACGACAAGGCGGAGGACAAACATGGGGATACGTTTGACGTCCAATTCGACGAGGAGCGTCGAAGTTGGCTGGTTGCTGCCCGGATTGGTGGACAGGATGCTTGCGGGGGTTGTGCGGACGTCGAGCAGACTCCACTGCGGCAGGTGGATTTCACCGGGCGAGAGTTCCGGCAGGGGCAGTGGTTCCACCCGCAACTCGGAGTCGGTGTAACCGGGGATGCCGAAGACAATACGCAGAACATGCCGGTCGAAGGGATAATGCCTGAGCTTGAGCAATGTCTTGGCGCTGGCATTGACCGAGGAGACCAAGGTGCAGGTGCCATCCGGCCGCACGCGAAAGAGCGGTTCGCCCTTTTCGAACATACCGGCCACATTGAGCAGGGAGACCTCCGGATACCACGAGGGAGAGATTTCGTTGAATTGGAAGTTGCCCTGGTAATATTTTTCGCCGACCCCCTCGGTGGCAGGGTCAAAGGCCTGACGTTGGTCGACCCATTGGACGGTGAGCACCCCGCTGAATTCGAATGACTCGGTCTGCTCGTCGAGCGAATTGATGTCGAGCAGTTGAAAACCGACGCGGACCACCACAGGTTCATCGGATTGGGGCGGGCTAAGCAGGACGGTTTGACTGGGCCCTGAGGCATCGGCCGCGGTTGCAGCGAAGAAGAAAACAAGCCCGACGGTTTGGAAAATCGAACGCACGTGTACCTCCTAGCCGGTCTGGGCCCAGTCCGCGATGGAAAAGAAGGACTGAGGCGGCTTTGGTCGCTCGGTCAGTCCCGTGCGCGGTGTTTGGTCAGGCGGTGACTCGGTCCAAAGCCCGGCGCATGACATCCAAGGGGGTGGGGCGGTTGAGCCAGATTTCGAGCGAGAGGGCGCCTTGGTGGAGGAGGAGGGAAAGGCCGTTGGCGGTGCGGGCGCCGGTGGCTTGAGCGTCCTCGAGGAGGCGGGTGACCGAGGGGCGGTAAATCATGTCATAGACCATGAGGTCGGGCGTGAGGATGGCGGCGGGGATGAGGCGGGGGTCGGTGAGCTTCATGCCGAGAGAAGTGGCGTTGATGACGAGGTCGGTGCGGGTGAGTTGTTCGCGGAGGGCGGATTCTTCGAGCGGGATGACGGTGACTGGATCTTCGGGGCCTTCGAGGCGGTCGGTGTGGAGGAGTTGGGTGGCGCGCTGGGCGATGTCGTGGGCTTTGTTTTCGGTGCGGTTGACAAGCACGAGGCGCGGGCATTTTTCCAAGGCGCATTGCAGCGCGGCGGCGGAACCGGCCCCGCCGCCGGCGCCGAGGATCATGACGCGAAGGTCGCGGAGGTCGAAGGAGAAGACCTCACGGATGGCGCGGGAGAGGCCGGGTCCGTCGGTGTTGAAACCGTCGGTGCGGGAACCGTCGAAGAGGAGGGTGTTGACCGCGCCGAGTTGTCGGGCGGTGTCGTCGAGTTCGGTGCAGAGTTCGAGGGCGGCGAATTTGTGGGGGATGGTGAGGTTGAGTCCGAGGAAGTTGGCGCGACGGGCACAATCGACGGCTTCGGCGAGGTTCTCCGGCGGGCATCCGATTTTGGCGTAGCGGAGGTCGGAGCCGAGGGCTTCGAGCGCCGCGTTGTGCATGGCGGGGGAGAGGGAGTGCTCGACGGGGGAACCGAGGACGGCGAGGCGGACTTCGGGCGGGAGGGGGCCGCGGCTTTCGGCGCGGGCGCGGAGATCTTCGAGGGTGAAGGTGGTTTGTGAGAGGTCGGGCATCGGGAAGGGAAATTTAAGCCAGGGACGGGGAGGATGGGAAGAGGCGAGGGATGAGGCTGGAGTTTGAGTGTGAGTGGGGAAGTGGCATCGGCATCTTGCCGATGGGGTGGGTTCGTCATTGGCAGGATGCCAATCTTACGTGGGCGGTCCGCTGGGGCCAGCGGACCCTGCCGTTCGGGAAACGGCCGTCGGCGGGGATCCGCACACGGCGGACAGGCTGGCGACGCTAAAGTTAAGCAGTGAACTTTTCGCGGGTACGGGTGAGCCGTTTTAGAACGCGGTCGCGGCCGAGGAGTTCGAGAAGATGGTAGAGGCTAGGACCGACGCTGCGGCCGGTGGCGGCGACTCGGGCGGGGTGGACGAGGGCGGCGGTTTTGAGGCCGAGGGTGGTGGCGAGGGCTTTGAAGGCGGACTCCAAACTTTCGGCGGTCCAGAGTTCGAGGCGGGTCAGGCAGTCGCCGATGACGTGGAGGCGCTCGAGGGCTCCGTCGGCGCGGAGGGCTTTTTCGACACTGGCTTGGTCGTAGGCGTAATCGTCGTTGAAGAAGAATTCGATCCAAGCGGGGACGTCAGTGAGGTGTTTGACTTTTTCTTTAACCAGCGCGAGTGCGGGGAGGAGGGCTTCGCGGGTGCCGTAGTTGATACCGGCTTGATCGATGAAGGGGATGCTGAAATCGGCAAAGCGCTCGAGGGGCATTTGGAGAAGGTATTGGCCGTTCATCCAAAAACATTTGTCGAGGTCGAAGCCGGCGCTGCGGCGGTTGATATTTTTCAGCTCGAAGATGTTGATGATTTCTTCAATGGGGAGGATTTCGCGGTTGTCCTTCGGCGACCAGCCGAGGAGGCAGAGGTAGTTGCGCACGGCTTCCGGGGCGTAGCCTTGTTCGATGTAGCTTTGCACGCTGGCGCCGGTGTCGCGTTTGCTCATCTTGGAGCCGTCCGGATTGAGGATGAGCGGGAGGTGGGCGAACTTGGGCGGCTCGACGCCGAAGGCTTGGTAGAGTTCGACGTGTTTGGGGGTGTTCGAAAGATGGTCTTCGCCACGGATGACGTGGGTTATTTTCATTTCGATGTCGTCGACCACGTTGACGAAGTGAAAAATCCACGAACCGTCCGGGCGACGGACGGTCATGTCGGGGTGGGTGCCGGGATTGGAAAGGTCGAAGGGGATCGAGCCGCAGACTTCGTCGTGCACGGTGACCGTCTCGCGGGGCGAACGGAAGCGCAGGGCGCCGGCATCCTCGTAGATCATGTCTTTGTCCTGCAGAATTTTGAGGTAGCGCTCGTAGACGGGGGCGCGCTCGCTCTGGTAATAAGGACCGTAATCACCGCCCTTTTCGGCGCCCTCGTCCCAGTCGAGCCCGAGCCAGCGGAGTCCGTCATAGATGGCACGGACCGCTTCTTCATTGTGGCGTTCGCGGTCGGTGTCCTCGATGCGCAGAACAAAGGTTCCTCCGGTGTGGCGGGCATGGAGCCAGTTGAAGAGGGCGGTGCGGGCGCCACCGACGTGGAGGAAGCCGGTGGGTGACGGGGCGAAGCGGACGCGGACGGGTGACGACATAAAAACAGACGGTCGCTCTATTCGGCGCCGTCGAGTTGGCGCAGCGAGGGCAGGCGGTAATCGCGTTGGATGCGCTCTTCCTCGGCTTTGCTACCCTCGACATCGAGGACAACGAGGCCAGGGTCCTCGGCGAGTTTGATGCGGTGGAATGGGCCGGTCGGGCTGTCAACGGCGGCGGCGAGGTCGGCGAGGCTTTTGATCGCGCGGCCGTTGACTTCCTCGACAACTTCGTGGCTGAGGTTTTCGTAGCCCACGGTGTTCGGTCCGGGGAGGACATCGCTGACAAAAACAATCTTTCCGCGGTTGTCGGGCAGTTCGCTTTGGTAGCGGTCGAGGTAAACGAGGTGCAGGGGTGCCTCCCGCGGCCAGTTCGGGCCCCATTCGCGAAGGTATTGGCGGGACAACTCGGAAAAGACGAGCCCGCCGACAATAACAAATTTGGGCGGGGCGTCGAAAATGTAGGGCTGGCTGATCATGCTTGAGCGGTCGCGCGGGGCGACGGTGCCCTCGAGTTGGACTTCCGCCCCGTCGCGCCAGACTGTGACGGGAAGTTTTTGTCCGGCCTGCATCACGGTCGATACGTAGTGGGCCAGGGAGATTTTGCCGAACCGCGGGTCCTCGTAATTGCCATCTTGATCGATGGTCTTGCCGTCGACACGGAGGAGGACGTCGCCGACTGCGACTCCGGCGGCTTCGGCGGGTGAACCGGGCAGGACCTTGGTGATGTAAGCGCCGCCGGTGCCATTGGGGAGTTTGGCAAACCGCCGCAACTGCGGGTCGCGCGTGTCGGAGAAAGTCAGGCCGGCCCGCGGGAATCCGGCATAAGGTTCGCGTCCGGCTGCATCGAGGAAATGCTGGATGACCGGTGACGGCACCACGTCGGCGGTCTGGCTGCGGGGGTCGTAACGCATGACCAGACCGACGAGACAGTCGTTCTTGAAAACCGGGATCGTGAAGCTGTTTTCGCGGGATTGCAGCGGTGCGCTGAGCTTGAAGACGAGGAAGGCGTTTTCATCCACCGGGTAGGCACCGACTTCGATCGTCGTGATGGTGGCCGGGGTGCGCACGGGGGTGCCGTTGCTCTCGAGTTGCAGAATTTCCACGCGGTCACCAACCGCCGCGGTCTCGTCGAGGCGCGCGCCGTTGATGCTTTGCAAAAACTCGGCCGCGGGTGCGGCCAGCAGCGCCAGATTGGCGTCGTAATCGACGGCCTCGACTTGGGCGGCGGCTTTGAGTGCGGTCTCGGGTTTTTCCAATTCCACATAGGTGTGGTTGTTGACCAACTCGGCGGTGACAAGGATGCGCCCGTCGGTCAGGACCACGCCCAGACCTTGGCGCAGCACCGGCGGGTTTTTGCGCCATGGTTGGCTGAAGTTGAAGGATTGGCTGGCCACATTGACCCGAACCACGGGCGGGAGCGGTCCGGTCTTGGCCTCCGCGGCCATGGCAGGTGAGGGCTCGGCCGCCGGTACGCTTAGGTCAGTCGGCGACGGCATGGCCTCCGCGCTGGGGAGGTATGGCCTGAGGCTTTCCATGCCTTGGCCGAGCGGGGCGGAGACGAGGAGGGTGGCAAAGACCGCGACGGAGAGGAAAGGAGCAGTATTCATCAAAGATTTTGTTCGGTGGTCACACCATAGCGTTGGCGGATGCGTTCGCTGGCTTCGGCCAGAACGGAGCGCTCGAGAACGATGGGGCGACCTTCGCCGAGAAGTTCGATCACGTGGAACTCGCCGGGTTGCTCGAAGGCGGCTGCCACGTCTTGCAGTGACCGGATCTGTTGGCCGTTGATTTTCTCGACGATGCCGCCCTTAAAGGGGGCGACATAGGTGTTGACCGGGTCTTTGAGAATTTCGCTGAGGACAACCACTTCTGGGTATTCGCGGTAGAGGTGGTCGGTGACGTAGTAGTCAAAAAAGTAACGCAGACGGGTGTCGACATCCTTTTGCGAGTTAAGAAAGTCGCGGTTGAGCGGCTGGAAGAGGAGACCGCCGACGAGGACGAAACGCGGCCGTTTGTCATATGACCGGGCCTGCATCTCGAAAGGCCAGGGGCGGTCGAGTTCAAGGGTCAGACTTTGTCTTGCCCCGTCGCGCATGATCTCCAGTTTGACTTGGTCGCCTTTGAACTTGCGTTCGAAGACTTCGGCCATCTCGGTCCGCTCGCCGTCGAGGTCGATTTTTCCGTCCGAGTAGACTTTGAGACCATCGACCGAAAGAATGACGTCTCCGGGTTGGAGTTTCCCGGCGGAGGAACCGATGCTGAAAACGCTGCCGATGAGCACACCTGCGTCAGGTTCCTCCACGCCAAGGGCGGCGCGCTGTGCCGGGTTGAGCATCGGAAAATAGGTCGCGGCCAGGTCCATGTAGTGGTCGTAAGTCCCATCCTCGACGTCTTTGAGGAAACGGCGAACGACCGGTGTGGGAATCATGTAGCCGACATTCTGTGCCACGGCGCCGCTGAATCCTTGGAAGGCGACGCCGACCACTTTGCCGTCCTGCATGACCGGACCGCCGCTGTTGCCCGGGTTGATCGCGGCGTCAATCTGGATGGCCAGATGGCTGTCGACCTCGGAGTGGCTGTAGGGCTGGAAGTCGATGCGGGAAACCACGCCGGTCGTGACGGAAAGGCGGTTGCCGCCGATGGGGTAGCCGTAGGCGCTGACTGTGGATTCCAAAGCGGGGATACCGCCGAGCTGGAGGGGTTTGGTGCCCTCGAAAAATCGTTCGTCATAAACGCCAAGGATGGCCAGGTCGCAATCGTGGGCCACATGCAACACGCGAGCCTCCCAAGGGGTCGGATCGCCCTCCTTGACCACGGTGATGAAAGTCGCGTTGCTCACCACGTGCGCATTGGTCAGGATGCGTTTCCCGTCAATGAGAAATCCCGCGCCCACGCCGCTGCCGACGTTGCCGGGATTCCAGGGCACGGAATAGTCGGGTTGTTGCGCGGTGGTGCTGATGCGGACCATGCTGGCGGCCGGACCCGGGGCGGCTTGTGCGGCCGTGGTGAGGAAGGCGACAACGAGCAAGGCGAAGGAACGAGGCGCGGTGGGCATGAGCTCTGAAGGTTAACGCGCCGGGTCTTTTTGGCAAATCGGGAAACTGGTCAAAGCGGCGAGAGATATTATCCTCCAAGCTCATGGACCCGCGATCGCTCCTCGCTCCGGCGGCTATTGTCGAGTTGTCCCGGTGCGTGTCCACCCCGGTGCGGCCGGTCAAGGAGGTGCGGGCCCTGCGCGACGGGAGCGAGGCTTTTCCGGTCATGCTCGACTTGATCGGCTCCGCCACCAAGTCGGTGTGGTTCGAGAACTTCATTTTTGCCGGCGATGCGACGGGTCAGCGTTTTGCCCGGGCGCTGGGGAAAGCGGCGCGTCGAGGGGTCGAGGTGCGCGTCCTTTACGATCCGGTCGGCACGATGATGGTGAAGGGCGGTTCGATCGCCAACGCTCTGGCCGCGGAAGGGGTGACGGCGCGGGCATTCCGTCCGGTTTCGCTCTTGAAACCGTGGACTTGGCCGCGGTTGCGTCACCGGGACCACCGCAAGACGATGGTGGTCGACAGCGAGGTTGCGGTGGTTGGCGGCCTGTGTATCAGCAACAATTGGGCGGGGCACGACGAGGGTGGTCACAATTGGCGCGATACGGCATTGCTAGTGCGGGGAGCGCTGGTTGGCGATGTGGAGATTGCCTTCGACATGATGTGGGAGCGGGCCGAGGGGGAGGATGTGCCTCCGGCTATGGTTGTCACCGAAACGGCGCCGCCCGTGCCTTGCGGGATGGTGGCGGCGGACCGGCCGGGTGCGCTCCGCGTGGCTTTGGTCTACATATGGCTCGCCCAGCATGCGCAGCGCACGCTGGAGATCACGGATGCGTATCTGGTCACGCCCGAGCCCGTGGTGGCTGCATTCGAGGCGGCCGCCAGGCGCGGGGTGGAAGTGCAATTCCTTCTGCCAGGCAACAACAACCATCCGTCGGCGGCGGCCTCGGCCCGCCGCCGTTATGCGCGCTTGATGACGGCGGGTGCGCGCATCCACGAATGGCGCGGCATGATGGTGCATGCCAAGACGGCGGTGGCCGACAGCGAGATCGTGCTGGTTGGCTCGAGCAATCTCGATCCGCTGTCGATGACGCGGAATTATGAACTCAACCTTTTGCTGGCCGATGCGGCCACCGGGCAGGTCATGAGCGAGATGTTCCGCCGGGATCTGGAGGGAGCCCGCCAGATCCGCCCGGAAACTTGGTCCCGGCGCCCACTTTGGCAGAAAGCGGCGGAAGCATTGGCGGGGGCTTTTGACGACAACCTTTGAGTTTAACCCGGCTATTGATGGCCGACCTTCAGAGAAAAAATGGGCGGAACCTGTCCGGTTTCTTTTTGCTCATCCTGTCTTATCGCGTCCGGGTCAAGCGATGAGTGTGTCCAGCGGTTTTGAGCTGGAGTTCCTTTGCGGACCTCCTTAAAGCGGCAAAAGTGATATGGGCGGGACTGGAGTGGTTTCGCTTTGCTCAACCTGTCTCGCTGCGCTCGGCTCGAACGGCGTTCTTCTTTAGGAGAAATGGGCGGGACTGGATTCGAACCAGTGAAGGCATAAGCCAGCAGATTTACAGTCTGCCCCGTTTGGCCACTCCGGAACCCGCCCTGAATTTCACAACGCGGGCGGCTCAGTGCCGGCGCGAGGCTCAAGGACTATGCGTTTGATGACGACTTTTTCCAAGGGAAAGTTGTTGCGGTCGGTGGGCAGGCGGCTGATTTCTTCAAGATGCTCCAGGCCCTCGAGGATGCGGCCGAAGACGGTGTATTGGCCGTTGAGTGCGGGCACGGGTTTGAGGGTGACGTAGAACTGGCTGCCGTTGGAGACGCGGGCGGGATTGATTTGGTTGTCGAGGCGCGCGGCCGCCACGGAGCCTTTTTTGTGGGGCAGGCGGATTTCGGCCGGGATGGTCCAACCCGGTCCACCGGTCCCGGTGCGTATGTTGGGGCCGCGCCGGCTGTCGGGGTCGCCGGTTTGCACCAAGGTGCCGGGGAAGGCGCGGTGGAATTGCATGCCCCGGTAATAGCGGGTGCGGACCAGTTCCTTGAAATTCTCGGCGTGCAGCGGAGCCGTGCTGTCATAAAGCCCGATGACGACACGGCGGAGGTCGCGGTCTTTCCCGACTTTGAGATCCATGATGACGACATCCGGTCCGAGCGTCTGTGCGTGGAGCGCGGGGGCGAGCAGGAGGCAGGCAAGGACGGCGAGCAATTTCATCGGGCGATGATTTGTGGAATGAAGGCGGGAGGCAAGAGTGGAAGGAAAGTTTACAGTTTTCAGTGTTGGCTAAGGCCTGTCTCGAAGACTCGGCTCAGTTTTCAGCGGGGCGGAAGATTCTGTGGCGGGGGAGCGGACTTTGATGATGGTGGCGAAATCTTCGTCGGCCAGGCCGGACTGGCAGGCTTGTTCGTAGAGGGAGAGCATGGTGTCGGTCAGGGCCCGGTGGCCGGGTGCCGCGGCCGCCCGGGCCAAGCGCAAGTCCTTGCGCATGTTCCGGGCGGAGAAGCGCGGGGCAAAATCGCGGCCGAGCATGCAGGGGAGTTTGAGGTCGGTGACCCCGGAGCGGGCCGCATTGTTCTCGAGGGCATCAACGAGCCTTTGGGTGTCGACCCCATTGGCTTGGAGGAGGTGGATCGCTTCGGCCAGGGAAACCGCGGCGGCGGCGGCCATGATGTTGGTGGCCAGCTTGATCGCGCTGGCCTGTCCGATCTTGCCCACGGGCAGCATGGCTTTGGCGCTGGCGGCGAGGACGGGACGGGCGCGTTCCAGCGCGGCGGCCTCGCCACCGATGTAGTAGGTGATTTGTCCTTGCGCGGCGGCGTCGCGGCTGCCGGTGAAAGGAGCGTCGAGAAAGGCGGCGCCGGTTGCGGTGACCTCGGCCGCGAGTTGGCGCACGGTTTGCGGTGCCACCGTGGCGTGGCTCAGGACGACATGGCGGGGTCCGAGGGCGGGGATGAGCGCGCGCAGCGTATTGTGCAGGGCCTGGTCATCGGCGACGAAGATTTGCAGGATGTCCGCATCACGGGCGACACTGGCGGGGTCCGGAGATGGGACCGGGAGTCCCTCGAAACGGCGGGCTGTACGGTTCCAAACGGCGAGCGGAAAGCCGGCCAGCTGGACGCGGGCCGCGACGCGGGAACCGATGAGTCCGAGGCCGAAAACCCCGGCGCGCAGGCCGGAAGACATGGCAGGGCTTAACCGTCAGCCGGGGTCGGGGTGGCCGGCGCGGCGGGGAGTTTGGTTTCGACTTTGGCTTCGCCGCGGAGGGTGTCGATCACGTTGCGGACCGCTTCGCGGCGTTTGCCGCCTTCAAGGTAGGAGCTGACCTGGCCCTTGACCTCTTCGAAGGGCATGCTGCCGGAGTCTTTGCGGTCGGTCACGTTGATGACGTGCCACCCGAATTTTGTGCGGACGGGTTCTTTGCTGATGTCGCCTTTTTTCATGGCGAAGGCGGCGTTGGCGAATTCTGGGACCATGTGGTCCTTGGGGAAGAAGTTGAGGTCGCCGCCGGATTCTTTGGCGCCGGGTTCTTCGGACACTTCTTTGGCCACGGTGGTGAAATCCTCTTTTTTCGAAGTGACACGCTCGAGGGCACTTGCCGCGGCTTTTTTCTTCTCGGCCACGACATCATCGGTGGCGTCCTCGGGGACGAGGATCAGAATGTGGCTGGCCCGCACCATTTCGGGGTGTTCGAATTCCTTTTTGTTTTCGTCGTAGAATTTTTTGACGTCGTCTTCCGAGACGGTGGCTTTGTCGCCGATTTGCCCTTCCATCCATTTCTGCTGCTGCATCATTTTTTTAACGCTGTCGCGGAAGGAGGATTCGGTTTCGCCGGCTTTGGTCATTTCGGTTTGGAAGACATCCTCACTGGGAAATTGGCTTTTGACCCGTGTGAGTTCCGCTTCGAGGTCGGCGTCTTTGATTTCCACCGAGGACGCTTTGCGCGAGATAAGTTTGTCAACGATGAGATCGTCGAGAATTTCGCGGTATCCCGCCATTTTCTGGTCGGCGGTGAGGTCGTCGGCATTGATCCCCGAGGAGGCGAGGGCGCTGGTGAAAGTTTCCTCAAGGTCGGCGCGGGAGATTTTTTCGCCCTCGACCACGGCGACCGGGTCGGGGAGTTCGGGGGCGGCGGCTGGTTTGGAATCTTGCGCGGCAAGGGTCAAGGGGAGGAGCGCGGCGAGGGCGGCGAAGCCGGTGAGGCGGCGGAAGGTGAATTTCATAGAAGCGCGAAACATGCCAGCAGGTGCGGCGGGGGGCGAGCGATTTTTTAGCCGGTGCGGCGGGCGAACCAATCCCGTGTCGCGGCATGCCGGGCGGCGAACAGGCGGGGGAAGACAAGGAGTTGACAGACGAGATCGCCCGCCGGTCCGCCCAGGTGCCAAGGGAGACGGAATTCCACCCGGTCGGTGAGGAAGGCACCTTTGGTATGCGGTTCGAAGATATGGCTGTGGTGCCACAGGACAAACGGACAGAGCACCCCGGTGTCGGTGAGGAGGTGCGGGCTTTCCACCGTCTCCCACCGCCCAGTCCAGCGCAGGGTGAGCGGCCCTTGGCGCACGGCAAGGGTGAACTCCGCGCCGGGCTGTGCGACCTGGCTGGCGCGGATTTCAAGGATGCGCATCCCGGGCGGGGAAATGTGCCGCAGGTTGTGCGGATTCTCGTGAAAAAGAAAAAGTTCTTCCACCGTGGCCGGCAGCAGGGACGAGCGGGTGAAGACGGGCATGCGGCCGGTTGAGAAGGAATGCTTGCTGTTGACCTACGATTTTCGTTATTGCATTGGATTCGGTTCGCCAATAAGCGTTTCCCCTCCAAACCAACCAAATCTTATGTCCGACAAACCCATCGAAGAAAGAGTCAAAGAAATCATCGTCAAAGAACTCAGCGTCAATCCCGAGCAGGTGACGTCCACCGCCTCGTTCATCGAGGACCTTGGAGCCGATTCACTCGACACCGTCGAGCTGGTCATGGCCTTCGAGGAAGAGTTCGGCGTCGAAGTGCCCGACGAAGAGGCGGAGAAGCTGCAGACGGTCGGCGACGTGGTCAAATATATCGAGGCAAACTCCTCGCAGTAAGGGCCGCGCGCAGTCAGTTTTCATGGCGACCCCGGGGTTAAAAAGCCCGGGGGTTATTTGTTTGGCG